>Ga0310696_10000460_pt1 | contig 64619 bp, 72 predicted proteins | sample AusTroGonzalo_MG_4_FD_203885 | JGI IMG/M metagenome (GOLD analysis project Ga0310696, IMG submission 203885) | Bovine rumen microbial communities from tropical cattle in Woodstock, Queensland, Australia - Gonzalo_02 (v2) (version 2) | ecosystem: Host-associated > Mammals > Digestive system >...
CTTGGCGGCATCTGCCGCTTCGCGCAACTCGGTAGCCTTTGCCTCTAGCCAATCAAGGGGCTTGAGCCACCAATCATCATGCCAGATTTGCGGCGCAAGTTTCTTGATAACACGGACGGCGGCCTGTTCGCGCTCTACGCGCTCGCGCTGTCTCTGCTGCCACTTCTCGCGCTCGGCGGGCGTGAGCGGCTTTATCCGCTTGGCTTTCTTCGGTGTGGCGACCTGTTCCTCGATTGTGGATTGCGGCTCGCTTGCGGGGGTCTGCTCCTCGTCGCCGTCATCGACAGAAATGACTACGACCTTGCCGGGGACTGTTGTTTCGGTGGTTGTGTTGTTTTGGGTTGGTGTGTTCATGGTTTCTGTTCCTTTCTGTTTATTGTTGTCTGGATAAAAAATTCTCGTCACATCGCGGCGGATTATTCCACGCTTCTGCGTCTTGCTTTCCATTTCCTCGGCAATGGCGAAGGTCTGATTTGCCGCTTTCAACTTCGCCACGCAATCCATTAGGGTGTGTTGCGGAAATCCACACATGGCAACACCGCAACGCCTCGTAAGTGTTGCGCCAATGATCGATGAGGCATGTATCGCGTCATCGTCAAACATTTCGTAAAACTCGCCAAGTTTAAGAGCGAGTATTGAGCCTGTTGGCAGTTCGCGCTTTAATGCTTTGTATTGGCGCATGATTGGCAGTTCGTCGCTCATTGACTGTATTCCTTTCAGTTGCGGATTAGGTCATAGACGAGGACGGCGAGGCAATGAACACCGCCAGCAACCATCCCCCAGAAGAGGACGGCGACGGACAGCGGAGAGGATATGGCCTCGCACACCAAACCCACCACGGCGAGCGTGGCGAGAGGTGCGAGGGCGAAAGCGTAAAGTTTAATTTCCGTCATGACATATTCCCTTTCAGTTTAAGAGGTCGCAACAAACCATCTGGACAGGTTCGCCGTTTTCGGGTGAGGTGCGCTGTTCAATGCGGATTGCTTCACATTCAGCACCAAGCCAAATGTCTAGCCGCTTCATCAGCGACGAATCGCCGCCGACATAATCAGCAACCCATATTTCCTCTAATGGGTCATTGTGGCCTTCAAGGAAGACAGCAACCCATGTTTCGTCTTCCGTTCGGTCTAATAGGTCTTTCAAAGTCATCTTGCAACCTCCTTTCAGTATGCGTCATGCTCACGGCACCACGCGATATGTTCATTCACGCCCTTGTTGTAGCACTTCTGGAGAAATTCGCCGTTCTTGACCTTTTCCCACTCTATGCGCTCCTCCTTGCGGTTGAAGGGGTAGCCAAAGCAGTTGGCCATGTCGAAGTCGGGATCGAGGTTGATATGATACTCATGATTGCCCGCCTCATGGCGAAACGCCGAGACTGCAAACTCCTCGTTGTGCATCGCCGCTTCCATTTCTTCATCGTGCCGCTTTAGAGTTTCCCAGATGTGCTTCGCGTCAGTCTTGCGGTAGAAGCCACCATTAAAACCGGCGTAGAGTTCGGCCTTTGGGTCGGTCACTCCGAGCGAGGCGCAAACCTCCTTGAATTGCTTGTTCGAGAACGCCCACTTGATAGGCAATTTGTTTACCTCGTCTTGATGGCGTTTCTTCATTTCTAGGTATGTTTCCATGTTGGCCTTGCCTTTCTTTTTGGTGGTTGTTTGTTCTGGTCTGTTGTTGTCGGCGCGTATTATATCATATTTCTGTGTATTCCGTCAATACACAAAATAACACAAAACGAAAATATTTTTCACTCCCGTTTTTCGGGCGTTTCCCATTTCATTTCCGTTCACTGACATTACTGACATTACTGACATTTGTCAGTGGTGTCAGTGGCAGTCGGCGTTTACTGACAACTGACATGACAGGGGACACTCTAAAGAGTGTGTCCCCATGTCAGTGTCATTGTTGTCAGTTCACCAACGCCTTGCGCGTCATGTCATGTCAGTCCATCCCTCGATCTGTCCGCTCGTCTCCATCGGTTCTCATGGTCGGTGCGCGTATGTATTCCGCTTACACAGTTCAATACACAAACGGCAAAAGCATGCAAAATGTGGTTCGGCGTCGGGGGCGGGGGTCGCGCGAATGCCTACGGGTCGCGCGCGTATGTGCGTCTGGCGGATCGTCGGGCAGGTCGCGCCAGTCTCGACGGCTCGGATGGCGTCGATCAGGGCGCGGCTCGTTGCCTGATGCCCATCGCAGGGGTCGAATGAGGGTTGAATCTTGTGACAATCTTGTGACAATCAAAGGCACGGCTCGATGATGGCGGCTTTTCCGTGGGTTTACGGGCGGTTGGGTGAGGGTAGTGTACCCTCTCGCGCCTGTTCGCGCCTCGGATCGGGCCGGATGTAAGGTGTGCGGCGGTCGTGGTCGGTCGGCGTCGGTGCTGCGGCGACGGGGTATGGGGGACATGAGGCCCGGCCGCGCGGGGGCGGGGCAGGACCCGCGTGGGACTCCCGCACCTACCGATGGATAAAGCGAGGATAAAGCGGGGGTATCATTCAGGCATGTCGAAGAACGCCCCAGAAGAGACCGCCGAGTGGGACGCGCTGTACGCGCGTGCCCGGCTTCTGCTTGACGAAGAGGGGTTGGCGCAGGAGGAGAAGCGCAAGGAGGTGGCGGCGAAGAAGCTTGAGCGTGCTGGTCTTTCGGCGCCGCCTGTCGATCTCGGCAAGGTGCGGCGGATGCTCGTCGAGTACGCGAGGACGAAGCGGTACTGCCTGGCGCTGGAGTCTACGGACATCAGCAGGGACGACATGAACCTTGCGTACGACCTGTGGCCGGAGGCGAAGACGGTGTACGAGTACGTGCAACGGATGCGCGACCGGGTGCGATCGCAGGAGATGGACGAGATAGCGGACACTGCGACGGACAAGCTGAAGGTGCTGCTGAAGGACGACAATGGCAAGTGCCTCGTGAACGCGAAGCTGGTGATGAAGACCCTGGAACGGCTCGACCGCAAGCGGTTCGGGGAGGAGGCCGCGGGCATGGGGGCCGCTGCGAAGAAGGACGGCGGCGGGGAGCCGATGGTGTACCAGATATCGAACGTGCAGCTGAACCTGATCGGGACGGACGCGGTGAAGAAGGCGTTTCCGTCCGGCGGTGTGGTTGACGTGGACGCGGTTGTGAGGGCGCTCGAAGGCGGCGAGGATGGTTGAGCAGCGGATAGTGAGGTACGTGCCGTCGCCGACGTTCCGCGCGTTCCACGCGGTGCCGCCGGGGCTTGCGGAGTTCCGCATAGTGCGCGGGCCGATGGGGAGCGGGAAGAGCGTGGGGTGCTGCAAGGAGACGATGCTCACGACGGAGTTCCAGCCGGCGTTCGACTTCGGCGACGACCCGAAGGACCCCGACAACAGCATCATGCCTGACGGGAAGCGGCATCCCGTGCGGTGGTCGAAGTGGCTGATCGGCCGCGACACGAAGCCGGAGATGTGGAACACGACGATCAAGACGATGCGGGAGGTGCTTCCCGGTTTCCACATAGAGCGGCAGCAGCCGACGATCGAGGGGCGGATGGAGGTTCCGTCCATGCAGAAGGACGGGACGTGGTGCCGGACGGACTATGTTTTCGTGCCGTTCGACCTGACGCAGGAGGAGTTTGAGGCGGCGCTTAAGTCGTTCGAGCCGTGCGGGGCGTGGATCAACGAGGGCGACACGGTGCCGTGGAAGCGGATATGGCTTGCGAACTCGCGCGTGGGGCGCTGGCAGCCTGTGAAGCCGCCGAACGAGGAGGACCCGCCGCTTTACCTGTCGTTCGGGACGATCATAGACTCGAACTCGCCGAACGAGACGAACTGGATGCACCGTCTGGAGATCGACGAGAAGCCGAAGAGGATGCTCTTCTTCGTCCAGCCGCCCGGGCTCATCAAGACGGTGGACGACGCCGGGCGCGAGGTGTACCTGAACAACGACGAGGCGAACGCGAAGAAGTTCGGCATCCGTCCGGCGGAGAACGTGAGGCACCTCAAGGGCGGGTTCGAGTACTACCGCAAGATGCTGGTGGGCGGCGACCCGGACGACATCAAGCGCTTCGCGCTGAACGAGTACGGCACGTCGGTGGACGGGAAGCCGATCTACACGTCGTGGAACCGGCTGGTGCACGTGAAGAAGGACCTGAAGTTCCTGCGCGGGCGGCCGCTCATACTCGGAACCGACTTCGGGCTCACGCCGGCGATGGTGTTCTTGCAGATCGGGCCGGACGGCGTGGTGCGCGTCCTCGACGAGCTGCCGTCCGAGGACATGACGCTCGACACGTTCATATCCACTATGCTGCTGCCGAAGCTGACGGAGCGGTTCGACTATCCGATGAACTGCCCGCCGATCATGAACTACTGCGACCCTGCGGGCAAGCAGCGGACGCAGACCTACGGCGACACGTGCCTCGAGCTCCTGAACAGCCGCGGCATCCCGACGGAGCTGTGCCCCGACATCACCAACGACTTCCGCACGAGGCGCGACGCGGTGGAGAAGCTTTTGCGCGAGCACCGCCTGGAGGTGGACGAGCGGTGCAAGATGCTGATAGCGGGCTTCGACGGGCACTACTGCCACAAGCGCATCCGCTTCGAGATCGACGGCACGGCGCGGTACGCTGAGGGGCCGGACAAGCACAACCCGTACACGCACATCCACGACGCGCTCCAGTACCCGATAGTCGCGGTGACGATGGGGGGCGTGGACTTCTCTCAGCTTCGGCGCGAGAGGGACAGGGGGTATGGCTCTCTGGTAGGCACTGGGGAGAGCGACTACGGCACGTTGTGAAGGAATTTCCGGAAGGCATGATAAAGCGAGGATAAAGCGGCGCGATAATACAAGCGATGTCAGAAGCAGCACCAGATTCGCTCAGGCCGAAGGAGGCAGAGGAGCGTCCGGCGCAGACCGGCGACCCAGCGCCCGTCGCGGAGATTCCGACGACGGAGGCGCTTCGGCGCATCGCCGTTTCCGTGTCGGCGGATTTCAGGGTCGGCGCATACCACCGCCAGCAGTCCGGCGTTGACGAAATGCTGGTGAACTCGGCCCGGGCGGCGCGGATGAAGTATTCTCCGCACCAGGAGGACGTGCTTCGCGCAAATCGCCTTGACCCGCGATCGTATCCGCCGCTCACGGCGATGTACATGCGGGCTTTGCAGGCGATGCTCTCCAACATCATATCGCAGAGCGGCGACAAGCCGTATGCGCTTTCGCCGTCGCCAAAGCCGACCGTCCCAAAGTCCGTCACGAAGAAGGTCATGGCGCGGATCGCGCAGGAGATCGTGCAGTTCTTCGCCTCTCACGGCGGAGCGCTCCAGACCCCGGAGGAGGAGCAGGTTTTCTACGTCGCCATCATAAACCGCGTCAACGAGATGTTTGACGAGGTACGCAACGGAGAGGCCGAGTGGGCGCGCATACGCTGCGAGAGGATGGACGCGAAGATACACGACCAGATGGTCGAAGGGAAGTACATGCGCGAGTTTGCGGAGTTTGTCCGCAACTTCTGCGTTCACGGGACGGCGGTGATGACGTTTTCGCCGCGCGTCGTGCCGATGGCGAAGTGCCGCGAGAGCGGGAGCCTGGACGCGCTGAAGTACGAGATGGAGTATTCCCGCATACCGGTGTTCGAGAGCGTCAGCCCGTGGGACTGCTACCCGGCGCCGAACGCGAAGTCCGTTGACGACGGGCCGCTCTGCATCCGCGTTCGCTACACGGCGGACACCCTCTGGCAGTACGCAGACGCGAGCGACGAGGCGGAGACAGTGGACGGCTGGCAGCGCAGCACCGTCCGTGCACTCCTTTCGCGCTATCCGCGCGGCGGCGTACACCTCATGTCCGAGACAAGCGACCTTGAGCGGCGCAAGCTGGAACGCGACAGCATCGCGTCCATCAACCAGGACTGCACGCTGGAGGGAATACGCCGCTTCGCGTCCGTGCGCGGCTCGGAGCTGATCGCCGCCGGCATCGACAAGACGCCGACAGGCGACAAGATAGTGCAGAACCGCTACTACGAGACCGACATAACCGTGATAGCGGACTACGTGGTGTGCTGCCGCGTTGTGGACGACAGGATGCCGCGTCCCGTCGTGAAGGGTACGCTCTACAAGGTCCCCGGATCGTGGTGGGGCGAATCGCTCGCCGACATACTCTGCTCCTGCCAGACCATGCAGATGAACGCGCTCAAGAACATGTCGGTGAACGGCGCCATCGCGTCCAATCCCATCTTCGTGTGCAGCAACATCGACCGCGTGGTGTCACTGGACGGCAGGCCGGCGCTGGAGATACGCGGCGGCAGGATGATAGGCTTCAAGCGGGATGCGGCGGGAAACGTCGGCTCGCCCGTTGCCATGATGCAGGTCACGGACATCTCCCGCCAGATGATCGACCAGATGCACGAGGCGCAGGCGTTCGCGAACGACTACAGCGGCGTTCCGCTTCATGCGCTCGGCTCGTCCAGCAACCTGAACTCGGGCGCCGCCAGAACGGTTGGCGGGATGAACATGCTCCAGGAGTCGGCGCTTCGCACGGTGAACATGAGCGTAATCACGCTCGGCATGGACGTAATAGTGCCGTGCGTGGAGATGCTGAACATCTACAACCTGATCTACGACAAGGACATGTCCATCAAGGGCGATGTCGTCGTGGCACCGTCCGGCATGATGGGCAAGATACTCCGCGAGGCGGAATCTCAGAAGCGTTTGCAGCTCTTCAACGCGCTCGGTGGTGCGCAGATCATAGGCCCGGCGCTGTCCGTGGAAAACTTCTTCGAGCTTCTGCGCCCAGAGCTCGCGGCAATCGGCGGAATCAACCCGGACAAGGTGATCCCGTCAAAGGAGCGCATGGAGACATTCCAGCAGATACTCGACATCACGAATGCGGCGCGCGCTGCACAGCAGCAGGCGCAGGCCGCAGCAGATCAGCCGCAGCTCCAGCCTGGCGCCGGCGCGAACCCCGGCAATCCGTCCGCCGCGCCGGTAGAGTCAGAGCCTAGGCCGCCAGCGCCGGGAACGGTCGCCGAAAGGAGAGGTGCCGCATGAGCGACATGAACGAAATACCGGAACAGCGCTCGCTCGCGATTATCGACGCGAAGCGCGTCATGGATGTTTGCGGGGACGCCGCCCGCACGGAAAGGCTCGTCGCGTGGATGGACGAGCTTGTGGAAGAGGACGTGACGCTGATGTGCGCCCTCGCCGAAAGCGGCGACGAGAACCGCGCGGTGCGTCTGGAGCACCTCGCGTCGCAGATTTCAGTCTATCGCAGGATCAAGGACGCGGCCAACCGCGCTCTGGACTCCGCCGGCGGCCAGCCACCGCCCGACGGAGAACCGGAACCCGCAGGAGGTGACCCGTTATGAGGTCCCGCGAAAGACACCGCCGGAGGAATTGGGATTGTCTGCCCCTCCTCACGGCAACTGGAAACTCCGGGCTTGGCGGCTCGGCTTGCAGAAAAAACAGGAGACAAGGATGAACGACACGAAAAAGGCAGAAGCGGCACTCGCCGGAATTGGCGAGGACAAAGGCAAAGGCGGAGAAACCCAGACGGGCGAAAACGCCGAGCTTGAAAAATTGCGCCACACGGCGGACGTGTGGGCCGGACGCGCGAAGCAGTACCAAGAGGAAAAGAAAAAACTCGAGGAAAAGATTGCGCAGCTTGAGGCCGGACACTCCGTTGAAGACGCGATGAAGTTGCTTTCCGCCGAGGAGAGGGGCGAAACGCCGGACGAATATCTCGGCGCGTCAGCCCGTATGACGGCAAAGCTCGTAGGCGACGCCCAGGCGAAGCAGGACGAGAAGATAGCAGAGCTCAAGCGAGAGATTGCGGAGAGGGACGAAAGGACGTTCCTCGCCAACATCTCGCAGAGGCACGGCGACTTCTTTGAATCCGTGGCGCCAGGCGGCGACAAGAGCGAATACTGGGAACGCTTCAAGAAAAACAACAAGGAGACGTTCTCGGCGGTGATGGCGACGCACGACGAAGCGCGATTCGCCAACCTCGTCAACAGCTTCTACCGCGAACTCGGCATCCCGGTCCCCGGCGCGGGCGCGACCGCTTCGCCCACGCCAAGCACCACAGGCGGGCCGTCGCCGGCGGGAAATCCCAGCGACACCAGAACCATGACCACCGACGAATACCTCAAGGAGCTTGAAAAAGCCGAGGAGATGCGCCGGGCAGGCAACATGAAGGGGTGGCGCGAGATCAACGACCGGCTCAAAGCAGCCCTCAACGAGGGGCGCGTGAAGTAGCGCGTCTCCCGCTCGGGGGCGGAAAAAAGAAGGAATCAGAAAATGGCAGATGCAGACAAGTTGCATTTCATGGCCCAGCCAGGGGTAGCCCCGAACTTCCCCGGCACTCAGGCCATAATCCAGGACGAGTGGCGCCGCCGCGTGCGCGCCGCGTCCGTCATGGACAAGTGCGTCTCTACCGACTGGAAGGGGCGCTTCAAGGGGGTTGGCACGACGATAGAGCGTCCCGTGCTGCCCATCATCAAGGTGAACGACCGCAAGCCCGGCGATCTGGTCAAGTACCAGAAGCTCAAGGGCGACATGGAGACGTTCACGATCAACCGCATGATGGATGTCGCCTACCACATCGACATCGAGGACCAGGTGTTCTCGATGAAGAATCTGGAGAGCGCGGCGAACAAGGAGTCGCAGGCGGCTATGGCCGAACACCGCGACCTCAAGTTCTTCGCGGACATCCCGTTCAAGTGCGATTCGACGAACCGCGGCGCGACCGCAGGCGTCGTCTCCGGCCTCTACAACCTCGGCACGGCCACCGCGCCGGTCTATCTCTACAAGACCGACTCCGACGTGACCACCGCCAAGACCCGTGGCAGCAATCCGCGTGCGACGGCCTGCGTGGCGACCGAGTTCCTGACGCGCGGCACCGCCGCCCTGAAGGAGTGGCCGGCAGCGAAGGAGGGCGACGTGCGCATCATCTGCCATTCGTGGCTGAAGACGCTGCTCATCAACTCCGAGCTGAAGTACGCCGACCACATGGGCGACCAGATGTCCGTCCTCCGCAAGGGCACGGACTACATCGGCGACATCGACGGCGCGAACATCATCGGCTGCGACCAGCTCCCGATGTGGGACGCCGGCTCGGCGACTAACGCCGCAGGCTCGTCTGTCACGGTGCCGAAGCGCTTCCTCGTGCTCTTCGTGAACAACAAGGCGATTCAGTTTGCCGACGAGTTCCAGATCAACGAGAAGCTCAAGGACAAGGACGAGTACGGCGACTTCTACCGTTCGCTCGACATCTACGACTGGTTCGCGGACTATCCTGAGCTGTTCGGCTACGGCATCGTCGCTCTCGGCGACTAACGAAAGGAGAATGAATCATGGCAGCACATAGCAATGACAAGTCCATCCTCGGCAACGGCCTGAACGAGAACGTGCGTTCCTACCTTCTGGAGCGCGTGATCGACTTCGGCGTCATGGGTACTGTCGATACGTCCAAGTACTACGAGATCGGCACGCTTCCCAAGGGGTTCGTCCCGCGCAACATCGCGGTGATCGAGCTTTCCAAGGCCAGCGCGTCGTCCACCGTCAAGGTGTACAAGACGGTCGAAGACGCCTCCAGCGGCAGCGCGACCGAAATCGCTTCCTGCTCCGTAGGCGGCGATACGCTCGGTTATGCAACCGCGTCCATGCTCACCGTCTCTGGCACGGCTCCCGATGGCGGCGGCGCAATCACGTCCACCAGTGTCGGTAGTCTGGCAAACGCGCAGCTCGCCGTCAAGGCGGGTTCGGCGTTCACCGCTGGCCGCGTGAAGGTCGCCATTTCCGGCGACTTCATGACCGGCATCTGGGACGAGGGCGAGAAGGCTCCGCCGATCAAGCCGACCGTGGCCATCCAGAAGGTGCAGTTCGCCGCCGGCGAGCACAACCTCGACTAACGGCATAGTGGCACCTGCGGGTGGTTCGTCTCCAGCTCGCAGGTGCCTTTCACAACCAACTAAGAGACGAGAGGCGAAAGGAAACAGACATGGCAGCAACACGCTACGCGATACACATGGAGACGGGCGTAATCGTTCCGATGACGAGCGAGACGCTTGAGAACTACATCTACCAGGAGATTGAGCCTAACGTGGCTCTCATGGTGGATCGCGGCGAACTTGATGCGAAGTATGTGATCGAGCAGATCGAGAAGCAGCTTCCAAAAACATCCCTCCGCGACAAGCTGAAACTTGTCTCAAAGCAGAACGTGCGCCAGAGCGACTTCGGACTGAAGGAGGCCGCGCGTGCTGCCGTGGACATGGGCGAGAGCAGAGTGGTGAAGATTCCGCTTCCAAAGGCAGACAACCCCAAGCCCGGGAAGAAGCCTGCGCCAAAAGCCCCTGCGTCAAAGAAGGAGCCTGCGCCAGAAGCCCCTGCGTCCGAAGGCGAGTCTGCCTCCGAGGCTCCCGCTCCTGCAACCGCCGAGCCCAAAGTGAACGTATAGCAAATGGGAAATTCCTTCCAGACAGAATGGGAAGCCCCCGAACTCGAATCTCTCGCGTCACTCGCGGAGAATCTCGTATATCGCATCCCCGGATGCGACAATACGGTTATCCGTAAGACTTTGCAAGAGGTGGCGCGAGAGTTCGTGTCCGACACGCAGTGCCTCACGTCGCACCAGGTGCTAGAGCCAGATGACGGCGGGATGTGCTACCCGGTTCCGCGTTTCGGTGGCAAAGTGGCGGACGTGCGGGAAGTCTGGAAGTTTAGGCGCCATCTGCGCAAGGGCGTTGACTGGAACTGGCCGATAGGCACGGGAATCAGGATTGCCCCGCACCTGCTTCCGCGTCCAGAGGTTGCAAACGCAAGCCCGGCCGTTCCGAAAGACGCCATCCGCTATGCGCCGCGCACAAACCTCATGGACGCGGCTCCAGAGTTTCGTGCGCCGCCGGTCACACCGTTTTCGGCGGTGGTGGTGGAGCATCTGCCGCTCTTCTACGAGAACCTTCCAAAGTGGTTTTTGCAAAAGCATGGAGACGCGATATGCTCAGGTGTTCTTGGACGGCTCTTTGCCATGACCGGCAAGCCGTGGAGTGATGCGCAGCAGGCGGCTGACGAGCGCATTCGGTACGACAACGCAAAGAGCGAGCTTCGAATGAGGCACGAAATTCCCGCAGACGGACGGGCAATTGACATGTCGGAGGTGCTATGACGATTTCCCCTCGACACGGTGCCGAGGGGGCAATGAAAGGAACGAGCTATGACGAAAGAAATGAAACACGAACTGAAGATGAAGTTCCTCAAGGAAACGAAGGAGAGATCCGTTTCGTGCTTGAGGGCGATGGGCGCCGACCCGAAGGACTACGAGCCGTGCTCCTGGGAGGGCGTAATGACGATGCTCTCCGACGTGATGCGACACAAGACATACGACGACGCATCCGCCGCGATCATGGCCGCGTCTGCGTGGGTATGGGCGAACAAGGAGTGCGAGATACGCGAGAGTATCGCGCAAATGGACGAGCTACTTGTGAAGGAGATGGAGGCTGCGCACGTGGGCGACGGCTCCGCCGTGAAGATCGTCCAGTCTCTCGGCAAGTGATTTCCGCGTCCGGTTGGGCGCGGAACTGTACAGTAAACAACCAACGAAAGGTAAAACTATGGAAAAGGAACAGGTATCAATCGACTGGGGCGGCACACGTGGCGCCGTCTGGACGGGCGCGGGTGCGCTCATCGGTCTGCTTGCGCAGCGCAGCGGACTTCTCGGAGGCAACGGCATTCTCGGCGGCGGGACGTCGTGCGAGGTTGCCACGCAGCGCGACCTCGGCTACGAGCGTGAGCTGACGAAGGCCAACGCCGAAATCGGACAGCTCAAGGCGGAGAAGTACGCGGATGCGTCGGTCCTCGCCGCAGAGCGCCGTCTCGCCGACAAGATCGAGAAGATCGAGACGACGATGAACGCCGGCTTCCGTGCGCAGGGCGAGTACAACGTGGCGAACACCGCCGCTGTTGCCACTCTTAACAACCAGACCATGCAGCTGATGAAGATGACGAATCTCATCATCTCCGGGCCTGCGTTTGCCGAGAGCCAGGCAGCCGCCGCTCCGTTCGTGGCGAAGGCGTCCACCGCAAGCACGACCTCCGGCTCGTAAGGCTTCTGGCGAAGGTCGGGGCCAAGCCCGTTTCTAGGGCGGGCTTGACCCCGACGTAAACCAAAAACCATACAGGAGGAAACCCAAGATGAAGATGACCATAGACAAGTTCAACGAGCGCGTCAGCAAGTTCGTGTGGCAGGTCGTGATACCCGACGCAAAGGACGTGCAGACGAAATGCGTGTTCGGCGCGATAGAGAAGCTGGGCATTCTGCGCCTCGACGACAGGTATTGCAAGATGCTCAAGCCACTCGGCATAATCGACGCCGACGGACGTCTCGACGTTGACCGACTAAAGCTTGGCGTCAACGGCGCGATGGAGGCTGGCGGCGGTTCGATCTCTCTTGGCGGGCTTCTTCCTGTGAATATCCCCAAGCCCGTTGTAGACAAACTGTACAAGTTTCTGGAAACAGAGACCGTAGAATGATTTTCAGGAGGACGGCGGCATGACGGAACTTATCATCACACCGAAGGTTCAGGACAAGACGGCAAGGTTCAAGGGAGCCATCGCCGCCGGCGAGCATGTCGCCGTCACCATCAAGGGCGGCGCGGAGTGGATAGGAGAGGACGACGGCGCAAACCTGATGTTGCGCGTCATCGACCTTATCACGAAGCGCACCCTTGCCGTGTTTCCGCGTCCGCCCGAGACGCTTGCGGAGGGCGAGACCTTCGCCGAGGGCGAGAACGAGTGGGATAGCGACGAAGCGGACCTCACCTGCACACTCAATCTCAACACGGCGCGGATGGTGAATGCGGCGCGGCACATGATAACGGTGCCGGTGCTATTTGTGCTGGGCGACACCGACAATCCGCGAACGCTCTACTTCCGCGACCAGTACGAGGTCGAATACTGGCCGGAGCGCATAGGCGACGACGTGCCATACGACCTCGACAGATGGCCGAAGCAGATCGACGACTGGACGGCGCTCGTTGCCGAATGGCAGTCTCAGATGACGGCATTTGGCACGACGCTTACGGGGCACGTCGGCAACAACAACATCCATGTCACCGCAGAGCAGAAGATTGCATGGACGAATAAGCAGGATGCGATTGCAGACCTTGAAGCGATCCGCGCCGGCGCAGCCAAGGGTGCAACAGCGCTTCAAGAGCACCAGGACATTTCGGGGAAGGCTGATCTTGTTGGCGGGAAGGTTCCGCAGTCACAACTTCCGTCTTACGTTGACGATGTGCTTGAGTATGCTTCGGCGGCGAACTTCCCTGCAACTGGCGAAGAAGGGAAGATATACGTAGCGAAGGACGAGAACAAGACCTACCGCTGGAGCGGGTCGCAGTACGTGCAGATCGGCGGAGACGGCTCTTCGGTTACGGTAGATCCCACGCTCTCCGTGCAGGGCGCGGCGGCCGACGCGAAGGCGACGGGCGACGCGCTGGCACTCCGTCCGACGAAGGCGCAGCTCGACGCGGGCTGGTGGAGCGTGTGGACGATATTGCGCGACGGCGTGGACGTGACGGCACAGGTGCAACAGCCGGAATGTATCTCTGATACAGGTGGTGACGAGTGGTATGTATACGTCGTATCTACCGATGAACGAGCCTCATCTCCACGTGAATACGACGCAGATGCGTTGGAGCTTTCATGGAAAGGGGTAGACTCTTCCGAAGTCTTCCACGAATACACCGCCACCCGCCACCGCGTGTCCGCCCCCGTGCCGACTAAGCCCGAGGACATTGGGGCGGCGAGTACGAACGATGTGATGCTGACGCCCGTCTACTCCCAGACGCCGACGTACGGAAACGATTGGACGTTTAGCGGAACGGAGCCGCCGACGGGGTATCACTATGAATGCTACTGGAGCGCTGCTGACGATTTCTGGATTTTGTCTAAAGTGTCAGATTCCGACCCAACGGACAGAGAAGGCATATACTATGCAGGTACCTCGCCCACTGACACGACACTGCACTTTATAATAACGGGCTATGATGTTACCGCCACCCGCGTCCGCACGGACATAATCGGCTACATCCTCGGCTCGCAGACCGACAGGCCGCTCCAGCCGAAGGGCGACTACCAGCCCGCAGGAAGCTACGCATCCCCGTCAGACATCGGCATCCCCGCGTTCTCGACGACCGCGACATACGTGTATGGGAATTTGGTCGTTCGCAGCAACGCGGTATGGGAATGCCAAGAACCTTCAATCGTGCCGGGAGAATGGATCGACAATTATTGGCGCAAGCTCTTCGACCTTGATACGGGCGCGCCCGTAAGCGGCGGCACGAAGCTCATCACGAACGGGCAGGTGCAGACGGCGCTCGACGCCAAGGCCGATGCCGAAGCCGTCGCCCCCGCCTACGACGCGACCGCCGCGTATTCGGTCGGCGACGTTGTGACGCACGATGGGAGGCGCTACGTCTGCAACACGGCGATAGCGACGGGCGGCGAGGCGTGGACCGCCGCGCACTGGACGCTGACGGACGTGGAGACGGAACTTGCCGCCAAGGCCCCTCTCGCCTCCCCCGCCTTCACCGGCACGCCGACCGCGCCGACGCCGACGGCTGGCGACAACTCCACGAAGGTTGCGACAACCGCGTTCGTGCAGGGAGAAGGTGCGAACAAACTCGACTCGGCGTCCGCCGCCCCCGCGTGGGTCAGCAACGCGGTATACACGGCAAATGCGCTCGTCACCTACAACGGCGTTATTTATTGCAACACGAACGGTGGCACTTTCGTGAGCGACATCCCGCCAAGCTCCGACACGAACTGGAAGGAGAAGAAGGTCAGCGAACTGTTCCTACCGCTCACGGGTGGTGAGGTGACGGGACCGCTGACGCTGAAACGCGGAGTTGCAGCAGGAGGGGATGCTGCATTCTATGGCGATGGTATCAGGAACCTTGACAATAACGCGGTTTATGCTTGGCCAACGAAGTCCGGGAATGGGAAAATCGCCCTCACCGCAGGCATGAACCACTCCGGCAACCTCGCCGCGCTCGACGAGGACGGCAACCCGACGGACAGCACGATACCCGCCGCGAACGTCGCGGTGAAAGGCAACATCCCCTACGACCTCGTGACGATTACCACGGGGCAGCTGCAAGACCACGCCGTGCAGGAGGTGACGCTTTCCGCCGCGACGACGACGCTCGTTCTCCCCGCGCTGACGTCGGGCAAGGTTTCCGACTTCGGCATCGACGTGGTGAACGCCTATGAGGAATCCGGCACGCCCGCCGCCGCGTCGATTTCGCTCTCTGGCACAATCGGCACGGACTACAACATCATAACCGCCGACGGCGACGACTTCAGCGAGATGACCGCGCTCGCAGCGGGCGAAATGGCGGAATACTACTTCACGCTTACTGCGTTCGCGCTCGGCGGACTTCCGACGTGGCGCGTCTACAAGCAGACGGTCAAGCAGTACACGCCCGCAGTCGTGACGCCGTAAAGGAGGGAAGCCGACATGAGACTCAACCGCAACTTTGCAAAGGCAACGCTCAAGGCAGACGGCACGCCAGACTATGCGCCGAACGCCTTTCACTTCAACGGGCGCGACTACCTGCACCCGACCGCCGAGGACTACCACGCGGCGGGGTTCATCGACGTTTTGAACAACCCCGCGCCGTCCGACGCACCGCAGGGCCAGCACTACGAGTTCCGCTCCTACGAGGTAGCCGACGGCGCGATACGCCGCACCTACGCGCTCGTTGACGACCCGCCTCCCCCGCCGCGCGTGTTCGTGACCGCCGACTTGGTGGAGGCGCTCATGGCGGAGGGCATCTATCAGCAGGTCCGCGACTGGATCGTCGAACAGGGTATGCTCGACCTCGTTCTCGCCACCAAGGAGTTCGACGAGAACAACGCGAACTTCCAAGCCGGGAAGACCGCGCTCCAGTCCGCTCTCGGCTGGACGGACGCGGAGGTGGAGGAACTGCTCGCCAAGTGCGTCAAGGAGGGCGTGTGATATGCTGATCAACAGGCGCGACGCGATGCTCGGCGGTAAGCGCCTCCCCTACGACGCCGAGGTGGAGTACCTGGAGATTGACAACAGTGAGAATGTCATCTTTACCCCGCTTAGATTTTGCGACCTGCCCGGCGCGAAGCTGACAGTTGCAATATCTCTGTCTACAAGCGTTGCGCGGAATAGTGGTCAGTTTTTGGGCGTGATTGCCTCCACAAGCGGCGGGTATTTCAGATATGGCGGCTACCAGTCCATAACAATCGGGATAGGCATAAACAACTTGGGGACTATTGCGCAAGATACGTCGTATAACGAAACTATCAGGACTTTGGTCATTGATTTTCCAGCAAACAAGATTTTGATCGACAATTCCGAAACGTCCATCAAGCCGAAAGATGCATGGGACAACAACGTCAGGGAGGCGGTAAAGACGTACACCAGTCTGATATGTCTGGGAGCCGTCGGATCATCCAGTTATGGCAGGGTTGGCACTCAATTTCACGCCGTATCATGTGTCCTTCGTGGCGATTTATTGTTCGACTTGCTGCCTGTCCGCCGCACTCTCGACGGCGTGTCCGTGGGCGAGATGTACGACCGCGTGACGGGCACGTTCATGGAGCGGCACGGGACGTTCGTGACCGGCCCTGACAAGTAAGGAGACTTCACCATGCCGACCCCGCAGTCCCAGATAAACAGCCAACTGTTCAACCGCCTCAACTCCCGCGCCCTGACCGCCGCCGAGATAGCGGCGAACCACGCGATCGACAAGGCGCGGTTCAACCTGCCCGACGCCACGTAAGGGAGGAGACTTCGCGACCATGTGCATGAGAAAGACAAAGGAAGGATGCGTGCTCGCCAACCAGCAGAAGGCGTTGGAGGCGAAAGTCGCGGACATGGGCACCCGGCTGACGCAGGTTGAAACCGACATCGGCAAGATTCGCTCGGAGACGCAGAACGGCTTCAAGCAGGGGGCGGAAGCCATGCGTGAGATAAACGTGTCCGTCTCCAACTTGGCGCACGACTTCGGCGCGCGCATGACGAACATGGAGGCGCGAATCATAACCGAGAAGGAGAAGTGGGGCGAGGTTCTTCGCACCATCCTCAAATGGGGCGCGAAAGCCCTCATCCTCGGCGCCCTCGTCGCGATGGGCGTCAACATCGTAAGCAGCGTCTTAAAGTCATTCAACTGAAAGAATTTCCGGCATGGGGCCGGGGAACAAACAGGAGGAAACATGAAACTAACTGAAATGCTGAAGGAGTTGAACATCGGCAAGTGGTCTGCTTGCTGGGCGTTCATTTCCGACGGGTGGGCTGGAATAGCCCGTTTGGTCTGCGAGGCGTTTACCAAACTGCTCCGCAGGAAAGACCCCGACAAGTTGCGCGGCTACGCGGAGTTTGTGGGGAAGATTGCCGTGTACGTTGGCGGAGGCGTGGAGACATTCTGCACCGACGACGCGACGAAGGCGGCAGGTATGGCTACGGCGAGTGCCGTGTCCGTTCTCTCGGAGCATCTTGCGGACGGCGAGTACACGACCGAAGAGCTCTCCGCAGATATCGAAAACATAGAAAAGTGCGTGAACGCGTGGAAGGCGGTGTGAAGATGAAGGTCTCTAATATAAAGGGCAAGGTGGCGGCAAAGGTCGCCAAGGGCAAGGCAAAGATCGCCGCGAAGTGCGGCAAGTCCGGCAAGGCCGCGAAGGCTTGTGCCGTGCTTGCGCTTCTCGTTGTGTTCACCGGCTGCCACATGGGCGAACAGCCCACGGCGCAGCGGGCGCAGACTGCTAACACCGAGGTGAAGTTCCTCGTCGAGGACGGCGGCACGGCCACGTTCAACTTCGGCGCGGAGTTCGTCTCGCAGGCGCAGGCGAACGAGACGAGCGGCACGGAAACGATGACCGCATCGCCGTCGAACACGCCCACGGTTTCCACCCCCGTCCAGATCGACGCGCGGTACAACGACGCGATGGCCGCTGCTTCCAACGTCTCTAAGGGCGTGCTGGAGTCGCTTACGACCGCCGGCGCGAACAAGGTGCTGGAACTGATGTCGTCAAAGGAAACCGGCACGGTCGAGGTCGAAAAGAAGGACGGCACGACCGCGACGGTTGAGTGCAAGGACGGGCAATGCTCGATCTGCACCGACTGCACCGACAAGTGACAATGTACGCCCCGTCGCCGTTTTTGGCAGTTTCGCGGCGGCGGGGACTTACGAAAGGAACGGAGAATGACGACGACTTTGCAGAGCATAGTTGATGACGCGAGAAGGATGCTTGATGTGGCGGCGCAGAGCCACTACACCGACGCAGAACTTTCGCGCTATGCTGTAGAGGGTATGCGGCGGCTATATGCCCTTGCGCCGTCTTCGCGTTACGGTGAGAACGGCAGCATTGACGACCAGAACTTCCCGACCGCGCCCGACCCGCTGTCGAACACGGCAAGCCAGGAGGCGAGGACGACGAACGCCGAGGCGATAGCCGCCGCGCTCGCGTTTGAGGTTCGGATCAACGAGCCGCGCTGGCGCATCGGCATTGTTTATTACGCGGCGGGGCGCGCTCACGAAGTCGGGATAACCGACGCCGTGAACCTCCAGATGGCGGCCACGCTCAAGAAGCAGGCCGACGAGATTTTCATGGCATAGAGCCAGAAAAACAAACGAAAGGAAAGCAGAAATGACACTAAGAGATGCATTGGACACAATCGTGTCAAGCTCAAACTACAACGCGATGAAGCGCCCGGCAATGGGCGGATACTTCTTTCGCAGCGCAATATCGACCACCGAAGGCACGGAGGGCGACTACACGCTCACCCTGCGCAAGCGCGCAAACGTCACGGACAATCCCGTGGACTACGTGTACTCCTACGACGCGAGCGCAGGCACATGGACGGCACCGTCCACGAAGCCCGATCTGACTGGCGAGTTCTTCGGAGAACTTCTCGGCGACGACTGGCTTGTCGGCACCAGCACGGACTTCGAGAACGCCCGCATACCGTCCGGCGGCGACGAGTGGTAAGTGTGTAAATGTAAAATGGAAAATGGAGAATGTAAAATGAGGGAGAGCTGCCGCAATTCTACATTCTACATTCTCAATTCTCCATTCAGCGAAAACGAGGAGCAAAGCAGATGGTGTTGAGCGATGATCAGAAGAATCTCTGCGCGGAATGGGTCGCGGCTCCCAACAGGAAGTGGCAGACCCTCAACCGCTCGCAGTGGAAGTACCAGTTCCACGAGAAGACGCTCGTCCGCTACGTCGAAGAAGCGAAGATGGACGAGGACATCGTGCCGCTTCTCCTCGAATACCTCGTTTCCGACGACTGCAAGCGGACGCTCCAGCTCTACGGGCAGGGCGTGTCGGGCGACTGGACGCCGATCAAGGCGTGGTACGAGCCTTCCAACAAGTCGGTCGGCAGCGTCCGCTCCGTCCGCCTCTACCATGCGCTGTCTACCGACGTAAACGGCGCGGACGGGCCGTACATCGTCGAGAACGGCTGCGCGTACAAGGTCGAATGGACGTACTACTGGAAGTGTCCGACCGTGCAGACGGTCCCGGCTTCCACCTCGGGCGTCTCGTACCACATAACGAACTTGCAGCGCGATCCCGAGACGGGGCTTTTCAGCTACGCCATCGAGAAGCGCGAGCGCGTCCAGCAGGACATCGCGGAGTACCTGACTTCGCGGACGACCTACCAGGACACGAAGGAGGAAGTGCACCTCGGCGTGAAGGGGGCGGAGTCCGCCGGCGGCAAGCCCGCGAGCGTGGCCAACGGCAGGACCGTGACGCGCAAGGTGACGAAGAACTCCGACTGCACGCACGACGTCCACAACGTGACTACCGAGGACAAGGCCGTGTCGAGCGCGTCGGTGGCGAAGACCGAGACGCTTTTCGAGACGCGCACGACTACGGAGCACCGTAACCAGCCAAGCGCGGCGAACATGTCGCTTTCGCCTGGCAGCAGCGCGAAGGACGAGAAGACCCCGACGGATCTCCACAACCAGACGCTGTCGCAGACTGTGGAGAAGCCGGTCTCGAACGCCTCCGTCGAGTTCGTCAAGACGCTCCACGGCACGCAGAAGAGCGTGACCCACCGCAACCAGCGGCAGCCGCTCTCCGGCGACGGCATGAAGATCGGCGAGCGGCGGTCCACCAGAAAGACGGACGGCGGCAACAACGACAACACCCAGGTCACGATGACCGTGGAGCCCGCCGGAATGATTGAGAAGAGCGAACGCAAGACCGTGTTCGCCAGCTCATCCAGCACGCGGGAGAACGTCGCCGCCAACGGGGTTCTGCCGGAGCGGGAGACGAAAGATGCCGCGGACGGAGTTACACACGGCAAGGAAGTCCGGCTGCACGACGACGGAACCGCCGACATCGTTTCCACCGACACCACGGAGAACGCCGTTGCGTCCGCCGCCGTGGAGATTCGCAGAAGCCTTAGGGGGATCGAGAAGACGGTCACCGACCGCAGTCAGCCCACGGCGCTGTCGGAGTCTGACATGGCCATCGGTGAACGCAGGGCGACTCGCAAGACCGACGGCGGCAGAAACGACAACACACGCACGACTGTGAAGGCTGCGCCGGTTGGTGCGACGGCGAGGTCCTGCCAGAAGACCGTGTACGAGGAACGCCGCCAGATGACCTCCATCGTCGCGGCGAACGGACTGCCGCCCATCGATGTCGGTTCTGCTGCGGACGGCAAGGTCAGGCGCAGGGAGGCGCGTCGCAACGAGGACGGCGTGACCGCCGACATAGTTGACGCGGAGGTCGTGGAGAAGCCCGTCGCAGACGCGGAAGAGACGAAGAGAAGGACCCTGCGCGGCGTGGTGAAGCGCACGGTAAAGCGCAATCAGCAAGGCAAGGACACGACAGAGCCAGAACTTGGCAAGCAGGTGACGAATCGGAAGACTGACGGCGGGGTGTGGGACATCGTCCGGGAAGAGGTCAAGGTCGATACCAAGAGCAATCCCGTTTCGGAGTCGGCCACTGAAGACAAGTTTTCCAAGACCACGGTCAAGGAAGAGGTGCTTTCCTCGTTTGCATCCCCCGTCGGCGACGTGTCGTTTTCTGTAGGCGGTTCCATAAAGCACGTGAAAAGCTCCAAGCACGACGATAGTTCCGTGGACAAGGTCACCCGGACGGTCGTGCCGAAGTCGAGCATGAAACGTAAGGCATGGAGCGACGATTTCGGAAGATACGAACGGTGCGAATACCACAACCAGCGAGAGCCGCTTCTTCCACAATACGAGAAAGACGCCAAGGTTTCCGTGTCGTTCCGGGAGAACAAGTTTGGGCTGTTAGATGGCGCGTGGACGACTTCGATTTCCGGGAATAACAATAACAAACAGTCTATAACGAAGACATACGACAAGACGGAGGAAGATGTCGTCAAAATCGTCAGAAAAGGGAAAAGCTCAAAATTAGAATACTATCGCACAAGAAGGATAAAGAACGTCTTGCGATACGACACCCTCAACCAGAATTGGCGCTTGGCGGCCGAGATGGACATCAGGGAGCATCCGGGAGACGCCGAGCGTCCGTCAAGGGTGATAGCAAATCATATGTGGGAGTATTGGATAATCAACGATTGGGATATAAAGATAAAAAAAAGGTACATCATGTAACTTATGAACGAAGAACTGTCAAACATAACGCAGCGGCTTGATGCGCTGGAGCGGGAGGTCTCGGAACTTGCGGGACTCGTGCGCGACAACGTTGCGATGCGCGAGCCTGGCACGGAGCAGGCGTTGAAGATGAAGGAGCTTGAAGACACTGTAAGCGACATGAGCGCAACGATAGATGAACTTAGACAGGATGTCCAGGATAGTGCAGACTACACGCCGCCGCCCGTAAGCAAGCAAGACAAGGTCTTCGACATGTCGGCCCTTCGTCCGTTCGACATTCAGTACGATCCTACGGACGAGAAGTGGGAGATATTCCTTCCGCACGGATGCGTGCGGGTCGGCAAGGATGTCGCGACCTACGAGGACGGCACCACGTCTGACGGCTGGGCGGAGGTCGAACCCGCCGGAACCATCTACTGCCACGTCTCAGAGGATGACGACGAGTGGACGTTTTCGCTTGACAAGAAATCGACCAAGGAGGGCGCCGAGTACAATTTCCCCATTGCGGAGTTCACAGACGACAAGGCGGAAGTGGACGTGCAGCACGTCAACGACACGGTGATTCTGTGCGGCGCGGAGGAGTACATACACGGCGACGACACGTCCATTGTCTTCACGCCGGTCACGTCGGGTGACGACGCGGGCAAGACAAAGGTCGATGTCTATTACTCGTAGAAGGTGACACAACCATGTTCGACCAGGCCACAGACTTTACCTACATAACCGGCGCGGACATCGACGCCGGACATCCGCACGGCGACCTCGACCGCATACAGCTGCAGGGCGTGGACCTCATGTCAGACCGCACGCCGCCGGTCGATTCCAAGACCGGGAAGCTGAAAGACCCGTTGTACGGCAAGGACATCGCGTTTCTCAAGGAGGCCGCGTGGGAGAGGCTGTCGCTGTACGGATCGCCGATCTCCAACTCTTCGACATTCACGAGAAAGCTGTCTGTAGTCCAGGTCCAGGAGATAGCCACGATGCTGTCGAATGCCGCGCAGGGCGCCAATGGTTTGTACTGGATAGATCCGGAACTGTACGTGTCGGAGCAGCCGATAGCAGACGTTTCCGGATATCGCTACATTGACACGCTTCTCGGCGCGGCGAGATGGCAGGTTCCAATGCAGACGACGGTATATACGTTCGTCACCGACATAACGCTGCGACGGTTGAATGTCCTGAACCTCTTCGACACGGTTGCCGCGATGAAGCGTTTCGTGAACTGTCGCGGCGAAGAAGTTCTGCTGCCGACCGGGTACCAGTCGAACGACGGAACTCATTCCATCGACTATTCGTCGCAAGCCCAAGGGTGGATACATGCGTCCACTGTCCACTATGACGCCAACATGGAGAGCAACGGCGACGGCACCTACAAGATAACCGGCTACACGAAATTCTACGACGCGGAGTGGTACGCGACAGGCGGCTTTGTCTGGCAGATGCCGACGCCAGGATATCTCGTAGGCAAGGCAAAGGAAGTGTGGGTGCTGCTAGAATGCGACGTGCATGAAGAGATGTCGTACGACCCCAGCGGGTCGCAGAGCAGCTTTGACAGGTCGCGCGTGGAGCGGCAGACGTCGGAAGCGACCGTGTATCGGCTGGTCAAGTGCACTTTGGCGTCTTCGCAGACAATTACCGCTGGCGGCTATTTGCAGATTCCATCGGGAGACATTTCGCCGAAGTGTGTAACGCTCCTGCAGCAGGCCAACAAGTCGCGGTGGACCGGCATGCCGAGTCCGCCGCAGGGGGCGCTGGACTCTTGCACACAGACAATCTGGAGCTACGTAGTCGCCGTCTATCCCGTGTGGGAGATAACGCACACGGCAATTTGAATTTGAAGGAGAAATGAAAGGAGAAAGGATATGACGCTTGAAAGAACTGAAAACGGAATGCCGAGCATGGGCGGCGGAAATGAAATCCGTGCAACGGTTGAGGCGGCGCTTGCGCAGCCTCAGAACACGGGGGCGGCTGCGCTTGCGCCGAAGCAGCCGTCGCTCAACGACGTTTCGCCCAGCCCGCCTCCGCAGCCCGATGTCCTCGGCGGAGCGGGACGCGGCGGAGCTGGCGGCATTGCCGTCCCAGACTTCGTTGTCGGAACACCGTTTGAAAAGGCGTACCAAAAGGCACTTGACACGGCGCGTGCGGCAGTCGCCCGCAGAGCGTCGGGGATGCTAAGCCCCGCGCCGACCTCTGCGCAAAGTCCAGTGGCAACGCCGACGATCGCTTCTATGCCTGCGACAGCACCTACGACAACGCCAGTTCCGGCACCGACGGCTCCTTCGCCTACGCCCACGCCTGCGCCGCAGATAAAGACGGTGGCTCTTGGAGGCGGCAAGTCCGCTCCGGCGTACGACTACGGCGGCAGCACGATACTGATTGCCGACGGCATCGACGTGAACGACCCCGCCGCCGTTCAGAACTACATGACAGAAACCAACGACCTCATCGACATGATGAACGAGGCGTACGCATAAACAAAGGAGGTGCGACATGACAAACCGCTTTGGATGGACGAAAGAAGAAGAGTCACAGTTTAACAGAAGCGTGGCAGAAAATCCGATAACGAACGAGGATATTGATTCCGCCATTGCGACTGTCAGTGGAGTTGACGAGCGCGGACATCTTCCCAACTCCGAAGACCTGCCCACGCCGCCGCCAATGACGGCCGCCGACAGGAAGGCCGAGGCGGAGGAATGGGCTGGGCACGACACCGCGCCGACAGTGCCCAAGCCGAGCGGCGAGATTGCGTCCCCCGTTTCGGACAAGCCCTCGCCCTACACGAAGGTCGGCAACGAGACGCGCACGGTCTATGGCTCGAAGGTGCGCTACGTGGATCAGACGACGGGCAAGGAGCGCTGGGCGACCATCGACGCCAACGGCAACGAAACCGAGATGAAAGACAACAAGGGGATGCCGACAGTTCCCAAGTCCATGCAGATGATGGAGGCGATGAACGCTGGATTTTCGCCGAATCGCGGCAATGCCGGCTCGTGGGAAGAGGCCATAGCGAAGCAGAAGCAGGCCGAGATGGAGAAGTCGATGCGCATCGCCGAGGGCAAAGTCGCCGCGAACAACGCCGCACTTTCCACCCGTCGCCAGAGGTTCGTCAAGCAGCAGCTCAAGGTCGCGGACAACCTCCAGCAGGCGCAGGCGAACCTACAGAACAACCTCGCGGACGTGCAGGAGCACATCAAGAACGGCGGGAGCATCGAGAAAAGCGGAGCGTATCTTTCCAAGAAGGACAACAAGTGGTACGTTCGCGGCATCGTCGCGCCGACACAGGTTGACCAGTACAACAAGGAGATGGCCGGGCTTGGCGTCGCAGACTCATTGCAAAAGATCGTCGTCAGCCAGCAAGTCGACAAGTACGGAAATCCGCTCAAGGACAAAGACGGAAACGAAATCGAGCCGACTTTCTCGGCACTCTACATAAAGGACGGAAACATCGGCAAGGGGAGCGGCGCATACCCGAAGACTTTGACGATGCGCGAGGCGCTGCGCACCGTCGCAAAGGCGTACGAAGACAGATTCAAGGACCACGACGCGGCGGTGAACTACGCGGCGGGCATATTCGGCATCAGCGACCCTGCGAAGTACGGGCTGACGCTCAATGGCGGTGCGAGCGAAAAGGAGCGCATCGCGCAGCTTCAAGAGACCGGCAAGAACAACCGCGCCGCGATGAGGCAGAGCCAGTTCGACCAGAAGTTTGCGCTAGAGCAGCAGAAGTTGGAAGAGCAGGTTCAAAAGCGTCTCGCCACCGCCAAAAGCGCAGATGAAAAGAACGCCATACTCAAGGAAGCGAAGGCCGCAGAGCTGAAATTGCGCCAGGATGAGATCGAGAGCAAGTACGCCCAGATGGGGGTGCAGTACGGCAACGGCGAAACTCGCAAGGCCGCGCAGGCGAAGATAACCGAAAAGCTGACCTCCCAGACCGACGATAAAGCGACCTCAAAGCCGGGGGATAATACAACTAGCAAGCAGCCTCTCACGCCGGAAGAGCGCAAGAAGATGATCGAGGAGCTGCGGAAACGGACCCAGTCGGTGAACGAGTAAAGGAGCTTGAAATGGCAGACCGCTATGAATCAATGAGTGACGACGAACTCCGCGCCGCCTACGCCGCGATGCAGTCGAAGCCGCCGGAAGAGTCAGAACCCGACTATGAGTCAATGAGCGACGACGAGCTCCGAGCAGCCTATGCCGGCCTGTCCTCCACGTCTCCAGTCTCTAGTCCTGCCGCATCCGCTCCGTCGGATGCGCAGCCCGACCCCAACGCCGAAAGCGCCGCGACAAAGCTCTCCGGCGTGAAGGAGGGCGACTTTGTGGCCGTCACGGGCCGAGATGGCAAGGTGTCGCTAAAGAAGATGAACGCTCCAGTTGATGGCGCAAGCGTCCTTGAGGACGTGGACGATGTGCCCGACATGAACAAGACCTACACGACGCTTTCCGCCGCCGAGTGGGACGCGGGGCGCGAGAGCGGCAAGGTGAAGATGAACGTCTCGCCCGCGAGGTATCGGCAGCTCCAGCACATCGCGGAGACGGGAAGCGATCTCTTTGAAGATGACGGCGGAAAGTTCATGTCGGCGTATGCCGACGTTATGCCGTATGGCGGTCGCAAAGCGGTTGACAAGGAACGCAACAAGATCGCCCGTATGGAGAAGTACGTCAAGGGAGAGCCAGACCTTGCGCCGTACTCGAAGATTGCCCGCGAATTGACACCGACCAGCATTGGCCCGACAAAATACGTCAGCCCTTTCAGCAAGCAGATGAAAGGCATTTCTCCCGATGAACAGTGGGCGGAGGAGGCGCGTATGCTCGGCGTCAAGGGCGATTTGAAGCGCGGCAAGGACGAAGACGAGGACGCCTACCACAAGCGCTTGCAGGGGCTTGTCGAGGAGAAGATGAAGGAGACCGTCTCGCGCCAGGACTGGGCGAAGAAGGAGCTGTCCTACATCGACAAGGACTGGAAGGACACGGTTTTCGGCGAAGGTCGTCAGTCCATTGCGTACGGCCTGGAGTTTGCCGCGACGCCCGTGCCGCTTGGCGGGTTTCTCAAGGCGGGCAAGGCCGCGAACATCCTCGTCAAGGCGGGAAGCAAGGTTGTCCGTGCGGCGATACAGACGGCTCCCGTCGCAATCGACCATGCCGCGTCCGACTACGAGAAGTTCCGTGAGAACGGCTACACGATGCGCAACGGCGACTTGATGATCGAGTCGAAAGGTGACGACCCCGGCACCGCGCTTTGGAAGGCCATCAAGAACAACGAGACGGAGGCGATACTCGAAGTCGTCGGCGGAGACCTCGCCGCGCCAGTCCTACGCGCCATCGGCAAGACAATCGGGAAGCATGCCGTCGGCAAGACGCTTGTCAGCATCGGCAAGGCATATGGCAAGATAAGGGACATGACGCACTTCGGCGACCCGATCTTTGAAGAAAACCTCTTCGAGGAAATGCCGCAGTACTTCTTCAGCGATGTCCTCGGCTGGGGCAAAAAGGACTCCGAGTACAAGGGATTCTACGAAGAGCTTGCAAACGCATTCGGCTACGAGAAGAAGGTCGATCCCGAAACAGGTGTTGAGCGCTACGAGGGCAGCTGGCTCAAGGGCGAGGGAATGTACACGCCCAAGGGCTTCTGGAACACCTCGCTCGCCATGCTCCTCCAGATGGGCGGACAGGCCGCGATTGCCGCACCGGGTGCGGGGCTGAAGCACATCAAGAACAACCGCGAGCTCGCCAACATCCTCGAGGGCACGGGCATGACGAAGGAGCAGGTGGCAAACCTCTCCTACGCCCAGCGCGAGGCGTTCAGGCGCTTCCACGACCATTTCGCCGGCAATCCCGAAAAGCTGAAGCGCGCGCTTACGCTTTTCGACAAGCAGCTCGGGTCGATGGCTGACGAACTTGTGAGGCAGACGACCTTCAGGACGATGCAGACCATCATGGACTACCGCGACGAGAACGGACAGCCCGTGAAGCCGCATCTCTTCGAGGTGCAGACCGAAACGGGGGCGGACGGAAAGCCGCGCCCGAAGTTCAGCAGTCAGTTCATCGTTCGTGGTGACGGCAAGAACAGCGAGACGCGCAAGCAGATGTTCGACCCCGTCGCGCAGGTGTCGATAGAGGACAACGGCGACGGCACGTACTGCGTTCATGACGAGGCGCATCCTGACCGCTCCGCATACTTTGACAACTTCGAAGAGGCCGTTAGGCAGGCGAACTTCTATTCCTGCACAAACCAGAAACTGCGGCTTGACAACAAGGTAAAGGCGCAATACGCCCGTACGCTTACGCAGGGCGAGAACGCGAAGTACAAAAAGCCAGCCGTATTTCTGGAGAGCGTTCGGGACGTGCATTTTGCACTTTCCAATGCGATACGTGAACAGGGCGGCATATTCGGCATCAATGCGAAGAACATCGGCCAGGTGTTCCAGACCGACGAGAACGGTGAAGTCCTCTATCCGCCGCGTCTCGTCGTAGGGAACACGTCTCGCGGATTAACGACACCCGACGGGACGAAGATCGTCATCCTCGACAACATCCGCAGCCCAGAGGACATGAACACCGTCCTTTCTCACGAGGCCGGGCATGTCGCGGGCCGCGCGAACCAGGAAGAGCGCCTTGAAATGCTGCGCCGCGCATCACCAGATTCGGAAGTTGGGCGTGAAATCGCGCGGCTTAAGGCGATAAACGAGAGGCTGGGCAACAAGTATTCCGAAGCGAAGATACTTGACGAGGCGTTTTCCAACTGGCTATCAAGGCGTGGACACAATCCATCGCTCATGCAGAGGCTTTCGCACAAGATGCTCGGCAAGGTCGGACAGCTCAACGACGCCGACTTCGAGGTGATCGCCTCGCAAATCGAGAAAGACGAGGCGAGCGGAAGCGGCGAAAATGTACACTTCTTTGAAGACAACCAATTTGACTCTACGGCCGAATCTGCCGAAGAGCCGGAAATGCCAACCGAAACACCAACACAAGGAGAAAGCAATGAGACAGGAAATGTGCCCGATGAAGCACCAGCGCAACCCGAACAAGGGGCATCTGGGCAATCGGAAGCCGGAGAAGTGGGCGAAGCTGAAGCACCAGTCGCGCCGCGAGCAGAAACGCCAGATGCGGGAGTGGTAAAGGAAGTCGCCGAACTGGCGAAGAAGCGTCAAGAGCTGCAATCGCAGTACGACGCTAATCTCGACGAGGACGGCAATCCGCAAGACTCTGAGACGGCTTCAAAGCTCTCGAAGGAGATCGACGCGATTGATTCGCGGCTAGGTGAAATCGAGGCGGCAAAACCCGGCATTCTCTCGCCGGAGTTGAAGGCCGTTGCAAGAACGCCGAAGTCGGCGAACGGCGCAGCGACGCACGTCAATCCAGCGCCAAAGGCAAAATCGAAGGCCGACGAGATCTCCGAGCAGATTGAAGCCGGAAGAAGGAAGCGCGACGATGATGCCAAGGCGGCAAACGAAAGTCTCGCCAAGACAAATCCATCTGGACGGGCTTTTGCCGACAAGGAGGACTTGAAGCAAAATGGTCAAGTAGGCGATAAACTTGTTGCAGCTAACGGTGCGGAGATGGAGGTTGTTGGTAAAACAGCCAATGGTCGAAACAAAATCAAAAGGACACGAACGAGAAAATTCACCGTTGATTACGGCAAGACGTGGCATGACGGTATTGAGTCCGGCGCAACTCTTCCAGCTTCAGACTACTATGGCGACAAACTCGACGAAGGTGATCCCCGTGAAAATGTGAATGTCGTCACTTTCGACGATGGAAACAACGAGGAATTGAAAAATCGTTACAACGCCGCCGTTGAGGCTTTTCGTGCGGGCGACGAGCACGCTCTTGACAATTTCTACTACGAAGCCGAGATTGTGGGAGACAATGATGTTGTATGGCATTTGCGTGAGAAGCCTGGAAATGCCACTGCCGCGCCCGCCGCTTCTCGCGCGTCTGGCGAGGCTCCGCGCCGCCTTACGAGCGCCGAGGAGGCCATTGCGACGGCCAAGACGCCGTTCAACGCCGCAGAAAAAGCCACCTTGAAGGACGCTGCGGACGTGTCGGCCATCGACTCCACGGACGAAATGCCGGAGCAGAGGGACTACCTCTCGATTCTCTCCAAGGACGCGCCCGTCGTGCGGCTCAATCCGGCGAAGGTTGACCGCTCCGACGCGATCCTCCCCAACATGAAGAAGGACGCCAACCGCGTGAGCGGCATCACGAAGCCGCTTTCCGGAGAATGGCACCCGACGATGGGCGGAATCGGCGCGGTGTGGCTCACGAAGGACGGAAAGCTTGTCGTGATTACGGGACGGCACCGCTCCGAACTTGCCGAACGCAAGGGCAAGAGCATGTTGTACTATCTCTACCGCGAGGCCGACGGCTTCACGAAGGACGACGCTTTGATCTACGACGCCGTGGCGAACATCCACGACGAGAAAGGAACGATAAATGACTACCTCGGATTCCTCGACAGAATCAACCCAACCAGAGAGCAGGCAGAAAAAGCCGGAATCCTCTCAGGGAAAGGGCTCGTTGCATGGAGCCTTTATAAAGATGCTACCGAAGCTGTCCGAAGCGCAACGGCAATGGACGGCAACCCAAGCGAGGGCCAAATAAGCCCGCAGCAGGCAACCGTCATAGCCGAAGCGGCGCCGCGTGACGCGGACAAGCGCAACCCCAGCATTCAGCGGCAACTCCTTAAAACCGCACTTGGCGGGATGCGCGGCAAGGCGTTCGACATGTACGCCAGAATCCGCGCGGACGAACTGTCGAGAACGCCGTTGAACGAGAACCTTCTTGCCGGGGAGCAGATGGACTTGTTCTCGTCGCCGGAGGACCAGGCGGCGGACATCCTCGCGCAGCGCCAGTCGCAGTACCGCACCAAGAAGGCCAACGGCTACGGCGAAGTCGCGAGGAACCTGCGGACTGCGCTCAACGGCGAGGGCAAGCTTGAACTCAACGACGAGTACGCCAAGGAGCTTGGCGTCACGGACAAGACCGACAAGAAGCAGCTGGAGGCGGCATACGACAAGGCGGTGGAGCGCGCCAACTACTGGGAGAACACCGTCCGGCTGGACGAGGCCGACAAGGCGGCTATGAACGCGGAGATCAACGCGGCTGCGGACGCAAGGGCGAAGAAGCTTGCGGAGCTTAAAGCAAAGCGCGAGGCGGCGAAGAGCGGCAAGCCGAAAGTGGTTGTTTCCAAAAATGCAACAACCACTCCCGCCGATGAAACGAAACTCCCTGCGGGTGAAACAAAACCCGCCGCAGGTGAAACGAAAAGGCCAAGCGGTGAAACGAAAAAGGCCGATTCTGAAACGAAAAAGCCCGTTTCGGAAACGCAAAAACCGGCTTTGGGAACGGAAAACGCCGTTTCGGAAACGAAAACGGGCAAAACCGAAATGTCCAAGGCCGCGTCCAAAACGCCGTCCATCAAGATGAAGGACGAGGCGGCGGAGAAGCTTGCGCAGCAGCAGGAGGACGATCTCGCCGCGCTGTTCGACACGCCCGAGCTGGACGTCAAGGACGCGGGCGAGAACGAGGCAAAGTACCTTTCGTGGGCGAAGAGGTGGAAGCTCGACCCGTCGAAGAAGAAGAACCAGCGCGAATGGGCGGAGCGGAACGGCGTGTCATTCGACACCCCCGAGTTCGACCCCGACATATTCCAAAAGCGCGTCGGCGCGGTCGCGAAGCTCGTAAAGACGTATCAGGACAACGGCGTTGCGGACTTCAAGACCCTCGCCACGCGCATGGCCGAGCGCTTCCCGGAGAAGTTCGCGACCATGAAGCCGTACCTGCGCGGCGTGTGGAACGCCGTGGCGGACCAGATGAAACTTTCGGACGTTTCGCGCGACGACGCGGAGCGGATTTTTTCCGCTATTGAGAAACCAGTAGGAAATGCGCCAGCAGAGACACCGAAAGCACCGCCAGCTAATAAGCTCATGTCCACTCGCATTTCCGACGCGGCCGATGAGATTGTCGCGCTCATCGAGAGCGGCGAGAAGTTCACTCGCAAGGAAGTGACCGACATTGTGGAGCGCCAGCTTGGCGGCAAGGTTGCAAACGGCGACTTCGACGCAAAGCAGGTGACGGACATTCTTGAACTGGCTGTAAATCGCTACATCAAAACGGCAAACTTCACCGACGTGGACGGCGTGTACTACACGCCGGACGGCGATCAAGGTGCCGCAAAGGACAAGATACGCAATCTGCGAGACCTGCTGTCCAGCATTCCCACGCAGACTACGCGCTCGGTGGAACAGGATAAAATGCAGCAGTTCTCGACCGTGCCGCACGAGGCGTTTGCCGCCGCATGGGTGGCGAACATTGGCAAAAACGATGTTATGCTTGAGCCGTCCGCTGGAATTGGTGGCATTGCGGTGTTTGGCGCGAATGCCGGCGCGAAGGTCATTACGAACGAGCTTTCATCGCGTCGCGCCGAGATACTTGAACAGCTTGGCATCGGCAAGCCGTATGAGTTTAACGCCGAAAACCTATACGCCTACCTTGAACCGATGATCAAGAGCGGCGAGGTGAAGCGCCCGACGGTCGTTGTGATGAACCCGCCGTTCAGCAATTCGCAGCGCACGAACAAGAAAAACACGCACATTGGCGCAGACCACGTGGAGCAGGCACTAAAGCTTCTCGCCCCCGGCGGACGACTTGTTGCAATCGTTGGAAACGGCATGGCGCACGATAAGCCCGCATTCAAGGCATGGTGGGACAGGATTGGCAAGGAGTACACAGTCCGCGCAAACATCGGCGTGAACGGTCAGGAGTATGCAAAGTACGGAACGACTTTTGACAACAACATAATCGTGATCGACAAGGTTGCGCCGAACGGCTCAATTGCGCCGATTTATGATATAATATCGTCGCTGGACGAACTTCCGGCGATGCTGGAAGGAGTAAGGAATGACAGACCTAAGATCGAAAATCGAAAACTGGATACTCGCGCTGACGAGCGAGTGGAACAGCAGACTGTACGACCAGGACAGGCACGTGCCGAACGACCAATGCTACGACCTGGAGGGAACGGGGATAGAAACTCTCAACCTGACGGACGACGAGTATCTTTGGGAATACGAGGAGATGATGGAAGGCAAGGAGAACGTGGGGAGCCTGACGGACGAGGAGATAGAGGAGACGGTGAACAGTCTTCACTCAATGCTCTGCTAGATACCGACGGACTGACAGTCCAGAGCGTCGAGCAGACGCGTGAAGTTGGGGACGGCATGTTCTCCGAGTACAAGCCGAGCAAAGTCAGCGTTCCAGGCATGAAGCCGCACCCAACGGCGCTTGTGGAGTCTTCCGCAATGGCGTCAGTCCAGCCGCCGAACCCGACGTATTCCCCGAAGATACCGAAGAAGATTATCGAGGACGGCGTTCTTTCCGAGGCTCAGATCGAGCAGGTCGTGTATGCTGGACAAGCACACCAGCAGAAGCTTGGCAACGGCGAACGCAAGGGCTACTTCATAGGTGACGGCACGGGCGTCGGCAAGGGACGCGAAATCTCCGGCATCATCCTTGACAACTTCAATAACGGACGGCGCAAGGCTTTGTGGATTTCAAAAACCGGGGAACTTTCACGAGACGCAAAGCGCGACCTTACCGCTTTTGGCCTTGGCGACGAGTTATTCACTCTCGAGAGCAAGAATCTCAAAGGCTTTACATCAAGATCTCACGGTGTTGCGTTCACAACTTATTCGTCGCTCGCAGAAAACCACGAGGGAATTGACGACAACGGAACGATACGCGCATCACAGAAAGCAAAAGGCGGATCGCGCATGCAGCTCCTCGCAAAGTGGCTCGGAAGGGACTTTGACGGAGTAATCGTATTTGACGAGTCGCACAAGGCCGGCAATGCAGTGTCGGAGAGGGGCAAGCGCGGAATGACGAAGCCGTCAGACATGGCGCTCGCAGTTGTTGACTTGCAGAGGATTCTGCCGAACGCTCGCATTGTCTATGTGTCTGCGACTGGCGCGACGGAAGTACGAAACCTCGCCTACGCAACAAGGCTTGGCCTGTGGGGAAAAGGGACGGCGTTCAAGGACAGAGAGGCGTTCATCAACCAAGTGTCGAACGGCGGAATCTCCGTAATGGAGATCGTTGCACGAGATATGAAGGCGATGGGCGTTTATATGGCTCGCACGCTCTCATACGAGGGAATCGAGAATGAGCGCGTGACACACGAACTTTCTCCAGACCAGATAAAGAACTACAATCTTCTTGCCGACACGTGGCAGATGGTGATGGGCGAGATTGAGTCTGCGCTCATATCGTCTAACGGCATACACGGCAAGGCGAACGGCAATGTAAAGAGCGCGTTTTGGGGAGCGCATCAGCGATTCTTCAACCAGACGCTTACCGCGATGCAGATGCCGTCCGTGCTGAAGAAGGCGCGCGAGATGTGGGAAGCGGGTTATTCGCCCGTGTTCCAGATGGTATCTACCGGCGAGGCGGCACAGAAGCGTTCTCTTGAAAAAGCGAGAAAAGCTGGTAATGGAGAAACCGACATTGAGAACCTTGACCTTTCTCCGCGTGAGATACTCATACAGTTCGTAGAGCAGAGCTTTCCAACTGTGCAGTATGTCGAAGAGCAAACCGACGGAGGAAAGACGAGATGGGTTCCGCTTGTCGATTCAAACGGAAATCCCGTACACGATCCAGCGGCCGTTGAGCGAAAGGAGCGTCTCATTGGCCGGTTGCAGCGGATGAAGCTCGGAGAAGCGCCGCTAGACATGATTCTCAACGAGTTCGGGCATGAGAACGTTGCGGAGATCACGGGGCGCACGTCACGCCGCGAAATGGTGCGCAATTCTGATGGCGAAATGGAAATGCGCATGGTACGCAGGACCAAGAAGACTTCAAGACAGGAAGCGGAGGACTTCAACGACGGAAAGCGTACCGTACTGGTGTTCTCTGGGGCTGGAAATACCGGTTTCTCGTTCCATGCCGACCGCAACTTCAAGAACCAGCGTCGCCGCGTTCAGTTCCTCATCGAGGCCGGCTACAATGCCGCCGATGCAATACAAGGGCTTGGCCGCACACACCGCTCAAACGAATCCTCGCACCCGATCTACGAGCTTTGCTCCACAAACCTTCCGGGGCACAAGCGGTTCATGTCAACCATCGCGCGCCGTCTCGCGCAGCTCGGCTCGCTCACTTCCGGCGACCGTGGCGCGTCTGGCTCCGGAGTGTTCAGCGAATCCGACAACCTCGAAAACCAGTACGCGAAGAACGCCGTCCTTGACTTGTTCGAGGAGATGTTCCACGACGACCCGGAGAAGTTCAATCGCATCTGCTCCGAGATGGGCTTCATGAAAGCCCGCGTCAATCCTGAAAGCGGCGAACGCGAGTACGTCAACACGCTCATCGACGCGGACGGGAACTTTGACCCGAAGGAAGAGCTTGCGATCCCGCACTTCCTCAACCGCATCCTCGCCATGAAGATCGACGCGCAGAACGAGCTGTTTGACGCTTTCTCCGCGAAAATGGCTGATATGATAGAGCGCGCAAAGGATGCGGGAACTTTTGACCCAGGCATGGAGAAGTTGAAAGGCGTGACGGTGGAAGTGAAGAACCGTACCCGCCTGTGGGAGGACAAGGACAAGATCGGCATGACGGACATCGTTGAGGTCGGCGTCTCCAAGAAGTCAAAGAAAACGGACTATCAGACGGCACAGTCGCGTCTTGACTATTCTGCCGCCGCCGGCGCGACTCCGACAGTGTATGTCCACAATGCCAGCGGTGAAGTGTTGATGATGGTTGAAACGAAGTCCACCAAAACGATGGCCGACGGTTCTATTGTTAACGTGTACAGGCAACTGAAACCTAATGGTGAATCGGGTTATACAACCGAAACAGCCGTGGAGAAGAACTACACGCCGTTGTTTGCCGAGGGTGAAAAGCGCTGGACAGAAGCTTACGACGCCGTGCCGGAACTCATCGAGCAATCGCAGTTCTTCGCGCATGGAACGCTCCTACCTATCTGGGATAGGCTCGGTGCGACTAATCCACGCTTCTTCAAGATCGCACCGACGGGCGGCATAGAGACACAGCCGTTTCTTGGTATGCAGATTGACGCCGACCGTGTGAATGACGTGCTACAGCGTTTTGGCAGGGCCGTAGGAGCTGTAGAGGTGACACCAGACATCATCCTGAACCGCATCATGAAGGACGGCAAGAAAGTCGAGTTGCAAAACGGCTGGACCCTAAAGCGCGTCAAGGTGTTGGGTGACAGTCGCATCGAGATCGACGGCGTGGACGAAGAGGACGAGATAAGACGTCTTGCGAGTGAGGGCTACGCCTACGCAGAGAAGATCGGCTATCTCCGCGCATTCGTGAAGCCAGATGCCGAGAATGTCGCGGCATTCCTGAATGAGTACCCCGCGATTCCTGACAAGGGCGGGCTTTCAACCGTTTCTGGGACTGCGGAGGATTTGAGCGGTGACAAGTACAAGGAACCGCTTGAAACGCTCTACTCGCAGCTGAAAGAAGAACTTTCGGCAAATATGTTCCGGGACAACGACGAGAAAGTTCATGTGGCGGAAGATAGTGTGCGCAATTTCCTTGTGCGCTTGTCAAACGAGCAGCTGGAAGAGGTGTTCGACAAGTATGCGGCTATAGATTCAGGTCGTCATTCGCCAGGTCGCATTCTTCGTCGCATAGCTGCAAACGAGTTGTCTGCGCGTGGTGCGCTTGATTGGAACCGCTATGAACAGGCCGAGCGAGAGGCTGGCGGCAATTTCGTCGATTTCGACACGCCCGAGCTTATGCCAGAGGAACCCGTGCCAGAGACATTCGGGCTTACGAACGACGACATCGCGTTCGCCCGCAAGGTTGCGGAAATGAAGCCAATTGGACACACGGAGAAGTCGCACGAGTTCCAGTTTCAGCAGGCAAACGCCCTTCTTTCAAACCGCGAATACATGGAACACTTGGCAAAGGCAGTTGCAAAAGTGCCGCGCGCGACAAGCCCCCACGTTGACCTTGCGCTTGGAATCTTCCACAAGATCGTGGAGCGCGAAGTAAACGCGGCAAGGGAGAAGGTAAAGGCGCTACAAGCCGTCGTCGAAGAGCTGAAAGGCGAGAAGGATTCAGAATTCGACGAGGAGCGCAAGCAGTCCGCGCAGGACTTGAAGGACGCCAAGAAGGAGCTTGAGGCAAAGACGCAGCTTCTCGACAAGATCGGCATTGCCCACAACGAGGGCGGCAGCGAGGCTGCGAGGACGCTCAACCTGCGCCGTGCGCTGGCGAACGCCGCAGACTATTCCTATGCCGGCATCCGCAACGCAGTCGCGGAAGAGATGGCGAAGATCAAGGGCGCGATAACGCCGGAGCTGGAGAAGCGCATAGGCGAACTTGCCGACATGTTCTCCGGCCTCGACGAGAAACAGGCGGATGTTCTTGTTTCCATCATGAAGCCATTTGCCGAAAGCGAGCTGAACAAGATAAAGAACGGCAACAAGATCAAGCGCGCGGCGGAGCGGATGCCGGGCGACGAGGCCAAGCGCGTAGTGCGCAACTACAACGATGCACTTGCGCAGCTGGAGGTTGCAGCAAGGGAGACAGGGGGCGTGTTTGTCGGGCTTGCCGACGAGAAGCAGCCCGGCTGGGGCAAGTTCCTACGCGCAATCGCCGAGTACCACTGCTTTGAGAACCCTGACATCAAGGTGGACGAGGTTGTCCAGAAGATGGTTGAGACGCTCCACGCCTGCGGCTTCGAGGATGTGGACGAGGTGTCTGTCTGGGACGAGTGGACAGGCTACGGACACAGCTTCCGCCAGAGCCGCTACGAGTCGCAGCGCAGGGCGAACTGGCTGAGGAGCCAGGCACTGCACAAGCGGCAGCTGCACCACATGGACGAGACGAACACGCTTCCGCTCGCCACGGGAATGCAGCGCGACGTTGACCCGACACCAGAGGGCCGTGCGCTGACGAAGGAGGTTTACGAGCGCAAGAAGGAGGTTCCGGACGAAGGACGCGCGGAGCGGCATCTAAAGGGGCTGCTCGAATCGGCGAAGACCAGGATTCGGAACACGATAGCCGACCTGGAGAACGCGATCGCGACGGGCGAGAAGATACCGGGGCGCGACCGCACCGTGCCGGAGGACATCGAACTACGGGAACTGCGCAAGCGCAAGGAGGAGCTGCGCAAGGCCTACGACGAGATTTTCGGCACTACGCGGACGCTTACGGACGCGCAACGGGTCGCGCTTGCCGAGACGGCGGCGGCAAGACAGCTTGAATACGCGATGGCAGACCTTGAGCGCGCACGGCAGGGTGACTTCTCGAAGCGCCCGAAGCGCCCAGGCGTGGAATCTCCCACGCTCGACGTTCTACGCGAAAGGACGCGACAGGCGCGTGAAGAGCTGTTTGCGCTGAAGAACGCGGCGTTCGAGTACGGCATGACGCCCGAGGAAGTTGAGGCGTACAACGCAAGGCGCATCAAGCGCAAGGAAGATGCGCTCATGAAGTATGCGGAGCGCATCGCCACGGGCGACATCCGCACGAACGTGAAGCCGAAGCCACCGCTCTCCCCGGAGCAGCAGAAGCGGTACGACGAGCTTGACGAGCAGCAGAAAAAAGCGCGGCGCAAGATGAAGCAGCTCCGCGAGGACGCCCGCAGGGCGGCATGGTGGCCGGCCGCGAAATCGGTGGCAGACTACTGGCAGTATCTGACGGGCATGTTCGTCGCGCACAAGGCGTCTGCCGACAGGAGCGCGGTCTTGCGACAGGCCCTCATGCTGACGGCTGCGCATCCCGTTCTCGCCGCAAAGGACATGGCAATCGCGGAAAAGGCCGCGTGGAGCAAGAGGAAGTTCGACGAAGTGAACGCCGACATCCTTGCCGACCCGATCATCAGGGACGCAGTGGAGAACCACGGACTAAAGCTCCGCAGCACCGACATTGCCAACATTCACGATGTCGAAATGTTCAGCGGCGTTGATCGCATCCCGCCGAAGATGATTCAACGTCTGAACAAACTGTTCGACATGATTCCGGGCGTCGGCAAAATATACAGCGGTGTCCGCAAGGTGGATAGAGCCATTCTCGAAAACTCCGAACGGCACTACGTCACGTTCCTGAACCTTATGTCGTCGCAGACGTACAAGATGCTTCTTGACGCAATCCCGGACGCCTCTGACTACCAGAAGAAAAGGATTGCGTATCTCGTCAACATGTACAGCGGACACGGCGCGATGAGCGAGAAGACTCGGAACAACGTCAACAGCCTCAACAACACGCTGGGACACGCCATCTGGTCGCCGTCCCTTGCGGCAGCGCAGATTCAGCAGGCGATGTTCCTCGATGTTCTCGGAACGCCTGGAATAAGCCGCGAAGGAGGCAGGGACGGCGGCTTTGCCACGGGCAAGGAGGCTGCGCAGGTCACGAAGAAAGCCGTCAAGATGCGCATTCGCGCAGAATTGGCCATCCTTGCGCTCGGTTCCCTCCTTGCGCTGCTCTGGTCTGACGACGACTGGAAGAGCGAATGGCTTACAAAATGGCGGAATGTGTGGAATGCAAGCGGTGCGGATAAGGTCCTTGCGTTCTTCAATGCCGTCGAAGCGACGAAGCATCCCGTGCTTGGCAAGACGCACGTTGACCTCGAAATGGGCAAGCGCACGTTCAACAGGATTCTCGGCCTTGCCTTGACTGGCGAGTACGAGACATCTACCGGGCGAATGGTCACGACTTCCAGCTTTGTCGGGAAGGACCTTGCGGACATGTTTGGACGGTACTTCTACGGGAAGTTGTCGCCTCATTATAGCGCGATGTTCTCCATTGCAAACCGTAAGACTTTTACCGGCGAGCCAGTCAGCTTCGACAACATGCTTGCCGACATGCTTCCGATACCCCTTGCCGCAAAGGATGTTGTGCAGTCGGCAATCGAGGACAAATGGAGCAACCTCCAGGCTCCGGCGGCAATCGTTCTGACGCTTCTCGGCGCGGGCGGCAACGTCTACGACGAGAAATACTACGAACGCGCCGTGAACAGATACGCGGAATACAAGAAGATCGAGAACGACGATCTTCTGGTCGAAAAGGACAAGAATGCCATCCTTGAATCCATGCGTACGTCATACCCGTTCCTGAAGGACGATGTGCGCTACCAGATTGAAGATCACATCCGGGACATCAACCGCGACAAGGCCGACATTCAGAAGTGGCGCAAGCAGGGCGCGACCGATGACGACAAGGACATCAAGGAAGCGGAAGCCGCTATTGAGACGGCCAAGACCGCCATTCTTGAGCTTGTCCGCAAGAACCGCTAACGCTTGTTCAGCGCCATAATCGCCGCCTCTCCCTTCTTGCACCGCGCCATGACGAACGCGGCGGGGTTATCCACCTCGTCGTCGTCGGAATCGACCATCGCCTTGACGAGAACCTTGCGGAACACGGCTTCCTTTCCGATTGCCTCCATGCGTCTCGTCATCTCGGCAATCGGCTCGTCGAACGTCGTGCAGGTCGATTCGTCCCTGTCGTCGCCGAACAGTTCGTTTCCGACCAGCTCGACGGCATCATCCACGTCCGCCGACAGGAGCTGGGAGCATCGCATCGTCGGCTTGCCGTTCGCCCGCATTTCTGGTAACGTCGAAATCTGCGGCGCGTTCATGGCGAGGAACTTCTTGGCCTCCTTCTCCGAAAGAGGGGTGGGCGGCGCGGCATTAGCCCGCGACGCCCCATCCCCTACCGAAGAATTAGATATTCCTTTTGTCATATCTAATTCTTCTTTACTTCGGTTTATATTAGGAACATGAGGCGTCTTATCCCTACTTGTCCCTACATAAGTTGCCCCATCTTTGCCCTTCTTTATAGAACGGCTATTGCATATCTCAAGATAGCTTTTGACCTTTTTTCTTTGCCTGTTTATGAGCATCTGTAGTACCATGTTTGCAGACGGATCGGTAAGTGTAGGCACGTCTGCGCCGACGAACCATCCAAGAAGTGCGTCCAAGATAGCATGGCGCAGCTTAACAGGGTATGTAGGAGTAAACAACCCCTCGATATCATCTTTGTTGAGTGTCAAAGCATCGCCACGCTCTGGGTCAATCTTTTCCGTCTTGCGGACATAGTTTCTGCTCATTGTTTGTCTCCTTGTTTGTTGTTGTTCCCTGCCGCCCCCAGCACTTGCGGGGCGTTCGGCAGAGGATAGAAAAACGGTCTGTCCATCGTGTCCGGGTCTGTCCAGTAGCTGCAATAGTCGCCGGCGTTGACCTTCGGAAATCCGACGTTAGCTGTCGGACGGCTTACATGGCACTTGTACCGGCCATCGGCAATGCTTGTGCCGAAGAAACACCGATTACACTTCTTGTCTGTTGCATTCATCGTGTGTTCCTCCTTTAGCATACCGCGTCAAAGCCAGCAGATTCAAACAGGGAACGAAGCTCTTCTCCTTCGACGAACTGTTCTACGATGAATCCGGGAAGAGTCTGAATGTCAATATTGCTCTTGTTTGCGTTTGGTCTTTTCTCGTGCAGATAAAGGAACGAATCTGTGAAGCAGAAAACGCGCAGTATATCGGAAAGCGTATAATCGTCTTCCGACCACTTGCTCGTGAGTTCCGTGATCTCCTTCAGGTTGGCAAACGCCTTGCCCGTGATCTCGATGGTCACGCGGTCGTCGCCGTCCGTATAGATTATGTCGTTGTGCGTGAATGATGTGCTGCCTCGGTATAGTTGTGCGAGTTTGTGCAGCCTATCCAAAGCTGACAACATGTTCGTTTTTTTCTGTTTTGTGTCCGCAGGAGTGTCTTCCCTGCGGATCACAATTTCCCTTGCCTGTTCGAGCGCGTTCATAATGTCGCGTTCGATTCTGCTCTTGTTTTTCGTTGCCGTCTTTCCGGCTGTCTTGTTCTGTTTGCTCATGGGGTGTCACTTCCATTTGCATGATAAAACCCGCTCTCGATGGGGTGACACCTATGCGCGGAGGCATAGACCCATCAAGGGCGGGCAAATCGTGGTTGTGGGATTCCGCGATTCGATTCTCGGCAGGGGTGTCACTTCCTGTTGTCCGAAAACGGCGCGAATTATACCACACAAATTTTGCGATTGCAAGCAATCTAACAAAATCTTATGCAGAAACCGCAAATGCGCGGCTCAACATAAGTTTTTGCTATGTCAAAGAGCGAAATTCAACCGCCGGAGAGAGCGGGGGAATTGGTGCATATTATCTCATAATCACCCCCGCGTGTCAACGGGGCAGATTCGCAAGGACGAGGCGAGGGCGCGGAAGGACGAGCGCGATGGCGTGGAGCCAGACGCAACCCTGCTCTCGGAGATCGAGACCGGCAAGGCCAAGCTGATCGAGAAAATCCGCGCGGCCAGACGCAAGTAGCCGTAAGAAAATCACAAGAAACGCGGCCACATTCGGGTGATAGGGGCTTGATTCTAACAATCTCCTATCACCCTCCAAATGGCCTATCGTTCCCATAAATGGCAAAAACGCGCCGCTTTATTGTTTGTTTCGCCCGATTGACCTGCAAATGCCGTTCGTGGTATAATACCATTCATGCGACGATAGGCTATTGACTGGCGCGGGGCCTTATGGTACAATGCTCTCGTTGTGTTTTCGGTGTGATAGGGTTTTACGATAAAATCCGATTGTCACAACGAAATCACATAGCAAAAACCTAACAAGTGGAGAGACGACCATGAGTTATTTGCCAAAGGCAATAGTCGAGAGGAGCATAAAGAAGCGAGTCCGCAAGGACAAGCAGGGGCGGGAAAGAGTGGGCTACGAAGCCTATTTCGGCACCGATCCGTTTACGAAGTGCGCCGTGCGCATGACACGCGCAAGCGAAGATGAGTTGAAGAAGGACATAAAGGACTTCTATCAGCGACACCAGTCCGGAGGCGACGCCGCCGTGCGACTTACGCCCATAGAGGCGATAGACGCGAAGAGCGCACTTGACCTTTTGCATGAGGCGGGCGTGAAGATAAGCCTTGCGGACGCCGTGCGCGGCTATCTGAACGGAGACGCGCAGAAGAAGGTGGAAGATTCCGGCGTCACCGTTGGCGCGGCATACGCGGAATACTACGCGGCCAAGAACGAAGGAGCGGACAAGAACAAGACCGCTTCGACTGTCGGGAAGTGGGTGATGGAGGTTGGCGAGGAAACCGCTCTTTCAGCCGTGACGGCGAAAGCGGTTGACGAATACCTAAAGCGGAAGTATGGCGACCGCAAGCCCAAGACGTACAACTCGCACTTGCTGTATCTAAAGACTTTCCTCAACTGGTGCTGCAAGGATGAACGGAAGTATCTCACGGAGAACCCGATACGGTGGATGAAGCCAAGGGAAGAGCCGTGGGAAGAGCCGGAATACATGAAGCCTGGTGACGCCGAAAAGCTGTTCCGGCTTTTGGAGCGCGGGAAGGACGCACACCCGGAACACCTCGCATACGCGATCATAAGCTTCTTCTGCGGGAGCCGTGCAATCGAGATTCAGCGTTCCGCCGCTCTTGGTGACGATGCCGTGCGAATCAACCTTGACGATGAAATGGTACGCATCGCCAAGGGCAAGGGGTATCAGCGCGGAAAGAGGCCAAGGGCATTCCACATCGACCCGACGGCTCTTGCGTGGATGAAGTCGTTTGACTTCTTGAAAGCCGTCAAGATGATCACGAAGAACACGCAATGCGAAATCTACACTCTCGCACGCGCCAACAAGATACCCGTGTTCCAGAACTGCGGACGGCACACGTTCATTACCTATCATGTTGCGGCTTTCGGGGACCCCGCAAAGACGCAGGCTATCGTGGGAACGAGCGCGAAGATGCGAGCGGAGAACTACTGCGGGCTTGCGAGCAAGGCGGACGGCGAGGCGTATTTCAAGATTATGCCAGCGGAGGCGGTTGATATTTCGCAGTAGCTTTGGACGTGAATTAGACAATTCGGCAAATAAGAATCGGCGCAAATCAGAAATGAAATGCGCCGATTTCTTTACTTTGGAATGTGGCTTGCAAATTACCAGCAAATTAAATTAGACAGAAATTGGACATTAGCTACGCGCATGTGGACTAATTTGCGATTGCGTTTCTGAAATTAGTCCACCTTTGGTAATTTCACAAACGCCATCCAATGCGTTTTCGACAGGCGACCGCTTTTGTGTCCGTAGAGCGGGTGAACGCCGATGCAGTAGTATTCCGGCCTGCGCTTTCCCTTGAACTTCGACATGAACGACGCAAACTGCCGTTCGTGCTGCTTGAGGTCTGTTCCGACGAAACAGAGGGCAATCGCGCCGAACATTTCGATCTGCGCGAAACGGAAAAACGACTTTCGCTTTGGCTTCTTCATACTGCTGTTCCTTTCTATTTCATGGCCGGCGTCTCTTGAAACGCTTGCGGCCGAACTTTCCCTTGAAGTGCTTGCGAGCCGTCGGGCGACTGTACGGCGTGTGACAGTCGGGGTCGAACGGCAACGGCTTGTGCGGCATGACAACCTTGCACAGGCCGAAGTTGGGATGATAGACCCAATATGTCTTGCCGGGCTCAAAATGCGGCTCGGCAAGCGTGACGGCGCAATGGCGAAAAAACTCACATGGCGAGGTGGCGCCCGACGGAGCGGGCGCGGCAGGACGCTTATTCATGGCGTGGCACCTTTCTCTGCGAAGTCGGCGAGGATTGCTTCGAGGTAGCGCTTGGGCAAAACACCGTATGAATCGTCCTTCCTGACTACGTAGGCGTAGGTGTCTTTGCATCCGTGGCCGTACACGTCAGCTTCCTTGACCTCGTACTCTCCGGCGGCGACATCTGCACGGAGTTTTTCAATGTCAATGGGCTGCGGAGGAGGTGGTGGCGGCGGAACGTATGGTTTGCCGGTGATTTGCTCTTCGGCGAAACGGAAGAAATGCTCTTCCATGTCGCGCTTAAAGGCTTCTGCCCTCTCTTTGTTCATACGGAACAACGCCTTCTCCATGCGGTATCCGTACCGTACGACGTCCGCGTTGTTGGACGCCTTCATTTCCTTGACAATTTGCTTTGGCGTGCTGTTTATTGTTTCGAGCAGTTCGCGGAACGGCGGAACCAGGAGCCCTAACGCAGTTCCCAGGCTTGGCGCATAGACCAAGTGCCCAATCATCTTTTTGGTTTGCATCATTCTCTTGCCTGTTTTCAGCGGAGCCGACACCGCGTCGGCTCCGCCAGATCGGTTTACTTGTTGACGATCACGATGACGTTGATGTTGGGCGTCTTGCCTCCGGCGGCAAGGCCAGCGAGCGGCATTGCGGCGAGGCTGAGCTTCGTGCCGAGGTCGGCAAAAGCCTTAGTGGCGTCGTCCTTCGGCTCTTCATTTGCGCCAGTCGTCTTTGCGGCGGGCTTGGGTTAGGAATTTGTGTTTTGCTTCCAGGCGGAATTGCCGGAAAGTGTATCAATCCAGGCTGCAAGTTCGCCGATCTTGTCGCCAAGCTTGTGCAACTCGGCATAATCTTCGACGAGTTGATGCAAAGCATTGTCGGCCGTCAACTCGCCCCGACCAACTTCGCGGATGATGTTATAGATTCGCGTTGCGCTGCAATGGGCGTTCGATGCAAGCCCAAGGCATTCAAGATACTTTGTCTCTTTGATCGTGTTAGCCATGATATGCTCCTTTCAGTTCTTCTCCGCCGCGTCCATGACGGCTTTGACCTTGTGCCAATACTTTAGGGTGGATTCCTTGCGCCAGCCGTCAGGGCCGCCGTTGTGGATGCGAGCGAGGACTTCGGCGGTCGGCATCCTGCCGGTCTTGCGGCGATACCGCTCGCCGTAGTGCCGCCAATACGTCAGCATCATGCGCTTCGACTTCGCGCGGTCTACGCGGTCGATAAAGTAGAACCAGGACTGCCCCTTGTTGATGCGTATGCTGTTTACGTCCACGACATAGGATATAGTCAGCTGGTACACGTTGTTGCTCGTCTTGCCGTTCTCGCTTTCCACCTCGGCGATGGCGGCGAAGAGCGGCGCGAGCGCGATGCCGAATATGGATGCGCTTGTCATTTCGCTCCTTTCGTTTCGGTTTCGAATTGTAGGCACAGTGCGAATTTCCGGCCCTCTGCGCCAAAGCAAATCCTCTTGTCCCACAGCCCGGCGTGGTCGCAGACGCGGTGCAGCGCGTCCTCCAGTTCGCGCGCCGTGCAGGGAAGGGCGATCAGCGGCTTAGTCATGGCTCGGCCCTCCTGTTCCACGCGGCGGCGGCTTCCTCGATGCTGAACACGCTTCCACAGCTTGCGCCACAGTTGTCGCACGAAACCCAGCGAGCACAGATTGTACGTGGTTGATTGCCGACCTCGTACCCTGTGTGAAACTGTTTGTGCAAACTTGCCTCGCCACCGCAGAACGGGCACTTCTTTAGTTCGATTTCACTTGGCATCGGTCGCCCTCCTGTTCCAAGCGGCGATCAGCTTGTCGGGATCGTCGCCAATAATGCCGCACGTCTGGACGGGACACCTGGTGCAGTGTATCTGGTGGCACCAAGTCGGTATGACGGTTCCACGAACCTCGAAAGTTTCCCTTGTCGTCGTGAGTTTCGCTTTCGCCCCGCAGCACGGGCAGGGCTTCAGCTCGGGTTTACTTGCCATCGTTCACCTCTCAGTATTTCTTCGCCCGCACCCACTCCTCGCGGAAGCGGGACAGGGTGCAGTCGTGGATTGTAAGGTCGCAGTCCATGCCGTTCACGGTCACGGACAGGTCGTTGCTATTGTCGTCGCTCGGCTCGACATATATGATGCGGCTGGCGTCGATGAGACAGCCGTCCACTTCGATTATGCCGTCACCACTCATTGACAATCCTCCATTTCTTCCAGTCGTCTGGCAGTCCACACGCCTTCTTCACCGCGTCGCCGATGAGGAAGCCCATAGGGTGTCCGCCGTAAGCGATGCCGTAGCACTTCAACGGGCGAACGGGTATGAACTGCGGAACGCCCTTGCCGTAGTAGGCGGCTATGACCGCCTCGGCTACGGCGTTAGTCGCCAGCGCGATTCCACGCGACTGGCAGGGGTTGCCGTCGGGGTGTTCGTCCACCTTGATAGGCTCGTAGCGCGTGTGGCTGACCTCCTTCGTGTGCATGACGCAACAGCCCTGAATCCCGTCGGGGCAGGGACACTGCACCTCCTGCGTCGTGGTTATCGCCAGCGCGAGGACTACATTCGTCACGACGCTCATACCACACCGCCTTTCGTGGTCGCGGGGGTTGATGACAAAGTGGCCTTGTTCCCGCAGCTTGACAGCTGCGGCGCGAAACGCGTCACGGTTCAACTTGGGGTGGCCGGTCATCGGCCCGCTGATGTAGATTCGCTTTTTCATACGGACACCTCCACGATTTTGCCATCTTCCATCCTGTACCACGTATCGGCCTTGTATTGCTTTCCGTCGATACGCACCATTTGAGCGCCGCGCAGATGCCAGTTGTAGTTTTCGTCCCTTCGCCAGTCCGCGAGAACGATATGCGCACCTATCACGCCTTTTGCTCGGCTGTAGAAGCCCCAGGCGACCGCTATGGCTGTCGGATTATCGGCCGAGCAAGCGGAGTTGTCGCCCGTGGCCGAGCAAGCGGAGTTGTCGCCCGTGGCCGAGCAAGCGGATTTGTCGCCCGTGACCGAGCAAGCGGATTTGTCGCCCGTGGCCGAGCAAGCGGAGTTGTAGCCCGTGGCCGAGCAAGCGGATTTGTCGCCCGTGACCGAGCAAGCGGAGTTGTCGCCCGTGACCGAGCAAGCGGAGTTGTCGCCCGTGGCCGAGCAAGCGGATTTGTCGTCCGTGGCCGAGCAAGCGGCATGATTTTCATCTGCCTTTGCCTCCCGCTTGATCCGCTTCTTCGTGTAGTCGATTGCGGCCTTGACCAGCCCGGCGATTGACAGCTGCGCACCGATCTTGATCTTCGTCGCGGCAACCTTTGTATCGCAACCATCATGGTCGATGTCGCCGTCCAGCTCAACTTCATGATACACCGATCCATTGCCCGGATTGTAATAATCCAGACAGTCAAGCGGGTATTCGCAAGCATGAAAACCTGTGCTGCAACACTTCGCTTTAGGGGTGGTGTATTCCTTTCCCTCTTCGTATTTGAAGTCACGACATGTCATGTCGCGATTAAAACCTTTGTATGCTTTCATTTGTTTTCTCCTTTTGTTGCCCAGGGTACCTGGCGGATTTGCAGGTGCTTCGGGAATTTGGTTATGTTGCGCTCACACTTGCCGTTGAGGTCAAGCTGCTTCACGAACACGGGGACTTTCGCCGCAAGGCATTGATCGACTATGGACTCAATCCACTCGATCTTGCACGGACGGCGTTTCGGGCCGGACTCGCAGCCGACGACGACCCATTTGAACGGCAACGGCTTTGTCGGATACAACTGCTTGAGGTCTATCGCGCCAAGCAGAGATTCCGCAGACAACCAGAGGTTGGCCCATTCGGGAAACCCAATGAATGTCGTTGCTCGCCTATCGTTGTAAAACTCCTGGTTTTCGGCGGTGAAGCCGAAGTAGTGGTTGGAGATGTCGCACTCTTCGTCGTCAAAGCCGAAGTATTCCCCGCTGTCCTCATCATAACCTTCGGGAATCAACAACACCTTTCCATTCCTAAGCACGCCGCACATCCTGGCTGGTCGCTTTGTCAGCCAAAGGTAGGCATCGCCGCCGCGATTGACGCACCGTCCGATGTTGTCCGCCATATCCTCGGTGTACATCCATTCACCAAACAGGTCGGTCATGTTCCCGCAGAACACGATGCCGGAGCGCGGCGGCTTCTGTTTCGTGTCGTGAGGCTTGAAGTTCTGCCCAAACCGCTTTGCCCATGCCGCCGCGTAGCAGTTCTCGCAAGCGGGAGAGCATGGATTGCACCCGATGACGGGATTCCATGTCTTGTCCCAGTATTTAGCGCGTGACCATTGGATTTGAGGATGCATCAGTCGTCCCTCCTGTTGCAGAAGCGCATAAGCTCGATGATATACCAGAGCACGACCACGAGGACGAGGAGCAGAGAGACCCACGTCGGCGCAAGCACCCACCACCAAGACCACTCGATCTTGTCGATGAGCTTCAGGACGATGAACGCGATCTGGAGCAGGCCCAAGAACCCGATGCCGGAACTACTTGTTGTTTGAGCTGACATTTGCGGTTTCCTTTATTTGCATGGGCGGCGGGCGCGTGGCCCGCCGGCCCGATGGTTCACTTGCCGAGCAGAATCAACTTGCGTTCCTCCGGAGTCACGCAGTCGTTGGCGGCCTCGAAGCACGTCAGCGTGATGGACGGCGACGTTTCAAGGTCGATTATGTCGTTCCGAAGCGCCGACAGATAGCCCTCGCGCTGGAGCGGCTCGTCGCCGCGCCAGACGTGGCGCGAAAGCTGGAGCAGCCCCGTGTCAACGCGCTGGAAGTTCCACTTGTTGACGAAGCCGTAGATGTTGGCGATGGCGAGGAACTTTGCCGCGAAGCAGAGGTCGTCGCGGTAGTCCGTGGCCTCACGCAGGAAGTCGGCAAGATGCGACTCCTCCCACGTCTTCACCTTCTTCAGGGCGTTCTTCAGGGTCTTGGCGCGCTCCTTGTCGGTGTTGTTGACGGACTTCTCCTCCTGTTCCGGCGCCTTCGGGTCTTTCGTGGCGAAGCGGACGGCGAGGTTGCCGTTGTAGTCGTGGTAGACACAGGCGAACTTGTGGTCGTCGTCGGGCTGGAGCGTGGCGTCCTGCGGAACGGCGAAGAAGTCCTTTACCTTGACGACCTTGTGGCCCTTCGACTCAAGGCGGCGAATCTGCCTGTCCTCGGCCTCCTGCTTCTTGAGCTTGAAGCAGCGGGGGTCGAGGCAATGGCCGTACTTCTCCGGCTCGTCGTCGAAGAGCGTCGGCAGACATGCCGTGTTGTTGGGGCAGACGAGGCACTTCTTGCGGTCGAACTCGGCTTTCGACAGGTCGGTGACGCGGGAGTCGAACTCGCGCGAAACGTCGCGCCACGAAAGGCGGACGGACGTGTCGTAGGAATCGACGATTTCCTCAAACGCCTCCTTCTGGATTTCCTGCGTGTAGCGGGACGCCTTTTCGAGAAGGTCGGTCGTGCAGTTGACCGTGCCGTCCTGAACGGCGGTAGTCCACTCCGGGGCGAGGTCGATGAGCTTTGCGCGGCGGTAAACCCATGACTCGGGCATGCCGATCTCGGCGGCGATTTCCTCCATCGTCATCTTGTCCTCGTCGCGCAGGGTCTGTATCGTCTTTGCGACGTACAGGGGCTCGGCATCCTTGCGCTTCAAGTTCTCGATGAGCGTGAGCTGGCGGGCGGTCGCCTCCGTGCAATGGAATATCTCGCAGGGCACTTCCTTCAGCCCGGCGGCGCGGCAGGCCACGAGGCGGCGGTTTCCGGCAATAACGATGTACTCCAAATCCTCCTTGCCGCCGTCGCTGGCCCAATCCCATACAACGGCTATACGCTGAATCAAGCCCTTGGACTTGATTGTGGGGATTAAGTCTGCTACGGATTCCTCGGTAATCTCGCCACGCGGATTCCACGGGGCGATGTGCAGCTTGCCGATCGGAAGCGTGATAGGCTCGCGCTCGATGGACTTCGCCGCGCTCGTCTGCGGCGACTTCTTTGCCTTCTTCTGTTGTTTTTTCATGTGTATGTTGTTTTGTAGGGGCGACGGGCGCAAAGCCCGTCGCCCGGGTGGTGGTTTACTTGTACGCGAGCAGAACGTCCCAGAGGTCGTCGATGGCGTCAATGTGCGCATCGAGCAAACGGAACTTGCCGGTGTCGAAGAGGCGCTTCAACGCGGCGGCGTAGTCCGAGTCCTTGCCGGGGCCGTTCAGGCCGAGCGACACATGGACGATGGTGTTCTGCACGGGCTCGCCGTAGGCTTTGCCCTTGGTCTTGAGGACCTTGTAAACGTGCATGCGGTCCTTTTCGGACGAAAGCTCGTTTACGATCTTCTTCGCGTCCTTGGCCGCTGCGGAGCTCTTCGATTCGACGGCCTCGTTGATGTCGTCGAACTTCATGATGAGATATCCGGCAGAGCCGAACGTGGGCATTACTTTCTTCTTGCTCATTGCTTTACCTTTCTGATTGTGGAACGTTTACTCAACGATGCACCAGTCGTCGGACAGCATATCCGTCTGCGAGGCCAGCCAGCCCATGACGATGGTGCCGTCTGCGGCCTTCATCGTGACGTAGGGCACAACCTTGACGGTTCCGCCGTTCTGCTCGGCATACTCAGCATTCGGCTTCCCCCAGATACCCGTGGCAGGAATTTCCTTCGGGCCGTCGCAGAGAGGAACGCAGAGCCACATGCCCTTGCCGTTCCAGCCACGCCGAGCAACTTTCTTGCCACGCTTCATAGCCTCGATTGCCATGCCGAACGTCATGCCGTCAATCGGACGGCCGGCTTCCTCGAACTGTGCCTTGGGGCACCACGATTCGTACCCGTCGAGACAGACAACAAGGTAGCCCTCGTCTGCGGGATTCTCGTTTTCAGGTATCGCCCATCCGCGATACGTGTTGTAGTCGCCACGCGTCATAGGCCTTGCCTCGACCAAATGGCAACGAACGAATTTCATCATGTCATTCATTGTTTCACCTTTCTTGTTATCCCGCTTGCACCATGCAAGCGAAATTCTCATTGTTTGGCTTCCATTTCCGCACGGAGGATTTCGCACTCCGCGCTGAACTGGTCAGGCGTGGCCACAAGAAACAGCCAGAAAAGCAGGGCGAAGAGCAACAGCGTGAATATCGCGCCAATCGTCTCTCCTATGGCCCTTATCGTCTGCTTGGTATTGTCTTTCATGTTTCGTCTCCTTTGTGTTGAAAGCATCAATAGTCGTCGTCCGACAGCGGCGGTGGCTCCGGCTTCGAGATAAGATCGAGCTGGACTTGCGCAACCTTCTTCGGCTGCGGCTTCCGCACGACTTTCGGCGGCTCGGACTTCGTTTTCGGCGGCTCTTGAACCGGGAGCGTTATCGGGATGGCCTTGCCCTTGTCGGGCGTCCATCCGGCCTTGCGCCACTTCTCCGCAACATCGTCGAGCGGGTACTTGCATCCCTCGCCATCGCCTGACTTGACGCACCAGTACACGCCGAACGCATGGTGGCATACGGTCTGCGTCCACTCGGGACAGTCCTTGCACTTGCGGACAATCTGGTATTTCTCGCTCATGGTTCGTCGTTCGTAAGGTCGTGAAGTCGAATTTCGACGCCGTGCTTTGCGTCCGGCGCGGCCCATAGCTTGGCGATGGTTTCAAGGCATACGAGCGCATCGTCCTTGTAGAAGCCGGCTTTCGTCATGCAGTCCTTCAATGTCTTTACAACGTTGTCCGTGTCCGGGCTCGTCGTTTTCCAGCCTGTCTTGGTGGCAGACCGGAAATGCCAAACTGTCGTGAGGTGTATCGGGCAATTCCACGGCTTTGGCGGGGCGTGAGGTTTCAGGAGCGCGATGTACTTGGCTTCAAGATTCAGCAGGGCGGAAGTTTTGTGGAGAAGCGGCTTGCCAGTCCGTGGATTCACGGCGGGTTCGATGCCGTTCTGGTGCGTCAGCTTCGGAGCGTCCGGCTCAAGACGCACGAACAGCTTTATATCAGAATTCGGGCATGTCATCGTCGGCCTCCGTTGGTTTGGGTGTGGGTATGGTTATCACGCCTTTGCTAATAGACCAGCCGAGCGTTTTGCAGTATCTGAAAATTGTTCGCTCTGATACATTGAACTGTTCGATTGCCTTGCGGACAGTCCATACCTGCGTGGGGTTGCACTCTACAATCTGCTTGAACGCCGTCAGCTTGTCCTGTTTCGGGGCCTTGTCCTTCTTCCGCGCACCTCCACGGCTGCGCGGCGCGGCCTCTCCTTCGGGCGTGGCGTCGGCAAGGTAGTTCTCATCGTCCGTGAGGTGACGCGGATATGCGAACCAGAAGTTCTGCGGCTTGGGCGTAGCGAATTCGCGCAGGGTGAACGACGCACGCCAGCCCGTTATCGACTCGCATTCCTTCGCGGCGGCTTCACGCGCCTTGCGGATGCCGTCAAGCCTTGCCTCGCCCCAGAGTTCGAGCAACACGCCCTCAAGCCGATTGGGGACGATCTTATCGTCCTGTGAAATCATGCCGAGGGCGGATTGTCCGTCTGGATTCGCGAGAATGGCGTCCGTCATGGCGTCGCACTCCATGCGCTGCTGCAAGACGGCCCTTGCGGATTCCGCGTCGAGCGGAAGCAAGTCGATCATCGCGTCGGGGTCACGGGCGAACACTCCGGAGCCGGATGCGCGGTCCATCGAGCGCTTGTCACCCTGCGAACCCTTGGAGTGGTGGTGGCAGTACACGACGGCGCATCCGCAGTCCTTAGAGATTCGGTCGAAGAGGTTGCAGAACGCCGCCATTTCGGACGCGCTGTTCTCGTCGCCAGTCAAAACCTTGTAGATCGGGTCGATGATTACAAGCTCGTAGCCGCGCTTCGCCGCCCTGCGGATGAGTTTCGGGGTGAGTTTGTCGAGCGGCATTGTGCGTCCACGAAGATTCCAGCGGTCGATGAAGGAATAGTGCGTCGGCTTGATTCCGAGAGCGGAATACACGTCAACGAACCGGCGCGTGCAAGAGTTCTTGTCAAGCTCCAGGTTTATGTAGAGGACGCGTCCCTGTCGGCATTGACGGCCAAGCCAGACGCCGCCCTCTGCGACGGCAATTGCGAGTTCGATGAGGAGGAACGACTTTCCGGCCTTGGACGGCCCTACGATGCAGAGCTTGTGGTTTACGCGGAGGATGCCGGAGATAAGCTCCGAGGCGAGCGGCGGAGGATTGCGCAAATCCTCCTCGGTCAGGGATTCAAATTCCGGAAGGTCGTCGTTGAGGTCTTTTATCCAGTCCTCCCATTCGTCCCACGACGCCTTGCCGCAGTTGCGTTCGATGATAAACTGCTTCTTGCCGTCGCGCATGACGCCCGGCATACGGGAATAGCGGGAGGGGTTGCGGTTCTGCTTATCGACGGGCAAGCCGTTGTTGGCGCAGACTTCGTAGAGGAAGTTCACGCGCTTGCGGTATTCGTCGATTGTCGGGGCGTTCACGCGCACGATGGCGTGGGCGGACTTGCCGCCGGAGTGGACGATGCAGACGCAGGGCAGTTCAAGCTTCTTGTAGATCGCGACCTGTTCGTCAACTGGCTTGGTGTCGGATTCGATAAGCGCATAGCGGAAGTCCGTCACATTCTCGTCCTTGCGCCCCTTGCCGTCCACGGGGTTTATCACAATCCATGCGCCGCATTTCTCGTTCGGCGTACCTACGGCCTCCTCAAAGCCGGTCTTGGTGTTCTTCTTAAGCGATTGCAGGATTTCAGATACAGTCTTGTGGTACGTCCCCTGCGTGGGGATGAAGTGGCCGTCGCGCTCAAACGGGTCTGTACAGTAGGCCACATGCTCGTCCGGCTCAAAGAGGGTGGTGAGGTATTCGCGCAGCTGTGCGCAGGGATTCCACTTGTCGGGTTCGCGCACGACCTCCGTCTCAAGCCAGTTGGTATCGACGATGCGGTATTCGTCGGGGTTTATCACCTCGTCCCATCCGATTGCGTGGGAGTTGGAAGAGGATGGTGCAAGGCTCGTATGCGGCAGGGGCTGTCTCTGGCCGAACGCGACGGCCTCGTTCCACTTCCGCTCCCCCTGCGACTTGTTGCGGCAGAGCGACACGGCAAGGTCTTTCAGCGAATCGAGTTCGTCTTGCGTAAGGCGTCCGGCGGCAAAGCATCCCCCGGCGATGCGTCCAACATCGCGCAGACAGGCGTGCATGTTGCCGTCGTACATGCCCTCGTGGAGTTTCGCTTCCACCATGCCGTAGTCGGAGTATTCGTTCATGGCGTGTATGTCTCTGGGTCAATACCGCGCGGATTCCTCCAGCCGGACGCGGCTATCCTGTCGATCATCTTCTTCGCGGCGGAGAACGGCCATTGGGCGACGTTTCGGAATCCGCGAGAGGTGAGGAGCTTGATTTGCTTGTGGGAAGAGAGGCCGCTATCGACACGCTGTTGATAAGCGGTCAACAACTTCTCGGCGGCGGTCTGCGAACCCGGACAGGCGAATCCGAGCCGTTCAAGGCGATCGACCATTTCCATCGTCGGGCGGTCGTTCTCCTGAATGGTTGTCGGCACGTCGGACAGGTTCGTCACGCCCGTGAGTTCCGCGAACTGTAGCGCGTCGAAGAGCTTGCCTTTCTTGCGCGACTGCGCGGCAAGGCGCTTCGCAAGCGCGTCCTCGCGCTTCTTCACGGTTTCAGACTGCGCATCTTCAAGTGCTTCGGGCGAAAGGTCTAGCAGCCCGGCTTTTGCCACCTCTTGTTTAGCAGTAATAGTTTCGCAAACTTCCGGGTCATCGGAGAGGAGACACGCAGGACGGCAGAGGTCATGGGAGGCTGTGAGCCAAAGAAAATCGAGCAGGAGCAGATTCGCTTTCCCGGGAGCGAGACGCGTTCCTCGTCCAACCATCTGTACAAATAGCGCTCGAACCTTTGTTGCCCGAAGAACAACGATGCAATCAACAGACGGCTCGTCATATCCTTCGGTGAGAAGCATAGAATTAAGCAGCACGCAGCCGGCAGGGGCGTCAGCGAACCATTGGAGAGTCTCAGCTCGATCGGGCGATTCTCCATTAACCTCACGCACTTCATCGACGCCCGTCTCCATAAATATCGACAGCATCTTGCGCGAAGTCGCGATAAGAGGAGTAAAAACAATCGTCTTTCTGGCATGGCAGCGTTCCTTTATTTCGCGGCAAATCTGCCGCAGATACGGGTCGAGAGCAGAACCGAGAGACGCCGCCTGGAAGTCGCCCGACTGGACGGCCACGCCGGAGAGGTCGATGCGGAGCGGCACGGTCTGCACGAATATGGGCGAAAGCCATCCGCCCTTGATCGCGTCCACGATGGAATACTCGTAGGCGATGGTCTGGAACACCTCGGAGAGGTCGCGCAGGTCGCCACGGTCGGGGGTGGCCGTCACACCCAAGAGCCTCGCTTTCGGGAAGTGGTCGATCACGGCGCGGTATGTCCCGGTAAGTGCGTGGTGGCATTCGTCTATGACGATAAGCGTAAACTCGTCGGGGGCGAAGCGAGCAAGTCGCTTCTGCGACTTCATCGACTGGACAGAGCCGACAACGACGGTGTACGGAATCTCGTCAACGTCAACTGCGGACGTTTCCTCGGCCTTTTCAAGCCCGGCCTCGATGCCCGTCGCGGAGCGCAGCTTGGCGATTGCCTGCTGCAAGAGTTCTCCGCGATGGGCAAGGATGAGGACGCGACCACCGCGCCGCACCTCCCTCGCGGCAAGATGCGAAAAGACGATCGTCTTTCCGCACCCCGTCGCAAGGACGATGAGCGTGGAGCGGACGCCGTTCGAGAACTCCGATTCGACGGAGGCGACGGCCTCGTTCTGGTAGGGGCGAAGTTCCATCAGAAGTCCGAATCGTCGAGTTCTTCGGATTCGCCCTCTCCGTCGGCGGGATCGGCGGGAAACCACTTCGTGATTTCGTTGTAGGTCTTGCCGTTCCAGTCGCGGGAAGTGACTTCGCAACGTGCGGTCATTCCCTTCGTGACCTTCTCCCACGGGATGCGTCCGGCGGTGGCGTCGCCTTTCTTCCGCAGACCGACGGCCTCAAGGAACTGGTAGATTTTCCAGAGCGTCGAGGTGTGCATGAAGAAGTTGTGGTTGGCCCATCCGCGTCCGGCTTCGCCGCCGTCGAGGACAACGCCGATCTTCACCTTGTTGCAGGGCGGAAGCTTGTCGCTCCCCTTGTGAGAGGCGCGTTCGATCTTCATCACCTTGCAGGGATATGTCCCGTCGGGCAGAATCACGAACTCGTCTTGCTGCTGCGAACCTTCGTCCGCGTCTGCGGTGGAAACCTCATCGTCCCAACCGATTGCACCATTTGCGTTTGCCATGTTGTTTTTCCTTTCTTTGGATTATCCTTTGATTTTCGCGGCGACCTTCTCCATGCCCTTTGAGAGCCACGACACGATGGCGTCGGGCAAGTCCGCGAAAGCGATGCCCTCCATCGAGCCGAAGCGTTCGGCAACCTTGGGGTTCCCCGCAAGGTACTTCATAATCTCGTCAGGCGTGATCTTGTAGTTCGCGGCAAGGCGGCGGAGATTCGCAATCGCCTCGCGCTCCTCCTTCGGCGGCGGGGTCTCGGCGGCGGGTTTCGCCTCCGGCTTCGCGGCGACGGCGCGCTTCTTGGCGAGAGCGGCCTTTGCCGCGTCCTCGGCAGACGGCGCGGACGGAGCCGCACCGCCACGAGAGACGGCGGCGGCGAGGGCCTTTGGAAGCGTCTCAACCATCTTGTCGAGAGAGCAGTCCTCCGGCAGGTCGATTCCCGTGCGCGTCTTTGCGTCCCAGTCGTTGGAGTAAGCGCAGAAGCACCAACGCTTGCCACCCTCAACGTGCGCCTTGTCGCTCTTCTTCTCGCCGGAAACGAGAAACGTCTTGTAGGCGCAGAAGATAACGGCATCCGCCCATTCCATGAAGATGGGCGAGACGGTCTTTGAGAGTTTCAGTTCGTGGTGGTCGTATGTCCCCGTTGTCTCGCGGTTCTCCAGAGGCTCAACCTTGCGGGAAGTCTCGTGGGCGAGGACAACGACGTCCATGCCGGACTTGGCAAGTTCCGTAAGCGCATCGAGGACGGACGCCATGCCGGACTTGTGGACGGCGATGGTGCGCCCGTAGTCGTTCACGGCGAAGATGTCCTCGACCTTCTTCTCCCTTGCCAGTTCCGTCGCCAAGTTCTGCTCAAACTTGTCGGCGGTGTCGATCACAAGGCGTTCGTAGCCCTGATGGTCGCGCTTCAACTCCGCGATGAGTCCCTTCATGCCCTCGTATGACTTGGGCAGATCGGACGCGGCGAGCTTGTCCACGTCAAGTCCGTGAGTGCCGTCCTCAAAGTCGAGGAACAGGACGCCCGGAAGTTTCGCGGCGAGCGTTGTCTTGCCGATGCCGTGAACGCCGTAGATCACGACGCGCAAGCCCTTCGGCTTCGTCTTTCCTTTTACGATGTTCATTTATTCGTCTCCTTTGTCCTCCGACGGCGGAATGCCGCCAGAGAAATTGTTAGTAGTCGCTGTCGTCGAGTTCCTCTTCGGACGGCTTCGCGGCGGGTGCGGGCTTGGCCTTGCGCGGGATAAGAACGCGCTTCTTCTCGCCCTCCTTCACCTCGCCGTCCTCAATGACGAGCGTACATTCGCCGCCAGTCGAAACGCGGGTGGCGATGCACTGCAAATCCTGCGTCTTGAGCCATGCGTCGAACTCCGCAAGGGTCTTGAGGTCGAGTTGCTCCAACTTGTCCATGAGGACAAAGCGGCACGTCGGGTTGATTCGCGACGCGATGGCGCACGAGACGATCAGCTGCTGCGACCCGCTCATGCAGTCCCACGGCTGGCCGTTGTAAACGAGTTCGGAATCGTCGTTCACGGACAGACCTTCGAGCGGGAAGTCCGCGTCCTTCAGGAGCGCGAGACGCTCGGCGCGGATGTCCTCTATCTCCTTCGTAAGCGAGTCCTTCTGGTCGTTGAGTGCGTCGGCCTCCTCCATGCGGCGGGTGCGCTCGGCGTTCTCCGCGACCTTGCGGTTCGTATCCTCAAAGTTGGCGATCTGCTTCTCCAGTTCGGCGGTGGATTCGAGCGTGAAATCCTCGCCCTCGGCGGACTTGACTTTGGCGACGAGTTCCTCGCGGCGTTCGGACAGGCGTTTCAGTTCCGCGTTTACGCGCCCCAACTCCGACTTGTTAACTTCAAGGTTACGGCGGTGTTCCTCCTTGATTCCGTTCCGCGCAAGAATCTCCTGTTGCTGGTCGATGAGTTCCTTCACGGACACTTTCTCTTCGGGCGCGTCCTCGTGCCAGGGCATATCCTCGGCGGCTTTCTGCTTGCGGTCGGCCTCGCGTCCCACCATCGTGCGGGTGTCGTACTTCTCCTTCTCGCGCTTGGCGAGTTCCGCCAACTTCTCCTCGATGCCGAGGGTTTCAAGGATCATGTGCGCCTTGTCTTTCGCGGAGGCGTTGTAGAACTTCGGAAGGTCGATGGCGATGTTGCTGATGAACGCATCAAGCAGCTCCTGTCCGTGACGCGCTCCCTCCTTGTCCGTGACTGTAAGCGAGAGGTTCTTGCCCTTGCGCTCCACGGTGAGGCCGTTCGACAGCTCGACATGGAGCGTCGTGTCGCCGATAGCGCCCTCGCGCTTCGGGTTGGACGGGCGGTATTTCGCGCCACCGAGCGCGAACGAGAGTATGTCAAGGCAGGTTGACTTTCCCGCTCCGTTGTCGCCGCCGATGATGGTTAGTCCATCTTCGTTCGGTTCGCACATTACGGCCTTTACGGCCTTGAAGTTCTCCGCAGAGAAGCACAGCACCTTGACCGGCTCCTGCGGCTTGTCGGTTTTGTCTTTCATTTTTTCGTCTCCTTTGTTTCCTGTTTGAGGAAGTAGCGGTAAACGCAATAGCCGCTGTTCGTCCTGAACGCAAGGCGGCGTCCTATCACGCCGATGCGCATCATCCGCTTGAGCGTCCATTGCTTGAGTTGGTTTGAGCAGATGCCGTCAAGGTCGATTTCCGACGAGAACACGGGCTTCCCCGCGTGTTTCAGGCTTTCCGCGATGAGCGACATGCGGGTGAAGAGCGAGTAGTCCTTTGGCGGCACGGCAATGTCGGCCTCGATGTCGCGGAGAAGCCGCGTGGCCGTGCGCGAATCGCAATGTGCGCAGTTCTCCTCGCGGCGGTGCAGGCAAGAATAGCAGCGGTTGGCGATCACGCGCACGAATGCGACAACGCGCTGTTCGATCTCTGGTGTCATACGAAGCGCCTCCTTCCCGTGCGCTCTGCGTCCATTGCGCGTTCCGCAAGCCAGTCGAGGAAGAGCGACTTCACGAAGCGCGTGGTCTGCTTGTTAAGCCGGATGAATGGCGGCTGGTTATCGGGATTCTCGCGTCGTGTGAATACGAGAATCATGCGGGAAGTCAGTCCGCTGTCCGCAAGTTCCGGCGTTGCGGCAAGTTCATCCGCCTTTAGGATGTCGGACGGCACATGGTCGAACGGAGCGTCGATGTTGCGGCGCGACTGGTTGACAAGCGCGAGAACGGCGTCTGACGAGACGCACGGGCCGTAGCCGGAGCGCACCAGCGAATAAGACTGGCGCGGCGACAGGCGCAGGCGGCAGCAAAGCCATTCTCTCGACATGAAGTGGTGCATCAGGCTTTCTGCTGCTCGATTGCTTTGCGGACGATGGACACGACAGCGGGTGCGATCGCGTCAACCTTCGTGAGATTGCGCACGGCTTCGATCTCGGCTTGCGTAAGCCGGATATTCACCTGCCTGTATTCTTCTTCTGGTGTGTTCATGTGTTCTCCTTTGTGTCGATTTCGAAGCCGGCCTGTTTGCAGATGTCGGCAACGCATTTCCTCGCCTCGTCGCGAGACGAGAAAACGCCTACTGGAACAGCTGTGGTTGCACATACCATCCAGACATGGAACTTGTCTTGTGAGTCTTTGTCGAGCAACACCGCACGAACGTCCATGCGGTCTCTGACGATGATGTCGCCATCGTTGATGATTGTTGGATGTGTCATTTTTTGTCTCCTTTGGTGGGCGCGGGTTGGTTGAACCTTTGCGCGAAAAAAACTATTTCCTCGGGATTCTCACCTTGCGCAGGTTGGTTGAACCTTCGAGGTAAAAAGAAATAATCTCTGCACGAGTTGCGTTCAAACGCGCGGCGAGCGCGTCAATGGCTTCGATTACCTCGGTCGAAAGAGTAAGTGTAATGCGATTCATGGTTAGTGTCCTTTCCTCGTTTTGCGATTGGCTTCAATTTCAGCAGCGACTTTCACTTGTTCTTCCTGTGATAGCCTAACCTTTGCAAGTGCAGAGGCAAGAAGGTATTCGGCGACTTCGTTTCGCGTTGACCCGTCGGCTTTCGCTTTTGCGTCCATTCGCGCTATCGTCTCAATCTTCAACGCAAGCGACACCTTGCGCTTGTAGATGCTTAGCATATTGCTCATGTTTTCGTCTCCTTGTTTTGTTGTCTCTGATGGGGGCTTTCGGGCACATATTATATCACAGGTTGGTTGAACCCGCAATAGGGAAAATAATTTTTTTTTAGATTGCCATACTCTGCCCATGCTGGATTTGGTATAATATTCACCAAAACAAGGAAATACGCAATGAAAATCCCATATTCGCCTATGGCGACGAAACACTACATCGACTACTTCGATGCAGACCACCTGTGTGTTCGAGAGGTCATGGACAACGGCATTGTCCGCACGCTCGACATTTTTGAGAACACGTCTGCCGGCCTTGACGAGGCGAGAACGCTTTGCCGTGAGATCGAAGAGCAAGCGGAAGTTGACGCCGACATAGAACGCCAGCAGCAAAGGGGCGATGATTTCGACGATTGACTGTTTTCTCGCATTGGGGTTCGTGCCTGATGCGGACGGCTTGTCCGATGTATGGCGGTTGCCGTCAAAGAACAAACGCATTGATCTTTCAATAGTGCGCGGAATGTCGCTAAAATACGGCTGGCCTGTATGCGTGACGCTGCATGGATTCTTCCCGACCGGCAAGCATAAACTGTGTAGAGTCGAACAGGACTTGCCTCCAGAATGCAAAGACGGACAAGCATTTAGGGTAATGCTTGGATATGTACTTGGCCCTGATATGACGGTTGATGAACTCTTAAAACTTGCACAGGAGGAAGCATAAACATGTTGAAGCAGAAACAGTTTCATTTCATTTGCGTAACCGTGATTGTTGGATTCCTCGTGGCAAAAGCAATCATTGCGGCTCGGAATTCGATTTACATCATGGTCAACGAACAACTGTTGGGAATGTTTGTCCTTGTCGTTCCGTTGCTGTGTTGGATATACGAAAAAGTCAAGAACAAAGAACGAACGGAGGATGTAAGCAATATGATGACGGCATGGTATTTGGGTTTTGCAATTGCTGTCATTTTGCTAAATGGAATTGCCTCAATAAAAGAACAGGATCGGCTTGGACGAGAAATGCGGGCTAAGATGACGGATGAAGAATGGGAAGAGTTGAACGAACAGATAAGAGAGGATGCCCGGCAAGATTATTATGAATCTCGCCATCCATGAACAATGCCGATCAATGGAGTATTTGGTAATGAAGCACAATAACAAACTTGCGGAGCGGTTGAAGGAGCTGCGCAAGGCGCGTGGCTTGACGCAACGGGACATGGCGCGGCAGTTCCGCCTTACCAATGTCGGCTACGGCGGATGGGAACGCGGCGACACAGAGCCGTCAATCGACAACATCATGCGCCTGTGCGAACTGTTTGGATGTACGTCGGACAGCCTCATCGGGCTTGCGCCTCCGAAGGTGACAGTCGATGCAAGCGACGTAAAGGCGAAAAGCGAAAAGGCGAAGGGCGCGTTGGATGCGCTCTTCGCCTCGATTGAACGGCTCGGTTAGTCCGGCTACGCCTTGACAGTCGGCGCGTCCTCGCCGAATATCTGCGGGTTGCGCTTCTTCAATCCCTCGGCGTTCAGGTGCATGAACTCGACAAGCGGAACGTTCGCCGCAAACGCACATTTGACGAACACCTGATAGTCTGGATCGCGAACACTCATAGTGCGATTGGGTATGCCCTTGGCTGTTGGGTTAGCCGTTCCTTTTTTTCGACCGACATTGGCATATCCAACTGCCTTGCGAGCAGCTGCGCCTTTCTTCGCGGCTTCTGAACGAATGCGCGATAGTTCTTCTGGTGTGTGCTTGGTCTTTCCCTTCTTCATTTTAGCTTCCTTTCAAAAGAATCACGACGGACATTATATCATTCCGCCGTGATTCTGTCTATTGCGACAATATACTATTTGTTCTCTGTCGGTATTTCGGCAATGATGCGCTTGCGCCTGTCCACGACGAGGACGGGGTAGGCTTCAAGCGACGCGACAACGCCCTGCTTCTGTAGTGCCGCGTGGAACATTTCGCCGATGTACGGCTCTTCAATCTCGTCCGTCGGCTTGGAGACGGCCACGCGGCGCGTAGAGCCGTCCTTGAAGCGCAACATGGCCTGCAAGACGGGGACGGAATCGAACCGCTTGCGGCGTTCCTCGATCTTGCGCGTGAGTTCCTCCGCAGTGTGCGTGAGTTCCGTCATGAGCGCGACGAACTGCGGCAGTTCCGGGGTTTCCGTGCCGCCATGCCCTGCGGCACGGCGGTAGGCGGTGTAGAAGTTGTGGGCTGACGCTACCTTGAGGTAGGATTCCTGAATAAGGTCAAGTTGCGTGCGTAGGCTTTCCATGTCACGCCTCCCTTGCTTGCCAGTACATCGTGTCGGACGAATCGGCGCAACGTCCGTAGATTCGCCAACGGATGTTCGCTATCGCCTTCTTCGCGGATACTGCCCATGTCTCGAAGTTCCCGAGGTGTGTGCTGACGATGTATTTCTTCTTCATGGTTCTTACCTCCGACGGCGTTAGGCCGCGCGTTTCATCTGTTTTGCGAAGTAGCGAGCCATGCGATTTGCATAGCGTCTGGTTGACAGCGGCACATTCTTGTTGCCAGCGGTGTAGCATTGCTTGATGCGTCCGTTGAGCGACATTTCCACATCTGCGTGAGGTTCGCCGTTCTTGCGGATGAAGAAGCAGAAGGTCGAGCCGTCGGCTTGGCGGCGATAGTAGCCACCAATGCAGTTGCGCATGGCGTGACCCTCTGCGGTGAACTCCTCTTGCGTGTGCGGGATGATGACGGACAGATCGCCGACACGCCACGCCAGACGCTTCTTTGCGCGTTCCAGCAGATAGTTGATGCGAGCCGCCGTCCGCTTCAATGCCGCCTCGTACTTGCGTTTCCGCTCCTCGTTCTGACGGCGCAGCTGCTCGTCATACTGCGCGTGTAGCTGCGCGGCAGTCGTCTGGAAGTCACGCGGGAAGGTGTAGCCAAACGCGTGAATGTCAAGGCCGAGACGCGAGACGATGCGGCAGTAGTCGAGATATTCGTCCACGCTGAGATTGTTGGCGGCGATATACTTCGCAAGCTCCATGCGGTTGATGCCTTTCGGTGCGCGTGTGAGCCGATACCGTGCAATCTCCGTTTCAAGGGCGCGTTGAAGCGTCCAGCCGTTAGCATGTGCGCGGATGAGCATTTGCGGCGTGTAGGTCGCGCGGTCGGCGTTCGCAATGATCGTGCGGACATTCGAGCGGAAGAAGTCATGCAGAGACTTGTCGGCGGCCAGCCGGTCGAGGAAGCGGGGAACGATGAAGCTGTTGAGGTCGTTTTTCGCCAGCAGTTCGACTTCCTTGTGACGGACGCAGAGGCGGCAGTATTCCACGAGGGACATTTCGCCCTGGTATCGGTCGAATGCGCAATACTTGTACTTGGTAGAGGCGAGCGCGTCAAGGTTGGCGTAGCGTACATCCTGCATGAACCAGCTTGTATGCTTGCCGTCTTCGTTCCACTTGACATGATTGTTGCCCCAACGACCGCGATACCAGCCGTAGGATTCTTGCGGTCGGTTTCGCATTTCGTCGAACTCCACCATAGTTTGCCCCCATACATTCTGCCAGACATCCTTGCAGATGAAATAGGGGCGGTCGCTCCATGCGCGGTTTACCTCGATTATGCGGACGCCCTTGGCCTTGGTGTTCCGCACGGCGTAGACAGTAAGGGTAAATTCGCCGTGCAGTCGCGGCTTGATGAAGCCGTAGTATTGCGTTGTGAAGTTGTGTATGTCGGCGTTGTAGGCCGCCAGCACTTGCGCGTGTTCGCTCTTTGTCATGGTGTCCTCCTCGCTCAGAACAGGGTCATTTGAGCCTGCTCGAACTTCTTGGCGATCTTCTTGGACTTCTCGGCCTCGGCTTTGGCGCGTTCGCGGACAGCGGCGGCCTCCTTCTTGGCTTTCGCCGCCTCGTGCTCGGCCTTAGCTACATCGTCAGCGGTGACGGAGATTAACGCGCCCTTGTTCAAGCTCGCGGCCTTGGCCTCAAGCTCCGCCCGCTTCTTGGCGGCCTTTTCCTCGGCTTCCTTGCGCTTGCGCTCGGCGGCCTCGGCCTTGCGCTTCGCCTCGGCCTCAATTTCCTCTGGGGTCTGATACTTTACACCCTCCTTCTCATGTTCCATGTATTCCATGAGAAGCCAATAGGCA
>Ga0310696_10000461_pt1 | contig 64516 bp, 51 predicted proteins | sample AusTroGonzalo_MG_4_FD_203885 | JGI IMG/M metagenome (GOLD analysis project Ga0310696, IMG submission 203885) | Bovine rumen microbial communities from tropical cattle in Woodstock, Queensland, Australia - Gonzalo_02 (v2) (version 2) | ecosystem: Host-associated > Mammals > Digestive system >...
CTACACCTGGGCAAAGACACAAAGTTATTGGCGCGTTCGAGACAATTACCGCGAGCGCACCAGAGAAGTCGCTTGTGTTCGGTAAGATGAAGACCGGCGGTCGCAACAACACCGGTAAGATGACTATGCGTTACATCGGTGGCGGTCACAAGCAGAAGTTCCGCGTAATTGACTTCAAGCGCAACAAAGATGGTGTACCCGCAGTAGTTAAGACGATCGAGTATGATCCGAACCGTTCGGCTCGCATCGCTCTCGTATTCTACGCTGACGGTGAGAAGCGCTATATCCTTGCACCCAACGGACTGCAAGTAGGTCAAACAATTATGTCCGGTCCGGAGGCCGCTCCTGAGGTAGGTAACGCCCTGCCGATGGCCAATATGCCTCTTGGTACGTTGATTCACAACATCGAGCTTCGCCCGGGTCAGGGCGCTTGCATGGTTCGCTCGGCAGGTACGTTTGCACAGCTGTCTTCACGCGAGGACAAGTATGCAATCATCAAGTTGCCTTCAGGCGAGCTCCGCAAGGTGCTGGCTGCCTGCAAAGCTACTGTAGGTGTTGTTGGTAACTCTGATCACGCTCTGGAGAAGAGCGGTAAGGCAGGTCGCAGCCGCTGGCTCGGTCGCCGTCCGCACAACCGTGGCGTTGTTATGAACCCTGTAGATCACCCGATGGGTGGTGGCGAAGGCCGTCAATCCGGTGGACACCCGCGTTCACGCAAGGGCTTGCTGGCTAAGGGTTATAAGACTCGTCATCCGAAGAATCAGTCGAATCAGTACATAATTGAAAGAAGAAAGAAATAACCTATAAAATTGTAGAAACATGAGTCGTTCATTAAAAAAAGGACCGTTTATCAATGTTAAGTTGGAGCAAAAGGTGCTGGCAATGAATGAGGCTAACAAGAAAGAAGTTGTTAAGACCTGGAGCCGCGCTTCGATGATCTCCCCTGATTTTGTAGGTCATACTATTGCAGTTCACAATGGAAACAAGTTCATTCCTGTGTATATCACGGAGAATATGGTTGGTCACAAGCTCGGCGAGTTTGCTCCCACACGTACGTTCCGTGGTCACTCGGGTAATCGGTAATCCATTGCAATCAACATTAACACACTAAAATTAGATTAAAATGGGTGCTAGAAAATATAATGCAGCTCAAGCGCGTAAGGAAGCTCAGAAAGAGCAATACTTCGCCAAGCTCAATAATGTTCCTACCTCGCCGCGCAAGATGCGTCTGGTTGCAGACATGATCCGCGGTATGGAAGTGAACCGTGCTCTCGGCGCACTGCACTTCTCTACGAAGCACGCAGCCCGCTCACTGGAATTGGTACTGAAGTCGGCTATCGCCAACTGGGAAGTTAAGACCGGCAAGAAGGCTGATTCTGAAACACTTTATGTAACCAAAGTAACTGTTGATGGCGGCTTGATGCTCAAGCGTCTGCTCACCGCTCCCCAAGGTCGCGGCTACCGCATCCGCAAGCGTTCGAACCACATCACAGTATTCGTAGATACAAAAAATACTAACGCTGAAAAGTAAACAGAAATGGGACAGAAAATTAATCCAATTGCAAACCGCCTGGGTATAGTACGTGGTTGGGATTCCAACTGGTTTGGCGGTAAGAAATACGGAGATACCATCCTCGAGGACAGCAAGATCCGCGAGTATCTGAACGCCCGTCTGGCTGAGGCAAGTATTTCGCGTATCGTTATTGAGAGAACTCTCAAGCTTGTAACAGTAACTGTCTGCACCGCTCGCCCGGGTTACATCATCGGCAAGGGTGGTCAGGAGGTTGACAAACTGAAAGAGGAGTTGAAGAAGATCACCAAACAGGATGTGCAGATCAACATCTTCGAGGTTAAACGTCCGGAGTTGGATGCTACCATCGTAGCTACCAAGATCGCTCGTCAGCTCGAGGGTAAGATCGCTTACCGCCGCGCCGTTAAGATGGCTATTGCCTCGACGATGCGCATGGGTGCCGAGGGTATCAAGGTACAGGTAAGCGGCCGTCTGAACGGAGCCGAGATGGCACGTAAGGAGATGTACAAAGAGGGGCGTACCCCGTTGCATACTCTCCGTGCTGATATCGACTACTGCCACGTAGGCGCACTGACCAAAGTAGGTATCATCGGTGTAAAGGTTTGGATCTGCCGTGGCGAGGTTTACGGCAAGAAGGACCTGGCTCCCAACTTCACCGTTAAGCAGGAAGGTCGCGGTGGCGAGCGTCGTGAAGGCGAGCGTCGTGGTGGCTTCCGTCGTAACAAGAAGCAAAATTAATGTTTAACCAATTTGTAGAACAGAACAGTTATGTTACAACCTAAGAAAACAAAATTCCGCCGCTCGCAGAAGGGCCGCATCAAAGGCAATGCGCAGCGCGGTAACGAACTGGCTTTTGGCTCGTTCGGTATCAAGAGTCTGGGTACGATTTGGTTGACCGGTCGTCAAATCGAGGCTGCCCGTGTGGCTGTTACCCGTTATATGCAACGTCAAGGACAAGTTTGGATCCGCGTTTTCCCGGACAAACCTATCACGAAGAAGCCGTTGGATGTACGTATGGGTAAAGGTAAAGGTGCACCCGAAGGATTTGTTGTACCATTGGAACCCGGTCGTATCATCTTCGAGATTGATGGCGTATCCTATGAGGTAGCAAAAGAGGCATTGCGCCTGGCTGCTCAGAAGTTGCCGATTTTGACAAAGTTTGTTGTGCGTCGTGACTACGACCCGACCCAAAATGTATAATGGATTATGAAAACTGCAGAAATTAAAGAATTAACCATTGCTGAGATTGAGGAGCGTCTGGCTACCGAGAAGGAGAGCCTTCAGCGCATGAAGATCAACCACAGCATCTCTCCGCTGGAGAATCCTATGCAGATTAAGGTGGCTCGCAGGAACATCGCTCGTCTGGCTACGGAGCTTCGCAGCAGAGAATTAACAAAGTAAATTAACGAACACATGGAAACAAGAAATCTAAGAAAAGAGCGTGTAGGTGAAGTCGTTTCCAACAAGATGGATAAGACAATCGTCGTAGCCGTTAAGTGGAAAGAGAAACACCCTATCTATGGCAAGTTTGTGAACAAAACTCGCAAGTTCCATGCTCATGACGAGAACAACGAGTGCGGTATGGGCGATATCGTTCGTATCATGGAGACTCGTCCGTTGAGCAAGACTGTTCGTTGGCGTTTAACTCAAATCATCGAAAGGGCTAAGTAATATGGTACAGCAAGAATCAAGGCTTATAGTAGCCGACAACTCGGGAGCCAAAGAGGCTCTGTGCATCCGCGTATTGGGCGGAACGAAGAAGCGTTATGCTTCGCTTGGTGACACCATCGTAGTAGCCGTTAAGGGCGTTATCCCCTCGAGCGAGATCAAGGACGGTACGGTTAGCCGTGCAATCGTTGTTCGCGTAAAGAAGGAAGTACGCCGTGCCGACGGCAGCTACATCCGCTTCGATGACAATGCATGCGTGCTCATCTCGAACGCAGGCGAACTCCGTGGCAGCCGTATCTTTGGTCCGGTAGCCCGTGAGCTCCGTCAAACGAACATGAAGATTATTTCTCTGGCACCTGAAGTGCTCTAATCACTTAAAAGTTAACAGACATGACAAAGTTACATATCAAAAAAGGTGATATCGTCTATGTAAACGCCGGTGGTTCGAAGGGCAAAACGGGACGCGTTCTCGAGGTGCTCAAAGAGAAGCAACGTGCAATCGTAGAGGGTGTCAACATGGTAGCCAAGGCCACCAAACCCAGTGCAAAAAATCCTCAGGGAGGAATTGTTAAGCAGGAGGCTCCTATCCATATTTCGAACCTGAATCCTGTAGAGGACGGCAAGCCCGTTCGCGTAGGACGCGTAGAAAAGGATGGTAAACTCGTGCGAGTAAGTAAAAAAACCGGTAAAGAAATTTAACAATGAATACAGCGAGTTTAAAACAAGATTATCAGGAGCGTATTGTTCCCGCACTCGTTAAGGAGTTCGGCTATACGACCGTGATGCAGTGCCCGAAGCTCGAGAAGATTGTTCTCAACCAGGGTCTTGGCGAGGCTACTGCTGATAAGAAGATCATTGAGGTGGCTCTGCAAGAGATGACTACCATCGCCGGACAAAAAGCTGTTGCAACCCTCTCGAAGAAGGATATCGCACAGTTCAAGGTACGTAAGAAGATGCCGATCGGCGTACGCGTAACCCTTCGCGGTGAGCGTATGTACGAGTTCCTGGAGCGTCTGGTGCGCGTAGCTCTGCCCCGTATCCGCGACTTCAAAGGTATCAACAGCAAGATGGATGGACGTGGTAACTATACTCTGGGTATCACCGAGCAAATCATCTTCCCGGAAATTAACATTGATAACATCACGAAACTGCAGGGTATGAACATCACGTTCGTAACCACAGCTAACACTGATGCTGAGGGCTTTGCTCTGCTCCGTGAGTTTGGTTTACCGTTCAAAAAGTAAGAGACTATGGCAAAAGAATCAATGAAAGCCCGCGAGGTGAAGCGTGCAGCACTTTGCAAGAAGTATGCAGCTAAACGTGCGCAACTCTTGAAGGACGGCGACTACGAAGGCTTGCAGGCTCTGCCCAAGAACGCCAGCCCCGTACGTCTGCACAACCGCTGCAAGATCACCGGTCGTCCGAAAGGTTACATGCGTATGTTCGGACTGAGCCGTATCCAGTTCCGTGAGATGGCTTCCAAGGGTCTTATCCCGGGTGTAAAGAAAGCAAGCTGGTAATCTTCACTCCGCAAGTTCCGAAGCATCCGAGGTGCTCACATGACAAACGCTAACGCAAAAGACATGCAAAGCACTTGCGGTAGCTCCGGAAGACTGCGGGAGAGAAACATGGGGAAAGGCAACATAGAGGTTGCGAGTACCCGACAATTATTTTAAACAATGTCAGGACAGACCTGATAATTTTAAACAACAAAACAACAATGACAGATCCTATCGCAGATTACCTGACTCGACTCAGGAATGCAATCAAAGCAGGCCACCGCGTAGTGGAAGTTCCTGCTTCGAATCTGAAGAAAGAGATCACCCGTATCTTGTTTGAGAAGGGATATATCCTCTCTTACAAGTTCGTGGAAGATGGCCCTCAAGGCACAATCAAGATTGCCTTGAAGTATGATCCGGTTAACAAAGTTAACGCCATCAAGAAATTACAACGTGTATCCACTCCGGGTATCCGTCAGTATGTAGGTTATCGTGAGATGCCGCGCGTATTGAACGGCCTGGGTATCGCTATCCTCTCGACATCGAAGGGTGTGATGACCAACAAAGAGGCTCTGGGCCTGAAGTTGGGTGGTGAGGTTATTTGTTATGTTTATTAATGTAAGGAGGAACAGAGTATGTCAAGAATTGGTAAATTGCCTATCGCTATTCCTGCCGGCGTAACCGTAACAGTTAGCCCCGAGAATATTGTAACAGTAAAAGGTCCGAAAGGCGAGCTCAAGCAGGCTGTAGACCCCGCTATCAACGTAGCAGTAGAGGGTGCAGAGTGCCATGTAACCCGCCCGAACGACGAGAAAGAAATGCGTGCAAAGCACGGCTTGTACCGCGCCCTGATCCACAACATGGTGGTAGGTGTACATGACGGTTACAAAGCTACATTGGAATTGGTTGGTGTAGGTTATCGTGTTGAGTTGGCTAAGCCTCAGTTGCTTAACTTCTCGCTGGGTTATACACACCCCATCTATCTGCAATTGCCGCAAGAAGTAAAAGTTGAAACCAAAGCTGAGCGTAACCAAAACCCGCTCGTAATCCTGGAGTCCGCCGACAAACAACTGCTCGGTCAGGTATGCGCCAAGATCCGTTCGTTCCGTATGCCGGAACCGTACAAGGGTAAGGGTATTCGCTTCCAAGGTGAAGTTGTACGTCGTAAAGCTGGTAAGTCGGCTGGTAAATAATAGAAAGGAAAGATTATGATTCAGAAAATAGCAAGAAGACTTAAGATTAAAGCTGCTATCCGTACGAAAGTGTTCGGTACAGCTGAGCGTCCTCGTCTGACCGTATTCCGCAGCAACAGCCAAATTTACGCCCAAGTTATTGACGACGTGAAAGGTGTAACACTGGCCAGCGCATCGTCGCTCGGAATCAAAGATAAGATGACCAAGACTGAGAAAGCTGCCGTAGTAGGCAAGGCTATTGCCGAGAATGCCATCAAAGCAGGCGTAACCGAGGTTGTGTTTGACCGCAACGGTTACCTCTATCACGGTCGAGTTCAACAATTGGCTGACGCTGCTCGCGAAGCAGGTCTCAAATTCTAATAACAACTACGATTATGCAAAGAGTTAAAACAACACAAGACCTGGAGCTCAAGGAGCGCCTCGTTGCAGTCAACCGCGTAACGAAAGTTACCAAGGGTGGACGTACATTCACTTTCGCAGCTATCGTAGTTGTAGGAAATGAGAACGGTATAGTAGGTTACGGTCTGGGTAAGGCCGGTGAGGTTGCCGCTGCAATGCAGAAGGCTACCGAGGCAGCCAAGAAGAACCTGATCCAAGTGCCTGTATTGAAGGGTACTATCCCTCACGAGCAGGAAGCCAAGTTCGGTGGCGCACGCGTTCTGCTGAAGCCCGCATCGCAAGGTACCGGTGTCAAGGCCGGTGGTGCTATGCGTGCCGTACTCGAGAGCGTAGGCATTAAGGACGTGCTGGCTAAGGCCAAAGGTTCGTCGAACCCCCACAACCTCGTTAAGGCTACTATCGCAGCCCTGGGCGAGATGCGTGACGCACGCATGGTTGCTCAGAACCGTGGCGTAAGCCTCTCAACAGTGTTTAACGGATAAAATTCATTGAAGATTATGGCAAAGATTAAAATTCAGAAAGTTCGCAGCACTATCAAATCTCCGAAAGTGCAGAAAGAGACGATGGAAGCCCTCGGTCTTCGCAAGAAGAATGCTATCGTTGAGCACGAGGCTACCCCCGCTATTCTCGGAATGGTCGAGAAAGTGAAACACCTGGTAAAAGTAATTGACTAAAATCGTTTGGAATTATGGAATTGAATAACTTAACCCCCGCCAAAGGCTCGGTAAAAACAGCCAAACGTATCGGTCGTGGTGCCGGTTCGGGACTCGGTGGAACATCTACCCGTGGTCACAAAGGTGCCAAGTCACGTTCGGGTTACTCGAAGAAGATCGGCTTCGAGGGTGGTCAGATGCCTATGCAGCGTCGTCTGCCTAAGTTCGGATTCAAGAATATTAACCGCGTAGAGTACAAGGCAGTTAACCTGGCTACTCTGCAGGCTCTGGCTGAGGCCAAGAAACTGGAGAAGATCGGCGTAGCCGAGCTCCACGAGGCTGGCTTGATCGGCAAGAACGTGCTCGTTAAGATCCTTGGTAACGGCGAACTGAAAGCTAAACTGACGGTTGAGGCTCACGCCTTCTCGAAGAAAGCTGAGGAAGCTATCACAGCTGCCGGTGGCGAAATTGTAAAACTGTAATAATTGAATTATGAAATTCATTGAGACAATACGTAATATCTGGAAGATCGAGGACCTTCGCGGCCGGGTACTGACAACGTTGTTGTTCGTACTCATCTACCGTTTCGGTTCGTTCATCGTCTTGCCGGGTATTGATCCTACAGCCCTGACTGCCCTGCATGCTCAGACGGAAGGCGGTTTGATGGCTCTGTTGGATATGTTCTCGGGTGGTGCATTCTCCAATGCTTCTATCTTTGCATTGGGTATTATGCCCTACATCTCCGCGTCCATTATCATCCAGCTGCTGTCCATCGCTGTACCGTACTTCCAGAAGATGCAGAAGGAAGGCGAGTCGGGACGTCAGAAGATGAATCAGATCACCCGTTATCTGACCGTTGCAATCCTTCTGTTCCAAGGTCCTTCGTACCTTGTGAACCTCTCTGTACAGATGGCTCAGGCCGGACAGCACATTGAGATCGGATTGAACGCGTTCACCATCGTATCGACGATTATTCTCTGCGCAGGCTCCATGTTCGTCATGTGGCTGGGCGAGCGTATCACCGACCGTGGTGTGGGTAACGGTATCTCGTTCATCATCTTGATCGGTATCATTGCCCGTCTGCCGGGGGCACTCATTCAGGAGTTCAGTTCACGCTTGAATGACGCCGGTGGCGGATTGGTTGTGTTCCTGCTTGAGATCGTGATCCTGATAGCCGTGTTTATGTTCGCTATCATGCTCGTACAAGGTACTCGTCGTATCCCCGTTCAGTACGCCAAGCGTATCGAGGGTAACCGTCAGTACGGCGGCGTGCGTCAGTTCATCCCTCTGAAGGTGAACGCTGCGAACGTGATGCCTATCATCTTTGCGCAAGCTATCATGTTTATCCCTATCGCTATCGTTGGTTTCCGTACCGATGGTTCGAACGCTTTCGTGAACGCGTTCATGGATAACAACGGTTTCTGGTACAACCTCGTGTTCGCAATCCTTATCATTGCCTTCACGTACTTCTACACCGCCGTTATCATCAACCCTGTTCAGATGGCTGAGAACCTGAAGATTAACAACGGCTTCATTCCCGGCGTTAAGCCGGGTCGCAAGACCGCCGAGTACATCGATACCATCATGAGCCGTATCACCCTGCCGGGTTCGATCCTGCTGGCTATCATCGCCGTGCTGCCTGCTTTCGCTCGCTTGTTCGGTGTTTCGATGGGCTTTGCACAGTTCTACGGAGGTACGAGCTTGCTGATTATGGTTGGTGTGATCCTGGATACCCTGCAGCAGATAGAGAGCCACCTGTTGATGCGTCACTACGACGGATTCTTTGAGTCCGGCATGCGTATCAAGGGACGTGGTGCCATGGCATACTAATAGCAAGAACGCGTAGTATGATTTATCTGAAGACAGACGAAGAGGTCGAACTCATGCGGCAGAGCAACATCCTGCTGTCGAAGTTATACGGTGAGCTGGCAAAGCTCATTGTGCCGGGTGTTACTACCGCTGAGTTAGACCGCATCGCCGAAGAGTATATACGTGACAACGGAGGTATTCCCGCCTGCAAGGGTTACGAGGATTTTCCGTGCGCCCTGTGTACCTCGGTCAACGAGCAGATCGTTCACGGTATCCCGTCGAAGGATGTAGTGCTCAAGGATGGCGATATCATCACCATCGACAGCAGCATCAAGCTCAATGGATTCCACTCGGATAGCGCTTACACCTTCCCGGTGGGCGAGATCAGTGAGGATGTGAAGCGTCTGCTCCGTACCACCAAGCAAGCCCTGTACATCGGTATAGAGCAAGCAGTGACTGGACACAGGTTGGGCGACATCAGCTTCGCCATCCAGAACTACTGCGAGAAAGCCGGTTATGGTGTTATACGCGAGTTCGTGGGACACGGCATAGGTCGTGACATGCACGAGGATCCCGAGGTATGCAACTACGGTCGCCGTGGCAACGGTATAGTGCTCAAGTCGGGAATGACTATTGCCATCGAGCCGATGATCAGCATGGGACGCCGTCACATCGTCATCGAGGACGACGGCTGGACAGCGCGCACCATCGACCGCAAACCCACGGCTCACTACGAGCACTCGGTTTGCATCCGTAACGGCAAGGCGGATATACTCTCCACGTTCGACTATATCCAGGAGGTTCTTGGAGACCGATTCATTTAATCATACTAAGCAAAACAAAGCACTATGGCAAAACAAGACGCAATTGAAGTGGATGGTGTGATCACCGAAGCACTCTCCAATGCAATGTTCAGGGTTCAGCTCGAAAGCGGACATATCATCACCGCCCATATCTCCGGTAAGATGCGTATGCATTATATCAAGATTCTGCCCGGTGACCGCGTAAAACTCGAAATGAGCCCCTATGATTTGACTAAAGGACGTATTTCCTTTAGGTACAAGTAACAAAATCGGAAGTACCTTATACGCTTTGGCACGGTTTTTGTAGTGCTATTCTTTCGGGCGCAATAAGGCAACCCATTAAAAACTCTAAAAGATATGAAAGTTAGAGCAAGTATCAAAAAGCGCAATGCGGACTGCAAGATTGTACGCCGCAAAGGGCATTTGTATGTAATTAACAAAAAAGAACCTAAGATGAAGATGCGTCAAGGATAAGCATCCTCACTTAGAAACAGTAAAAATCAGTTTTATCCTTAAGTAAGTAATTATGGCTATAAGAATTGTCGGAGTAGATCTGCCGCAGAACAAGTGCGGTGAAGTCGGTTTGACTTACATCTACGGAATAGGTCGTTCGAGCGCAAAGAAGATCCTTGCAGAGGCAGGCGTAGACCCAAGCATCAAGGTAGAGGATTGGACAGACGACCAAGCAGCAAAGATTCGTGAGATCATCGGTGCGCAGTACAAAGTTGAGGGTGATCTCCGTTCGGAAACACAGCTGAACATCAAGCGATTGATGGATATCGGTTGTTATCGTGGCGTGCGTCACCGTATCGGTCTGCCGGTACGTGGTCAGAGCACGAAGAACAATGCTCGTACCCGCAAGGGTAAGAAGAAGACGGTTGCTAACAAGAAGAAAGCAACGAAGTAATTAACCCACTAAATTTGTAAAGATTATGGCAAAGAAAACAGTAGCAGCCAAGAAACGTGTTGTGAAGATTGATGGTGTGGGTCAACTGCATGTAATGTCTTCGTTTAACAATGTGATTGTAACAATGGCTAACGGTGACGGTCAGGTTATCTCGTGGTCGTCGGCCGGCAAGATGGGCTTCCGTGGCTCGAAGAAGAACACCCCGTACGCTGCCCAGATGGCAGCTCAGGATTGCGGCAAGGTTGCTTATGACCTTGGTCTGCGCAAGGTGAAGGCTTATGTTAAGGGTCCCGGACAAGGACGTGAATCAGCTATCCGCGCATGTGTGGCTGCAGGTATCGATGTTACCGAGATCGTTGACGTAACTCCTATGCCCCACAACGGATGCCGTCCCCCGAAACGTCGTCGTGTATAATAACAATCGTAAATCGTAAATTTGTAAATTGTAAATAATTATGGCAAGATATATTGGACCTAAGTCGCGTATTTCGCGTCGCTTTGGAGAGGCTATTTTCGGCCCGGACAAAGTACTTGACAAGCGTAATTACGCTCCCGGTCAGCACGGCGTTAACCGTCGTAAGAAAAACTCGGAGTACGGTACACAGTTAGCCGAGAAGCAGAAAGCCAAATATACGTACGGCGTACTGGAGCGTCAGTTCCGTCTGTTGTTCGCCAAGGCTTCGCGTAAGAAAGGTATTACCGGTGAGATCCTGCTCCAACTGCTTGAGAGCCGTCTGGATAACCTCGTTTATCGTCTCGGTATTGCTCCTACCCGCGCAGCTGCCCGTCAGCTCGTCAGCCACCGTCACATCACCGTTGACGGTAAGGTAGTTAATATTCCTTCGTACGAAGTTAAACCCGGTCAGGTTGTAGCTGTTCGCGAGAAAGCTAAATCTCTGGAGGTGATTGCTGCTTCGCTGGAGGGATTCAACCACTCAAAGTATCCTTGGCTCGCTTGGGATGAGTCCATCAAGGGCGGTAAGTATCTGAACGTACCGCAGCGCGAGGAGATTCCTGAGAACATTAAGGAGCAGTTAATCGTTGAGTTGTACTCTAAATAAAAATTAAATTCATGGCAATATTAGATTTCATCAAACCTGAAAAGGTTATCATGTTGGATTCGAGCAAGACGAAAGGCAAATTCGAATTTCGTCCTCTCGAACCGGGTTATGGTATTACAGTTGGTAATGCCATCCGCCGAGTTCTCCTTAACTCGCTGGAGGGTTTCGCCATCTGCGCAATAAGAATCAATGGTATTGATCATGAATTTGCTACTATCCCCGGCGTCATCGACGATGTTACCAACATTATCCTTAACCTGAAACAGGTTCGTCTTCGTCGTCTCGACGAGTCGGACGCCACTACTGAAACTATCCGCATGCATGTTCACGGTGAAACCGAACTGCTTGCAGGCGAGATGAACAATTTCCTCCAGAACTTCGAGGTGCTCAATCCTGAGTTGCGCCTGTGCGAGATGGATGAGAAAGCCGACTTCGAGATAGAGATCTCTATCAACCGCGGTCGCGGCTATGTTCCCGGTGACGAGAACCATCGCCCCAACGATCCGATCGGAGTACTCGCTATCGACTCTATCTACACGCCTATCCGCAACGTCAAGATGGCTATCGACCAGTATCGTGTTGAGCAGCGTACCGACTACGAGAAACTCACGCTCGAGATTGAGACCGACGGCTCTATCGCACCGAAGGATGCGCTGAAGGAAGCTGCAAAAATCCTGATTTACCACTTCATGCTCTTCTCCGACGAGAAGATCGTTATCGAAGAAACAACCAAGATCACCACATCTGCTCTGGACGAGGAGCTGTTGCGCATGCGTCAGTTGCTCAACCAGCACCTGGAGGATATGGATCTGTCTGTTCGCGCACAGAACTGCCTCAAGACCGCTGATGTTGATACGCTCGGCGACCTCGTTCGCTACCACCGCGCCGACTTGCTCAAGTTCCGTAACTTCGGCAAGAAGTCGCTCTCAGAGCTTGACGAGCTGCTCGAGCGCAATGGTCTTGCTTTCGGTATGGATATTAGCAAATACAAACTCAACGAATAATGCATCAGCCATGCCTGGCTGATATAATCAGTAAATTAAACAACAATGAGACATAATAAGAAATTCAACCACCTTGGTCGCAAAGCCAACCACCGTGCTGCTATGCTCAGCAACATGGCTTGCTCGCTGATCATGCACAAGCGTATACATACTACGCTGGCTAAGGCTAAGGCGCTGCGCATCTATGTTGAGCCGTTGCTCACACGCGCAAAAGAGGACAATCAGGCTAACCGCCGTCTCGTGTTCTCAGAACTGAAACAAAAAGCCGTAATCACCGAACTCTTCCAGAACGTAGCCGAGAAGATCGCTAACCGTCCGGGTGGATACACACGTATTCTGCGTACCGGTTTCCGTCTGGGCGACGCTGCCGAGATGTGTATCATCGAGCTTGTTGATTACAACGAGAACATGCTCAAGGAGGCTAAGAAGGCCACCAAGAAGTCTACTCGTCGTGCAGGCAAGAAAGCTGCTCCGAAAGCCGAAGAGGCTGCCGCTGAGGCTCCCGCCGCAGAGTAATCGGTTTGTTCTTTCGTTAAATGTCGGTTGTTGCGTTTGCAGCAATCGGCATTTGTTTTATGGGGTGCCCAAAAGAACTTGTCAAAGTTGTTTTGGGGAGAGCGAAGGCATCGGTCGCTTTTATGACGCGTGCGTCATCTGTGCGCCCCGATTGCCGAACGCGAACATGCCAATTCAGAAAAAAAGTGCTCTTAGGGGCACTTTTTTTGTGTGATGGCTTGCAATTATCAAAAATTTTTTGTACCTTTGCATCGTAAACAAACACGTATATGAAAAAACTTAACTTACTTCCATTATTAATCCTATTATTAGTAGGCTCCACGATGCAGGCGTGGGCACAAACTGCTGCATCGGTAACGGCTGCTCCGACACCTATCGTAGGATTGGAATATACCGGCAGTGCGCAGACGCTTATCAATGCCGGAACGGCAAGCGGCGGTACGATGAACTATTCGTTGGACGGCAGTGCGTGGAGTACCACGTTACCGACGGGAACGGATTGGGGCACTTATACCGTGTATTACAAAGCGGTGGGTGATGCTTACCATACCGATAGTGAAAGCGGAACTATTACGGCTATTATCGGTAAGGCAAACTCCAACGGTCTAACCATCGGGCCATGGACGTTCGATGCTGTCATAACCGGTTGGACGGGCTACGAAGGTGCAGGTACGTATAGCTCCTTTAACGGGCTGAATGACACCAAGTGGCTCGGCAACACCTATCGCTACAACGATGCCGATGGTTGCGGCTACGCCTATATTGGTACAACTACTGTCAATTCCAAATATGCAGTATATTCCACCTACAAACACACGGAGACCGTGCCTGCTTACACGCGCAAAGTGTTGACCTGGAGCTATCAATTGGCGGGATGGACTTCGTCTCGCCCGCAGACAACGGCTTTGTATGCCGCCGATAATTTGGCTTATCTGAAGACCGTGGCTGTGGACTTCACCGAAGGTTATACCGACGCAACCCATGGAAGCGGCAATGCTTACCATTTGGCGCATTTAGTTCAGCAATCACAGTGGGGTGCAGAGACATCCGTTCTGACCGCCGGATTCGCTTTTGACAACCGTGCCGGTAGTACGTCGCAGGACAAAACATCAGGACTCTTATTAACGCAAGTCATCGGTGACGCAACGGGCGCGAGCAACTTCGTGCATACCTGGGGCGGATTCAAAGATGTAGAATCTTCGTGGACTACGTATTACTATAAACACATCACCTACGATGCCAACGGCGGTGACGGCTCGATGGCTGTGCAAGAGATCGAGAACAGTGGCACACTGAACGCCAATGCTTTCACACGTACGGGTTATACGTTCACCGGCTGGTCAACCTCGCCGGATGGTGCTGTGGCCTATCCAGACGAAGCATCGATCACTGCTACCGAAAGCGACAAGGGTCTTGTGACGCTCTATGCCCAATGGATATCGCAAGGCGGCAAGGTCATCGGTGCAAATGGCGGACTTTGTGGCGTCTTTTCAGTTAGCGAAACAACAAAGATTCAGTTCTCGCAGGGTAACCTGCAAGCAGTATTTGCATCAGCAGGCACAAGTTGCACGTGGCAATTCGCTGCCAACCAATATGACTATGTGGGCAATGCTGCCGCCAACAATGCCATCAACGGTAACGGCTCGGTGTCTGCAGCAGGAACGGTAGATCTTTTCGGTTGGAGCACCGTTTCCACTTATTACGGTATAAATAATAGCGGCGATGCCGCCGACTATAGCGGTGATTTCGTGGACTGGGGAAACCTTGCCATCAGCAATGGAGGTAATACTGCCAATAGCGGTTGGCGGACGCTGACGCGAGACGAGTGGGCATACTTGTTCAACAAACATACCTACGGCTATGCTACGGTAGCAGGTGTCAAGGGTATCATCATTGTGCCCGATGATTATTCCGGTCCGGCTATCAACAGCAACCACGACAATACCACAAATCCCTACGCTTACAATATCATAGATGCGTCCTCTTGGGCGAGCACGTATGTTCCCGCCGGTGTCGTATTTCTGCCCGCAGCGGGTTTCCGTATTCCTTGGTTTGGTCAAGTACAGGAAAACGCCTACTATTGGACATCTACGCCCGTCAATGATACACAAAAGTACGCCACCTTGGTCGGTAAACCGGGTAATGGTGACATCATCACGTATTCATCGGGTGGAAACTGGCCTGCCAATGATGGCTTTAGTGTCCGCTTGGTGAAAAATGTATTCACATTACTTCCCGGCACACAGGCCGAAGGACCTTGGACATTTAATGCTGCTAAGTCGCAATTGGTCAACTCTTTTGACATAAATTCTATATCCTACAACAGTTTGAATGGATCCGGTCAAGGCGCTATTTCGCAACTAAGCAACTCCAATGGCTTGGGCTTTACTGCGAATGGTGCTTGTCCTTATAACTCAAAACAGGCTATATTTTCGTTCTATTCATGCAGCCAGTCTGTACCATCTTACTCGCGGATGCGACTGACATGGAATTATGAGATACATAGTCATTATGACGCTAAGGCTCAGCAAGCCGCCTTGTATGCGCATACTGACGAGAGTGAACTGAAAGATCAGGCACTGGATTTTACTGTCGATAATAGTACAGATGCCGGTAGCGCATATTGCATAGGACTGATACATCATGCTTATCCGAACCAGAATTATTCGCAGAGTTACAGCCACGATTTCTATTTTGACAATAGCAATGAGAGTAGCCAAGAAACGAAGACATGGTATCTCATTTTAACGCAAATCATAAACGATGGATCAAGTCCCGGGCAATATAATGGTCAGTGGGCGACATTCAAGAGCACAGGAACCTCTATCGCTTATGACTATTACAAATACATCACCTACGATGCTAACGGCGGCACAGGTTCGATGTCTGTGCAACAGATTGAGAACACCGGTACATTGACTTCCAATGCTTTCACGCGTGCGGGCTTTACGTTCGCCGGTTGGGCAACCTCGCCGGATGGTGATGTGGTTTATGCAGACGAAGCATCGATTACTGCTACCGAAAGCGATAAAGGGCAGGTGACGCTCTATGCCCAGTGGACGAGTGCTACGTATCTTGTCACGGCTAACGCCGATCCGGAGCATACAGGCATCTATTATAGCACGTTCTATTACGGTTCGGCTAATTACCAACTGCCAGCATCTGGTGTTGAGGCATTCGTTGCTACTGTCAGTGGCGAAGCACTCAACCTGACGAGGATTGCCGGTGGATACGGCGTTATTCCGCAAGGAACAGCGGTAATTCTTAAATCCACCACTCAGAACTACATTCTCGCACAGAGCGATGACGCACCTGTTCTCGAGGAGGACAATGACCTGGAAGGTGTGGATGCAGAAACAGCAATATCGGCTGTAGTAGAAGGTACTTGTTACGTGCTTAGCGGCGTTAACGGTGTCGGTTTCTATAAGTACGAAGCGCCGAACCAATTGCAAGCACACAAGGCTTATATCGACTTGCCGGCCGGTACCCCCGCTCCGCGGCGTATGCGCTTCGTATTTGACGAGGAGCAGACGGTTACAGGCATCGATGGAGTAGAACAGCCATGTATGGATGTTCAGAAACGCATCGAGAACGGGCAACTGATCATCATACGTGGTGGTGAGAAGTTCAATGCACAGGGTCAGATGGTTAAGTAATTACGAATTAAAAATTACGAATTATGAAGAAGCAATATATTCAACCCGAGATACAAGTAGCGCATTTAGCAAGTATGCCCCTGATGCAGGCTGCCAGCCCTGCTCCCGCAGGCGATTCCATGGGTCTTAACATTGGCATTGGTACAGATTCGCAGTGGTAAACCGTTAAATTGTTAAGCTGTTAAATTGTTAAACTGTTAAGCTGTTAAAAGGTTAGGCAATTGAATATGCCAATACAGAAAAAGTGCTCTTAGGGGCACTTTTTTTGTGCACGGATAACCCTAATCGCCCATATCTAGTCGGTACTATTTATTGTAGCGACCAGGATTATGAGGCGACAGAGATGATAAGCGGAAAACTGCTGCACGCTAAAAAAGTAGGATGACGCTTTGTCGCTTTGTCGCTTTTGGCTGTGCGTAAAACTAACTGATGTACAGCGTAATACGCAAAAAGCGACATAGCGACACGTGAAAAATTATTGTCAGATAGCATCCGACATAACAAACGCCGTAATGATGATTTTACAATAGGCAGCAAAATGATAAAGACGCGAAAGGTGATGATAGGCTTTGATTGGGCTTTGGGAGTGATTAAAGTCTAGGATTACCCTGACTTTGGGTAGTGTTTGGGTTAACTTAGGACTGAGTTTGGAGGGGCAACCGCTGAAAACAATCAACGACGATTGAGAGCTATGATGCCTCGAAGCGGCTTTTTTTGTGCTTTTTGTACATGACCGGATTGCTATGACAGGTTTGTAACCCATGTGTTGTTCTTAACCGGTAGATTTGTCAACCCAAGTTAAAATGGACTATGGCTATTTGTCAACCGCACATAAAATGGAGTAGGGTGATTTGTGAAATGAATATATCATACTCAAAAAATCATGTATTTTTTTGTGCCCTAACCTTGCATATTTGAATAAAAAGTTGTACCTTTGTATCGTCAAAAAAATGACAAACCAAATAGCAATAAACCGATCGAAAATGATGGCTGAATTGATGATATATTAGACCATGGAAAGCGCGCACTTATTGCGCGCTTTTCGCTTTATAATCAGCAACCCACAGTGCTACGCTCGGCACTTTAAATGAGCGAAAATGAACATTGACATAGTGAAAAACGTAAAGTTTAGGCAAAAAAGAAAGATTTTAGCTCAAATGTTTGCAAATGTCAGAAAATTTTCGTACCTTTGCGTTCGCAAAGGTTTAACGAAAAAATCTGACAGTTATGGCACAAGAGACATTGGACAGCCTTATCAATGTGATGCTCACATTATCGCTACCGGAACAGGAGATTGTGATTGAACGTCTGCAGAACAATGTGCGGGTATTAAGTCGCGGGTCAGTTACTCCATATACCATGGAAGAGATTGACGCACGGCTCGATGAGTCTGAACGGCAGTTTGAAGAAGGTCAATATTTCACAACCGACCAGGTGTTTCATCCGGAATACACAAAAGTTGCGATATGAAAGCAGTCTGGACAAAACGTGCCGTTAAATCTCTGCAAATCATAGAGGCTTATCTTTTACGAGAGTTTGGCGAAACCAAACGAGCAGAGTTTATGCAAGAAGCCGAGAATACCACAAAGCGACTTGAGCAATTCCCCGGAATGGGGAAAGAAGAGCCGTTGTTAGCACATCGCTCAAAAGAATATCACAGTTATCTGATTCCGCCCACTCGTTTGAGCAAGATTGTTTATTACGTTGAGATGGAACAGATTGTGATTGCTGATGTGTGGGACACTCGCCGTGAACCTAAGAAGGTTACAAGAGGTTTGTAAATTCCCAAGCATATTATATTTCTTTTTGCCGGACATGAGAGGAATCTCGTGTCTTGTTGTTTTATATCCATCACTACAGCAATGGAGGGGTGCTGTACGTTTTTCACTATGGCAAAAAAGAACTTCAAAAGTGAGAGTGAAAAGGACTAAGCCAGAGGATGAAGGATAAGATTGATGAGACTTTGATACTTTGGTGAGACTTTGTAAGTGGATAGAAATAAGCGGATTAAGGGCGAAAGTATCAAAGTGTCACGAAAAAACATATAAAATAGTGTGTCAAGAGTGCCAGAGTGCCACGGTAAAAAATAAAAGAGCGACAAGAGCGACACAGCGACATAGGATGTAACTCACGGCACAGGAAATATAGTGAGAAACGAACATTGACATAGTGGAATTACCGGTGCGTTTGGTAACACAAACGCGCAAGAATAAGAATTTTGCTTGTGTGGCGAAAGATTTTTGTTGAAATATTTGCAATTGTCAAATATTTTTCGTACCTTTGCTGCGTCAAAGGTAAAACGGACAACAAAATCAAACAATATGGACACAGCATTACGACAACCGGCGGTTCAACCGATTATGGAGGGGTATAAACCAACTATCTCTGATGAGAAATGGAATAGTCTGCACACGATAGAGGAGTTAGACTCTACGTTGAAAACGATTATTCACAAACATTTTCATGCTCAATAAGTATGGAAGTTCGCATTGAGGATGAGGTGTTTATATACCTTGCCGAGTTCTACGAATTCAGTCTTCAGAAGCATCCCACGTTGGATGAAGTGACTGTGCTCAACAAAGAACATCGTCTCATTGAAGCGCTTAAGCATTTAGGCACTCATGCCAATGGTCATCCTGATGCGACAAGACATCTTCCTTGGATACGTAAAGGCTATAAGGACTATCCATTTGAAGGTTTCCATTTCGGATATAAGATAGAGACTCTACCATCAGGAGAGCGTGTTGTGGTCGTGTATGAGGCTCGTTACGATTCTACCTTTTTTTAAATATTGACTTCGTCGAGAAGTTGGCAACAAACGGTAATTCCACTATTGAACGGGGTTACCGTTTTTGTGTGGCAAATTGTCAATATCGTCAATATCGCCATGCAAAAAAATATATAAAAAAAGGAACAAGCCAGCCAAAAAGGAACAAGCCACCAGATAAAAAGGAATATGGCAAAAAAATCAGAGATAGTAAAACAAGTCGGAAACGATACTTTGGTGCAAATACAGCACTCCATTATTGTGTTGCGAGGAAAGCAGGTTCTTTTGGATTTTCAGCTTGCAGAAATGTATGGAGTAGAGACTAAAGCTCTGAATCAGGCTGTGAAACGTAACATAAACCGTTTTCCAGAGGATTTCATGTTTCGTCTGACCCCACAGGAAACAGAGTGGATGAGGTCACAATTTGTGACCGCATAAGTTCAATACGAAGGAAATCAGCATGTTGGGAATATGCAAAACGCCAAACGTAATTACTCTGCTTTGCCTTATGCTTTTACTGAACAGGGGGTAGCGATGTTAAGTAGTGTACTGAGAAGCGAGACGGCTGTTCAAGTTAACATCGCTATTATGCGCGCATTTGTGATGGCACGTCATATCGTAGCAGAAACGCACGAGAATGCATTAGCTATTAATGATGTTCGGCTTAGAATGAAGATGCTTGAAGATGCGCTTGCTAATAATATGGATGCGGTGGATAATCTCAGCGCAGAGATGAAAGAAGAACTGAAAAAGATTTACAAGGTTCTTGGAGTGTTGAGTGAGAGATACATAGCGCAAAAAGAACACAAACCTATCGGTTACGAAGCCATAGATGCAGAGCGAAAAAAGGAACAAGCTGACAAAAAAGGAACAAGCCAGGGAATGAGTGAAAGGGACTAAGCTAAGGATAATCAAGGATCATTAGTGTCCAGTAAAATAAAACAAAAAACAAAATAAACCCTTTTGAATGAGAAGAAGTTACACTTCTGGTGTCAATCGCTGCTAAAAAGTCCTCAAAAGTAAACTTTTAGTACTTTTTATCATCAATTACCACAACTCTCCGAGTTAAATCATTCAAAAGAAATAAACGAACATGTTCGTTTCATTAGATAGTCGCTATGATATGCTCAATTACAAAAGTATAATAGCAACTCATCCAAGTTTAAATGGACAGTAATGTTATGTGCCAGATAGTTGTTGCGTTAGGAATGATGCAGCTAACTCAAAAATAGAAATTTTTAAACCCAAAAAATATGACAAATTTTTTTACTTGTTTTTTACCTTCCTTTTTAAGGAAATTCCCTCTAAAATTTTTCACCACTTTAGCCCTCTTACTGTCCCTTGGCATCGGGAGTGTGTGGGGACAGGCATCAGTAGGAACAGTTATGTTCTCCGAAAATTTTGGAGGATATAATGATGGTAATGTTCCTGATGGTTCTGTTTCTTCAAGTACAGGAAACCGAGTGGTATATAATAGTGGAAGTGTCACTTATTATTGCTCTAACGGAACAGGATCAAGTCCTGGAACAACACAAGTAAAGAAAGGAAATTCTGAAGTTTACGCAGGAGGAACCACTCCAGAACTAATGATTGGTAAAAAAGGTTCCGGAAAAGATGCGGTAGGAGGAATAATTGAGATAAGAGGTATACCTAGTGGTGAAGCAGACTCTTTAACATTAACGTATAAACAAAATGCAAAGTCCTTACAGGTCTCCATTTCAGGAACTGGGTATGCAATAAGAAGTGGGAATAGTAATGTTACATCTGTTACTTCTTCAGCGACTACAAATACCTATGCTATCGCGTGCGGATCTGGCTCAACATTCACATTAACTTTCCAAGCAACCACAACCAACAATGTTCGTTTGGATGATATTTCAATCGTTGTAAAAACGGCAAGTGTATCAGAAGCTTATACCGTTTCTTTCTCTACCGGAACAGGTAATCCATCTGTTGATGAACGAACCGAAGCGAGTGCAGGAGCTGGTATCACATTGCCCTCCACAAGCGATTTAACGCCAAATTGTTCCGGCGATGGTTGGGTGTTGTATGGATGGGCGACAGCCGCGTATGGCTCATCTTCAACAACTACCGCTCCAACTACTACGTTGGCAGGTTTGGCTGGCGCAACATATTACCCCACCGCTGATATTACTCTTTACGCAGTATATAGAAAACCAGAGGGTCTTGCGGGCACAACAATGTGGAGTGAAAACTTCACTGGAGAGAGTGCTGATGCTCAGCCAACAGGTCCAACTACAAGCGGTGGTACAAAATATGGAGCAGCCACTGTTACCTATGCCTGTGGTGCTTCATACACAAAAGTTTACGCTGATGCAAATGCTGGTGGTACTTCTCCTGAATTGCTAGTACCAAAGTCATCAAGATCTGAGTCTTTTGTCGTGAGTGGTATACCATCCGGTGGAGAAACATCATTCACGTTAACTTATAGAACTAATCAATCGGGGCTTTCCGTGACAAGCGGAACAACTGGAGTTACTGTGGGAGCTGCAAGTGGTACGAATCCATACTCTCGAACAATTACATTAAACTCGTCATCCATTACTTCGTTTGGCTTGACATTTGCCATGTCAACTGATAATAATGCGCGTTTAGATAATATTAGTCTTGTGGTGGATGGAACTTGTTATTATTGGAGTGCTCCTACTTGTTGTACATCCCTTGCATCAATGAATAGCTCGGTTTCATGGAGCAGTGGAAGTGCGACGGTAAGTTGGGATGCTGCTGGTGGATGTGGCAGTTGGGGATTGAAATATAAGAAACATGCGGATTCGGATATAGCCGCAAATTGGACAAGTTATGCAGGTAGTTTCGGAACAGCAACCGGTAGAACCAGTAACTCGACAGCTATTAGCAGTTTGACTGCCGGAACAGAGTATGATTTCAAAATAACAGGTACTTCAGATGGTTCTGTGTATTGTTCCGGTACGGTTACAGAAACGAAATCTTCAACCGTTCCGAAAATTACGGCAAGTTCTTCGATGACCGATTTGGGATATGCACAAGCAGAAACGCCTGTAGCGCAGACATTTACTGTTAGCGGTACTCAATTAACCGGCAACTTGACAGTTACTGCACCGACTAATTTCTTGGTTAGTTTGGATGGTAGTAGTTGGAGTTCCGCAGGTGGAACCAGAACAATTACAGTCAGTACTCCCCCGAATAATCTGAGTTCTACTACCATTTATGTAAAAGCCAACTCCGGTTTGTCAGAAGGCGACGATCCAGACGGCAATATTACCATTAGTGGCGGTGGTGCAGCGAGCGTGAATGTGGCTGTTTCGGCTACCATTACTGCGCCGTGTACGGCTCCGGATCATGTAGAGATTGACGGTAGATGGGATCGGTTTGGCGGTGAGACCATCAGTCTGACCGCAACGGCATATGACGATAGCGATGAGGAAATAACTTCCGGAATCATCGGATATCAGTGGAAGAAATGGAATGGCTCAAGTTGGGATAATTTAAGTAATGGTACTGTATCCGGAGCTACCACTTCCGGTGCAACTTCCGCTAATTTGCAGATAACCAATTGCTCCAAATCGCATAGCGGTACGTACCAGTGCGTTGTAAGTACCGGTGCCATTTGTTCTACGGCTTCCAGCAGTATGCAAGTGAAAGTATTTGTGCTGGAATGTTACAATGGCGGAACAACGGATTATAACTTTACTCGTGTAAATGATACCAAAGCAGGTACATTGGGACTTACGTTAAGCGCAAATACAGATTACACTTTCAAGTTCCATGTGGATACCAAGTATTTCGGTCATAACGGTGACATCACAGCAGATGTTACCAATCTGGTTTGCTACGAACGCTATAATGATGCTGATGCATCTAATATAACCATCAAGACCGGTGTAGAAGGAGGAACGTTCCTCATTGGCATGGAGTACAGCACAGGTGGAAATAACTCCAATGAAGGCGAACCGGAGATAAGCGTAACATATCCGAAAAAGACTTTGTATCTTGATGCCGGTGGCTCGAGTCTCTGGGATAAAGACGGAGATCAATTTGCGATTTACTACCAGCGCAACAGCGGTGAGAACAGCGGTTGGACGGATATCTTATCTCTATATGATTGTGATGATGTTTATCCCGGAGAAGTACCTCTTTGGCACGGAGTCAATGTGAACTTTGTACGTTTAAAGAGCACTGCTACCAATGGAAATAAAGCGAATTGGTGGACTTCCTACAAAGATAATCAGACCGACGATATCACTGTTTCTGCAAGTTACAACAAGTACGAAATAACCGGTTGGAACGAAAGCGATCATTCAGCAGGAACGTTTACTGTCCCGACCTATGAGATTACTTTCAGCAAGAATAGTGCAGATGGTGGTTCGGATATGAGCACTGTGGATGATATTGAATGTATGGGTAGTGCGACTTTGGTTGCAAACACATGGACAAAGACAGGCTATTCCTTTGCTAATTGGACATCAACAGTTGCTGTTACCGCTAACGGTTCCTCTGTTTCCGCAGGAGGTGCTATTGCTGATGAGGCAGAATTAACAGATATCGCAAGCGATATCCCATTAACCGCTGCGTGGACGGCTAATAATTACACAGTTACATTAGATAAACAAAGTGGTAGCGGTGGTCCGGAAAGCGTTAGCGCAACGTATGGCTCAGCAATGCCGACTCCTACCACAATGCCGACTCGTACAGGTTATACCTTCGGTGGTTATTATGGCAGCACAGGTGGTAGTGGCACCCAATACTATGCAGCTAATGGCAGCAGTGCAAATAATTGGAATGTAGCAAGTGCTACTACCATATATGCCAAGTGGACAGCAAACCCGACATCGATTACGCTGAACACCCAGAGTGCCACGACAGACGGAACGACGAGTGTGTCGGCTACGTACGATGCCAGCACGAATTTGACGAGTGCTATTACAAAACCGACGAAGACTGGTTACTCGTTCGGTGGATACTTCACAAGCACGGAAGGTGGAGGCACGCAGTTGATTGGTACAGACGGAAACTGGATCGCCAGCAAAGATGGCTATACCGATGCGAGCAAAAACTGGAAGTACGCAGAGAGTACTTTGACGCTGTATGCGTATTGGGTGGAAGTGAAAAACTTTATATTGGCCACATCTTCTACAACATTAGAAGAGGATGATGAGGTAATTATAACAAATACAGACCATACTTATGCATTGAGTACGTCGCAAGAAAAAAATTATCGCGCCAGAACATCTGTTTCGGAGTCGTCCACAAACACGATAACTATAACAGCAGGAAGTGAGGTCCAGATAATCGGGCTAGAGCCTGCTGATGCTAATCACTGGAGACTGAAAGTCGGTGTTGACGAATACTTATATGCAGCTGGATCTGGTAGCGGAAACACACTAAGAACTGATACAAAGAAAGCTATAGGAGATAGAGGCGTATGGAGGATTACAATTAATGCGTCAAGCGAAGCAAAGATTGCCGCATCAAGCGGATATGCGGATAGTATTATGAGGTACAATGATAATAGTGGTTCGGAACGTTTCAGTTGTTATAACGGAACTCAAAAAGCCGTCCGGATGTACTACTATCGTCGCACAGATCCATATATCAAAACAGAGCCTACATCGTTGAGTACATTCTCCTACGCGGTAGGATATGGTCCGTCGTTGGCACAAGCACTGACAATCAAAGGATTTAACCTGACCGGTAGTTTGACTGTATCCTGCCCGACAGGTTATGAGTTGAGCACAACTTCGGCAGTCAGCGGTTTTAGCACAAGTAATGTGACGCTAACGAAAGATGCCAAGAATAAAGTGAATACTACGGTATATATCCGTCTTGCAGCGGGTAAGAGCGTTGACAGTTACAACCAGACAATGACCATCTCCGGTGGTGGTATCACGAGGAAAGACATCAGTTTGTCCGGTTCAGTAGTTGCTGTACCAGCCAGCAGTACAACGTATTGTTTGGTAACCGATGAAGATGATTTATTCCCGGATGACGAGATTGTGATTATGAACTCTTCCAGCGACAGGCTGTTGAGTGTACAAGCATCTAACAACAGAACAGCTGCAACGCCTAAAGGCGGTGACAATTTTACAGTACTTGGACCGGCTGTATTTACTAAGGATGCTTCTGACTCTATCCAAAATATTGTGGTAGAGGGATGCGATGACGAGTGGCTTTTCTATGTCGGAGATGTTGACGATAATAAGACATATTTGTATTCTGCAGGTGGTAACAGTAACAATTATTTGAGGTCGGCTGTTCTTGGAACGGTGAAGGATAATGGAAAGTGGAAGATACAAATAGATGCTAATTTGGATGATACAATTCGCTCCATAGGAGCGGCCACACGCAATACGATGTGGTATAATAAGACTAATAATATATTTAGTAGTTATGCAACAAATCAGACAGAACTTCCGCGTATTTACGCTAAGCCGTCGGCTACTGCAAATGTATGCGGCTCGCCGTCAGCGCTAAGCGGATTTGAGACAATCTCCGGTACAGTCTCAACGGCGCAGAGTTTCAAAGTGAAAGGACGTAACTTATCAAGTAACATATCGATAGAAGCACCGACCGGTTATGAGGTTAGTAAGACTTCAGCTACTACAGGGTTTGCTGATGATATAACTCTTTCACCGACAGATGGAAAGGTTGAGCCGACAACAGTTTGGGTTCGACTGAAAGCAGCGAATGACATCGCTGACCCGATAGAAGGGAACATCTCAATCTCTGCAACCGGTGCTACAACGCGTACAATTGCCTTGAGCGGTAAGGTGAACTGTATTGACCCGACATTGGCGTTTAACGATGAGGAGTTCACTTTAACACTGACAGGTTCGTCGGTAACCAGTGCATCCTCGGTATTTACTTCGCTCTCCAGTGGTGCATATACGGCTTCGATTACTCATGTAGAAGGAGATGATGACGATGCATTGACCTTTAATACATCAACAGGTAAGTTCACTGCTACTGCTGTAGGTAAATGGACAGTCGCGCTTAGTCAGGCTGCTAATGGCAACTATTGTGCAGGAGATGAGGTTGAATGCACTGTAGAAGTGGTTTGCGGAACACCTGCTGCTCCGACAGAACTTGATGTGAGCGACATAGACTATAACCAAGTAACTGTTTCCTGGGATGCAGTAGATGGCGCAGATCATTATGATGTGATAGTTTCCGGTAAAACTTCAGGTGGTGATGAGAGTTATACTGAATCGTATGAAAACATAACCTCCACTTCTACAACTATAACCGGTTTGACAGGAGGATGCACGTATGAGTATTATGTAACCGTAACTAATACATGTGGCGATACAGAAGACTCCGATATAGAAGAATTTACAACCATCTACTCGGTTGCTTACCACTCTGCGACGGAAGATGATTATGTAATCGGCGTAGCAAGCGGAGGAAGTGTTGTTGCTCATGGAACGGATGATTGCGATAATAAAATATTCATGGGCTGGACGACATCGGCTGTAGATGCATTGCAGCAGTCAGATCCGACTACGAATACAACCGGAGTAATTGCTTCTGTAACAGCGAATACCGATCTGTATGCAGTATTTGCCGCACAAAATGGTCACACAACTACAACCATCCTGGATGAGAAGTGGAACGTTGTAGAATGGGATGGCACGAACAAGATTGTTGGCGGTGCTTACTCTTCATGGGCTACGAACTTTTCGGAAGAACCGACAAAATCGTTCAAGATTTCTTCTACGACCTATCAGGCAATTGTGTTTGACGTAAGCAGCGCACGCACGATTACATCAGAATCCGCTTATAGCAACTTGAAAGCAATACAGGTTACCGGAAGTAACCGAAGCAGTTTTGCAATGAGCGTTACGGTGAAAGTATCTGCCGATAAGTCGGAGTGGACGACGGTTGACACAAAGAGTCTTGGTACTGCGTCCAACTCATCGCCGCAAACATTGGTATTTACTTTGGATACGAAGGGTAATTACTATGTCCGCATAGAAACAGAGGCTAAGTCCTCCGGCAATAAGACAGGCTTCACAAATATCCGTCTGTTCCAGGAACAAGACTACTATCTAACGGACTTCTCTACAACATGCGACAGAGCAAGTACACCGGTATCTATCACCTGGTCTAATGGTGAGGGAACAACACTTTCTGAGGGCACACAGCCGAGTAGCGTTGCAGTAGGTTCGGACATCACTATGCCGGCACTGACGAAGCCTGACTATCGTTTTGATGGTTGGAAGGTTACTATAAATGAGGCCACCAAATCAGATGTATTTGCAGCAGGTGATACATATACAGTTAACCACCCTGTTACGTTTACTCCTCAATGGACTCAAGTATTCAGCGTATCCAGCCCGACGGAAGGATTGACATCGTATAAGGATGTTCAAGTGACATCGACCTCGCAGACATTCACAACGTTGGGTATGCATAATGCCGTGCCGTCAGTGACTGTAGCGGATGATACTCACTTCTCAATGACCATCAACTCGCACGAGGCTAATAGTGACGATGAGGATTACTCGTACACGTTCACTTACCAGCCGAATGCCTATGGTACCGGTTCGGGTGCAGCAACGAATACGACAACCGCGACTATTACAGATGCCCGTACGGGAGTTGTCAGCAGCCCGATAACGCTGCGTGGACGTTCGCTGCCGGAAGAGTTTGTGATTGCAGTAAAGAGGGGCGATCAGTGGTATGCGTTGCCGAATAGTATCTTAAATAACACGCGAGCAGTTGCACCGCTGAAAATAACGGTAAATGATCCTTCCACACCCACGGCAGCGACCTATGCATCAAGCGAAACGGCATATAAAGGAACTTCGCGTTATGAAAGTGGAACCAATGTCTATGGTATTCGCTTAACAGACCTTTCCGGACACTGGTTGCAAGTGTCGAGTTCCTCCGGAACGAACTATGTTTGGGTATCCGAATCAGGAAGTAGCACGTGCCAAGACTGGAAACTGAACAGTAGTGACTTCAATAGTTACACGCTGACTATTCCAAGTAGTGGCGCAGGCGATAAGAAGTTCGGTATAAACAACCTCGGAAATATCGGATATTTTGCAAGCGATGCAACCGGTCTATGTGCGGATGTATACCTGCTGCCGATCACGAACAAGTACACGGATATTCCGGCAACCGTTTATGAATGGGGTGAGCATGGTGTGATACTGAACGCCAGTATGACGAATGTGTCTTCGGCTACGATGCATTTGGACAATAATACACCACCATCGGCCGTTAACTTAACAGCGGTTAACGCGGCTTCTCTGACAGCAGGTAAGTATGTGCGCGTTTACAATAAAGATGTGACTATTGGTGCTGTTGCTAACGAGAATAAGTTGTTGTACATACATTGGAAGAATGCAGGCGGTACGGAGATTGGTGTATCGCAGCTGACGATCCCATGCGTAGTTGCATCGAGCAATGATATGAAGTCTATAGCCGGTACAAAGGGGGCTTGGAGTTCGAAATCGGAGGTGCATATTCTTCCAGGCGTAACATTGGAAGCCAATCCAAGTTCGTTTGCCGGAGTTGGTGCGTTGAGTGTATCGCAAATGGTGGTTTATCCGGGTGCAACGCTCAAAGTGACCTCCGCTACCTTTAATGCTACAACGCTGCGGCTGCGTAACGGTTGGACGCGTGCCGGAGATAAGAGCTATGATGTGGCGCGCGTATATATAGCAGATGATGCTGCGTTAACCAAGACTTATGCTTCAATGGATTACGACATATACGATAGTGATGAAGGAACGCATTATTATCCGATAGCTGTGCCGTTTGAGACGCCTATCATGTCCACCGACTCCATTGACTATGTGGATAGTTATTTGGCTCGATTCTCCAAGTACGGCACGCACTATGGTATTAAGAAATACAACGGTGCGACACGTGCGGAGAGTGGAGCAGTGGATGAAGCATGGGAGATGCTGACTTCCGGAGATACGTTAAAACCGGGTATAGGATATATCATGACCGGAGTGGGACTTCCTGCTTATGGTGGATGTATCATCCGTATCCCGCTGAACTTTGACAACGAGTGGACGAACGATGGAGAAAAGGGGGCGGCAACGATAGATGAGGTGGTAAAAACCAAGAACAGCGTGAAAGTTACCAACTATACCGGCACTGCCGCAACGGGCAATAAGTGCCATGAAGGTTGGAACATGCTCGGCGTACCGTATATGTCTTGCTACGGAATGTACAGCGGTGACGGTACGGCATCTATCCTTCCGGGTAAGATGGTGGTTAGTGACGGTAAGATAACATGGGATGCAGATGGTCTGACTTACGTCTCAGTGCCGACTCACGACTTCTCGGAGTATATTCAAAAGGAGATTACAGATGACACTGCTGATTCTCCTAAAGATGCGCAGTTGTTACCCGGCTGGAGTTTCTTTGTGCAGATAGGAACAAGCGGTACGTTGACGTTCCTAACCGCAAACCAACGTGATGACAGCGACCTGCCAATCTACGCACCGCAACGCACAGAGGAAGAACGAAAACCTGTGATTAAGACAGGAATCATCCTCAGCGGCAACGAAGCAAGCGACAAGACGACATTCTTGATCTCGGATAAGTACAGCAATGAGTATGAGATTGGTGCTGACCTGGAGAAGATGTTCGGTAACGGATATACCTTGGCGACCTATTCGCTCAACAATGACACACGTCTGGCGTTCAACGCGATGAGTACAACCGATGCCACACAGCTCATACCTATCGGCGTGCGCATCCCGGCAGAGGGCGAATATACCTTCTCGCTCAATGAGCGATATGCAGAGGCAGATATCGAACGTCTTGATCTCATCGACTACGAGACGGGCGAAGTGACGAACCTGATGGTGGCCGATTATACGTTCACCGCCACGCGCACGCAGGACGACAGCCGTTTTGCCCTGAATGTGCAGCAGGTAAGGCAGACACCGACCGACATCAGTCCTACGGAACCCGACAAGCCCGACGAGGCAAGGAAGATCCTACTGAACGGCACGCTGTATATCGTGCGTGACGGCTTGCTCTACGATGCTACAGGTAAACGAGTATACACCAATAAATAATGAAAGGAGGAACGACTATGAAAACTATGCGTTATTTATTGAGCGTTATCGTTATCCTGAGTGCCATCACCCTCAGTGCGCAGAACATATCGCAGCTTCCTGCGGTGAAGATGCAATCCACGTCATCGATGATAGCTTCCGGCTCATCGCTGCCGCAGGCGGCTGTCAGCGGTACAAGTACGACCTACGACAGTCCCGCCTTCGGCCCGCGGCGCGCGAAGTTCGATGTCGACCCCTTCGGCGAGCAGACCATCGATGATGTCAAGACCCCCGATCAGCCCGGTACGCCTGTCGGCGACGGCATGTGGACGCTGCTGCTCTTTGCCGCACTGTTCGCCCTGTGGAAGGGAAGACGGACTTACAGGAATGAGCTTGGTTAGGCAATAAACCAGCATAAACCCTGATAGTGTAATGAACCCCAAAAGTTTTTTGTTCAACTTTTGGGGTCTTATTATGTTTTTTTACTTTCGAAAGCAAATTATTCTGGGTATTTTTTACTTTTGAAAGTTAAAAACCGCTGCAAAGATACAATTTTACCTGTCAGAAGGCGAAGTCCGTCTTCTCGACCTTGTAGCCGTAGATGGTTTTGAAGTCGTCGTGCATGGAGATGACGTAGTATCCGTTGTCTCGCCACTGCTCGCCGAGCTTGAGTGCCTTGTCGCGGTTGGCGTGGTCGCGCTCTTCATCGTCGGCTATGAGCATGAACGCTGCGGTCTTGTACTGCGAGTTGCCCAGGCAGTAGTTGTGCATGGCGCAGTCGCCGCCACTGTTGCCGAACGAGAGTACAGGCACCTTGCCTATCTCCTGTGTTATCTGCAGCACTTTGTTGGTCTTCAGGTTCTTGATGATCAGCTCATCAGTGCGCAGGATATCTTCCTCCTTGCCCATGGTATAATTCACGCCTTCCTCCGTGCCTTGCTCCGACGAGTGTAGCTTGACATCCATACCGATGACGCGGTTAGGCTCAATGCCAATCGAGTTTGTGAGGGCACGGCAGATGAAGCGGTCGCTGCCGGAAACGACGTAGTAGGTGAACCCGTTGTCCGTGAGATAGTCGAATACCTCCAACATGGGCAGATAGAAACTCTCGCCGTAGGTCATGCCTGTAAAGCCGTTGGCGGGCTTGGCGGCATAATTCTTGACGTAAGTATCGAACTGCGCTATAGACATCCCTGCGTAGGCCTTGGCGGCAGCGTAGGCGTGCTTTATGTCGAAGTGGTCGGGCAGCTTCGTGCCGTTGCGCACGAAGTCGCGTATCGCTTGTGCCGCCTCGCGCACATCGTCAGGACAGGTGTCGCGGTAGGTTACATCGTCCAGTGCGCGGTACTCGAGCAGGTTGTACTCGAAATACGTGGGATAGAGCTCGCCTACAAAGGTGCCATCCATATCGAAGGTGGCTATGCGGTCGGCAACAGGGATGAAGTTCGCTGAATGGGGGTTGGTAACATCCTGAACGTAGGATTGCAGGGCGGTCAGTGCAGCACAATCGTTCCAGTAGGTGAAATAGTCCTTCTTGGCGGGAGTGTTCTGATCCTGGCAGCCGTAGCACATAGCTACGCAGATGATGATGAGGCAATAAATATGTTTTTTCATTGTTCTTTTATTATTTTGCATGTTTATCGGTTAGGGCAGCGGCGTAAGCGGATAGATGATGTTCACGATCAGCAGGTTCGCTGCCAGGATAATGATGTTCATGAGCAGACCGATCTTCAGGAAGTCGCTGAACCGGTAGCCACCGGGTCCGTACACGAGCATGTGCGTGGGCGAGCCGATAGGCGTAGCGAAGCTGCTGCTCACGGCAATCATCAGTGCGATGAGGAAGGGGTAGGGCTCGTAGCCGAGCTTGATGGCTGCCTCGTACATGATGGGGAAGAACATAGCACCGGCAGCCGTATTCGAGATGAACTCGGTGATAAACGTGCCGGCGAAACAGATAGCTGCCATGACTACTATCGGGTTCGTGCCGCATACGTCCAGGATACCGTTAGCCATGCGTTCGGCGATGCCGGTTTTCTGAATAGCCAGTCCGAGCACCGCACTACATGCAAAGATCATCAGTATATCCCAGTTGATCGATCGCATAGCCTGCTCCGGCGTGCAGCAGCGGAAGATAAGCATGGCGAACACGGCCAGGATAGCACACTGCAGCAGCGGCAGCACACCAAACGCTGACAAGGCTACCATAGCGATCATGATGGCGGATGAGACGAAGGTTCCCATGCCGATGTTAGGCAGGTCTTCCGACTCAAAGAAATGCAGGTCACTGCCCATGGCTTTGGTGTCGGTCTTCAGCTCGTTGACGGACTCGAGCAGCAGGGTATCACCGGCTCGCAATACCACTTCACGCGGCGATTGCTCAATACGGCTGCCGCGGCGGCTGACAGCCACCAGGGTCACACCATGTTCCCGTTCAAAGCCGTTGGCGCCCATCGTAGTGCCTATAAGCCTACTGCCGAACGTAAGATACGCCGTGCGCAGATGATGGTGGCCTTTGGGGGCATCCTCATAGTGGAACACATGATGATCGGCATTCACCAAGCCGTGCGACTTCTCCAACTCGAGCAGTTCGGCAATCTGTCCGGCATATACCAGCCGGTCACCGCCCATGAGCGGCTCGTCGTCGGGTACAGGAGAGAGGATCTTCTCGTCGTCGAAGTGGCGGAGTTCAACCAGACTACCTCCGTGTGCGCGGTTCAGTCCGAGTTCGCCGATAGACATACCTATATGCGGGTTGTCGGAGGGCACAAGCATCTCTACGGTGTAGTCGCCTGTTGACTCAAAGGCTGCTTCCGGCGACTGCCGGTTGGGCAGCAGACGCCTGAGCGCGATGATCGACAGTATGCCCACAGCCAGGCAGAACAATCCCGGTATGGTTGTGGCAAGGATGTTCATCGCTTCGCCTGTCTTCTGCTCATACAAGCCGCTGATGATCAGGTTAGGCGGCGTACCGATCAGCGTACACACGCCGCCCATGCCCGAGGCATAACTGAGCGGGATAAGCAGCTTGGAGGGCGAGACGTTGAGTTTCTTTGCCCACATCTTCACGATGTTCACGAACAGCGCCACAACGGTGGTGTTGCTCAGGAACGAGCTGAGTGCCGCTACGGGCAGCATAAGCCGCATCACGGCTTTGGTATAGGTGTTGGGCGTGCCGAGCAGGTTCTTGACGATCCACTGCAGCACACCGGTATGCATCAAGCCCGCAATAACCACGAACAGTACACCGACCACGGCTACGGATGCCTGACTGATGCCCGATAGTGCCTCCTTGGCATCCAGCACGCCGGTCACATACAGGATGCCTGTTGCGCACAGAAAAACAACGTCCGAACGTATCTTCGTAAACAACAGGACGGTGAACATCGCAAACACGGTAATGATGGTGATCCACGCGTCAATACCGAATCCTAAAAACACAAATTCATCCATTCTTATCTATCTCTTCTGATATCTGATTTCTGATATCTGATTTCTGATCTCTTATTTCAGTATCGTCTGCTCGAGTACGGCGTGGAACTCATCCATGCGGCGATGCGTATCACGCTCGATGATCAGCACCTTCAGACCTGCATAGGGTAGCACGGCTTGCTCCACCTCGGCAAGATCGGCATCCTCGCCGAAATATTCACGGGCAAACGCATCCCAGAACCGTGCAGCCGTGGCGTTGGACATGTGGTACTGCTCCATGGTCCATGCTTCGTCGTTGAGCTTGCAGCACAGATATACCATGCCCAGATCGAACATCGGATAGCCGTAGCAGAAGTCGCCCATATCGATAAAGTATTTCTTCCGTTGCTCACCTTCGCCTACAAAGATGCCGTTGGAGTATTGCAGATCGCCGTGTATGGCGGTGTCGGTATCGGGCTGCGCGGCAATGAAGTCGTGGAGTTTCTGTTTCTCCTCGGGGGTAAAGAACGGGTTGTCAGCCAGCATCTTGAACAGTCTGTCCTTGACGTTCTCGAACTGCGTGGTATCTACGTGTGTGCTGTGCAGCTGTCGGCACAGTTGTGCGAACTCGCGTGCATACTCCTCTGTACCCTCGGGGTTGTCACCGCAGGCACGCGAATAGGATTTCTTGCCGTCGATGCGGCGGAAACGTATGCCCATCCGTTCGCCATCGGTCACCAGGTCGCCGGGTTCGGGGGTGGGGATACCTGCCTCGTAGGCTTTCTGCGCCACTTCCAGTTCGCGCTTGGCTCCCTCGAAGTTGCGGAAGTACATCTTGAGCATGATGTTCTTGTCCGTCTTGTGGTTGTAACTTGCGCCATTGGCTCCTTCGCCGGTGCGCTCATAGTCATTCAGATCAATACGTATTGCTTCCATAATTCTGATTTCTGATCTCTGATATCTGATTTCTTATCTCATAAACGCCAGTCCCAAAGCCTGCTCGTAGGTCATATCTGCCAACAGACTGTTCTGTTCGTTCTCGCCGTTCAGGGCGTTGAACAGACGCGTCAGACCGATCTTGCCGCCTCCTTGTGTCAGTATCCACACGATGCAGATGTTCTGTATGCCGATCGACGAGGCGATGATATCCAGGTCGGTGTTGCCCAGCTGGTGTCGTGCCAGGGTATAGGCATCCTCCTCGCACTTCTTTTTCAGTTGGTCGATGTCGCCCAGCGTTTTGCATCCTAAGGCGATGAATACGCCCAGATAGTTGTCGAGCGGTACTTCCTGTATCTCCGCCTGGTTGAGCGCGGCTATGCGCCTGTTCAGCGCTTCGAACGGGCGTGCCCGGAGATAACTGCGGAAGGTATCGCCATCGAGCTGTACCTCGCTCAGTTGTCCGTTCTGCACCAGCTGTTGTACGCGTCGGCGGTAATCGGTGATCTCGCTACGGATGCGGCTGAACTCATCGTCCGCCATCTCCAGTATGCCTGCCAGGCGGTTGATGCGCCTCAGGTAGTCGCGCGGTATCTCCACGCCGGTCTTGTAACCTATGTCGTGGTTGATGCTTGCCCAGGCATGTTGCAGCGTGGTGCGCAGTTGCAGCTCAAAGCGTATGGCGTTCAGGTCGGGGTCGTCAATCACCGTCTTGGGCAGCCGGCAGATGTAATGCAGCGAGTTGTAGCCGAAGCTGTCGGTGTCGTGCAGGCGGCGCTTGTCCACACTGTTCTCCCAATCGATGTCGAAGAGTTTCTCTGCCATGGCGGCCAAGCGATCGACATCATCGGTGTAGAAGGTGATGACGCGCGCACCGAGGATGTCGGTAATGTCGCTCAGGGTGTGATACTTGCTGCCCTTGAGCGCCAGCTTGCCTGCCAGGCTGTCGCGCGTCTTGATGCGCGTCTTGACCGCCGTGACCTGTATGCCGTTGCGATCCAGGGCATCCTTCAGCGTAGCTTTCACAACTTTCTCCAGCCGTTCGATCACCGGAAGTTGTGCATCGTATTCCTCCAACAGGAGTTCGCAATGAAGATCCATGATTTAACTGTTATTCGATTTCGAAGAGGCTGATGAAGCCCGTCATGACAAACACCTGACGGATGTTCGAGTTGATGTTGCGTACGATGACCTTGCTGCCATGTGCAGCGGCTTCCTTGCGTATGCCCAGGAAGATGCGCAGGCCGGACGACGAGATGTAATCCAACGCTTCGCACTCAAGAATGATCTCTTTGTTTTGGGCTTCGAGCAGAGGTTTGACATCCTCTGCAGCCTGTACGGCAGCTGCTGTGTCCAGTCGGCCGTTGAATACGGCGATGAGTTGATTGCCGTTCTCCTTGATTTCAGTAGTCATATCCTAACAATTTAACGTTTTAACAATTTAACAGTTTAACAGCTTAACATTTTCACCAGCGTCAGCACATTGCTTTCGTCAATGCGCTCGTAGCTGAGTTCGTCCATGAGTTGGCGCACCAGATGTATGCCGAGTCCTCCGATCGGTCGCTCTTCGGCGCTCTTGGTGGTATCGACCTCTGCTTGCTTGGTGGGGTCGAAGGCTACACCGCGGTCGGAGATGGTGAAACAGATACCCTCATGTCCGTCTCTGTTGATGCGGCTGAACTCGATGATCACATCGCCCTTGCCGTCAGGGTAGGCGTAGAGCATGACGTTGCTCGCTGCTTCCTCCAGCGCCAGATTGACGGGCATGTTCAGCTCGTCGGGCAGACCCAGCCCGTCGACCCATTCGGCGAGGGTAGGTATCTGCTGTATATCGTTGCGCATGATGATGGCGGGTGTCTGGTAACGTATGACGAGCATCGTCAGGTCGTCGCTCTGCTCCGCTCCGCCCACGAACTTCCGGATATCGGCTTCCATCCTGTCGGCTATCGTGCGTGGCCGCCATCCGCAGGCCGAAGCCTGCAACTGTGCCATCATCCGCTGTTCGCCATACTGCTCATGGCGGTTGTTCTCCGCCTCGGTCAAGCCGTCGGTGTACAAGAACAGGACGTCATCATGCTGCAAGGTCGTTTTCTGGCCTTGATACCAGAAGTCCTCCATGATGCCTACGGGCAGGTTCGGTATGAGCTCCAGTTCGTGTATGGTAGCCTGTTGCCCGCTGATCAGCACGGGTGCACAGTGTCCGGCGTTGCAATAGTTCAACTCGCCCGTATCGCGGTTCAGCACACCGATGAACAGGGTAAGGAACATGTTCTCGGTGTTCTGGTCGGTCAGCGCCTTGTTCATGTGGCTGACGATCACTTCCGGACGATCCTCATGCGAACTGATGCTGCGGAACAGCGATCGCGTCATAGCCATCACCAGTGCAGCCGGCACGCCTTTGCCGCTCACATCACCGATGCAGAAAAAGAGCTTGTCGTGACGAATATAGAAGTCATATAAGTCACCGCCTACCTCCTTGGCGGGGTTAACCATACCGTAGATGTTCAGATCAAGCCGGTCGCGGAAGGGCGGGAATACGTTCGGCAACATAGCTTTCTGGATGGTCTGGGCGATATGCAGCTCGTTCTCCATACGCTGGTTGCGGGCTGTGGAGTCAATCAGCTGCAGCACGTTCTTGCCTGCGTGCCACATGATGAATACCAGCAGCGCCAAGCCCAACAGCATCAGGATGCCTACAATCATGCCTATCCGGTTGAGTTCGGCGAAGATGACATCTTCGGGGATAACGATGGATATACTCCATCCGGTCTTGTCGATAAACTCGTCGAAGATCTGGTATTTTCGTCCGGGAATGGTGTCATCGCCCGTGACGATCTCCTGTCCCTTGCCCGAGCGGATGCAGTAGTAACTGTCCTGGTAGATCTTCAGGTATTCCGATACGCCTTGCAGATATGCCAGCGACAGATCGACGCAGGCTACTGCCACGACCTGTCCCTGTTTGTTGCGTATAGGATGGGTGCAGCTGACGATCATCGCCTGCGCACCGGAGTTGTCGTAGTACGGCTCGCTCCACCAGCAGCTGTCGATGCTGAGTCCGCAGTGGTACCACTCTGTCTGCAGGTAGTCGTGATGTTCGCCTCCGATCTGACGGGTGTAGATATATGGCTGGCCGTCCTTCGTCTCGCGGCTGCTGCAGATCTCGTACCATCGTCCTTTCTTGGGGAAGAGGTTCGGCTCGCAGGCTATGCCTGCACTGCTCACGTTGTCAATCGTCTGTAGCAATGTGCGCGTAGCACCGGCTATGGAGTCAGGATTGTCGATATACCGTTCGGCAAGCGTCACCAGCATCTTTGTGGCGGCTTCCATCTCGATGGTCACGGTATTGATCTCCAACTCGGCGCGGCGCAGCTCGCTCTGTGCGCGTTGCTCGGCTTCCAGACGGATAGCGTTGCGGCTGTAGAAGTACTGCAGACAGGATATAGCCTCCAGTACCGCTGCGGCTACTATCAGGATCCACAATCCTGAATGCGAACGCTTGACGGGGATGTTCGATGGGTTTTTCATATGTTTGTCAGTTGTTTATGCGTGGTTATTTGCCTATGCAGAATCGCTCGAAGATGGTATTGAGCACCTCTTGCGAACTCACTTGCCCTGTTATCTCGCCCAGGGCATCGAGTGCATCGTGCAGGTCGGGCGTGAGCAGTTCGCCGCTGAGCCCTGCCTCCAATCCTTGCTGCACGCCTTGCAGAGCTTCGCCCGCGCGGCACAGTGCCTCGTAGTGACGGATATTGCTGATCAGTACACTGTCGCTGTGTGCCGTCAGGCGGCTGATATGTTCCCGTAGCAGGTCAAGGAGCGGCACTATCTCTTTGCTCTTGGCGCTGATGCTTATGGTATCGGCATCGGCGGGAAGTTGCTTACGGGCAGTCTGGCTTAGCAGATCCACCTTGTTATATACGCGCAGGCGTATTTGTTTGGCTGTCAGTTCGCCATCGGCGATCACGGGTTGCGGATCGGTGCTGTCCAACAGCTCGATCACAATCTGCGCGCGGCGTATAGCCTGACGGCTGCGTTCGATGCCCAGCTGCTCGATGGTGTCGTCGGTGGTCTGTATGCCTGCCGTGTCGGTCAGCCGCACCGTTACGCCGGCTATGGTCAGCGTCTCTTCGATCGTGTCGCGCGTCGTGCCGCGTATGTCGCTCACGATGGCGCGATCATCGCCCAGCAGGGCATTGAGCAAGGTTGATTTGCCGGCATTCGGTGCCCCGACGATAGCTACCTGTATGCCTTGCTTGATAGCGTTGCCTGCCTCAAACGAATCGATCAGCTCCCGGATCATCGTCTGCGCCTCATGCAGCAGCTGTTGCAGCTCGGTGCGGTCGGCGAACTCCAGCTCCTCGTGGTCGGCAAAGTCCAACTCCAGCTCCAGCAGCGCGGTGAACGTCAGCAGTTTGTCGCGCAGCGCGCTGATCCTGGCGGATACGCCTCCGCGCAGCTGGCTGAGTGCGATCTCTTTCTCTGCAGCTGACTGTGCGGCTATTAGGTCGGCGACAGCCTCGGCTTGTGCCAGATCGAGCCGCCCGTGCAGTAACGCGCGCTTGGTGAACTCCCCGCGCGTGGCAAGACGGGCACCGTGATCTGTGAGCAGACGCAGCAACTCCTGCTGGATATACAGGCTGCCGTGACAGCTGATCTCCACCGTATCCTCGCCCGTGAACGAGTGCGGAGCACGGTACACGGTGCATACCACCTCGTCAACGGGGGTCTGCGCATCCGTTATCGTGCCGTAATGCGCGCTGTGACCGGCTGCCTCAAGCAGCGAACGGCTGCCCTGAAACAGCGAATCCACAATCCGGATCGCTTCCGTGCCGCTGACACGGATCACAGCTATTCCACCCACGCCGTAAGGCGTAGATATGGCACAAATAGTATCTTCCTGTATCAATAAGTCGGGCATTGCTACAAATTTTCGCACAAAGATACAAAAAAATTTGCAAATATGCAAAAAAAATCGTATCTTTGTCGCAATTATGAAAACAACACTACTTGTAGTTGGCAAAACGGTCGGTATTGAACTGCCAAAATTGATCGAGACGTACAATCAGCGGCTCAAACACTATATGCCATTCGAGATACAGGTTATACCCGATCTCAAGAACACCAAGAACTTGTCCGAGGATCAGCAAAAGGAGCAGGAAGGCGAACTCATTCTCCGTGCAGTGGGGCAGAGTTTCGTTGTATTGCTCGATGAGCATGGCAAGGAATACCGCAGTATGACGTTTGCCTCGCAGTTGCAATCGTGGCTGAACACCTCCATGCGCGGCCTTACATTCGTCATTGGCGGGGCATACGGATTCAGCCCGGCGGTTTATGAGCGCGCCGATGCCAAAATTTCGCTCAGTCAGATGACGTTCAGCCATCAGATGATACGACTTTTGTTCGTCGAGCAACTGTATCGCGCCATGACAATTTTGCGGGGTGAACCCTATCACCACGAATAACATGTTTTTTGCTCGTTCGGCTGCCTTTTATATGCCAAATGTCACATTCGGGTATCAAAAAACGCGAAAAATATGTTATAAAACATGTTTTTTGACGAAAAATTTGCATATATGAAAAAAAAGCAGTACTTTTGCACCGTGTTTTTCATGGTATTAGATTTAAGGTTAATGAAGATTGGGTTGTCGGGAGACAATCCTTCTTTTTTTTTATGTATTTATTTCCGAAAATTGTGATATTTGTTAAAAAATGCGATTTGTTGGAATTTTTCGCTAAAAAAATTTGCATATTCCATATTTTTTTTGTAACTTTGTAGTCCGTTACCGCGATCAAGTCCCCGCGGGATTTCCGGAGGGCATCGTACGTACGCGTAGATAAACCTTATAAAATGCCAAACATATGGACTCAACAACAACAATGATTATTGCAGCAGTAGTAATTGTAATTGTACTGCTTGTATTGTCGTACGTCAAGACATCTCCCAATCAGGCACTCGTCATCTCGGGTTGGCCTCGCAAGCGTCCCAAGTTCCTGGTAGGTACAGGTGGATTGCGTCTGCCGGGCTTGCAGAAGGTGGATAGACTGTATCTGGGTCAGCTGAGTGTGGATATCAAGACCGATTCGCCCGTGCCGACCTCCGACTTTATCAACGTGGATGTGGATGCGGTAGCCAAGGTACGTATCGATCCGAATAACATTGCTACGGCGGCTGCCAACTTCCTGGGCAAGACCCGTGAGCAGATAGCATCCGAGATACGAGATTCGCTGCAAGGTAACATGCGTGAGATCATCGGTACGCAAGACCTGCGTTCGCTGAACGTGGATCGTGACGGCTTCTCCAACCAGATTCAGGAGAAAGCTGCACCGGACATGGCGAAGCTGGGTATAGAGATATTGAGTTGTAACATCCAGTCGATCACCGACGGTGAGGGCTTGATCCACGCCCTGGGTGCAGATAACACCTGCAAGATCACCAAGGATGCGTCGATCAACAAAGCCAATGCCGAGCGCGACGTGGCTATAGCCCGTGCCGAAGCCTCGAAGCAGGCGAACGATGCACGCGTAGCTGCCGAGACGGAGATTGCCATCAAGAATACCGAGCTGGCTATCAAGCAAGCCGACCTCAAGAAGCAGGCTGACACGCAGACCGCTATAGCCGATGCTGCCTACGAGATACAGCGCCAGGAGCAAGCCAAGGAGATCAATATCAAGACCGTAGAGGCCGAGGCTGCCAAATCGATCAAGCAACAGGAACGCCAGAAGGAGATCAACCGACTGACCGTGGAAGCCGAGGTAGAGCGCGCCAAGCAGGAACAGCTGCTCCGCGAACAGGAGATAGCCATCCAACAGAAGCTCCTGGATGCCCAGGTGAACAAGCAAGCCGATGCCGCCAAGTACCAGAAAGAGGTAGACGCTGCCGCCGAGCTGGAGCAGCGCAAGCGCCAGGCGGAAGCCGAGCGTTACGAAGCAGAGCAGAAAGCTGCCGCCGTCAAGGCACAAGCCGAAGCAGCCCTGTTCGCCAAGCAACAGGAAGCAGCAGGTATCAAAGCCGTCGGCGAAGCCGAAGCCGCTGCTATACGCGCCAAAGGTGAAGCGGAAGCGATGGCTATGGACAAGAAAGCCGAGGCGTACAAGAAGTACAACGGCGCGGCTATCGCCGAGATGATGGTGAAGATCCTGCCCGAAGTGGCTGCGAAAGTAGCCGAACCGCTGACCACGATCAACGATGTGCACGTGTATGGCACATCAGGATCAGAGGCGGCAGGTATATCCGGCAACGTGCCCGTAGTGATGCGCCAGACGATGGAGGTCATCAAGGAAGCCACAGGCGTAGATATGGCCAAGATCATGGAGAGCAACACGCAGATTATTGCAGGTGAAGCCAAGATCAAAAGGTAAAAATACCAACTAACAATATTGTTTAATAAAAAATACTTATTTATGAAAAAGCTTTTTACATTTCTTTTTGCTGCGCTGCTGAGCGTTAGCATGTTTGGTGCCACCGTTACGGAGGACATCTCGATGAATGCTTCTGACTGGGGCTGGGGTTACAACAGTCAGGTTGTGGTCGATGGCAATATGCTTAAGTGCACCCTTACCGGCGAGTGGGGGGCTATGGCTACCGGTTGGAATGAGCCGACAAGAGACCTCTCCGAGTGGGACAAAATCGTTATTGTCGTAGAGAACATGAACGGTTGCGACGGCGAGTGGTTCAAACTCAAAGCTTATCTGCGTGACTATGTTAACAGGGATAGCGAGCAAGGTCAGATGGAAGCTACGCTCGGTTTGGATGCTGAGGACAGACAGCAGAACTACATGGTCATCAACCTCAAAGAAGAGGGAAAAAATGTTAATCTGACCGCTTGCGGCGTACTGGGTATCCAGTGCCAACCGAACGGTGCTGAATTCAAGATCAGCCGCGTTTATCTGGAGAAAGAGGTTCCTGAGACGAACGTTGAAGTATTTGTATTCGATGCTCCGGCTGAGTGGCAAACTGACGGTACGGGTTTGACGGCAGAAGATTTCCCGGGTTTTGTACCGGTAACGGAAAATTTCGCCAAGTCAATGGCTGTTCCTCAGCAAGGAACTGTTTACCTGTTCTATGGTTTTGACTCATCGAACCAAGGTCAATACGTTAAATTCCAAGATGGCGTATATCAACGTACGAGTTTCGGTCTAATGACCCGTAACGCTATTTATAATACTATAGCAGCCGGTCTCAAAGTATGCTATCCCGTGGCTGTAGAAGATGAACTGCCGCAGGCTCCTGAAACCGCTCCGGCAGTTCCGGATCATGCTGAGGAGGACGTGATGGCACTGTACTGCAGCCATTACACTACTAACAACCTCCACTTCCAGGTGCTGAACTGGGGTGATAGCCACTGGAACGAGTTGACGCTGGGTGAAGACTCCACCAAGGTGTACGCTTGCACGGACATGACCTGGGATATGATGACCAACTGGGATGCGGATTCGTATGACCTGAGTGCCTATAAGAAGTTCCACTGCGATTTGTGGGTTCCGTTTGCAGCGGTTATGAAAGTGACTTTCGAAGCCCAGAGCGGTTGGAAAAACGGTGTCACGTTCAACCTGAACGAGGGCTGGAACACCATCGACTGCGATCCCGCATGGTGGACGGATTCGTTAGCCTACGACTGGACAGACGTGAAGTACATCGCCTTCGAGGGTTACGCAATGGCGGATGGCGAGACCTCGGCTGAGGGTAATCCGTTTGCCTTCACGAACCTGTATTGGTGGAACCCCGCTGCTCCGGCAAGCCTCCCCGCTGAGGCTCCGGCTGCTCCGAAACTGGCAGAGAAAGATGTACAGGCTCTGTTCTGCTCGGCTTACAAGAACCGCACCTTTAACTTTGCACCGACCAGTTGGGGTACGCAGTGGATTGACCATGAGTATGGCGACGGCACGCATATTTGGTACGCTGATGCCATGGCATGGGACGGCTTCACCAACTGGGATACCACCCGTTATGATCTGAATGCTTACGACATGATGCACGCGGATATCTACGTAACCCTTGACTCGAAGCTCAAGATCACATTCGAGGCTTTGGCAGCCGCCGAAGGCGGTAGCGGCTGGAAGAATGGTGCATCGTTTGATCTGGTAGGCAACCAATGGAACAGCCTGGATATCGACCTGCTCAACGCTCCGTACGACTCGTACGACTTCAAGGATCTGCGTTACATGATTCTGGAAGGATTCGTTAAACCCGACGGCTCATCGGCAGAAGGTACACCGCTGGCTGTCGCCAATGTATATTTCTGGAACTCGATGACTCCGGTGGAGAATGTAGCTGCTGATCAGGTTGCCGTTAAGCGCATTGTGAACGGACAACTGATAATTCAGGTGAACGGCGAACAGTACAATGTACTGGGCACGCAATTCTAAACCGATGTTCGGATAAACCTTCAAGCCCTATGCACTAACAAGCACGGGGCTTGATTTTTAGAAATTCGCAGAAAGATGAAACGATTGTATTTGTTGCTCACGGGCTGCCTGCTGTCGGTTGTGCTGTTTGCCCAAGGTACGATCACGGGCAGCGTGTGGGATGAGTACGGCGAGCCGCTGATAGGCGCTGCAGTGCGCGTGCAAGGCACAACCAACGGCACGATAACCGATTACGACGGGCAGTTTGTGCTGACCGACGTGCCCGCCGAGGCGATGCTCGAGGTATCGTACATGGGCTATCTGCCTCAGAAGGTGAAGGCTGCCAATGGCATGCGCGTCACGCTGATGGAGGATGTGCAGAAGCTGGAAGATGTGGTGGTAGTCGGTTATGGCGCCGCCAAAGTCAAAGACCTGACCTCGCCGATCGAGGTGGTGAAAGGCGAAGAGCTGACAGCCGTGCCGACATCCTCGCCGATGTCTGCATTGCAAGGCAAGGTGGCAGGCGTGAACATCATCAACTCCGGTGTGCCGGGATCGGGCGCTACCGTGCAGATCCGCGGTATAGGCTCGTTCTCCAACAACACGCCGCTCTTCGTGGTGGATGGTATGTTCTACGACAACATCAACTTCCTGAACAATGGCGATATAGAGGATATGTCGATCATGAAAGATGCCTCGGCTGCGGCTATCTACGGTGTGCGTGCCGCCAACGGCGTGGTGATCATCACCACCAAACGCGGCAAGCAGAACCAGCGACCCGATGTGACCTACGACGGCTATGTGGGTGTGCAGACCGTGAGCAACCTGATTGATATGTGCTCGTCCGATCAGTATGCCGAGATGCTTCTGGAGGTAAACAAACGCTCGTACACGCGTATGTTCAATAATGCCATGAAGCTCTACGGCGGCACGTACGATAGCGAGACAGGACTGTTTCATCTGAACCAGAACACCAACTGGTACAAGGAGTTGCTGCGCCCCGCGGTGATCACCAATCATAGCCTGACCATCAACGGTGGTGGAGAGAATGCTACCTACGGCGTTGGCTTGAGCTACCTGTATCAGGATGGTATCATGAAGACCACGAACAACTACAACCGTATGAACGTGCGCGGCAACCTGGAGTACAAACCCTTCAAGTGGCTGACGGTGGGCTTCAACGGCATATTCGTGCAGAGCAATCAGATCTTCCCGAACAACGCCGCTTGGCAGCAAGCGTACAATATGCCGGGAATCTTCCCCGTGTATGACCCGACAACGGCTGACCTGTACACCGACGGTTTTGCTTCGCCGCTGACCCTGCAGCTGACCAGCAACTTCTACAACCCCGTGGCGACGGCTACGTACTACGACAGCCGCAACCGCACGAACCAGATGATGATGGCAGCGTTCGCACAGTTCAACATCGTGCCCGACAAACTCAGCCTGCGCACCTCGTACAACTACGACTACACAGGCATGGACGCCACCACGTTCATCCCCGAGTATTACATCAGCAATACGCAAAAGAATGAGACCTCGAGCCTGACGAAGAGCACGACCTCGTTCAACAACTGGATATGGGATAACACCCTTACCTACAGCGACCAGTGGGGTAAGCACGCCTTCAAAGCCATGCTCGGCTTGAGTTTGCGCGAGGAGAACTACCGCAACCTCTGGGCAGTGGCACAGGACGTGCCGGCAGGCAAGGACAGCTACAAGTACATATCGCTCGGTAACAGCGAGGGTAGGGTGACCGGCGATGACGGATCGCGCTACCGCGGATTCTCGTACTTCGGACGACTGAACTACAATTACGATGACCGCTACATGGTGATGTTCACCATCCGCCGCGATGGCTCGAGCAAGTACAACGAGAAGTGGGGCACGTTCCCATCCGTTGGCGCAGCCTGGACACTGTCGAACGAGCCGTGGCTCAAGGGCGTGGAGGGCGTAGATTTCCTGAAGCTGCGTGCCAGCTGGGGACTGCTCGGTAACGACAAGATCGGTGCTTCGTTCGGCACAACCAGCAGTACCGTGACACGTGCCGTGTTCGGTACGAACACTGCCCTGAGCGGATATATCAACTCCACGAACTTCTCGTGGCTGAGCTGGGAAGTGGTGAACGAGACGAACGTAGGTACAAGCTTCGGCTTCTTTGGCAACAAACTGACCGGTGATATCGACTGGTACTACCGCCTGACGCAGAATGCCGTGGTTGCACCCACGCTGCCTATGCAAGAGGAGTCGGTGGCCGGCAACTGGGGCGAGATCCTCAACACCGGTGTGGATGTCAATCTGAACTGGGAACAACGTATAGGCAAAGACTTCTCGTATAACATCGGCGGTAATGTGAGCTGGCTCCGCAACCGCGTGATGAGTCTGCGCGATGGCGTGAACATCATCAAGGGCGGCAAGACCGTGCAGATGGTGGGCGAGAAGATGAACAGCTACTACGGCTTCAAGGTAGTAGGCGTTTACCAGACTGCCGAGGAGTGCGCTGCCGATCCCATAGCCGTAGCCAACGGCCTGGAGCCCGGCGACTTCAAGTACGAGGATGTGAATAAGGACAACGTCATTGACGACAGCGACAAGCAGATCCTCGGCTCATATATCCCCGACTGGACATACGGCATCAATGCGGGAATCAAGTACAAAGGTCTGGACTTGAGCATCGTGTTCTACGGCAAGGCCGGCGCGCAGATATGGAACAGGAAACGTGCGCTGCGTTATGCCAGCAATACCTATAACTTCGATCTCGATCAGTACACCCGCCGCTGGCACGGAGAGGGCACATCGAACACCGACCCCTCGTCTGCCGGATTGATGAAGAGCTGGAACATCGGCGATAGCCAGAATGCCAGTTACTTCGTGGAGAGCGGCGATTTCTTCCGCATCCAGAACATCACGCTCGGCTATACGTTTACGAACGTGGGCGCGGGCGAATATAAGATGCCGAGCATCCGCATGAGCCTGAGTGCCGACAAGCCCTTCACCTCGTTCACTGCGCACGCCATGACGCCCGAGGTCAGCGATGCCGAAGGATGGGACACCGAGGTGTATCCGCTGACGGCTACGTGGACATTTGCCGTGCAACTCAAATTCTAAGAATGAGCAGAAATGTGGACAACTAAAAAATCGAAAAAGTATGAAAACAAATACGATATTTACTCTGCTTCTGCCCTTGGCACTGACGGCAATGCTGGGCAGCTGTTCGTTCCTGGATATAGATACCGAGAACAAGATTGCCACCTCGGCAGTCGATTACACCAAGACATCGGAGATGTACCAGCCGGTCATCGGTGCGTACTCCAAGCTGCGTTGGCCGGGTATGCACTGGGTGGACAACCTGCTCTGGACGGGTCGCGACGACGATATGACCAGCGGTCGCGACAACGACCAGCAAGACCTCTTGCGCTTCGGTTACCGCGGTGGCTACCAGTGCCCGAACTCCTATTGGGGACTGAACAACGTCTGGATCAACGCCTACGAGGTGATACGTGGCTGTAACTCCGCACTCGAGGCGCTCGACATGTATGCCGAACATATCCAGCAAGGCTCGGATGATTACAAGGATTACCTCAGTTACCGAGGCGAGGTCGTGTGCATCAGCACCTGGGCATATTACATGATGGCTACTTCGTTCGGCGCATGTGTGCTGCTCACGGACAACAACCAGACGCGCTTCGTGCGTTCCACGCGCGAGCATGTGTGCCAATATGCCTTGGCAGAACTGGAGAAGGTGATTCCCGATATGAAACGCCTGCGCCCGAATCAGATGGTACATCAAGGCGCGTTCACCGCCTACACCGCTGAGGCTTTGGCTGCCCGTTTCGCCTTGCTGCTCGAGGATTATGCCAAGGTCGAGACGCTCACACAGGATATCATCGACAATGGCGGATTCAGCCTCTATAGCGATTACTACAACCTCTTCAAGATCCCCGGCAAGCTTTGCGACGAGAGCATGATGGAGGTGCAGGTGACCGATTTCGGTTTGGCTACGGGCGACTATATCGGCATCGACCAGTGGTACGTTTCCATGGGCGCTACGCTCTCGGGCACGGTGGACGGGCAACCGGTATCAATCGCCGGCTGGAACTTCATGCAGTACAACACGCTGTTCCTGGATTGGGTGAAGACCCGTGGCGAGACTGTTCGCCTGGAGACCTCCTGTCTGGTCAGCGGCGAGACGACCCGCGAAGGATTCAAGATCGAAGGCTCGTCGATCTTCAACGGCAAGGCGTATCTGCCCTACAACCAGATGACCGAAGGCAATACCGATTGGGGACGTAATAACAACGTCCGTCTGCTCCGTTATGCCGAGGTGCTGCTGATGAATGCCGAGGCGAAGGTGCGCAACGGCAAGAGCGGTGACGCACCGTTCAACGAGGTGCGCACGCGTGCCGCTATGCCTTCCAAGACCGGCGTTACGCTCGATGATATACTCGACGAACGACGCATGGAGCTCTGCTCGGAGTGGGGCCTGCGCTACACCGATCTGGTACGTACCGGCAAGGCGGCGGAGGTGCTGAATAACCCCGCACTCTACCGCGATCAGGCGAACGGCGAGTGGACTCCCGATAAGGCCTACTGGCCTGTGCCCGGATTGCAACTGCTCAACCTCCCCGAACTGGGCAACCAACCCGAATAACAGCCCCATAATAGCCATCGACCATGCATGGTCGATACATACTATAGCAATATGACAATACGATATTGGATACTGATCTGTGCAGCCGCGATTCTCGCGGCATGCACCACGTCGCCATCCGTCAACCCCTCCAAGCCGCAAACAGAGCAGCTGAGCGATGACGCCCTGCTCGACACCTTGCAGCGGGCACATTTCGATTACATGTGGAGCGGCGCCGAACCGAACTCTGGCTTGGCGTACGAACGCATACTCATGGATGGCGACTATGGCTACGACGACCCCACGATCATCACTACCGGCGGCTCGGGCTTCGGCATAGCGGGCATCGTAGTAGCGATGGATCGCGGGTTCATTTCGCGCGAGCAAGGCGTAGCGCGTCTGCAACGTATCGTGCAGTTCCTGACCCGCGCCAAACGTTTCCACGGAGTGTGGCCGCACTGGCTCTATCCGTCGGGTAGAGTAGCGCCGTTCAGCCAGAAAGATAACGGTGCTGACCTGGTGGAGAGCTCGTTCCTGATGCAGGGACTGCTCATCGCACGCCAGTACATGAACCCCGAGGTGGAAAAGGAGAAACAGGTGATCGACGGCATCAACACCCTGTGGCAGGAGATGGAGTTCGACTGGTTCCGCCGTGGTGGAAGGAACGTGCTCTATTGGCACTGGTCGCCGGACTACGAGTGGCAGATGAATTTCCCCCTCACCGGCTACAACGAGTGTATGATCGTGTATATCCTTGCCGCCTCGTCGCCTACCCATCCATGTCCCGCAGAGTGTTACCACCAGGGCTGGGCGCAAAACGGTAATATCCGCTCCAACGCCACGTTCTATGGTTACCCGTTGCTGCTCAAGCACAACGGCGCGGAGACTACAGGTGGGCCTCTGTTCTGGGCGCATTACAGCTGGATAGGCTTGTGCCCCAAGGGACTGAGCGACCAGTATGCCGATTACTGGCAAGCCATGCGCTCGCACGTGCTCAGCGATTATGCCTATTGCGTGGATAACCCCAAGAACTATATCAACTATTCCGATAGTTGCTGGGGCTTGACGGCAGGCTACTCGGTGGATGGCTACGCGGCACATGCGCCGAACAACGACCTGGGTGTCATCACGCCTACAGCAGCCCTGTCCAGCTTCCCCTATGCGCCGGAGCAAGCTATGGCGGCGGCACGCTTCTGGTACGAAAAGAAAAAGAGTCTGCTCTGGGGCGATTACGGCTTCTACGACGGCTACAGCGCCACGGCCAAGTGGTACATACAGCGCTACCTGGCTATCGACCAGCTGACCATAGCACCGATGATCGAGAACTACCGCTCAGGCCTATGCTGGCGATTGTTCATGTCCTGCCCCGAGATTCAGCAAGGCTTGCAAATCCTTGATATATCATATTCACCCCAAAACTGATAGCTGAAAACTGATAACTGACAACTGAAAACTGACAACTGACAACTATATGAAGAGACTATGGATTATTCTTGCGCTTGTGCCCATGTTGCTCATCGGCTGCAAGCAGCACAACGAAGCCAACGAAGATGCGCAGATGCGCGTGTTTGTCGACCAGCTGATGGCTAAGATGACCCTCGAGGAGAAACTCGGGCAGCTCAACCTGCCTGTTACCGGCGATATAGTCACCGGTCAAGCCCGCGAAAGTAATGTGGCGGAGGACATTCGCCACGGCTTGGTAGGCGGCCTATTCAACCTCAAGGGCGCTGCGGCCATCCGCGAGGTGCAACGCATAGCTGTGGAGGAGAGCCGCCTGGGCATACCTCTGCTGTTCGGCATGGATGTGATCCACGGCTACGAGACAGTCTTTCCTATTCCGCTGGGCTTGTCCTGTTCGTGGGATATGCAGGCTATCGAGCGCTCGGCACAGGTGGCTGCGCGCGAGGCCACAGCCGACGGTATATGTTGGACGTTCTCGCCCATGGTGGATATATGCCACGATGGCCGTTGGGGACGCATCAGCGAAGGCAGTGGAGAAGACCCCTACCTGGGCAGCCGCATAGCTGAGGCTATGGTGCGCGGATACCAGGGCGAGTCACTCGCCGACCCCGAGACGATGATGGCGTGCGTCAAGCATTTTGCCATGTATGGCGCGGTGGAAGCCGGACGTGAGTACAACAATGTCTACCTCGACGATTTCCATATGTTCAACGACTATATGCAGCCCTACAAGGCGGCCATTGATGCCGGCGCAGGCTCCGTGATGGCGGCGTTCAACACCGTTCACGGTATTCCTGCCACGGGCAACAAGTGGCTGCTCACCGACCTGCTGCGCGAGCAGTGGGGCTTCCGCGGGTTTGTCGTTTCCGACTACTGCGGCTTGGAGCAACTGCAGGCGCATGGCGTGCAAGATAACCTCGAGAACAGTGCCATCCAGTGTCTGGAGGCAGGTCTGGATATGGATATGGTGTCAGCGGGCTTGGTAGCCTTGGCGGATGCCGTGCGTGCGGGCAAGTGCGACGGCCGACTGGTGGATGCTGCCTGCCGGCGTATGCTCGAGGCGAAGTACAAACTCGGTCTCTTCGATGATCCGTACCGCTACTGTGATCTTTCGCGTCGCGACGAGGTGGTGCTCTGCGATGCGCATCGCGCCGAAGCACGCCGCATAGCCGGTGAGTGTATGGTGCTGCTCAAGAACGAGCGTGACCTCTTGCCATTGCCCAAACGCGGCACGATTGCCCTGATCGGTGCGCTGGCTAACACCCGCCCGAACATGTCGGGAACCTGGGCTGTGGCGGCTGTGCCCGAACATTACAAGACCGTTCGCGAAGGATTGGAAGACGCACTGTGCGGCACAGGAGCCAAGCTGCTCTATGCCAAGGGCTCCAACCTCATGTACGATGCCGCTCAGGAAGCTATCGGTACGATGTTCGGCCGCGAGATGCGCGATCCGCGCAGCGCCGAAGCTATGCGCAGCGAGGCACTGGCTATAGCCCGCCAAGCCGATGTGATCATAGCCGCTATGGGCGAAGCCAGCGAGATGAGCGGCGAGTGCTCATCGCGCGTGGATATAGAGATGCCCGATGCACAGCATGACCTGCTCGTGGAACTCAAGAAGCTTGGCAAGCCCATTGTGCTCGTGCACTTTGCAGGTCGTCCTACCGTGCTTAACTGGGAAACGGAGAACCTGCCCGCTATCATCGAGAGTTGGTTCTGCGGCAGCGAGAGCGCCGACGCCATAGCCGATGTGCTGTTCGGAGACGTCAATCCTTCGGGCAAACTGACCGTTCAACTGCCGCGCCACGTAGGGCAATATCCCTTCTCGTATCGTCAGATGCGTACCTCGCGACTGAACGAAGCGGGTGACTTCAACAAGTTCTCCACCTGCTACTCCGATATCAGTAGCAAGCCGCTGTATCCCTTCGGCTACGGCTTGAGTTATACGACCTTCGAATACACGAACTTCTACCTCACCGATAGCGTTATGCCGCTTGACGGCAAGATCGAAGCCCGCGTGACGGTGACGAACACAGGCAAGCGTGAAGGCTCGGAGATCGTGCAGTTGTACATCAGCGATCCGGTAGCCCAAGGCGTGCGCCCATATAGAGAGTTGCGCGGATTTGAGCGCCTGACACTGGCTGCCGGCGAGAGCAAAGAAGTAACATTCATCCTCGATGCCGACAGGATGGGGTACTACGAACCCTATCACCTCAAGTGGACACTCGAGCCGGGTGAGATGACCGTGATGGTAGGAGCGAACAGCCGCGACACACATAACCTCCCGCTGCGGATTCGTGCCATAGCTGACTGATAGAATCGCATCGCAAAGAGTGAAAAAATCGAGGGCGGAAAGAGCAAAAGTTTGCCAATTTGGTGAAAAATGAAAGATTTTCGAACAAAAATGCGAAAAAAATAAAAAAATATTTGCAAATGTCAAAAAAAAATCGTATATTTGCAGCGAAATTCGTAAAAATGCGATTTTTGGTAGGAAACATTTATAAAATTAAATCTATATGCAACTGAAAAAATCACCAAACGCCAGCTTGGAAGACAAGAAACTGACCTATGTCCTCATAGGTTTGGCTTTCGTGCTGAGCATCTGTTATGTCGCTCTTGAGTGGACTGAGAAAGAGGTCACCAAGTATGAAGTGGCAGATTTGGACATGAGCTTCGAGGAAGAAGTCGAGATTCAACAAACATCACAGGACGTAACTCCGCCGCCCCCACCCCCACAAGTACAAGAGGTAGAAGTACTGAACGTCGTAGAGGATGAGAAGGAAGTAGAGGATATCGATATCCAGACCGAGGATGACAAGGAGGTTGAGGTAGTGATTGCCGCTCCTGTCGAGGCTCCGGTTGAGGAGGAGGACGAAGAGGTTGTGTTCATGGTGGTAGAAACGATGCCTGAGTTCCCCGGCGGAACACAAGCCTTGTTCAAGTTCTTGAGCGAGAACGTGAAGTATCCGGTTATTGCTCAGGAAAACGGTATCCAGGGTCGTGTTGTTTGCCAGTTCACGGTGAACAAAGACGGTTCGATCGTTGACGTTGAGGTTGTTCGTTCAGGCGGTGACGCATCGCTGGACAAGGAGGCCGTGCGCGTGATCAAGTCGATGCCTAAGTGGAAACCCGGTAAGCAACGTGGCAAACCCGTACGTGTAAAGTACACCGTACCCGTAAGCTTCAAGCTTCAATAATTTGTTAGACAAAGAAATAACATATTGTAAGAATGTCGGCTCGCGTAGGGCTGACATTCTGCGTAAGGAGCTGGGCGTAGAGACTGCAGCCGAGCTCCTGGAGGTGTATCCGTACAAGTATATCGACCGCTCGCGGTTCTATTATATCCACGAGATAGAGGACGAAGATACGTACGTGCAGATCAAAGGCGAGATCGTGGAGTACCATGCTATGGGCATAGGCAAGGCGCAGCGTATGTCGGCAATGTTCACGGACGGGCAGTCGCAGATCGAGCTCGTGTGGTTCAAGGGCATTCAGTACCTCAAACTGCAGACCGGAGTGCCGTATCTGCTGTTTGGTAAGCCTTCGCGCTTCAACCGCACGTACAACTTTGTGCATCCCGAACTCACACCGATGGACAAAGTCACGCCGCAGATGGTCACGGGGCTCGAGCCGCATTACAACACCACCGAGCGGATGAAAAACGCCGGGCTGAACAGCAAGGCGATGCGCATGATCATTGCCGGCTTGATGCCCGATGTGGAGCGCGGACTACCCGAGACGCTGCAGGCGGATATACTGCAACGCTACCACCTGATGAGCCGCACCGAGGCGATGCAGCAGATACACTTCCCCCGCGACACCCGCAGCATGCAGAAAGCCCGCGAGCGCCTGAAGTTCGAGGAGCTGTTCTACAACCAGCTGTCGATCCTCGGTCGCGCTTCGGCGCGCAGGCAGAAGACCGACGGCTTTGTAATGTCGGTCGTTGGGCGGCATTTCAACTATTTCTATAAGAACCTGCTGCCTTTCCCCCTCACGAACGCGCAGAAACGCGTCATCAAGGAGATACATGCCGACATGAAGTCCGGCAAGCAGATGAACCGTCTGCTGCAGGGCGATGTGGGGTCGGGTAAGACGCTCGTGGCGCTGATGGTAGCGCTCCTCGTGATCGACAATGGCTACCAAGCCTGTATCATGGCACCCACGGAGATATTGGCAAACCAGCACTTAGTAACTCTGCAAAAGTTCCTCAAAGGTTCCGATGTGCGCGTGGAGCTGCTGACCGGCAGTACCACCAAGAAACAACGTGCCGAACTGCTGCCGGCACTCGAGCGAGGGGAGATAGACCTATTAATAGGTACGCACGCGTTAATAGAGGATACGGTGCAGTTCGCGAACGTCGGGCTGGTGATTGTGGATGAGCAGCACCGTTTCGGCGTGGCGCAACGTGCCAAACTCTGGTCAAAGAACATACGTCCGCCGCACGTGTTAGTCATGACCGCTACGCCTATCCCGCGCACCTTGGCGATGACTGTGTACGGCGACTTGCAGGTGTCGGTGATCGACGAGTTGCCGCCCGGACGCAAACCCATACAGACCTACCACTACTCGAATCTCCGCCGCAAATCGATCAACGAGTTTATCACCAAGCAGGTGGATATGGGGCGGCAGGTGTATGTCGTTTATCCGCTGATTCAAGAGAACGAGGAGCTGGACTTGGCGGACTTGGAGAACGGTTACAACACGCTGGTTCAGACCTTCCCGAACTACCGCATATCGATGGTTCACGGTAAGATGAAAGCTGCGGACAAAGAGGCACACATGCAGCGCTTCGTGAGCGGCGAGACGCAGATACTGGTTGCCACGACGGTGATCGAGGTAGGCGTGAATGTGCCCAACGCCTCGGTGATGATCGTTGAGGATGCCCAGCGCTTCGGACTCAGTCAGTTGCACCAGTTGCGCGGCAGGGTAGGGCGTGGAGCCGATCAGAGTTACTGTGTGCTGCTTACACCCCCGCAGATGAGTGCCGACACCCGCAAGCGGATGGAGATCATGACTGCCACCAACGACGGTTTCCGTATTGCCGAGGCGGATTTGGAGCTGCGTGGGCCGGGAGACCTGGATGGCACGATGCAGTCGGGCATGGCGTTGGACTTCAAGATTGCCAACCTGGCTACCGACGGTCAGTTGTTGCAGATCGCCCGCGAAGCCGCGAACAGTGTCCTCGACGACGATCCCGACCTCTCCACCGCCTACACGCAGGTCTATCGCGACAATCTCGCCAAGTTCAAGTCCGCTGTGGTGGAATACAGAGAAATATCGTAGAAAAATTATACAACAATGAAATATTCGAGAATTATTATTATGGCAGCTATGGTTAGTGTGCTGAGTGGATTAAGTGGTTGTGGCGAGAAGCCGCAGACCGATGACAAACAACCGATCCGTAAACCGCAGATAACCCTGCAGGGCGACCGGATGACCCCCGAAGCCCTCTGGGCGATGGGCAGGATTGGTAGCGTGAAGAGCGATATAGAGACAGGACTTATCGCTTATACGGTGAGCTATTATAGCGTCGAGGAGAACCGCTCGACATCGTGGATCCATATCTGCAATCCCTTTGAGGACGCTCAGCAACAAGGGATAAAGGTTCTTGACGAATTTGTGGGCGCTGAGCCTGCATGGTTCGGGTGTAGCGGATGGCTGGCATACATGAAAGGCGGCAAGCTATATCTCCGCCGCGACAACGACGTGATCGAAGTGCAAGGCACCGAAGATGCAGAGGGCTTCCTCTTCTCGCCGATGCGCGATAAGGTCATTCTGATCAATACGGTCAAGACCGTGGAATCGACAGCCGACAAGTACCCCGACCTGCCGCTGGCAAGCGGACGTGTGGTGGATGACCTGATGTACAAACATTGGGACGAGTGGGTGGAAAACGCCCCGCAACCCTTTGTGTATGACCTGCAACTCGAGTGGTACGGCGAAGGCGAACGCATCAAATCTGCCAAGCTCGGCGAGGGCATTAACCTGCTCGAAGGCACGAAGTTCGAAAGCCCCATGCGCCCCTTTGGCGGCATCGAGCAGTTGGCGTGGAGCCCCGACAACAAAACCATCGCCTACACCTGCCGCAAGAAGACAGGTCAGGATTATGCCGTAAGTACGAACTCGAACATCTACCTCTATGACTTGCAGACCAAGCAAACGAGGAACATTACCGAAGGTAACGATGGTTATGATACCAACCCCGCATTTTCGCCCGACGGCTCGAAGATCGCTTGGCAATCAATGGCACGCGACGGCTACGAGAGTGACCAGAACCGCCTGATGGTTATGGATCTTGCAACAGGCGAAAAGACCTTCCTTAGCAAGGCGTTCGACAGCAACGTAGATGAGTTCGCCTGGTTTGACAATCAGTCGCTTGTGTTCACCGGCTGCTGGCATGCAACGGTGCAACTCTATCATATCAACCTCAACGGCGCTATCTCTGTGCTCACCGAGGGACAGTATGACCATGTGCTGGGCGATGTATGCGACAACCGCATCTATCTGCTCCGCCACTCGATGCTCGAGGCGAATGAGGTATATTTCCTGATGCTGAGCAGCACCGAGCTGGGTGAGCCCATCGCTTCGCCGCTCGAGCAACTGACCTTCGAGAACAAGAACATCTACGACCAACTCACCCCGGCAACCGTCGAGCCGCGTTGGCAGAAGACCACCGACGGCAAGGATATGCTCACCTGGATCATCTTGCCGCCGCACTTCGATCCGAACAAGAAATATCCCACCTTGCTCTACTGCGAAGGAGGGCCTCAAAGTCCTGTAAGTCAGTTCTGGTCATTCCGCTGGAACTTCTCGATCATGGCCGCGCACGACTATGTTATCGTAGCGCCTAACCGCCGCGGATTGCCGGGATTCGGCATGGCGTGGAACGAACAGATCAGCGGCGATTATGGTGGACAATGTATGAAAGACTATTTCACGGCTATCGACGAGGCGTGCAAGAATCTCCCGTACGTAGATAAGGATCGTCTTGGCTGCGTCGGCGCATCGTTTGGCGGATTCAGCGTGTACTGGATTGCCGGGCATCACGACAAGCGCTTCAAGGCGTTCATCGCCCACGACGGTATCTTCAATCTCGAGATGCAATACCTTGAAACAGAGGAGAAATGGTTCGCCAACTGGGATATGGGCGGAGCGTATTGGGAGAAAGATAACAAGATCGCCCAACGCACCTTTGCCAACTCGCCGCATAAGTTTGTGGATAAGTGGGATGCACCTATCCTGTGTATCCATGGCGAGAAGGATTACCGCATCCTTGCCAACCAGGCAATGGCAGCCTACGACGCAGCGAAGATGCGCGGCGTGCCGGCAGAGTTGCTGATCTTCCCCGACGAGAACCACTGGGTGCTCAAGCCCCAGAATGGCATCCTCTGGCAGCGCACCTTCTTCCACTGGCTCCACCGCTGGATAGGTGGCCTCGACGAGTAGGGGTGTTGATGATTTAGAGTATTGTTGATTAGGGGGATTCATTCCCCCTTTTTGTGTACCCAAACATGAACGAAAGTTAGATGCGAACCATAGGATAACCATAACATACCCACAGGATAACCATAGGATAAAACGCATTTTTATGGAATTTTATGCTTATACTATATATATACATAGTATATATATACCTTTTTATCAATTTTTGTAATTTTATTTATGTTTATCGCTTTTGAGTGTTTTGCTCGAAGAGTGGTGTAAATTGATCTTAAAAGGTACTGAAAGTTTACTTTTGAGGACCTTTTAGGAGCAATTTACACAAGTAGCGTAGCTACAAAACACTCAAAAGGGTTTATCTATGTTGTATATTATTTGCATATTTAAAATATTTTTTGTATCTTTGCAGCCGATTTAACATCTAAGTATGGAATAAGACCGATATCTAGGTTGTGCCAAACACCGTAATAAACGTTCCGTCCCCATACTTATACATCCAAAAACTGGATAGTTCATTGGGCTTTGACCCCGCATTAGCAACGATAGTGTTCAGATGTATTGATGTTAAACCAGCACAACTAAATCAACAAACATTATGACCTACATTGGTATTGACGTAAGCAAGGATTCGTTCGTCGCAGCTTATCCGGCACAAAGTGGTTACACCACTAAGACATTCAAAAACACCACCGGTGGTGTGCGTGAGTTTATCAAGTCGCTTCCTATAGGCTGTCATTGTGTAATGGAGGCAACTGGCAACTACAGCATGCTTCTCCTCTATCTGCTTCAAATGGCTAACATCACCGTTAGCATGGAGAACCCACAGAAGATTAAGCATTTTGCTCGTGCTATGTTGTCCACAACCAAGACAGACGATATCGATGCTAAACTGATTGCTATGTATGGTGAGAAGATGGAGCCTACGCCCTACAAGATCCCTTCAGAGTGCATCATGATGCTTAAACAGAAACGCACTCTCTTAAGGCAACTTAAGAAGCAGCTTACAATGATGCTCAATCTACAACACTCCATGTCAGTCCTGCCCAAGCAAGATCCTACGACCAAGGCTGCAACAGAGCAAACCATTAAGTTTTTCCGCAAGAAAATAGCCATGTTAGAAGATGAGATCACTCATCTATCTAATAAGGAATTTAAGCGTCAAATGGAGTTGCTCACATCCATCAAAGGCATCGGCAAAACCCTCGCGTCGGCACTCATAGTAGCTACTGGAGGCTTTGCGTACTTTAGCAACGCTAAACAAATCTCGCGATTCCTGGGACTTTGTCCCACTTACCAGCAATCAGGTACGTCAGTAAATTTCAAAGGTCACATTAATCGCAATGGCGATACTTATCTACGTAGTCAACTATACATTGCTGCTGTATCATCAATCAAATTCAATGCAGCTTGTAAAGAGACATTCGAGCGTTTGAAGGCCAGAGGTAAATCCGGCAAAGTTGCTGTCATCGCTGTTGCAAACAAACTTATCCGTCAGGCTTTCGCTGTTGTCACTAACAACCGTCCTTACGTCAATGGGTATGTATCAGCATTACCATAAAATATTTTATTTGTTTTCCCGCTGGGAGCGCTGTCGGCAAGGGAGTGTCGGAACACTCCCGACGAGACACCTGACAGGTAAACATTAAAATCTATCATTTTTTGACTACTTTTTAATATAGTTCGTTTATTTTCAATAATATTCTACCGGAAAGTTCATAATCGTAATATCAAAGTAGCGAAAGAGAAAAAATGACTGAAAAATTTGCAAAAGTCATTTTTTTTTTGTAACTTTGCGGGTTAATTGTGTGTGCGTATGTGCGTATGTATACGTCTGCACACGCTGATGCGTGCGTAAATCGCACGTTATGAGCGCGTAGTGCGCACTATATAATAGAAATGAATAAACAGAATACAAACAAACGATAAAACTTATTCGCGAATATGAAGCGTTTGACTATGATACAAAACAGATTGTTGAAAATCGGTGTGTTGAAACTTGCACGATTCGGTGCGCTGTCGCGGCGTGCCGTGTTGGCGTTGTTGATCGGTTTGACGGCAGTGGGTGCATGGTACCCCGCTGAGCAGAGTTATGCTGCTCAGTCATCGAACTTGCCGGATTACGTCTCGTCAATGGGGCAGGATTTCTGGTTCACGTTCATGCAGAACATGGACTTCGCGGCTAATGATGAGTATTTGACATTTGAGATTACAGCTATTCCGCAAGGCAATGGTACGATAACGATCGAGAGGTGGAATGGTACGTCGTGGGTGCAATGGGTCGATGGCGAGGATTTGTTCGCCGGTGAGGCATTCGTATATACAGTACCGGCTGATAAAAGGGCTGATATATATAGTACGGAGACGGATAAGGTGGCCAATAAGGGTTTGCATGTGACAACAACTACCGATGTAGCATTGTATATTCGCAACCGCCGATTTGGTGGTACTGCTACCACTACGTATGATTATACGCAAGTGTTCCCGATACGCGCATTAGGTGATGAATATGTAGCTCATGTATATTTTCATGATGATAAGAATGGCGAGTTGGCGATAGTTGCTACGGAGGATGGTACAAGTGTAACCATCACTACCTCGTGTAGAACGGAGAAAAGCGGCGGTGGAATGTATAATGCTGGCACGGTTATCACAAAAACGCTGAACAAAGGTCAAGTATATTTTTTGTTAGGTGAGAAGTATCGGGTAGCCTATCGTCCGGGCTTATCGGGAACGACGATAGCTGCGACAAAGCCGGTTGCTGTATTTAACGGTAACAGGAAAGCCGCTATACCATATAAGGCTGGTGCCACGTTTGACGGAGACCATATTTTTGAGCAGGCATTGCCGGTTAAATCCTGGGGAAAGCGATTTGTGTTGACGAATATGAGTGCCTTCCCTGACGGAGTGACGAAATCACCGTCGGATTACAGAGCGACAGAGTATGCTGTGACAGCTGCTTATCCCGGCACGGAAGTATGGGTGGATGGTGTCAAATTGACGACATTAGGAAATGATGGGTTGAAGTCGATGACAACGAGGTTGATTGACGCTAGTGCTGACCCTGACATTTCAGTAGGCTGGGGCGAAACTCCGAAATTTTTGGAAACATCCAAGCCTGTTACGGTGCATGCATATATGCCTAATGCCTTCTACAACAACTATATCAATGGAGATGCTTTAGCCGTAGGTGAACCTGCTATGGCGGTGCTTATGGATGTAACAAGGGGTGATAGTCTTTTGTATATCAATTGTGCAGATGATACGGTTTACTATAATTATCTGAATGTGGTTTTGCCTGCAGAAGGCATAACCAGCATGTATATTGATGACGACCCTGTGGATGAGAGCGCGTTTACCGTGTTGGAGGACAAATACTTCAATGAAGAGTATCCTACTACATACGCTTATGGTCGTCTGCTGATAGAAAGTGACGGTCAAGCGCATAGGGTGCGCAATACCGGTGTCCCCTTTGTTACGCTGCAATACAGTGTAGGTGATGGGGAGATAGATTATTGGACATCGCAAGCAGCAGGTATAGGTATGAACCTTGCGCCGAATGCGCCTATTGTAACCATCAACGGTGCGTTAGTCGATCATGATTCGACGGCAAATTATTGCAATGTGCATGACGGAGTGGTATTCAAGGCTACGGTAGATTACCCGTACGACGAAGATGGTATATGGTGGGAGTTGGATAAAACCACAATAATTCCCGGAGATAGTATGTCGCATACATACTCTCTGTCAGTTCCCGGTTCGTCGGAATCCCACGAAGTGTATTTCATTGTTAAACATACATCGCCTATCACGGGTACGGTGACTAAAGACTCGGTACATGCCAAATTGGTTGTCTATCCCGCTTTCTACGACACCTTGCGGGCTGATGTGGCTGCGCGCAAACTCTCGTGGACATGGAACAGAAGTTCCTCGAATGCTTTCGGCTTCTTGGGTCACGAATTGCGTTTGGATAAGAAGTTCGGCGTGGATGATGACTCTGCCCCGGATGCTGATCCTGACGTCTGGGGACACAAAGCACCTTGGGAACAAATATGGGATGACGATCGTTGGGATTCGACTTATCACTATGACTTGATATATGGTACGGTAGCAGGTTATCCTGACCCCATGGGTTGTGACTCAATGTTCCACTTGGAACTTAGAATCCATCCGAATGTGGATTCGATTGCACCGAACGATACGGTTTGTCAGGATGGTACATTCTCGTGGGAAGGGCATACTCCGGGAACCGGTCACAAGATGAGCCGTAAGAACTTGACGACGAATGCGATGACCTACAACGTGAATGGAGTAGGCGATGATATGTTCGCAAGTGCTGAGCCGGGACTGTATGAGATCCGCGACACGATTCGCTCGAAAACTGTTCCGTTTGTCGATCCCACGGGTGTGGACAATATCGATTCGATTTATATACTTCAGTTGTATGTTTCTCCGCAACCGAAACTTGTAATGCAAAATGTAGAATTGCGTTATGATTCATTGTGTGAGAAAATTGAAGAGGGGGTAGAGTTCCCGTTGAATTATTACTTCAACTATTGTGATTCAATAGGTTACACAATTTGTGATGCCGGTAGTCCGTCAAGCATACATAAAACCTATGCTGAGGCACTGCCACCAATGCCGCAATATCCTGATCCTACTCCTTTCAACTATAACGTGTTCCTGCGTCGTTTGGATACGTTGAATTTGGCTGCCGGTGATTATTGGACGCTGATAAAGTGTTGGAACAAGTTCGGTTGCGAAAGTGATGTGGATACAGTGTACCTGCATCTATGGCCTACTCCAACTGCTACAATTAGTCCGATAGCAGCTCAGTGCTTCCCTGCTGCTTCGTTTACAATCAGTTACACGCAGACGAATGCCGATTCGATCCGTTACTCGGTGACGAATTCGGAAGCTGAAGAGATGTCCGGGGCTACCGGTGTGTTGCATCCGACAGCATCGACGGGTACGTTGACTATTAATACTACGGGCTGGGCTGCCGGTGAGTATACATTGCATACGCAGGCTGTAGCGGTGCATGAACGGCTTGGCGGAGCAAAGGAGGAGTGTGTGGGTGAACTGAAGGAAAGCACATTCAAGATAAACAAGAAGCCGAGTGCTGCAATAGTTCATATTGACAATCAATGCGATATAGCTACGCAGACCGAGGTGACCTATCAGACCGAAGATGCCGATACCTGCTACTACTACATCAAGAGTCTGGGCAAAGGGTCGATGAAGGGCGTAAAGAAGTCGAATGGTGAGGAAGGAACGTTTGACCTCGATATCAAGGACTTGAATTGCACGGGTACAGAAGATTGGGTTGACAGTCTGTTCATGGTTGCCGTATCGGGTTGCACCAGTGACACGGCGAAGACCGAGTTCACCATCTATGCGATGCCGACGGCTACCTTCCCTGCAGAGACGGCAACGGAGTTAAAAGGCTGTGCACCTGGCATTTCCGATAAAGCGGCAAACTACAACAGGAGTTCTAACGTAACTCAAATCAAATGGCGTTTGATTACTCCTCGCGACACTGTTGATTATGACTATGACGACTATGGTACGTTGATTATTCCGAAAGACTCATTGACTCAGCCGGGCGAATACAAGGTGAAGATTACCGGCGTGAAGTCAGCTAACTGCGTGACGGAGGATCCCAAACTCGATTCGGTGGTGTTCATGATGTACAATCCCGCGAAGATGACACTGAACGACATCGCTCCAGTTTGTGCGGGTGATAATGTAACGTTAACATATTCACAGGAATATACGGAATCGTTCACGTATGATGTAAGTGAGAAAATCGGTGATATACTGAATCCGAAAGGCGTCGGCAATTCGGAAGATGCAGGTGTCACCGGATCGATAACCCTCGCCAATTCGGATACGCTTCCGGCAGGTACGTATGTACTTAGCGTGACGGCTAATAACGCCAACTGTGGCGCAAGCACGGCAGAGACGGTGGAGTTCATCGTTTATCCGAAGCCCGCAGTAAGCACGTTGTCAGTATCCGATGCTTGTGCAGAGGATGCCACCACGACCGTGACCTATACGACGGCAGATGCCTCCACGTTCAAGTACTATGTAGTAGGCAAGACAACCTTGTCCGATGCGACAGCCGTCGGCACATCGTTCACCTTGCCGATCAGTACTTATGCCGCCGATACTTACACCTTGAAGATGGTAGCTAACTCAGCGACCTGTGTCAGCGACACCGTTACCACTACATTCACGAAATACAAGAAGCCTTCAGTAAGCACGTTGTCAGTATCCGATGCTTGTGCAGAAGATGCCACCACGACCGTGACCTATACGACGACAGATGCCTCCACATTTAAGTACTATGTAGTAGGCAAGACAACCTTGTCCGATGCGACAGCCGTCGGCACATCGTTCTCATTGCCAATCAGTACTTATGCCGCCGATACTTACACCTTGAAGATGGTAGCTAACTCAGCGACCTGTGTCAGTGACACCGTTACGACCACCTTCACGATCAACAAGAAGCCTTCAGTAAGCACGTTGTCAGTATCCGATGCCTGTGCGGAGGATGCCACCACGACCGTGACCTATACGACGACAGATGCCTCCACATTCAAGTACTATGTAGTAGGCAAGACAACCTTGTCCGACGCGACAGCCGTCGGCACATCGTTCACCTTGCCGATCAGTACTTATGCCGCCGATACTTACACCTTGAAGATGGTAGCGAACTCAGCGACCTGTGTCAGTGACACCGTTACGACCACCTTCACGATCAACAAGAAGCCTTCAGTAAGCACGTTGTCAGTATCCGATGCTTGTGC
>Ga0310696_10000462_pt1 | contig 64469 bp, 31 predicted proteins | sample AusTroGonzalo_MG_4_FD_203885 | JGI IMG/M metagenome (GOLD analysis project Ga0310696, IMG submission 203885) | Bovine rumen microbial communities from tropical cattle in Woodstock, Queensland, Australia - Gonzalo_02 (v2) (version 2) | ecosystem: Host-associated > Mammals > Digestive system >...
AGGTACACCAACCGGCTGCTGCGTGATTAAGATCTACCAATAAGTTACCTCCATGATAGAGGTATTCGTCATTGAACGTTAAAGTAAGTGTACCTGTCGAGCAATCAAAATAGCCTTGGTACACCTGTGTTAGTGCGGTGGAGTTATCCAAACCGTTTAACGTTGTGGCTTCCGTTTCGCCTAACGATACTGTCCAAGTACCCATACGTTCGGCTGTTCTATACGATTCAGTCGATGTATTATTAGCATAACCATCAATGTAGAATACCATCTGCGAGATGTTATTCCCGTTCATGGCTGCAAGGTCGGAAGCCGGGAAAATTAACTGGTTGTGCTGGGCTCCATCTGCATTGTAGCCATCGAATGGAACTTTACTGCTATTCGCTGTTCCATCGCACACGGTTAATTCACCCGCCTGCAAGTTGGCTGTCATCAGACAGGCAACGAGCAGAATGAAAAAAGAGTAAAATCTTTTCATAACCTTTAAATTTTAGTTAATAAATATGTTAGTTGTCAACGTTTTTGCTTGTTTTGCGCTAACGTATTTGGTTGTTTTCTCGTTATGTAGTAATACACCAATAGCCACTCGAATGGATACTCGAACGGCATAGATTTGGGTTAAGTTGGCTTCGTGCGGTGACGAATTCGGCTGCAAAGTTATATAAAAATAATTATATTTGCAAGAAAGTAATGTATTTTTTTTATGTAAAATTGATAATTGCTAAGATACGTTTGCAAAATGGGGGAGGTTTTTCGGTAAACAACAATGGACTTGGTTAGTCAAAAATTATCCAAAATTAATCAAAAATTGCAGTGGACATGATTAGGTCAACTATTAAAAACTATTTAAGACTATTACGAAAGGGATTTTAAGAAAATAAACAAAAATTAACACTGCCAGACACCCCACTGTATGTTATTTGTGGGGACCCCGTTCTGTGGCTGTTGTCCGTGCCGGACCTATGTATTTGGCGTCGACAACACTCATTCAAGCGAGCTTGATGACCGCTGTAGCCGCCAAATACACAACTCTGCGAGTAACAGCCACCGGCAGCAATAAACCTAAATAAACCATTGGTTAATACAATGAAACCTATTAGTCCAAAATAGCCCAAAATTAATCCAAAATTATTACTATGGATTCTACAACACTGTTTTCCATATGTAAAATTTCCCATGTTTATAACAAATTAGGGACAAAATCTGTGCAAAGGTACAATATTTTTTTGAGATATGCAAATTCGGGAGAGAAAAATGTGTGGATTTTAAGGTGGGAATTGTGGATTTTGGAAGGTGGAGGTGCTGAAGGGGGATTGGTTATGCGCATGTGCCTGATTGATATGCGCACGTAACAAAATGTAACTTTGTGTCACGAAAAGGCGGGAAATTGTAACATTTTGGTAACAATTTGTGAAAAATATTTGCAAAAATGAAAAAAAAGTTGTAATTTTGCGGCACTTTGCGTGTAACGCACCCGAATCATAACCAGGAAAAGCACGGATAGCGAGGGCTATTGACGTGCTTTTGGATATGTATCCCCGGGTAAAAACATTTGGATAAGAAACAATTGTTAATTAACTAAAATTATTAATTTATGAAGAAGTTTACTTCGATTTTGTTTGCTCTGTGCGTGACGCTTGGAGCAATTGCAATGCCTCAGGACAAGGCGTTGCGTCGTGCAATGTTCGACCGCCGTCATCCGGTAGGTTTGATGACGATGGATAATTCTTCGTCGAAGAAGGATGGTATGCGTCGTATTGCTGCTGCAAAGAAGGAAGATCTGACGATTAACTTCGAGACGGCTATGTCGTGCTCGTATTCGTCATCTTACGAGCAGTGGCACATTCAGGCTTCGAGTGCCGAGTATTCATTTAACACCTGGTTGAATGGTGACGCTGCTTCGATAGCCGGTTCGTATGAGACAGCCGATTTTGATCTGCCGTCATACTGCTATCTGATGGATGTGGTTAATGAAAAGAGGATTGTTCCCCAGGAGATCGCTGCTGAGATTTCGGAGGCAGAAGGTCGCATTGACGTGGAGATCGCTATGATCGACTCGCTGGGTAACAACTACGTTATCACAATGTTCTACGAGGATCCGGTTGCTGACAGCCAGGTAGAGTTCACAGCTACGAACCTGCAGATCGGCGAGGATTACTATTGGGGTATGTTCCCGTACACGTATCTGAGTGCCGGTGACGATTCGCTGGGTATCGAACTCACCTATTGGGGCGAAGATGCGTTTACCGGAATGATTGATATTGACGGTGAGGACCTTAGCGGTTACATGATTGTTGACGGTGAGGAAGTTGAGATCTTCAGCGGTACGATCGTGATTGAGGAAACAGCCGACGGTTATCACGTAACAGGTACCGTGTTGGCATTCAACAATGTTGAGTATATTCTCGACTTGACTTACGTTTTGCCGGATGCTACCCGCACCGCAAGCATCAGTGCTGCTGTGGGCTTCTACAATGCTATGGATGATTACGGATTGTACCAACTGTACGGCTACACGGCTGACCAGAGCAAGTACATCTCGCTGGCTATCTATGCCGATCAGGTTGCCGGTCAGTACACCAAGTCCGACTTGTATCTTGACTACTCGTACGTAGTTGAGTTCGTAGGTGGTGATACGCTCTTCCTGGATGTTCTTACAGCCGATCTGACCGTTACGATGGATGCAGCCGGTGCTATCGCTTGCACTGGTACGCTGCGCGTGCAGAACTACTATGATCCGAGTGATGTAGCAGACTACACGATCAACCTGACCTCTACGTACGCTGACGCGGAAGTACAAGGTCTGGATTATGACGAGGAGGATGCTGACTTCAGTGCCAACTTCGCTACCTATACCGTAATTGACGAGTATTTGGCTGAGTACGGTGATCTGCTGATTGACGCAGAGAATGCCGATGGCGCTATCGTTTATCTGGATCTGTATATCCCCGCCGGCACGAGCGAATTGGCAGTCGGTACGTATAATGTAGCCAACAGCGAGCAGCCGATGACCGCTTATCCGGGTCAGCCGTACAATGGTTCGGTTTATCCGTCGTTGGCAGGTTATGTAAATGCTCAAGGTAACTTGACCAATGTATGGTTCCTGGTATCCGGTACCGTTGTGGTTAATGCTGACGGTTCGATTGTTGTGAACGCCCAGAACTCGTACGGCAAGTCGATCAATGCTACCCTTGCCGCTCCGACAGCTGTTGAGCAGGTTAATGCTGACGCAGTTGCAGGCAAGCGTATTGTGAACGGCATGCTGCTCATCGAGCGCAATGGCGAGATCTACAACGCTCAGGGTATTCGTCAATAAGATGATTTAGGATATACGCGTACATGCATCGGATTGCGTGTACGCGTATATGCCCGTTATAATAAGGAGTACGATTTCTCCGGCGTGCCGCGTGATGCAGGCACACCTCCGGAAACCTATTCCTGTTTCGATTATATACAAGGGATCTTCTCTTCCCCGGCTGACGATTACTTCTTACTGACGGGCATCGAATCATATCATGACGATTATTTGCTGAAAATACTATTAACTAAATACTTAAACTTATGAGTAGAAAATTTTACACATGGTTCACGTGCTGCTTGTTTGCCCTGCTGACGGTTCTGCCTCAGTCGGTGACAGCGGATGAGTTGACTGTGAACACCGGTACCAAGACCGATGGTAATGTGCCGGTGTATTCTATGAAAGCTTCGAATTACAACCACACGCAATTCATCATTTTATCTGATAGTTTGGCAGCCGTAGAAGGGCAGGACATCACTGCATTCACGTTTCATGCATCAGTCGCTAATAAATCGTGGGGTAATGCCTCGTTTGAGGTGCGCCTGATGGAAGTGGAGGATGCTGCTTTTGCCACAACTACGTTTGCCGATGTGAGCAATGCCACCTTGGTGTATAGCGGTGCGTTATCCGTAGTGACAAAGCAAATGTCGCTCACCTTTAGCAGAACTTTTGCGTACAATGGCGGCAACTTGCTGGTGGATGTGCAGCAGCCGGTTAAAGGAACAGCCTCGACAGCAGTTAATTTTTATGGCGTGGCTCAGACCGGTGGCTCGCTAGGTGGTACAGCCAGTACTTCGAGTTTGGATGCTATAACTCCCAAACTCAAGGCTTTCAGTCCGAAGGTAACACTCAGTTATCAGGCTCCGGCTTCTTGTCCGAAACCGACAGATCTGATTATATCGGATGTAACATCCAACTCAGCCACCCTGTCGTGGACAGCCGGTGGCAGCGAGACATCGTGGGATGTGTCGATTGACGGTGGCAGTACCAAGACCGCTGTGTCGAGCCGGACGAAGACGTTCACCAACCTGACTCCGTCAACAACGTATACCGTACAACTGCGTGCTATATGCGGCGCAAACGATTATTCGGAAGTAGCCACCATCACGTTCAAGACAACCGCCGAAGCAACGGTTGTTGGTGACTTGTTCACGACAGACTTCAGCAACGAGGCTGATAATGCCGAGTGGCAGTTTGTGAACGGTGAGAACGTTAATGCCTGGGTGGTTGACACCGCAGCCAACAGTGGCGAGGGCGCAGGCAAGGCACTGTATATCAGTAATGACGGTGGCGAACACAATGCCTATACGGTCGGTTCGGCCTGCTTCTCGTGGGCGTACCGTACGTTGGCTCTGGCTGCCGGCGATTACTCGCTGAGTTTCGACTGGCGCGCCATGGCTGAAGGCACATATGACGGTATGTTAGCCTATCTCGTGCCGGCATCGGTTGAACTGAATGCCGTGAGCGGTACGGGTTGGCCTTCGCTGGACGGATTGACCATAAACAACTCGCAGCCTACAGTTGAGGCTGCTGCTGAAAAGGGAATATTTGTGTTCGGTGCGACAGCTGCCTCAACGTATTCCTGGTTTAGCCGTGCATCGGAATGGCAGAACTCGCCTTTGTATGCTATCACTATCCCTGCCGACGGCACCTACAACCTGTGCTTCGGCTGGCGTGATGACAGTAGCGGCGGTACGAACCCGCCTGCAGCGGTAGATAATATCCGTATAGCCAAGAAACTGTGCGGTGATCTGAAGAATATCAGCATCTCGGGCAGGACAGCGGCTTCGGTTGTGGTGTCGTGGAGCCCGTTGACAGGTGCCGGTGCCGAACTGATCGTGCTGCCGGATACGGTGGTATTTGACAAGGATAATCTGAGCGCTTATACGATTCAGTCGGTTGCAGCAGATACGTTCGCTGTAGTATCGGGCTTGAATGCCGATAGCAGCTACAAGGTATATGCCCGCTCGGTTTGCGGTGCAGATGCCAAGGGCGAATGGAGCGAGGGTGTGTTGTTCACCACCCGTTGTGCAGCGTTGACAGCTATCCCTTATCGCGAGAGCTTCGAGAATGTGGCTTCGGGTGCAGGTAATCTTCCCGGTTGCTGGATTTATCCGATCTCAGGCTCGACATCGCCTTACGTATATCAGTATAGCTCGGGCGCTTATCAGGGCAGCAAAATGCTGTACTTCCCCTCAAGCGGCGTGACCGGAGCAAGCGAGCGTATGGTAGCTCTGCCCGAGATCAGTGCCGACCTGAGCAATGCACGTATCCGCTTCTGGTACAGGCAAGGTACAGCAGACGCCAATTCGCCGTCGCTGATCTTCGGTACGATGACCGATCCGGATGATGCTTCGACCTTTACGGCTATCGAGACGCTTGAGAAGACGAGCGTGTACAGCATGTACGAGAAGGAACTGGCAGGAATCCCGAGCGGTGTGCTGGCTATCAAGTATGCCGGCGGTACAACCGCTACGGCTGCGTATATCGACACGCTGATCATTGATCAGGTTCCTACCTGCTACGAGCCGAAGAGCATAAACATAACGGATGATAATGTTACGGCAACTGCGGCCTTCTTCGATTGGGAAGAGAACCCGCGCAATCAGGGCAGTCCTGCCGGTTATGTCGTAACGGTGATGCATGGTGATTCGCTGTGGGTTGACAAGGCTTTCGCGTCGAGTAACGAGTTCGTTCTTACCGGCTTGAAACCTGCTACGGCATATAGCAATGTGCAGGTTAGCATTGCCAGCGTTTGTGCTGTAGGCGACACGAGCGAAGTATTCACGGGTAGCCTGTCGTTCACTACCAAGTGCCAGACGATCAGCACGTTCCCGATGAGCGAGAACTTCGATGGCTTGAACGCTGAGGATGAAGGCGATATTACCGGTCAGTTACTCCCGCTTTGCTGGAACTCTATCAACACGTCATCCACAGGCTATTCAATATATCCGAGTCTGGTAGCCAATACCGATTTGGCCTACTCCGGCTCCAATGTATTGTACTTCCTGTCACGGTATAATGCAAGCACCAATTATGATCCTAAGGATGAGTATGCTATCCTGCCGGAGATGTCATCGCTTGAGAACAAACGTATCAAGTTTATGACACGCAAGGAGGAAGATACGGATGTCGCCGATTACGAAGTAGGTGTGATGACCGATCCGTCGGATGTATCGACGTTCGTTTCTGTGGCATCGAAGACTATTGCTTCGACCTCGTACGAGCAAGTGATTGTTCCGTTCACATCATACACCGGTTCAGGTAACTATATCGCTATCAAGATGCCTGCTGCCGCTGTGGAAGGATACAGTTGCGTGGTTATAGATGACATCGTGGTAGAGGATATCCCGAGTTGTCTTGATCCTACGAACGTTAGTGCTACTCTAACTCCGGGTTATGGCACCATTGCCACGCTCAGTTGGTCGGCCGGAGCAAATGAGAGTGCATGGATAGTAGAGTATGACACGCATGCCGACTTCTCGGAAGCCGTTTCGGTTAATGCAAGTGATAGTACAATCCAACTGACCGGTTTGACAGCTGAAGCAATGTATTACGCTCGCGTTAAATCTGTATGCTCTGCAAGCGAAGAGAGTCCGTGGAGTAACACTATCACGTTCACTCCGACCAATGCTGTATCCTTGATTGTTAATCGTGGAACAGCAACCAGTAGTGTCGTTCCAGTTTATGGCTTATGGACTGATAACTCCTCGAAGAGCCAAATCCTAATCCCTGCCGACTCGTTATCCACCCTCCATTGGGCAGATATCCGAAAGCTGGTGTTCTATTCAAGCAATGAAAACGTATCATGGGGAGCAGCTCAATTTGAGGTATATATAACAGAGACATCAGCGACTTCGCTTTCATCGTTGGTAGCCTGGAACTCGATGGAGAAGGTTAAGAATGCCGGAAGCCTGTCTATCAGCGGATATCAAATGGAAATTACGTTGGATAATCCATATACGTACCAAGGCGGTAACCTGCTGATAGGTATCAATCAGACTGCAAGTGGTTCGTACGTTAGCAGTACATGGTTGGGTGTTAGCTCTTCTGGTATTACGCTCGGTGGCTATGGTAGCAGCATCTCTGCACAAAGCTTCTCGCCGAAGATGTCGATTCACTATACTCCCGGCGAGGAACCGACGTGCTTGAAACCTACAGGCTTGGAAGTATCCGCCGTTACGAGCGAGGGTGCAACCCTGTCTTGGAATGGTATTGATGGAGCATGGAAATATGCCATAGCTCTTGCTACCGAAGATGTTCCTGCTGCTGAGGCGTTCATCGCTACATCCGACTCATCGGTAGTATTGACCGGATTGAATGAAAATTCGAGCTATGTCTTCTATTTGCGCCAAGATTGCGGCAATGACGGAGTAAGCGATGTTATATCTGCTTCGTTCCATACGACACAGTTGCCTGCTGACCCGAATAACTTCTCGGATGACTTTGAGTCGGGCAACAGCTGGTTGTTCGTCAATGGATCGATCGCCAACGCTTGGTGCTATGGCGAGGCGGCTCATAACGGCAGCGGTACGCATGCCTTGTACATATCCAATGACGCAGGAGTAAGCAATGCGTACAATGTAAGTTCATCTGCAGTGGTATATGCAACGAAGTCGTTCAATTTCCCAGATGGCAGTTATGTGTTCCAATACGACTGGCGTGCTAATGGCGAAAGTACATACGACTACTTGCGTGTAGCTCTTGTTCCGGATTCTATCAAGTTGACAGCCGGTACATCACTGCCAAGTGGTATGGATACCATTAACCTTCCTGCCGGTTGGATTTCCTTGGATGGAAACTATAAGCGCAACTTATCAAGCACGTGGCAATCATTCAGTGATGAGATAAGCGTAGCTGCAGGAATATACAAGGTTGTATTAGTATGGAAAAATGATGGTTCTGCGGGGGAACAGACTCCTGCAGCAGTGGATAATTTCCGAATAACTCGTTCGGTATGCGGTATGCCTTCAGCTGTAACGCTTGCCGGTTTGACCTCTTCTTCCGCTTCGTTCACCTGGTCGGGTGATGTCGACAACTATCTATTGAAGGTATATGCCGCATCCACGTTGCAGGATTCGGCAGTGATAGCAGCCAATCAGTTGCCGTATACCATCAGTAATCTGCAGGCTAATCAAAACTATGCCTATACGTTCGTAGTTAAGAGTTTGTGCGACGGCGGTGCTGAATCGTCGGAGCGCCGTACGACTCTGACGCTTCATACGCCGTGTGACTTGTTGCCGGCATCGTCTATTCCGTATGCGGAAGGCTTTGAGGGTGTAACAACAGGTTCGTCGGTATATAACATGCCTGACTGCTGGACACCGAATACCGGCTCATCGGGTCTGTATGTGATAGCAAACGGTAATTCGACGTATGCGCACGGTGGTACGAAGTGTCTCCGCTTCTATGGTGGCGGTTCGTCGCCTCGCATAGCCGTATTGCCGGGTATGGAACCCGACTTGAATACGTTGCAGATATCGTTGTTGTACAAGCATACATCATCATATGTAGGTGATTCTTACGCATCGCTGACGGTAGGTGTAATGTCCAATCCTGAGGATACGTCTACGTTTGTGGCTCTCCAGACCTTGGACAAGGTTAGCAACTATGATTCCGTGACCGTATTGCTCACGCAAGCGCCTGCCGACTGCCATTACATTGCATTGCGCTACGCGGGTGGTACATCTGCTTACGGTTATGCTTATGTGGATGATATAGAGGTAGCTCCGCTGCCTGAGTGTCCGCAACCGGTTGATATCATCGTATCCAGTGTAAGTACGTCATCTGCAGAGCTCTCCTGGACTCCGAGCGGTAGTGAGCGGTCGTGGGGTGTACAACTCTATCAGGATACGACGCTTGTTGAGTACCGTCAGGTAAGCCAGCCGACTGTTTCCTATACGGATTTGGAGGAAAAGACAAGTTATGTGTTAAAGGTAAGTGCCTTGTGTTCTGCCACTGACTCTTCGGAGTTGGCTGTCAAAGCATTCCGTACTATAGGTGTAGTTCTCCCATTGCCTTACATATCCGGTTTTGAGGATGATGCCGATAATGCCAAGTGGGGTATTATAAGCAGTACCGGGCAGAACAAATGGGCCTTTGGCGCTGCTACGAATAACGGAGGCTCGAAGGCAATGTATGTAAGTAATGATAACGGAACGTCGAATTCGTATAGTAAGTCGGCAAACAGCCGTTCGCTCATTTACAAGTCCTTCCATTTCGAAGCAGGTGAATATACCCTCTCGTTTGATTGGAAATGTGATGGCGAATCCGGTTATACCAATTATGATGGAATGTCGGTATTCCTGATTCCCGCAACTGCAGACATTGATAACGCAGCGGTAACCACAAGTTCGATTACTATTGACGGGCAGTCGATTACGACATCCAGTCCTACTATTTCGAATACCAAGGGTTGGATTCCGTTGATTAATCCGCAAACTCCTTCCGCGACCTCCTCTTGGTTCGGTGAAGAGAGCAGCTGGCAAGTTGGTCAATCGTTCTCGTTAGCATTCGATGAGGATGTCAACTATCATTTGGTATTTGTATGGTTCAACGACGGCAGTTCGGGTGATGATCCTGCAGCAGCTGTTGATAACCTGATGATTGCCAAGAAGCTCTGCGGTGATATGGGTGCTATCAGTCAGACAGCAGTTACTACCACAAGTGCATCCTTTGCATGGGAGGCCGTTGCGGAGGCTATCCGCTACGAGTATGTTGTTCTGTCGGGCAGCGAGGATCTGAATGCCAAGACTCCTGTAGCGGTTAACGGTACGGCAGTAACGGCAGGAGGTTTGGTACATTCGTCGTACTACACCATCTATGTTCGCGCAATATGCAGCGAAGGTGAAGGCGCATGGAGAAGTCTTGCATTCCAGACAGAATGTGATCCGATTGACTACACCAGCGATACGGAGACAGGTCTGCAGTTCGACTTTGAGGATATGCCTGCTGCTAATATTAATGAGGTTATCTGCTGGGATACCATCTGTCCGCAAGGCAGTCTGTCGAATACATGGCGTGTATCTACGACCAAGCATGGCGGCAATGCAGGTGCTTACTTCAGCGGCGCATCGGCCGGCAAGTCGAGTGTACTTGTTACGCCGAGCTTCTATATGCCTCTTGATGAGCAGGAGTTGCTTGCTTATGTCAAAGGTAGCAGTACGTCGGTAGCAGCCGACTCGGTGATCTTCTGGATTAACGAGAGCCCTTCGCTCGACGGTGCTGTGCTTCTCGGATATGTTGTTCCTGAGAGCGACTGGAAGGTATTCAACACCCGTCTGCCGGAGGAGGCTACAGGATTCATCAGTGCATATATCCTGATTCAGACCTATTCGACTCACTCGGTATATCTGGATGATATCACCATTCACGATGCTCCTGAGTGCGCACCTGTGATGGCTGAAAATATCTTCGTAGATAGTATAAGCGCTGACGGTGTACGCATCAAATGGGTTCCCGGTGCTTCGGAGACCAACTGGGATGTGCTGTATGAGATTGAGGCTGCTTCGATCTCCGACGGTACGAGCATCTCAGGCACGCCGGAATTGTGGATTGAAGGCCTGAATGCCAGCACAGCTTACTCCCTGAATATTACGATTGTGGCTAAGTGTGATGATGCTGAGGCTGATCCGGTAGAAAAGACTCTGTCGTTCCTCACGAGTTGTGTGGCTGTTACCGAGTTCCCGTGGAGTGAGAACTTCAATGACATTACTTCCGGAATCCCTGTTTGCTGGGATAATAGTGAAGGAACAAGTAGCAGTTCGTATGCATGGAACTACTATGAAACCGGTTATGACGGTGCATGCATGAGGTTTGAGTCCTATTATAATACTTCGGGTAAAACCAGTGTTCTGGCTACTCCGATTATTGCGTTGCCAAGCAACCCGGTACAACTCAAATTCTATTGTAAGAACCCGACCGGTGGTGACTTCAACGTTTCCATCAGTGTAGCCGGTGGCGCGCGTCAAGTATTGTTGAGCGACTTGACCGGCATATCTACTTGGACAGAGCAGGAAGTTGATTTGTCGGAATATGCAGGACAAAGCATCCAACTCTTCTTCAATGGAACAAGTAATTACGGTAGTGGCGATGCATATCTGTATCTGGATAATGTTACAATTGCTCCGGTAGCATTGTGCAAGCCTACAAAGAACGCAGGAGTTAAGAATATCACAAAGAATTCGGCTACTATCTATTGGGAAGAATCTACTACTGCCGGTGATTACTATGTAACTGTAATGGATGGTAATGAGGCGCTGGTTAATAACCAACTTGTTCAAGATACCTTCTTGGTAATTAGTGATTTGACACCATCAAGGGCTTATGATCTTGAAGTGTTGATCACGACCGACTGCGGTAATGGTGAAGTAAGTTATCCGTTGGTAAAGACGATTAGTTTCGCAACCCAATGCGAGGCAATAGCCGTACCTTGGAGTGAGAACTTTGAGTCGATGACATCGGGTGAATTCAGCCAAATATGCTGGAACAACGAGCATGTAAGCGGCGCTGGTTCGCAACTCTTTAAGGTATCTACTTCTACAACCGGAACCAATAGCACGCATCAGTTACAGTTGCCGGATATGAGTAGTGGTACGATTACCCGTTTGACCTTGCCGGCAATGATTATTCCGGAGGCAAATGCCTATGCGTTCAAGTTTGACATTTATAGGAACAATAGTACATATAGTGAGAATACTATTTACGAGGGTATTCGCGTATTCGCACAATATGAAGGCTTAGATTCCGAAATTGAACTTGCATTTGTTCCTCGTCAGTACACTGTAGCAAATAGTGCTATTCCTGCAGAAGATGCTGTCGGCTGGTATAATTACGAATTGACTCTGCCTAATGCAGGTGTATGCAACATTATCTTGCAAGGTGAAAGTCAGTATTGTACCTCAACCTATATGGATAATCTGTCAGTAATCCTGTTGCCGACTTGTCATCAGCCTTCGAAGGTAAGGTTGGTAGAACAAACGGCTAACTCTGCATCGTTTGCATGGTTGAGCAATGCCGATACCTGCTCTGTCAAGGTTTACAACGATACGACATTGTTGGCTGAGACGATTGTGGCTATGGCTAACTTACCGTTCGTAATCGATACGCTGCAACCGAACACATCGTATTCATTCCGCTTCGTGGTTAAGGGTATATGTGGCGCAGAAGATGAGTCAGAAGAGACCAGTTCTGCTATATCGGTTAATACACCGTGCGAAGCTATCGTCATCAACGATCAGGATTGGTGGAAAGAAGACTTCGACAGCCTGACATCGGGTATACCCGGATGCTGGAGCAACGATGAAGGCACGACTACGAGTACATCGTATAAGTGGGGTTACTATGCTACGGGTAAGCAAGGCAAGTGCGTACGTTTCAATTCGAACTCTAATTCACGAGGCTATACCAACGTGCTGGCTACTCCTGTACTGAGCTTGCCTGAGACTCCTGCCCAACTTGAGTTCTGGTGCAAGAACCCGACCGGTGGTGACTTCAGCATAGCTGTGGCAGCCGTAGGCGGCGAGCGTGATACGCTGTTGAGCGATTTGACAAGCATCAGCAATTGGACGCTCCAGAAGGTTATTCTTGCCGAATATGCCGGTCAGGATATCCAGATCTTCTTCTGCGCAACGAGTAACTATGCTTACGGTGATGCTTACATCTATCTGGATTCCGTAGCGATCAAAGCAGCTCCGAACTGTCTGCCGGTGAAGAACATCGAACTGTTCAGCCTGACGGACGAAGAGGTTGTATTCACTTGGGGTCAGAACGGTCACGAAACCATGTGGGATGTCGTAGTAACCGACAATCTGCATCAGAACGCAGTGCTGTTCAATGACTCGGTTGATGCACGTAACGTCAGCATCCTGCTGGAGTCGAATACGAAGTACTCGATGCACGTAAGCGTAACGGCTCACTGCGGTGCCGGCAATCTCTCGGATGCTGTAAGTGCCGACTTCACGTTCCGCAGCCCGCTGAGCGAGGATCTGATTCGCGCTATTGACAACAATACGATTGATACGATCGACCTGAGTGATCCGGCTGAGCAAGCCAAGTGGACTATCCTGGGTGCAGACGAGCCTAACCACTTCATCTTCGCGACGATTGATGATAACGCAGGCTTGTACATCTCCGATGATAACGCAAGTTGGCACTACAACACCGGCTCACGCTCGGCTTCGATCGCATACCGTGCAATCGGTGTTCCGGAGGACAACACACCGCTTGAGGTAAGCTTCATGTGGCAAGCCAACGGTGAGTCGACGGTTGACTTCGGCCGCGCATTCGTTGCAGGTGTTGATGCCGAGATGGCTATCAGCAATCACCAGCCGATGATCAACAACGTAAGCGTGGATGCTTCGAATACGATAACAGGTATTTACAGCATCAACAACGGCGCGAGCGCCAAACTGAATGGCGTAAGTGATGCACGCTTGCTGACCGACAACGGTGCTCTGCTGGATAAGGGTACGTACTTCATCGTATTCGTATGGCGTAACAATTTCGTAGACGGCGAGCAGAACCCGCTGGGTATCTACGACCTGAAGATCTGGAACAAGAAGGGCTATGATCCGACGGCTGTGGACAACATCACGGGCGAGGGCGCTGAGGTACAGAAGATCCTGCTGAACGGTCAGGTATATATCCTGCGCGACGGTGTGATCTACAGCATCCTCGGTACGATGGTTCGCTAAGCGATTGGCTGTCTATCCAAATTCAGGGACTTCCGTGCAGGGAGTCCCTGTTTTTGTCTTTTCAGTCAACTATTAAAAACTATTTCTAACTATTGCGATGGATTATTTTGAAAATAAACCAATATAAACCCTGCTTGTGGGTTTGCTGTGCTGCGCACCTGCAGCTTAGCTCGCTAAGCGGCACACTCAAATAAATTTGCTGTGCCTCTTATCGATCTAATCTTCACCTCTGCGAGGCGCAAACCCACAAGCAGCCATAAACCCAAATAAACCGTAGGGCAAATCCTTTGGATTCTAAAACCCTTCATTATTGTGGCTAAAGGGCTAAAAAAGTGGCGTAAATGTAACAAAAGATAGCAAATAGGGGCAAAAAATAGCAAAATGTTACTTTTTTGGCGATTTTATTTGCATTTTGTTATTTTTTTTTGTAACTTTGTGGGCTTTTTTGTATTTTGCCGAAAAAGGCATAGTACGCAGGGCGTGCGCGGCAGTATTCTGCAAGCGCTCTAAAACCGAATAAATAGATGCGGTAAGGCTTTGAGACAGAGCGCGTACAGCATCTGATAAATATGACGAATATGAAAGGAAAAAAACTAATCCTTGTAATGGCAAGTATATTCTCTGCCGCAGTTGTTTGTGCGCAGAATTTTGACGTGTTGCCATACGAGTACGGGTTTGAGCAGAGTGAGGCAGCGGAACAGGCGAATTGGGTGCTCAATCCCGGAACAGATCTTACAATGGACAGTATTGACCGATGGGAAATCGGCCAAGCCATTCACCGTACTGATTCGCAGGCATTGTATATCAGTATCGATGGCGGTGCTACGTGTTCGGCAGGCAGTGCCGGTAATCAGGAGATCGTGCAGTTTGCCTACCGCGATTTCGTATTGCCTGACGGTCAGTACTACCTGACCTTCGACTGGGTGTGCCCGAGTATGTCGCTCTATGCCGGCTATGTGAACTACGTTAACCTGAACCAAAGCGCTCAGGCGCGTAACGTGACCGAACAGTTGGGACTTAGTGATTACCCGAATACCGGTCATCCGTATCCGAAAGTAGGTGCGTTGAACTCCGAGACCTGGAACAACGCGAACTTTACGATTAATGTTACCCAGCCGACCAACGGTCAGGTGCGTACCACGCGTGTATTCTTCGTGTGGGTAAACAATCAGATGGACAGTATCCAGCCCGGCTTGAGTGCTGCTATTGACAATGTGCAACTTACCAGCGCCGATTGCGAGATTCCTTCTGATCTGGACGGTGAGGTTATTGACTGCGACAATGTGGTATTTACCTGGAACGGCTCAAGTGCCCGCTATCAGTTCCAATACCGTTCGGCAGGCGAAGGCAAGTGGCGCAACCGTATGGTAAACAACGGTGCCACCACGTTCACTCTGAAGAGTATGGATGAGGGCAACTACGATATCCGCTTGCGCGGTATATGCTATGGCGAAGATTCGATTACCGGTCAGGCTGATACGACATACAGTCCGTATATCTATCTTACGAACTTCAACATCTTCTGCCCGGAGTTGCACTGTATCAACTATATCAATATCACCGATACGAACTGGGCCGTATGTACGTACGGTACATCGGGCAGCGATTACCCCTCGTCGGTTAATGCTCCGTACCAGCAAGTAGGTTGTGTGGATTACGGATGGGACAATATCCAGTCGCGCCACACGGTAGTATGGGATACGACGGCCATGGATCCGCGAACAGAGAACAACCTGCGTATGGTTCCGCCCGGTGCCACAGCGAGTGTACGACTCGGCAACTGGGATTGGAACAACGGAACGGAAGCCATCACATACAAGTACATCGTAGATGCGAGCAACAGCATCCTGCTGGTGAACTATGCCATCGTGCTTGAGGAACCGGAAGGTCACGGAGAGGACGGTGTGCCTCGATTCATCATCAAGATTAAGGATGAGAACGGCAATGTCATTGACCCTGATTGCGGTGTTGTTGACTTGAACTCCGAGACCCAGATGGGTACTGGATGGCACTCCGTGCAGAGTAGCGGTAGTTATTACGGTGAGGACATCGTATACAAGGACTGGACAACATTAGGACTGAACCTTGATCCGTATGTAGGACAGACGATATATATCAGTGTGGAGACTTTCGACTGCTTCTGGAGCGGACACTACGGCTATGCATACTTCACGATGGATTGCCAGACGGCACGTATCAAGAACACCAGTTGCGGTGTGCAGAACAGTATGACGGTACATGCGCCTTCAGGATTCTTGTACGAGTGGTTCGCCGGTAACGAGGTCGCTCCCCGTTCCACAGCGCAGAGTATGGAGATCCTTGCCACCGACCCGACAGACTGGCGTTGCCGCTTGACATCAACGGAGAACGCAGGATGCTTCTTCGACTTGGAGGTCAATACAACGGCACGTTACCCGCAGGCAGAACTGCAATGGGAGTACAAGCCGGAGAACTGCGAGAACCGCTACGTGTTCAGCAACACCAGTTATGTGTGGACGAATGAGGACGGCGAGCGCCATGAGCACCGCGAAGAGGTGTGCGACAACTACTATTGGCGTTTCGGCAAGATTGATGAGGAGGATGATACCGAGGAACCCAACCCGGGCTATGTAACCTTCCCGGAGGAAGGCGGAACATACTACGTGACGCTGACTGCAGAGCTGGGTAACGGCGGTGGCTTATGTACCTCCGATACGACGATCGTGCTTGAGGTGCCCGCCCTGGGCGATACGCACAAGACGACCGATACGACAATCTGCTCGGGCAGTGCGATCAAGTTCCACGGTATGAGTTACTTCGAGAGCGGTACGTATTCCTTTGTAGGCAAGACCGATGCAGGCTGCTATGCCAATGACACGCTGAAGCTGACTGTTGTGGAGCAGACCACCACCGTGCTGGATACCAGCACCATCTGCTATGGCGATACCGCCTGGGTAGGTGATGAGTACCGCACGCGTGAAGGTGTGATCAAACATACGTTCACCAACTCGCTGGGTTGCGACAGTATCGTGGTGCTGCCCGTACATGTATTGCCGCACATGATGCCGATCATCGATGTGCAGGAGATTGACGAGAACCATGAGTCGGGAACGATCACCGTGACGATCCTGCCTGAGGACTCGATCCTGTATTACACCATCAACGGCGAGCGCTACGAGAGTTCGACCATATTGACGGACTTGGTAGGCGGTACATTCAATATGGTGTTCTACAACCGCCTGGGTTGCAGCGAGGAGGAGATAGTGCGCCTGTGCGCTTACGAGATCTTCCAGCGCTGGAACGACGTGGTCAGCCTCAAGAACAAAGACCAACGCGGCGGCGGCGAGTTCATCGCCTACCAGTGGTACCTGAACGGTGAGCCGATAGAGGGTGCGACGAAGTCGTACTACTACAAGGACGACGGCTTTGACGGAACAGAAGTGTTCTTCTGTCTGGTTACGTTGCCCGACGGCACGCAGGAGGAGAGCTGTACGTTCATTCCGACCTATCATCCCGATCCGAATAAGGTATCCGTTAATCCTACGAGCGTGCCGAGCAACGCAACGCTCAGCGTGACGGCACCGGATGCGGCTGACGTGACGATCTATACCACAATGGGTGTGCCTGTACAAGCGATGCGTATGGAGGAAGGTACAAGTACCATGCGCGCTCCGGCGAACAAGGGCGTATATATGGTAACGATCCGCATGGCGGAGCGAACGGTAACCGAACGAATAATAGTAGAATAAACGAGGGAGGACAAGACGATGATGAAAAGTATTCTATATAAGTTAAGTATTCTTGCACTGGTCATCAGCATGATTAGTGCTCCGGTATATGCTGCACCTGCCAAGAAGAGCAAGGCGCAACTGCAAAAAGAGAAACTGGCCGAGAAGAAAGCCAAGGAACGTGCCAAGGCGCAAGCCAAGAAGGAGAAGGAGAAAGCCAAGATCCAGGCACAGAAGGAGAAAGACAAGGCCAAACGCGAGCGCGAGAAGGAACGCGCCAACGACAAGGCTTTCAACCAGGCTATCCACTACGTGACAATGTGGGGCGGCGGCGGTTACTCGGGCTTGCTGGACAAGTACAACCCGTGGACGTACCAGGTGAACAACTTCGCCAACGGCACAGAGACCGATGCTCAGGGCACGATGACCAACAAGTTCGTAGGCGGTGGCGGCGGTATGCTCGGCGTAGGCTGGGAGATGCATTACAAGAACTTTATGTTCGGTCTGGGACCGGAGTTCCGTATGTTCACATCGACCGACAAGATGGCTTTCAACAGCCCGTTCAACACCGATCATGAGTCGTTGCTGACCTGGGGACCGGATTACGGAGCGCCGAACATGATTCAGCACTACAACTTGCCCGAGATGCGCGAAATACAGACCGTAGGACAGGTGACGCTGCCTATCCTGCTGGGTGGAAACTTCGAGAAAGTATATTTCCTGGCAGGCGTGAAGGCGGGTTACACCCTGATAGGCAACTGGACACAGCGTGCCACGATGAATACCTCGGTGAGCGTGCCAGCCGCAGTGGACGACTGGACTGACCTGCTCAGCCACAACCAGGTTACGAGCGAGATGGGTCAGCACCCGCTGTACAGCGGTGCAGCCAAAGGCAAGAATGCCTGGGGATTGGATGTAGCCGTATCGGCAGAAGTAGGCGTGAACCTCAACGAATTCTTCAGCGACGAGTGGAACGCAGCCAATGAGGAGAAGGATCATCCCTGGCGCATGCGCCTGGGCGCGTTCGTAGATTACGGTGTGCCCTTGCTGTCGGTTCGTCAGGGTGAAGGCAACAGTATGGTAACGGCTTCGGCGGGCGGATTCAGCACGTCGAGCATTCACCAATCGACGATAGCGGGCAGCAAGCTCAGTTCGCTGCTGGTAGGTGTGAAGTTCACAGCCCTGTTCCAGCTCAACAAGCCGAAGCTGCCGAACCCGATGTTGCAGTTCTTTGTATCCGATACGGCCGGTGTAGCCTTTGAGGATGCGGGTATCGGCGGTGCTACGGTGCAGATTCGCGACATGAGTCAGCCCAAGCGCAAACCTCGTACGCGCCGTATGGACAAGAGCGGACACCTGAATGTGCGTATGGCCAAGGGACAATACGAGCTGATCGGTTCGGCTCCGGGTTATCTGCCATCGGACTTCGAGGGTGATACGATCCGCTTTGACCATCAGGAGGACAGGAACATAGCACATATCCGCCTTGTTCCAGAACCGAAGTTGGTGGTATTTGTGCATAACCGTGAGACCGAGCAACTGGTTAGCGGTGCTTCGCTCCGGTTCAGTTCGGATCAGAATGCGAAGGATGTACGCACTGTAACCACCACCGAAGGTGCCCCGGCTGTAACCTCGCTGCACTATGGCGATACGTATGGCTTGATCACCTCGGCTACGGAGTACTTCCCCGACACGATGCAGGTATTCAAGTTAACCGATACGCTGCACATCATGATGCGACCGATCCACCGCGTGCGTCACACGCTTATCCTGAAGCATATGTACTTCGCTACGGATAAATCGGATATCTTACCCGCCTCGGAGCCGGATCTGCAGATCCTGTACAACTTCCTAAGCGAGAACCCGAGGATCCGCGTGATGATCACCGGTCACACCGACAACGAGGGTAGCGATGCGTACAACCAGATACTGTCGGAGAACCGTGCATCCAGCGTGAAGGCCGATATGGTTCGCCGCGGTATAGACCCGAACCGTATGGAGACAGAGGGTAAGGGTGAGAGCGAGCCTATCGACACCAATGATACACCGGAAGGCCGCCAGAACAACCGTCGCGTTCAGGTTACAGTCCTCAACGAGATGGACGCAGAAGAAGATATTTTCTAATTTCTCTTGCCATCTTTGCGTTTTTTGCTCGGTCATTATGCACCACATAACTTCCTCGCGAGAAAACGCAAATCTAATCAAGACAAATTAGAAAATGTAGAAACACTTAAAATGTAGAAAGTCATGACAAGGAGAGCGATATATATACTGCTGTGTGCGCTGCTGGCGATGCCGGTGGCGGCACAGATAGTTTATGAATGTGACTTCGAGAACCAGTTGGAACGCCAGCAGTGGGTGCTGAACCCCTACAATCAGGCTACGACTGATTCCGGTACCGTATGGCAGAACCAGTGGTATATGGGCTCGCCGGGCAATTATAGTCAGCGCGGACACTGGGGATTGTATATATCGCTGTATGACAACAGCGATGAACCCACGTACCTGTCGAACTCCGCTTCCTGTACCGTGGCGTACCGTGAGTTGACCTTGTCACCGGACAGTTATACGCTGGACTTCGACTGGCGTGCGCTGGGATTAGGACAGAACGCTATGCTTGAGGTGTTCTGGGTACCGCAGGGCATAAATACGTATTGCAACAACAACGGCAAGTATTCCAACCGCTTGGCTCAATACAAGATGGCAAATGCCTCGTTCTACGGCTCGAAGCCATGGCAACCTGCGCGATTGAACTTCACCGTCACCCAGGCGGATTCGGTAGGCAAACTGGTGTTTATGTGGGTTACCTACCTGCGCGATGCGGTCAAGCCGCCCTCGGCGTGTGTGGATAACATTGTCGTATCCAAGCAATCCTCGTCGTGTCCTGCACCGACGAACGTGAAGTACGACAAGATGACGGGAACCCTGTCGTGGAATGGTAATGCCGCATGGTATGAGGTGCGCGACTACGCCGTAACCGGAGGCGAGCTGAAGGAATATACGAATGTCACCGGCAAGTCGCAAGTGCTGGATATAACATCCGAGGGAACGCACAACTTCTATATACGTGCGTTCTGCGACAGCACATCCTGGTCAACGTGGGTAAGTACATCGTTCTTCACCTGGATACCGGGCAGCCGGTGTATTGACTATCTGGATATAGGACCGAACCCGACATACAAGGGTGTATGTTACACAGGCGACTTCAACGAGTTGTATGTTCAAGGCAAGCAGGGTCAGATGGAGAAGGTGGATTACGGTCCGTCGAGTGCCGAGAGTATGCACACGGTGCATATGGATCTGAACGAGATTGACCCGAACACCACGGTGAACGGTGGCTTGAATACCGTGCCGGATGGCGAGATTGCCTCGGTGCGACTGGGTGCATATACGTCCAGCGGCTTGTCGTCGCGCCTGGAATACAAATATACCGTGCAAGCGGGTATGTCCGACTTGCTGGATGTGAAGTATGCCGTAGTCATGGAGTCGGGTGGTCACTCGGCTGAATACCAACCCGGCGGCGACTTGAACCCGACCTTCACGCTGAACATCCTGGATGGCAACGGCAACAAACTTGACGGCTGTACGCAGGTGTACTTCGTGGCAGGATTCGGTGACCCGAACAACTGGCATAACGAGCCAGACAACACGAATATGTACTGGTGCGACTGGGCAACGGTAACCGTATCGCTCCGCCAATATATAGGGCAGACGCTTACCATCCGCTTGACATCCATGCGCTGTTCGTACGATACGCACCCGGCTTATGCCTACTTTACCATCGGTTGCCGAAGCGGTTCGCTGGAAGGTATGGCGTGCGGTGACTATGCTACCGACCACTTTGTGGCTCCGGAAGGATTCTCGTACCGCTGGTACAAAGAGACCGATCCCGCCCGTACGACATTGAGTACCGATCGCGTGTTCAACATCGCGCCGAACGATGATCAGATCTATATGGTGGAGTGCCACAGCTTGTTTGAGCCGGAGTGCTATTTCACGTTGACCGCCAATCCTAACCCGCGTTATCCGGTGGCTGCTATTGATACGGTAGTATCGCACAGGAACTGCCAGAATGCGGTTGACTTCCAGAACAACTCGGTTGTGCAGGTTATCAATCGGGCAGACGGGTCTGTCATGTCGAACGCCGAACCGATACAGACTATCCTGTACGATTATGGCGACGGTTCGGATCCCGAGATAGTGGAAGGGCCGACTAACCGGCATATCTATCCCGTGACGGGCGGTACGTTCCGCACGTTGGCTATAGCATCGATGAACGATGGTATGTGTCAGGATACCGTGGCCTTTGATATCACATTGCCCGATCTGCTGCATACCGGTTCGTACGAGTACTATCATATGTGCGAAGGTGATTATTATGTATTGCCCACGCGCGATACGGTGTATAGTGACACGGTATATGTTTCCTATTCGCAGAACATGTACGGCTGTCAGGCTCCTAACGAACTGCATGTATATTTCCATCCCGAATCGTTTGATACGACGGTGGTGGAGCTGTGCGAGGGCAGCTACTATGAGTTTGAGGGAACGCGCTACAACAAGAGCGGTACGTTCACTGTACCTTTGCACACCGTTCACGGTTGCGACAGCTTGCTGACGCTGAACCTGACCGTTATCCCGAAGTTGCTGGTGGATATACCCGATACGGTGGCAATATGTGCGGATGAGTCGTCGGTGATCGTGCCGTATCAGCAGAAGCAGGGACATATGACGGATATCTTTGTGCGCATGTCGCCGGATGCACAGATAGCAGGATTCAACAGTGAGTACCACTTTGAGGCCGGTGACCAGATTGTGCTGCCTACACCGGCAAATCTTAGAGCGAACTACTACGAGGCCGAGCTTGAGTTTACGGCTCCGGCTTGCCAATCCGATCCGCAACGTATGATCATCACGGCGCATTACCCCACATCAGTGATGCGGCAGAAAAATACGGTTATCGCCTTGTACAACGAGCAGTATAACGGAGGCAACTATATCTGGACAGGGTATCAGTGGTATTGCAACGGCATAGCGGTGAGTGGTGCAACGACCTCGTATATCGTGGTGGATGACTCCCATCTGGGTGATGAGTACTACTGCCTGCTAACCCGCAACGACGATGTGGTGATGGCTACGTGCCCGATCATCTATAATGCCGGTCATGCTTCAGTGGATGCAGTGAGCGACAATATGTACGTGTCACCTGCTACGCCCGGTGTCAACCAGACGATGCAGGTCATAGCCTGCGGCGAGGTGGTGCTGTACGATATCGTGGGACGCCGTGTGGCAAGCTACGGCAATGCCTCAAGTGCTGTACAACAGATGATTATCACTGCACCTGACCGTGCAGGAATATATATACTAAAAGACTCAAGCCATGCAACAGCCAAGATCATTGTGCGCTAAGAGCGCGATCATACTTATACTGCTTGCAGCGGTTTGTACAACAGCCGCTGCACGAACCGGAACAAGGTATAAGAAAGGTTCCGGCATTCAGCATTATATCACCTTGTTGCTCAGTGGCGGTGAGGGTAATATGATGACTCGTGCTATGGTTGATTATCCGTTCATCCACAATAATGTGGGCGCTGACGGACAACTGCATATAGGCTATGAGCTGCGCCAGCGGAACTTCGTGTTCGGCATTGGCGTGGGAGGCGACTATGATCTGCATCGTCAGAGCATCGACTCGCTGAAGGACAACTATGAGCGTCGCGACCGAGAGGCGGACGCCATCACGTACACATATGCATACCGTGATTACAAAGACCTGCAGCAGGCTGTCAGCCTGAGCATCCCTGTATACGTAGGCGGCTATCTGACCGAAGAGCTGTATCTGCTTGCCGGGGTGAAAGTAGGTATACATATGTGGAATACCCATCGGGTGGATACTGAGATGGAGACTTACGGTACATACCACGAGTTTATCCACACGATCCATCATACCGACTATTTCGGGTATTACAATGAGGCACATTACACGTACTCAGCGTCTTTCCCTTCACCGGCCCTGAAAGTGACTCCGATGCTGGAGATAGGCTACAAGATTCCGGTGCAAACAAAGTCGAAACGCGTAGAGATGCGCGTAGGCGGCTATGCCGAATACGGAATACCCCTGTCGCAGCAGAACGAATTGCGTATGACGGATATCTCCCGTACGGATGTCAATCCCGTAACGCAGAGCCAGGCCAACCTGCGTGAGAATATCATTCTGAATGCTTCGGTGGCTACCGATTGGCAGCAAGGCGGCAAGAGTTGCAACCTGCAAGTAGGCGTGCGCTTTACCTGCCTATTCAATGTCACTCCGCCGAAGAAGTTCTGTATGTGCGCACCGGAGAGGACGATTTTCCGATAGGATCATTGCATGTAGAAAATAATCGTTTGTAAACATAATAACAACCTATACGTTTATGAAAAGAACATTACTAACTGTATGTCTTACCTTCATTGCCGCGCTTGCCATGCAAGCTGCAACGCTTGAAGTATTGAAGGAAGATTTTGAGAATGTACCTGCTGACAGTCTGCCCGCGGGGTGGACACAGGAATTTGTGCAACTGCCTGTTACCCAGAGTGCGAACAGCAGGTTATACTCTTGGGGTGTTGAGGAAGGTGACAGCTTGATATATCCTGCCGGTTGCGTGAGTGGTACGCATCGTATGAAAGCTGCCAACACGACCAATCAGGAGATGCGCTTTGTGACGCGCTTGATCACTCCGCCGATCAACCTGACGGGAGTATTCCGTCCGCAGGTCGTATTCTCGCATGCCGAGCCTGCACGTGCCTCGTTCAGTGACACGTTGCGTGTATATTATTTCGACAGCAAGACCAGTGTGTGGAAGCCGCTGCCTGATGCCGAATATACTCGCGAGGCCAACTGGCGTGAGACCATCTTGTCGCTCATCTCGCCCAACGCATCATACCGCCTGGCGTTTGAGATTACCGAGAGTATGGGTCGCGGCGTTGTGTTGGACGATATTATCGTGCGCGCTACGCCTACGTGCCAGACTGTGGAAAATATCACCTTTGCAGAGATTCATGCATTTGACGCAACGATCCTGTGGGATAACTTCGGAGCCTACAACCGTTTCGAGGTAATGGTTGCCGATGAGGAGCTGGATCTGCAGAACATTGACGAGAACCATGTGGTTGCCAACCTGACGGAGGATATCTATGACCCGTCGGTTACCGTGACCGGTCTGGAACCCGAGACGACGTACTACGTGTATATCCGTTCGGATTGCGAGGAGAATGCTTCCGGCTTTACCGACTGGGTAGGTGCAACGTTCACCACCCGCAAGGTGGCTTACCTGCCGTATAGCGAGGATTTCAACGAATCGATAAAACTTACCGGCAATGTAGGTTACGGTATACCTGAAGGTTGGACTGTTGGGAACAATATGAGTACCACGCTACCGTTTGTGATCCGTAGCAACAATGCCTCTGCCAATGCTTTGTATTCCGTGGACTCTACGGCTTATCTGGGCTTTGTAGGCGAGTTGTCGACTACTCCGGTGGCTATACCCGCATCGCAGTATGTGTATGCCGTAACTCCGGAAATTAATGATCCGTCACAGTCAGGAGTAACCTCGCTGCAGGGATTGCAAGTGCAGTTCTGGCTTACCGCATCGTCGTTCGTATCATTGGGCTCCAAGCTCTACGCGAGTGAGTTGATGGTAGGTACTATCAGTGACCCGGAAGATATCCGTACGTTCCATCCGCTGGATACGGTACATATAGCAGGTACGAATCTGTTCCGTCACGTGACGGTGAACATGGACAACTATACCGGAACCGACAAGTATGTGGCATTGGTAAGCCGTTCGCGTATGGCGAATGCCATGTTCGTGGACAACTTCACGATGTCGATACCTGATGCTCCCGTTCCGGGTGAAGTGGCTTTGGGCAATGTAAGCAGTACGGGCTTTACCGTAACCCCGTTGCTGAACGGTGCTGAAGCATGGGATCTGGTTGTATCCACCGAGTACAGCCGTACAGGCGATGTAAGTGCTGCTTCCGTGCTTTTCAGCCAGAACAATATAACCACGAGCAGCAGTGTAGTGAGCAATGCCGCCCTGGCTAATCAGATTGTACACGTATATGTACGTGCGCACAAGAACCGTGCTGTATCCGACTGGTCGTTTGCCAAGACGATCCGTGTTCCGGGCATCATGCCTGCGCTGACCGACTCCACCAGTTTCGTGCTGAGCTTTGAAGGCGGCAATGACCTGCAACTCAGTCTGCTCGATCAGGAGTCGCGTTTCCCGAATTCGGTTCGCGGTACCAGCACCTTGTATTATCCGCTGGGTACGATTGATACAATCAACACGTATCCGATGTGCGTAAGTTCCGCTCCGAACTATTCCGGTCACGGTTCGCACATGCAGTTCTGCGGATCGGATACGTGGTTCACCCTGCCGGAGGCTACGGATCTGAATACGTTGAAGATGGTGTTCCGTCACTCCTCTCTGGCCAACCTGCGCGGCAAGCTGGCTATCGGTGTGATGACCGACCCGTATGATTTGTCGACCTTTGAGCAAGTAGCACAGTTTGAGGCTGCAGGCGCACGTTATGTACGTTGTCTGGTCAGCTTCGATAACTATACAGGTTCGGGTAAGTATATAGCTTTCCGTTCTCTGAATGCAGGATCGGGTAGAGCAGCATCCACCAACCTGATCGATGAGATTATCGTCAGCAAGCTCGGCACATGCCGTGAGGCAAGTAACGTAGCCGTTACTGCCCACGATTCGTATGCCGATGTATCGTGGAACGGTGGCGGCATGAATACGTGGATCGTGGCCTTGGCTTCCGATGCCAGCATGATGAATATCCTGAGCTTGGATACGGTGCATACGGCGAATATCCGATTCTCGAATCTGGAGCAAGAACATACTTACTACTTCTATATACAGACTGTATGTGACGGTCAGCCGCTGGATCTGGATGACGTATGCTATATGTTTACTACTCCGCGTGGTTTGCCTGTCCGCGAGTTTTTCAACAACAGTTCAATGCCATCAGGATGGACTCAGAGCACGCAGAAAGCCAGCAATATATTCAGCGGAGCAGAACTGACAACGTCCTCGTCACGTCCGTGGTCGTTCAGTAACAGTTCGGATTATGTCAATGCACCGATGTCGGGTTATGTGGCATATGCAACGCTGTATAATTATTCCTACGATTATTCGTGGCTCATATCGCCGGAACTCTATGTGGATGCCGATCCCGACAAACCGTTGGAACTGGTATTCGACCTGGGTATGGCTACCTATACATATTCGTCTTCCTATAGCACCTACACGTATGGCGAAGCTGCTCCGAACGACTGGTTCATGGTGGCTGTGAGTGAGGACGGCGGCAACACGTGGCTAAGGGAGAATGCTACCGTATGGAACAACACCGGTACGGGTGACTATGTGCTGAATAACTTGATTTGGGACGGTGGTGAGAAAGTATCCATTGACTTCAGCAAGTATATAGGCAAACATATCAAGTTCGCATTCTATCTGGAATCCACCACATCCAATCATCACGACAATCTTGTGATTGACAACATCATTTTGCGTGAGGGTGATGACCGTTGCGGCGGCTTGAGTAACCTGCGTGCTTATGCTCCCAATATCAATGCAGCTAATATTACCTGGCAACTGGCAGGTCAGAATCCGTGGCCGGCATTGGTTCAGTTATCGACCTCTGCAAACTTCGCGTCCCTCATAGCCAACGATACGATTCAAGGTACCAGCACCACGTATTCGGGCTTGCAGCCAAGCACCAACTATCATGTACGTGCCCGTCAGCTCTGTACGAATGATTCCGAGTGGAAGCAAGCATCATTCCGTACGCCGTGTACCGCTATTACGCCTGAGGCGTTTGGCTGGGAGACGTTCGATGATCCGGAGGCTTTGGGATGCTGGACGGTAGGTCTGGAGGTGGAAAAATCTCCGAATGATCTTCCCCATCGTTCTCAGGTTAACGGATTTGGCAATGTGCTGGATATGAGCAAGAACTCTGCTGACACAACGGCATCCGACGGTGCTTATGCCATCATGCCTGAATTTGATTTGGATGATGCAGTTAAGGATATCAGCCATTATCAGGTTATCTTCAAGGCCGCAACCAATAGCCAGGCCGACAACAATGCCGCTCATCTGACGGTAGGTATCGTATCCGACCCGACTGACATGAGTGCCACATGGATGGAGCAGGCATCTATTGAGTTGCAATACGCTGAGGACTCGACGGAAATGAAGACGTACGTGGTAAGCTTTGAGAACTATCGCGGTGATGTGGACGGCTATATCGGTCATTACGTAGCGTTCCGCGCAGAAGGCGGTACGGATCATACGAACTTCGTGCTGATCGACGATGTGACGATTACCGATGCCGAGGCTTGTCATATGGTTCTTGACCTGGCAGCCGACTCGATGACGGTGGACGGCGGTCGTCTGCATTGGAGCGGCAACGGTTCAGAGTATGAGATAGGTATCTCCGCTACGCGAATCAATCCGGATACATGCAATACGTGGCTCGTACATGATACGGTTGCCGGCACTTCGCTGCATGTAAGCGGCTTGGAGGCAAGCTCCACATACTTCGCTTATATCCGTGCCATCTGTGAAGAATCAGCTGTCGGCCGCTGGTCGTCGGCTACGAACTTCAAGACCATGCGCGGTGTGCCGTTCCTGGAGACGTTTGATGACCTTCATGCCCATGTTACGGAGTCCGACCTGCTTCAGATTGTAGGTACGCATTTTGCGGGAGATTCGGTTGTAGCTACGCCGCAGAAAGTAACCGGCACGTCGTACTCGAGCGGCTGGTTGCTGGCCGATGCAAGTACATATGCCTCTATTTCCGGCATTTCCGGCAAGATGGTGAAGATGGACAGCTATGGTACGCAGTCGCACTGGATCGTATTCCCGACGCTGGATATGAGTAGCATTGAAAGCGAAGTACGCTTCAGCGCCAAGGTAGCACTTTGCGACTATTACTCACCGTACGGAACGCCAGACGCGTCAACCGATGACCGTGTGGGTATGCTCGTTTCTCTTGACGGCGGTACGACCTGGTACCGTAAGGATGCTACGTTCTGGACTACCAACAGTACAGACGGTCATCCGTATGACTTCGGTCTGGATGCCAAATGGATCAGTGTCGATCTTACAGATTATGTAGGCAGATCAGTTACTTTGGCCATCATGGGTGAGTCTGTATCGAGTAGCGATGGCGCTGACAACTGGCTGATCGTTGACTCGGTACGTGTAGAAAAACGTTCTTCGGAGTGCCTGGGTGTACGTAATGCGGTATTCGAACTCAGTGGTGAGTCATCGGCCGTAGCTCGTTGGAGTATCTTCGGTACACCTACCGAGGTGGTTTATGAACTCAGCGACGAGCCGGACTTTGCAACTCTGATTGAGAAAGATACGACAGCTCTTGACTCCGTTGAGTTCAGCAATCTGGAAACCAATCACACCTATTACCTGCGTCTCACGCAATTAGGTTGCAACTCGGGCAGTGTATCCTTGCAGGTAAGCACGATGTCGGCTATTCCGTTTGTTGAGAACTTCGACGGTACGGCTATCCCTGTACAATGGACGGTACTGAAGGGTAATGCTGATGCGGCTATAGCCGGTACGGCACTTCCGCAACCCGATCCGACCAACAAATCAGCGTGGTCTATTTGCACGAAGAACTATGGTTTGGCAGCTAACCACTTGGAAGGATCGATGTCCAAGCTGGATGCATATACCGATGTATGGCTGGTATCTCCTGATGTGATGATTCCTTCCGGCAGCGAGGATGTCAAACTGATGTTCGATATGGCCTTCACAGCCCGAAACAAGGTAACCGCTCCTACTGATACCCTTTCCGAGTATGAGTTCCGTGTACTTGTATCTACCGATCAAGGCCAATCGTGGAGCGATCAGCAATGGATCTTCAAGAATGATGCTTCGGCATATATGAGACTCAAAGATGTGCCTGCTACCGGTACGCGCATCATGCTGCCGATGGATGCCTTCACCGGTCATGTAGTACGCTTTGCTTTCTACAAGAAGAATACAGGCAACACCGTTAACCAGGTACACATAGCCAATGTCCAATTGCGCGAGTTGAGTGAAATATGTGATGCTCCGACCGATTTGCAAGTATCGAACGTACAATTCACCACAGCAGACTTGTCATGGAACGGATCTGATGACAAATCGTTCATCATTGAATACAGCATGATAGCTGACTTCACGAACGCCAAGCGCGATACCGTATTCGGAACGACAACACATACGCTGACAGGTTTGCGTACGGGTACCACGTACTTCGTGCATGTACAGCAAGTATGCAGCCAGAAGAGTACATCCGACTTCGGCGAGGCACTGTCATTCACGACGGAGATGGGTCTGCCGTACATCCATGCGTTGAGCAGTCTGGATACGTGGTCACGCTATCAATCTCCGATAACTGACGGCTTGAGCGGTGTACGCTCCAACGTCTCGTCGTCCATGTTTGGCTGGCGCGTGCTGACAGGAACAACGATCCTTAATGCAGACCATATCTACTGCAACACCAGCAGTAACAATGCTTATTGGGTTGAATCACCTGCAATCAATATGACAGGTGTTGATGCGGGAACTACCGTATTGCTCCAGATTGATCTGGCCTTGACGGCATCGACCACCAAGGACTCGCTGCCTACGGGTGTTGATTATGCAACCAGAAACAAGTTCTATGTAGCAGTATCTACGGATGACGGTGTAACGTATCAGACATCCGATGCCTGGGAGTTCTCGTCGGCCGCTACTGCAGCATATCCTTATGCCGATATACCTACCGGTTCAGGCAAGACCTATCGTATGGACTTCTCCCGTTTCGCCGGTCAATCCATCCGCATCGCGCTTGTCAGTCTGGCTCCTGTATCCGCATGTATCCATGCAGCGCGTGTGAATCTGGATGTAGCCACATCTGCTTGCTTCGGCGTATCGAATATGGTGTTTGCCAATACCATTGATACGGCAGCAACGTTCACACTTACTCCGATGGACAATGCCGAGCATTGGCAGATAGCTTACGGAGAGCAGGGTAAGTCTTTGGATCAGATGCGCACCGTGCTGATAGATTCGACCACAGCGCAGATCGGCGGCTTGTTGCTTGACAGCAAGTATGATGTATATGTCCGCTCTATCTGTGCAGAAGGCGATACATCGCAGTGGGCCGGTCCATTCAGCATCGAGACTCCGCTTGGCTTGCCGTACAACGTAGCGTTCAGTGGTTCCTTCGACGGATGGAGCAGGTATACCGGTAATCCGGAAGATATATTTGACGGAAGAGATACGCTTAAACCTGCCAGCACCGGCTGGACTGAGTATAACAGTTCATCGGCCGCATTGGGTAAGCCGCATATCTATTGCGTTCAGGCTGCCAGCAAGGCCAATTGGCTGATCTCGCCGGAGATCAATCTGATGCCGCAGGATGGCTCGAAGAGTATATGGCTGAGTATGAAGGCTGCCTTGACATCGACCTATTCCAGTGCATATGCTCCTACTAATGTCGCTGGACACACCTTCCGTATAGCAATCTCCGAGGACAACGGTGATACATGGACGGAAGACAATACTATCCTCTGGAGTGGTGATACGCTCAGTACCGACTATGTATACGGCGATATACCTGCCGGAGCGGGCAAGACTTATCACCTGCAACTGACCAAGTATGCAGGTAAGAAGATTTGCATTGCTTTGATACAGGGAGCCGCCACAACAGGTACGTCATGTATCCATATAGCTGATTTTGAACTTGCAGAATATGTGGTTCCTTGCTTCGGCATAGAGAATTTCGTAGTTACCAGCAGCGGAAATATTGCTCATTGCACGATTACTGACGAAAATGCAGCATCTACCGCATGGCAGTATGTATACGGTCTGAGCGGCTTTAATCCGGATAATGCTGCGGCAGTAACAGTCACAGGAAAGACCTTTGATATCAACAATCTCCCGATGTCATCGACTGTTGACATCTACGTGCGTTCCATTTGCGGCAGTTCAGACACAACATCGTGGTTGGGACCGCAAACGGTTGTTACGCCTAACGGTATACCGTTCTATCAATCGTTCAATGCAAGCAGCATACCGAGCGATTGGAGTGGAGATTGGACAGCTGGCAAGGCTTCCTATGTATGGAATGTTGATCATGCTTGCGTCAATATCTATGGCAGTTCAAGTGTCAAGAAGTTGGTTTCTCCGGAAATTAATTTGTACAACGTTGACAATAACGTTGACCTCTCGTTCGATATGGCGCTTACCAAATGGAATACTTCCAGCTCGCCTACATCTACCGCAGGACAATCGTTTGAAGTTCAGATATCTACGGATGGCGGTTCGGAATACGAGGCTATCGCTGTGTGGAGTGAAGATAATGACGCTGACTACGTTTACGCCAATATTCCTACTTCAGGCGAGACCTACCATGTTGACCTGACTGAGTACATTGGTGAGTCAATCAAGATTCGCTTCTGTGCTATAGCTACGATCTCCGGTGCAGATAACGATTTGCATATACGCAATGTGCTTGTTGATACCGTATCCGGTGGTGCCGGCTCGTGTCCGAAGATTCGCTCGATGGCACTGTTGGATACCACGTTCCACTCTGTAACCGCCATCTTCCGTGGCAAGGGATTGGGTGAAGCTCTGGTTATTGAGTACAAGTGTATCCCTGAGGACGGTTTGTTCCCCGCTTATCCTGCTATGCAGTCCGATACGGATGTAGTAGTGGTAGATGGATTGAGTTCATCGAGTACGTATAAGATGTTTGCACGCCAGCAATGTCCTGACAGTTCATGGGGCGTGTGGGCAGGTCCGTTCTACTTCAATACGGTAGAGTGCAATCCTGTAACGGGAATAACCGTGCAGGAAGTAACCAATACGGATGCTGTTGTTACACTTAACTCTGTATCAGCTTCAGCTGCTCTGGGTTATCAAGCATGCCTTGTTGCCCATGGTGAGCCTATCAGCAATGTACAGACGTTCAACTCGAATACCGTACACTTTGTTCAGAACCTGCCGAGCAATTCTATCTTCGATGTATATGCCCGTAAGATCTGCGAAGTTGGTGATACGTCTGATTGGCGAGGGCCATTCTCCATCAGCACACCTCTCGGCGTGCCGTATCACGAATCGCTCAACCGCACAAGTACTGCGTTGCCGGACGGATGGGAAACGGAATACACCTCATCGTATACCCAGTGGAAGATCGGTAAGGAGAATGAAGCCTTTGGCGTACCTCATGCTTACACGAACAACTACAGCGGTACATCGTGGCTCAAGTCACCGGTAGTCAATACCGATGGCACGCATAACTATATGAATTTGACATTCGATATGGCGTTGACCGACTATGGAAACTCCAATCCGCCGGACGATGCAACATCCGACCAGTCGGTAACTGTCTATCTGTCGACTAATGGCGGCCGTACGTACGATGTCGTTCTGGCAGAGTTTACTCCCGGCGGTGATCCGTACGATTATTTCGCAATCCCCACCACCGGTCAGCATTACATCTTTGACCTGTCACAATATATCGGTTCGTCGATTAGCGTTGGCTTCAACTGTAATGCTTCTTCGGGCGATAACGACTTGCACATTGCCAACTTTGCTATTGACACGACAACATACAGTTGTGATGCTGTAACGCATGTTGAGGTATATGACGTGACGATCAACAGCGCTTCCGTATCCTTCCGGTTCCCGGAGGATGCTCCGACCGGTGAAGCTTTGTTGCAAGTGGCTACCGATGAGAGCTTCAACCAACTGGTTGTACAGGAGACGCTCTATTCGAACTACTATGACATGCAGGGACTCAGCGCATCCACGCAGTACTTCGTACGTGTCATGAATATATGTTCGGCCGGCGAATCGCAATGGTCACCTGTTGTGAACTTCCATACGGATTACGGTGTTCGCTTCCTGGAGGACTTCGAGACCACACAGGGCTTTGGCGCTTGGACGCAGAGTACTACGACTACCAGCAATGTCTTCTCGTCCAACGAGTTGCAAGAAGGTGGCACCAAGTGGTCGCGCAAGACGCAACACGCAGCAATCTTCCCGACAGCACACGTTGAGATGAATACATACGGTTCGAATACCGGTTGGCTCATCTCGCCGGTGATTGACCTTACGAATAATGTCGGTCAAGGCTTGATCTTGAGCTTCGAGTTGGCGTTGTCCAAGTGGTCATCCAGCGACAACGTGACACCTCCGGATGCTTCAACCACGCAGGCATTCTATGTGGTAGTTTCCGAGGATGAGGGAGAGACCTGGTTCCAGAAGAACAGTACATCCTGGCTGAATGCGGGTGGTGACTATGCATATAGTGCACTGGGTATAGTACCGACCGAATATCTGATTGACATGTCGAAGTATGCCGGCAAGCGCATTAAGATAGGTTTCTGCGCCGAGTCGACTGCTACAGGCGGTGATAACTGGATTATGTTCGACAACGTGGATCTCAACGCCGTTGTATCCATTACGTACAATGATACAATCTGCGATTATGAGGATTACGACGGTCACGGATTCCACTACGATGCCGATCAGCTCAACTTAGGTGAGAACTCGTATCGAATCATATCCGAGAACTTCGACACAATCACTTATCTCAATATCTTCGTAGGTACGATGGCTGCAGAAGAAGTTTCCGCCACCATCTGCGAGGGCGAAATATTCAGCGGTTATGGTTTCGATGCATTGGAGGCAACCGTCAGCGGCGAGTATAAGCGCTACGTTGAGCGTGCAGGACAATGTGACAGTATTCTGACCCTGAACCTCACGGTGCTGCCTAAGGCTCATATCGAGATATTCGATACCTTGTGTGACGGTTCGGTATATACCTTCAAGGGCAAGTCGTACTACAACGATGTCATCCTGCGGGATACGCTCACGTCGCCTGCAACGGGTTGCGACAGTATTGTAACGTACTACATAACCTTCAGCGGTGATGCCACTACCCATTCGCAGATTGAGGCCATCATCTGTGCCGGTCAGCGCTATCGTGATGCATTGTTCTCTGAAACGGAGGCTGGCGTTTACTACGAGACGACCTCTTCAGTGGCAGGATGCGACAGCGTGGTAACACTGATATTGAAAGTTGCGGATGAGGATGGCTACTTCTACGATACCATCAATGTGGAAGACCTGCCGTACATCTACGAGGATGAGGTACTTATCCCCGCAGGCTCCGAGGCGAAAGATTACGTCTTCCCGCTCGAGAGCGTCAATGAGGATTGCCACCCCGAACTGCATGTACATGTCTGGATGCAGACCGCACTGCCGAACGTCAACGCTCTGCAACTCGGCTTGGCTCCGAACCCTGTACAGGTAGGACAGAGCTTGCATATCGTAACCGATATACCTGCAAGCAACGAGTTCAACGCTACCGTATTCAACGCAATCGGTCAGGAGGTTTACAGCATCAGCGAGTTCACTACCGAACTGCCGGCACTCTACACCAGCGGAATCTATATGGTTCGCGTACAGAGCGGCAAGCAACTCTTCGAGGGTAAGGTACTTGTCAAGTAAGCCCCGAACATCACCATTAGGTGACAAATTACTGAATAAAAACGCACTTTCATACGCAAAAGTGCGTTTTTATTTGCATATGTGCAAAAAAATCCGTACCTTTGCACCCGCTTTCATCAAGGGAAGCGTAAATGTGGCGAAGTTGCCATCTTCGCGATGCTGCTTCAGCCACCATTGTTTAACCCGACAATTGTACATCGAGAAATCAACAATTGTCACATTGCAAATAAAGTTATGTATTTAACTTCTGAGAAAAAAGCAGAGTTGTTTGCCAAGTTCGGCAAGAACGCACAGGACACCGGTTCGACCGAAGGTCAAATCGCATTGTTCACCTTCCGTATCAATCACCTTACGGAGCACCTGAAGAAAAACCGCAAGGACTTTGGAACCGAGCGTGCCCTGACCAATCTCGTTGGTAAGCGTCGTCGTTTGCTCGACTACCTGAAGGCAAAGGATATTGAGAAATATCGTGCCCTGATCAAGGAACTCGGCATACGTAAGTAATATTACCTCTGCCAAAACGAAACAGGAACTGCGTGAGCAGCTCCTGTTTTTGTTTGGCCTTAACGACAGAGAATCTATAATTGATCATTCTCAACGAGCGTGATGATACGCTCGATTATCTTATCCTTGTCCTTGGCATCATATTCCTCTTTCAGATCGTTCTTGAACAGCTTGGCTATGAATTGCCAGAAGTCGGCAGCAAACTTGCTCTTGAATGTAGCAATCAGTTCGTACGAGGTGCGGTCACATTCCCTGTCCAGTAGTAACATCAGCATCCTGCCTTGTGAGGCTGTCATGTTGCGAAAATCCTTCTCGTATTCCTTGAACAGTTCTTTCTCGCGTTTCTTCCACCACCTGCGTTTCTCTTTTGGTTCCATCTTGGCCAGGGTGTCTTCCGCTTCGGTTATGGCTTGACTGATGCGCTTGGCGTAGGGTAGGGTCTTCTTGACGTCTCGTACCGTCTTCCAGTAGAATCGCTCCTGTTTCTTGTTCTTGAACTTCAGTGGGGCATACACATATACCTCATGCAGCATGGCGTAGTAGAGCGTATCGTTCTCCTCCGATTCGCGGATTGTGTCTGGGGTAACAGGGATACTCCCGGCATGCAAACCTGCCGCGAGTATGCAGGCACAAAGTACTATGTATAGTCTTTTTCTCACGTTCGTTTGTTTCTTGACATGTCAAAATACAACTATTGTGCCAAAATACGATTCTTTTTGCAATAAAAATTTGGAAATCTCAAAAAAATGTTGTACCTTTGCACCCGCTTTTGACAAAAACGTCGCGTATAGCACGCTTTGCCGAACGCGAGCGGGATGTGGCGCAGTCCGGTAGCGCAACGGTCTGGGGGACCGGAGGTCGCAAGTTCGAATCTTGTCATCCCGACAATCCCTAATCCAAGCAGAGCAATCACTCTGCTTTTTTTGAAACAATACTTAACCCGCGTGCATATGAAAAAGCTTCTGTACATCACTCTTCCCGCTATTGTTTCGCTGTGCTTGTGTGTCGCTTGTAATCCTGACGCCCCAACTTCGTACAAACCTATTGCGCTACAGGAGGGCTGCTATATGGCAGCTGACAGCTCGTGTGTGGTAATCTTCCCGCGCGACCAACATGCTGCGGCTGACGCCTCGTATGCCGCTACCTACATGCAGAAGGATGAGTACGGCAGTTATCAAGCTACTGTTCCTTTCCGTCTGAGTAATTACTCGGACTCGCTCGGTCTGGCAAACATCATGATTAACGACTCGGCAGTTGCGTTCCTGACCGATGGCGTTTCGTCGGTTGCTCTGATCCATGGCGGGGATACACTTCGCTTTACAAAGCAGAAAGCCGTTGACTACTCACCGCGCTCCGTCAGGGGAAACTGGGTTATGTCGTTTGCCCTGAACGAGTATATGTCCTTCAAGTTGCTGGATATGTCTGTCACCGACGATCTGCAAGCAGAGATACATCTTAACCTGACTGAGGATATGCTCAATATGCTGCTTTCCATGGCAGGAATGATGGCGGGCGATGATACGGGCGATATGATTGATCAGATGTCCGGCGAGATCAACTGGAGCGAGTTTCTGCAATACGTCCCCTCCAACTTCCCGGGAACGATCTGGTATTCGATGGATGCAGGTATGGGTGTGTTCGTGCCTGATCTGAAGGCTGTAGCCCAGGAGATGGACAATCCGGAAATCAACGAATCGGATATCCCCGAAGTGGCAATCTGTTATGCTACGCCCAACGAGTCAACCATCCGAATCAGCATCGCCGGATACCCGATTGACCTGTCACGGCAGTAAAAATTGCCCCAAAAATGGGCAGTTTGGTTGAAAAATTAAGAAATATGCAAGATTATTCAAAATAAATTTGCATATTTCATTTTTTTTTTGTATCTTTGTAGCCGAAATCGGCTAAATGTGCAAAAAATGATTACTGATAGCTGATTACTGATAACTGAAAACTTAAAAAACTATATACATGGATAGTTACATTAACATCAAGGTTCGCGTGTGGAGACAGGCGGGACCAAAGGCAAAAGGGTATTTTGAGACCTATGAACTCAAGCACATCTTCCAAGGTGCCTCGTTCCTGGAGATGATGGATATATTGAACGAGCAACTCATCAGCGAGCACAAAGACCCCATTGCGTTCGATCACGATTGCCGCGAAGGTATCTGCGGTATGTGTTCGATGTACGTGAACGGCCATCCTCACGGCCCCGACTCGGCTATCACCACTTGCCAGTTGCACATGCGTAAGTTCAACGATGGTGACACGATCACCGTTGAGCCTTGGCGTAGCCACGCATTCCCTGTAATCAAGGACTTGATGGTCGACCGCAAGGCGTATGACAAGATCATGGCTGCCGGAGGCTTTGTATCGGTGAATACCGGTGGTGTGCCTGATGCCAACGCTATACCTATCCCCAAGCCCGCTGCTGACGAGGCTATGGATGCTGCCAGCTGTATCGGTTGCGGCGCTTGTGCTGCTGCTTGTAAGAACGGTTCGGCAATGCTGTTCGTGGCTGCCAAGGTTAGCCAACTTGCTCTGCTTCCGCAAGGCAAGATTGAGGCTAAGGTACGTGCCAAAGCGATGGTGGCTAAGATGGACGAACTCGGCTTCGGTAACTGTACGAACACCGGCGCTTGTGCTGCCGAGTGCCCGAAGCAGGTATCGCTTGCTAATATCGCCCGCCTGAACCGCGAGTTCCTGTGCGCTAAGTTCAGCGATTAAAGATTACAGAGGTATTCGAGCGCCTCACGGATCTGTTGAGGCGTGACGGATTGACCTGTGACAGGTTGTCCGATTGATTTGAGCAAGGTACAAGTGATTGTGCCTTGTTCTTTGTTTTTCTTGTCATGTTGCATCAGCTCGAGCAGCGCTTCCTGATCCTTGCAGGTGACAGGTGCTGCCCCGTAGTTCTCGAGCATAAAGCGGCTCAGACGGCTTACTACGCTTACATCCAAGCCGCAAATCATGTGCGAGAGGTAGGCTTCCGCTGCCAGACCATACATAACGCAATAGCCGTGCGGCTTGGCTATTGGCTGTTGGCTCTCGGCTTGCGACTTACTTAACAGCAGCGCTTCAATCGCGTGGCCTACCGTGTGACCGAGGTTCAATATTTGTCGTAGGCCGTTGTCTGAGGGGTCTTGCTCCACTACCGCCATCTTGAAGGCTACCGATTGCCGGATCTTCTCGCTAAAGGCGGGCTTCGATACCTCGCGCAGGTCTTGCTCTAACAACTCGTAGAACGCCTGTTCGCCTTGCAGCAAGCCGTGCTTGAGCATCTCGGCGTAGCCGGACAGGATCTGCTCAGCGGGCAATGACTGCAGCAGCTGCGGCTCATAGATCGTGGCATCCGCTTCTGCGAACACGCCTACACCGTTCTTGATGACCGGTGAGCCGTAGTCGATGCCCGTCTTGCCGCCTTGACCCGCATCGACCATAGCCAGCAGGGTGGTGGGGATGTTAATGAAATGCATACCGCGCATATACGTGGCTGCGGCAAAACCGCCCATGTCGCATATCACGCCGCCGCCCAGGTTGATGAGCACGCTGTGGCGCGTGGCTTGCTCAGCTATCAGCCAATCCCATATCCGTTGCACAGTCTGTATGTTCTTGTGCTGCTCACCTGCCGGCAGCACCAGCTGACTGCTGATGGCTGACGGATCGATGCCGCACAAAGGCAAAACGGGCAGGCAGCATGCAGCCACCTGCTCGTCTGTCAGTAGAAATACCTTATCGTATTTGCTCAGATCAGGCATTACTCCTTCATCAGTTTCCCGAAATCGTCGTACGAGATAGCTTTCTCCTCGATCTTGGCTACACCCTTCAGGTGCTCGTAGATCTTGTTCTCAGCCACGCGCTCCACGATGCCGCGGAGTTGGTTCTCGTCCTTGAGGATGTTGTCGGCAAACGACTTGAGGTACTGCTCCTCAACGTGCATCATGCCATACTGCATGAACTGCATGCGGGCTACCTCCATGGCGTAAGCGTCCACGTCCTCTTTCTCCACCTTGATCTCGTACTCCTTCATCAGCTGGTCTTTGGCCAGTTGCCAGCGGAGCTGGTTGAGCATCTCGGGGAAGTCGCGGTCGAGGTCTTCTTTTTTCATCTCTTTGTTGGTAGCCTCTACCCAGCGGCGCAAGAAGGCCTCGGGCAGTGCGAACTCGCCGACTTTCTTGAGGATAGCAGCCTTGGCATCCAAGCCGAACTTGTACTTGGCATCCTCAGCCATGTTGCCTTCTATCTCAGTTTTCACGCGAGCGCGGAAGTCAGCCTCGTCTTTCGGTGCGTCAGCGCCATAAACCTTGGCAAACAGCTCGGCGTCGATAGCGGCATCTTTGTGGCGGGTGATAGAGGTGATGGCGAAGGTGAAGTCGCTATTCAAGTCCTTTACGTCCTCTTTCTTGAGGTCGAGCATCGAGGCAACCTCGGTCTCGTTCTGGTAAGCCTTCATCGGGTTGAAGGTGATCACGTCGTTCACTTTGGCACCGTTGAACAGCTTGGCTTGCTTCTTGTCGGCCATGTACTGCGGGTTGAGGATAGCGTTCTCCTTTACTATGCCGCCTTCCTTCTGCTCGGTGAGCGTACCGCGGATCACGTCGCCTTCCTCTACCTTGTCAGCATCCACATACTCGCCGAAGCGGGCTGCGTACGACTGCACCTGATTGTCCACCATCTTGTCGTCAACGGTGATGGTGTAGTGCGTCAGTTTGTTCTTGGCGGTCAGTTTGGCATCGAATTCTGCGGGAACAGCGATGTCGAACGCAAACGTGAACTCCGTATCGTTGTCCAGATCCATCGAGGGGGTCAGCTCATCGTTGGGCAGGGGATCGCCAAGGATGTGCAGTTTCTGCTCCTCGATGTACTTTGTCAGCTGCTCGGCGATCATGTTGTTCAACACGTCAGCCAGCACGCTCTTGCCGTACATCTTCTTGATCAATCCGATGGGCACCATACCTTTGCGGAAACCCGGGATGTCGGCCTTCTGACGGATCTGTCTCAGTTGTTTGGTTACACCTTCCTCGTAGTCCGCGGGCGTCAACGTCAGCGTTACTACCGATGTCAGGTCTTTGATTTCTGAATGATTGATTTGCATAATATCTTGTGTTTATTTATTCTTCTTGTGCTTTTTTCCCGCCTACGCGCGAAAAAAGCTTACAAAATTAAGGAAAATTTTGTGATTTTCCAAATTTTAACGTATCTTTTTGCCGAATAGTCTCATTTTGACCACAATTTGGTAACCGAAACTATCATTCTCCCGGCACATCAGTGAGTAACAATGATTACACCTCCGTAATCAAATATGCTTTATAAAGAGGTAGCGTCTATGACAATTGGCTTTGAACGACTTGTGCAACCATTTTGCCATCGGCATTAGGAAGAGCCGCTTTGATGGCTTTCACAAAAAGTCCCATGTTCCTTTTCTCAGCCTCCCATCCGTTAGCATCTTTGGCTTGATTGAAGGCGCGAACGATATCTTCTTCTGTGGCTGCTTTTGGCAAGAACGTTTCCAGGACGTTTATCTGTGCCTGCTCCGCTTCCGCCAACTCTTTGCGTCCTGCAGCGATAAATTGTTCGACGGACTCCAGGCGTTGCTTGACCATCTTTTTGATGATTTGGATTTCGTCCGCTTCGCTCAGTTCGTTACCTGCATTCTCTTTGCTTGTTTGCCAATTGAGAAATGCACTTTTAATGGAGCGCAGAGTTTCTGTGCGTACAGAATCATGGTTTTTCATAGCCTCCATGATCAAGGCATTGATTTCATTTTTCATATCTTGCTTTTGTTGTTTAGTTACGAATAATTATTGTCAGAATCCTTCCCGGAACTCGGAGGGAGTGCAGCCCTTGGAGTCGCGGAAGAGGCGGTTGAAGTGACTGAGGGTGTTGAAGCCGCATGAGAAGCCGATTTCCGAAACCGACAGTTTGGTGGTAAGCAGCAGGCGAGCTGCAATGCCGAGACGGTAATCAATGAGATAGCGGTTGGGGGTACGACCTGTCTTGTTGCGGAAGAATCGCGAGAACGATTCTGCGGACATATGTGCCAGGTCGGCAAGTTGATGCAAGGAGATGTCGTGCATATAGTTGTTGGCTATATACTCCTTGGCTCGGCTGACGCGTTCATCCTCATTGGTCTCGGAAGCATTGGCGAACGCTGAGGATGAGAGCTCGTGTGCGTTTTCTACCAGCGAGAGACGGTACAGCAGGTTGAGCAGACGAATGACTGCTGCAAAACTCTCGGTACTGCGAGCAAGGTTGATAATATCCTCACGCACGATCTGTATGGCAGCCTCGGGAAAAGCCAAGCCGCGCTGGGCACGTTCGATCATGCGGCGCAGGGAGGTGAACGGACGTTTGTCGCTCATCGGACCATGAAACAGATCGGGATCGATATGGAAGGTGATCTCGTGGATATCATGCTCCGGGCACGTGCCCTGTTCCCACACATGCACCAGCTTGCCACCGGTGATAAGCACCAGGTCGAGGTTACCTATTGTCTCGCGGCTGTCACCGATAGTGCGCACCACACCTGCGGCGTTTTCCACAAAGTTCAGTTCATACACCTCATGGCAATGAGCCGGGTACTCAAAGTACGTCTTGATACGTTCGCCTACATAGAACACATCCAAAGGCTCCAGACGGGTAATCTCAGTAACGGTTTCTTTCATGGTGTTGCGTGTTGAATGACACAAATTTGAACGGTTTTTCCCAATTCCGATGCAAAATTACAAAAAAAAAATGACATTTGCAAGCATGGAAAGCATATTTTGGCAAAAAACGCACAATTTCGGTCGGAAAAGTATTTGTGTATGTCAAAAAAAAGCAGTAATTTTGCACCGTCTTTCAGAAGAACTATGGCGATGAGGATTTATCGGTTCACGAATTAATCGAATTAAACGAATACGATGGATCTAACTCGAAGGTGAAAGACAGAAATCGAAAGCATAAAAACACACAATATAATGAGCAATCAATACGGTCATTTCGATGACGCGAACAGAGAGTACGTCATCACCAATCCCCAAACTCCGTTCCCATGGATCAATTACCTCGGCAATGAGGATTTCTTCGGTTTGATAAGCAACACCGGAGGCGGTTACAACTTCTACAAGGATGCCAAGTTCCGTCGCATCACACGTTATCGCTACAACAGCGTGCCGATGGATTCGGCCGGTCGCTACTTCTATGTCAAAGACGGCGAGACCATCTGGAATCCCGGATGGAAGCCTTGCAAGACGCAGCTTGACAGCTACGAGTGCCGTCACGGCTTGAACTATACGCGTATCACGGGCGTAAAGAATAATGTACGCGCGAGCGTGATGTTCTTCGTTCCGCTGGGCGTGAAAGCTGAGATCCAACGTCTGACACTTACCAACCTGTCAAACGAGACGAAAACGCTGAAGCTGTTCAGTTACGCCGAGTGGTGCTTGTGGAACGCTGCTACTGACGGTGAGAACTTCCAACGTAACCTCTCAACAGGCGAAGTGGAAATTGAGCGATCAGCATTTACAGCGATCTATCACAAGACGGAGTACAAGGAGCGCAGAAACCACTATGCTTACTACGCCGTGAACTGCGCAGTCAATGGTTATGACACCGATCGCGAGTCGTTCGTAGGTCTGTACAACGAATTGAGCGAGCCTGAGGCCGTATTGGCCGGCAAGGCAACGGATAGCCTGGCACACGGCTGGAGCCCGATAGCCAGCCACTATATCGAAGTGGAACTAAACGCCGGTGAGAGCCGCGACTTCGTGTTTGTTCTGGGCTATGAGGAGAACCCCGAGAATGAGAAGTTTGCCGCCAATCTTGGCGAGCTGACCTCGCTGGGCGAGAAAGACCATCACATTATAAACAAGGCGCGCGCGCACGAGGTGATTGAGCGTTTTGCCAGCGTGGAGGCTGTGGATGCAGCGTTTGCCGAGCTGAAGGCGTTATGGGATGAACTGCTGAGCAAGTACCACGTAGAGAGCAACGACGAGCGCCTGAACCGCATGGTGAACATCTGGAACCAATACCAGTGCATGATCACGTTCTGCATGAGCCGTTCGGCATCGTTCTTCGAGAGCGGTGTAGGTCGTGGCATGGGATTCAGGGACTCCAACCAAGATCTGGTAGGATTCGTTCATCAGATTCCTTCGCGTGCCCGCCAACGTATCATTGATATCGCTTCCACCCAGTTTCCGGACGGTGGTTGCTACCATCAGTACCAACCGCTGACCAAGCGCGGTAACAACGACATAGGCGGCGGCTTCAACGATGACCCGATGTGGCTGATCTTCGGAACTACGGCCTATATCCGCGAGACTGGCGACTACAGCATCCTTGATGAGATGGTGCCCTGGGATAACCAACCCGGCAGCGAGGTTAGCCTGTTGGAACATCTGCGCATCAGCTTCAACCATGTAGTTGAGAACCTCGGTCCTCACGGGCTGCCGCTGATCGGTCGTGCCGACTGGAACGATTGCTTGAACCTTAACTGCTTCTCGAACGACCCGAATGAGTCGTTCCAGACCACAGGTAACAAGAACGAAGGCAGCAAGGCTGAGAGCTTGATGATAGCAGGTCTGTTCGTGTTCTGCGGACGCCAATACGTTGAACTCTGCCAAGTACGTGGACTCGCAGAAGAGGCGAAACGTGCTCAAGGACATATTGATGCCATGTGCAAGGCAGTAGAACAGTTCGGTTGGGACGGCAAGTGGTACCTGCGTGCCTACGACTACTTCGGCAACAAAGTAGGCTCGAACGAGAACGAGGAAGGCAAGATCTTCATCGAGAGCCAAGGCTGGTGCGGCATGGCACGTATCGGTGCAGAACTCGGCTTGCCGGAAAAGGCTCTCGACAGCTCGGCAGAGCTCCTGGACAGTGAGCACGGCATGGTGCTCAACTGGCCCGCATACACCACCTATCATGTGGAGCTGGGCGAACAATCCACCTACCCCGTAGGATACAAGGAGAACGGTGGCATCTTCTGCCACAACAACCCGTGGATGATCATTGCACAAGTGCTGGCAGGCCGTGGCAACGATGCCTGGACACTGTACAAAAAGATCACTCCCGCATGGATACAGGATCAAGACCTGCACAAGGTAGAACCGTACGTATATTGCCAGATGGTAGCCGGCAAGGAAGCTGCCAAGCCCGGCGAGGGTAAGAACAGCTGGCTGACCGGTACCGCTGCATGGAACTGGCTGACCATTTCGCAGTACATACTGGGTATCCATCCTACCTACGAGGGACTGAAGGTCGATCCGTGCCTACCGAGCGACCTGAAGGAATTCAAGGTGACTCGTAAGTGGCGCGATGCCGAGTACGTGATTACCGTTAAGAACCCCAACGGCAAGCAACATGCTGACAAACCGACTGTGCTGCCGTACGAGCCGGGGCGTCATGAATACGAAATAGAACTGTAAACAAAATAATGGCCATGAAAAAGTTATCAGCATTAATCGTTGCCATGCTTGTGGTATTCACAGCATGCAACGCTCAGGAGAAGAAACAACGTCCGATGGACAATGAGGCTGTCAAGTTCTGCATGTCGATGGGTATCGGCTGGAACTTGGGTAACCAGATGGATGCCCACTACGACGGCTGTTCGTATGAGACAGGCTGGGGCAACAAAGCAGCTACGCAACAGACCTTCAACGGTCTGGCTAAGGCAGGCTTTAAGTCCGTACGTATTCCTATCACCTGGATGGGACATATCGGCAACGCTCCGACCTATACGATCGAGAAAGGCTGGATGGATCGCGTGGACGAACTCGTTCATATGGCTCACAAAGCCGGACTGATCGTGATCATCAATATCCACCACGACGGATTTGGTGCAGCTGACACCCCGAGCAAGGGTTATCACTGGATTGACCTGCCGGCAGCCGTAGCCAGCGAGGAACGCAACCAACAGATCAAGCAGGAGCTGACGATGGTTTGGCTGCAGATCGGTAAGCGCTTTGCCAACGACGGCGAGTGGCTGGTGTTCGAGACGCTGAATGAGATTCAGGACGGCGGCTGGGGTGGTGGCGCTAACCGCACCGACGGTGGCGCACAATACAAAGTGCTCAACGAGTGGAATCAGGTATGCGTGGATGCTATCCGCGCAGCCGGTGGTATGAACGAGACACGTTACATCGGCGTTCCGGGCTACGTATGTAACCCCGACCTCACGGTGGAGAACCTCGTGCTACCGACCGATGTGGTGGAGAACCGCCTGATGGTAGCCGTACACAGCTACGACCCGTGGGATTTTGCAGGCAGTGCTGCCGTACAGGAGTGGGGACACACCGGTAAGGATGTTGTGCCCGGCGTAGGCGAAGAGGCTTATGTGAATATGCTCAACCGCTTGTTTAACATGTACGTGCGCAGAGGTATACCTGTATATTTCGGTGAGTTCGGTGCAGTACGCCGTGCAGGCAAGGACGATGAGCCGTTCCGCTTGTATTACTTCCGCTACATCTGCAAGGCTATGCGCGACCGCCGTATCTCCGCTCTGTACTGGGATAACGGCAACTCGAAGGCCGGCAACGACGGCTTCGGCGTGATTGACCACGCTACAGGTCGCTACATCGGCAGCGGCGAGCAAGCTGTACGCGCCATGGTGGACTCGTGGGAGAACAACGACCCCAACTACACGCTGCAGTCGATTTACGACTCGGCACCGGAGTCAAGTAGAAAATAACCAATACTAACTAAATACTTTACAGAATGCAAATCACATTTAAACGCATGCTATTGCTCGTGGCGCTCATGTTGGGCACTGCGAGTATGGCTTTTGCACAGAACATTGTGACGGGTATCGTGGAAGACGCTGAAGGTCCGCTGATCGGCGCGAGCGTACTCGTCAAAGGAACGACCCGTGGCACGATCACTGACATGGATGGTCAGTATTCGATTCAAGCCAACATGGGTGATGTACTGGAGTTTTCGTATATGGGTTATACCCCACAGACGATTACGGTAACTGACTTTGTGCTGAACGTGACGATGGCCGAGGACACCGAGGTGCTTTCGGAAGTCGTAGTAACAGCTATGGGTATCAAGCGCGACAGGAAAGCGCTGGGATATGAGGTTGGTGAGATGAAAGGTGAAGATCTGACCAAAGCCGGTAACCCGAATGCGGCTACCTCGATGGCAGGTCGTGTAGCCGGTCTGGTTGTACAAGAGACAGCAGGCGGTGCATCAGGTTCAACCCGCGTTGTATTGCGTGGATCGACAGAGATCACCGGTGACAACCAGCCGCTGTACGTGATTGACGGTGTGCCGATGGATAACACCAATTATGGCGAAGCCGGCACAGCCGGAGGTTATGACCTGGGTAACGGACTGTCGTCCCTCAACCCCGATGACATCGAATCGATGTCGGTACTGAAAGGCCCGGCAGCAGCAGCCTTGTACGGTAGCCGCGCCAGCCACGGTGTGATACTGATCACCACGAAGAAAGCCAACACCGGCGATGCCAAGTGGGGCGTAGAGTACAACGGTACATTCACATTGGACGATCAGTTGAGCAAATGGGATAACGTACAACAGGTGTACGGTATGGGATCGACCGGTATGTACAACGTGGATGCCGTAAGCAACACGAACAAGTCATGGGGTCCGAAAGCCGATGCCGGTCTGATGTTGCGTTACTATGACGGGCAAGAACATCCGTTTAATATCATCCCGAACAACACCGCGCACTTCTTCGAGTTGGGTCTGACCGCTACGAACACCGCTGTTGTATCGATGAACACTGGCAAGACCGGTATCCGTTTCTCATTCTCCGACATGCGTAACAAGGACATCTTGCCGAACTCAAACATGAGCCGTGATGTGTTGAACTTGCGTGCTAACACCTCACTCGGACCGGTGGATCTGGATTTCAACGTCAGCTATACGCACGAGGATGTAAAGAACCGTCCCGCCTTGGGTGACGACCGCTCGAACGTAGGCAAGAACCTGATGACACTGTCAACCACCTACGACCAAGCGTGGCTCAAGAACTATCAGACAGCCGAAGGTGAGTACTACAACTGGAACGGTAACGATGTATATAACGTCAACCCCTATTGGGAGATCTACAAGAACAAGAACCAGTCGTACAAGGACCTGCTGCGTATGAACGGAAAGATCGTGTACAACATCCTTCCTCAATTGCGTATTCAGGCAACTGTTGGTGCTGAGTTGAACCGCTTCGAGTTCTCGGACTTCAAATATCCGACTACCCCGGGTTACGAGTCAGGTCGCTTGCAGAACAGCTATTTCAACAACCGTATGTTCAATGCCGACATTATGGGTATCTATACCGACAGCTGGGGAGATTTCGACTTCACGGCAACGGCAGGTGCAAACATCTATAATGTAGCCAACAAAACCGTTGTAAATACCGGTACCGACATGGGTATCCGCGAGGTGGTTGCTTTGACCAGTTTTGAGGAACAGTCGGTAGAGGAGTCAACCTATAACAAACGTATCGTTTCGGTATTCGGATCTATGAACTTAGGCTGGCGCCACATGTTGTACTTGGATGCTACGGTACGTGGTGACAAGTCTTCTGCTTTGGCTACGGGCAAGAACCTGTATGTCTATCCGTCTGTCAGCGGATCGTGGGTATTCTCCGAGTTGATTACATCCAACCGCACCGTATTGCCGTATGGTAAGTTGCGCTTGAGTTGGGCTGAGGTAGGTAGTGATACCGATCCGTACCAGTTAGGTCTGCGCTACACGAAATCGCAATTCGGCTATTCGGGTTACAGCATTGGTTATGTATACGGCAACACGATGCCTAATGCAAACTTGAAGCCGACTCGTACGCGCTCTGTTGAGGCCGGTTTTGAGACCAAATGGTTCAACCAGCGTGTCAGCCTCGACTTCACGTTCTATCATCAGCTCTCACGTGACCAGATCATCGCCATGGCCGTATCTCCGACCAGCGGCTACGACTACCAGATGATCAATGCCGGTGCTATCCTCAACCAAGGTTTTGAGATCACCTTCGGTTCGCGTCTGGTTCAGACCAAGGACTTCAGTTGGGACTTGAACATCAACTGGTCGAAGAACATCAACAAGGTGCAAACTCTGGCTCCGGGTGTGACGGAATTGGAATTGGCCAAGGCAACTTGGTGTAACGTATATGTATCTGCCCGCGAGGGAGAGAAGTATGGTGCGATCTGTGGTCCGGCTATGCTGCGCAATGCAGAAGGTAAGGTGATTGTAGACCCTGCAACCGGTTTCCCGAAATACACCGACGACAACGTGGTTCTAGGTAATGCCCAATGGGATTGGACCGGTGGTTTGAGCACAACGCTCAGATATAAGATGTTCAGTCTGTCGGCTTTGTTCGACGTGAAAGTAGGTGCTGACATCTTCTCGATGTCCGAGCGTTCGGCCTTTGAGACCGGTAAGGCGAAAGAGACCCTTGAAGGCCGTGCCGAGTGGTACGCATCGGAAGAGGCTCGCCGTGCAGCCGGCAAGACTGCTGCCGAGTGGACACCGACAGGCGGTTATCTTGTAGACGGCGTGATTGACAACGGTGACGGCACATATAGCCCGAATACACGTTATGTCGATCCGGAGAAATACTGGTTGGAGGTTTCGCGTAAATCACCCGAACTGTTCATCTACGATAACTCCTATATCAAGTGCCGTGAGCTGACGCTCACCTTGGATTTCCCGAGAGAGTGGCTGGACAAGAACGGTATTGTGAAACACGTAGGTATCAGCTTCGTGGCTCGTAACCCGTTCATCATCTGGAAGAACATCAAGGATATCGATCCGGATGCACAGTACAACACCTCCGGTCTTGGTCTGGAGTACGGCTCACTGCCGAGCCGCCGCAGCTACGGTCTTAACTTCAACATCAAATTCTAACTCGTAAATTGACAAATGAAAATAGAAAGGAAAAAGGTTATGAAAAAGTTATTATATATAGCCGTAATGGCATTGGCCTTCGTTTCTTGCTCTGACAAGGTTTACGAGGAGATCAATACTGACCCCACCAAAGCGGATTATATCAATCCGTCAGCCCAACTGAGTTATGCGGCGCTGCAGATCTACGGGGATATGAATTTGGTAGACGTATATCGTCTTTATACGTATGCGTTCACCCAGCACCTGATGGGTTGCTGGAACACCTCCAACTACGGTGGTCAGCACCGCTCGGATGACCAAGAGATGGGACGTCCGTGGAACAATCTCTATCCGGCTGCTATTCGCAACCTGACCGACGGTATCTATTATACCAAGGATGATCCGACTGCTGTAAACGTCAATGCAGCGCTGCATATCTTCCGTGTATATGTAGGCGGACTGTTGGCCGACTTCTACGGTGATGTACCTTATAGCGAGGCCGGTATGGGATATCTGGACGGTATCGCGCAACCTAAGTATGACACCCAGGAGGAACTCTATCGTTCGTTCTTTAAGGAACTGAAAGAGGCTGAGGCCAAGTTTGATGCCAGCCAGAGTGGCATCCTCAGTGATCCTGTTTTCAATGGTAACCTGGAAGCATGGAAGACATTCTCCCGTTCGCTGCGTCTGCGCTACGCCATGCGTATCTCGGACGTGTTGCCGGAATTGGCAAAGGAGGAGTTCAACGCGGCTTTGGCTGACGGTGTGATGTCCGGTACGGTCGATGATGCATGTGTAAAGCATATGGATGTTTCCTTCAGCTTCGGTCAAGAGGCATACAAGGACTTCCGCGGCAACGCAATGTCGAAGTATTTCTACGGCAACGACCCGGCAAACAACCCGACATATATCTGCGAGACGCTGTGGAAACAGTTGTACGACAACGACGACCCGCGTACCACACGTATCTGCCGCTTCTATATCGACGATTTTCAGTCGGTTACTTCTCCGGAGGGACGTATCGACGTGACCGATGCACTCCTTGCAACCCAAGCCGCCAATCCGGGAACGCAACTTATATCTACCGTTGCTCCGAGCGACTTCTCGTGGGATGATTGGCCATCGTATACGGATATACCCGGTAGCGATCTGGCAAACAAGATCGCAGAGATTCAGGTAGCTCACCCGGGCTATGACCCAAGCTCTAACCCGCGCTGGTTGAAAGCTAAGCTGGCTAACAACTTCCTGCAGTCCGACAACCCGGGCGTGCTGATGACCTATGCCGAGGTATGCTTCCTGCGCGCAGAGGCTGCCGTGCTGGGCTGGACATCCGACAACGCCAAGGATTGGTACCATGCAGGTATTCGCGCATCGATGGATTTCCTGGCTAAGTACTATGACTGCGCTGTCATCTCCGATGCTGAATATGCAGCATATATAGCTCAACCGGCCATCGCTTTTGCCGCTGCAGCAGACGACCAGCTCAATCAGATCAATACACAGGCATGGATCCTGCATCTGCATAACCCCGCAGAAGCTTGGGCAAACGTTCGCCGCTCTGACTATCCTGTTCTCAAGAATCCGGCCGGTGCACATAACGCCATCATTGATGGTCCGGATATACCCGTTCGTCTGTGCTATCCGCTCAAGGAAAAAACTTACAGCGAACAAGCATACACCGATGCTGTCAACCGCGTACAGGGTACGTATAACTGGAATGCTCGCCTATGGTGGGATGTAAAGTAATTCAAAATTCAAAATTCAAAATTAAGAATTATGAGAACGAAGTTTTTATATATAGCGGCTTTGGCTCTTCTCGTTAGTTTTACTGCCTGCGAGAACGAAACGCCGTTCGACACGCAATCAGAGAATGACGATCCTATCATTCTCAAACCATACAACGAGTCGGGTACCGGTTCGTTTACGTACGACCTCGCCAACCCTGACACTCCGCTCTTTGACTCGGCAACGGTGACCCCCTCCGCTTATACCACAGTTAACTGGTACTTGGATGGCCAACTCGTAGAAACAGGGTTGAAGATTAATAAATGTTTCCAGGTTGGTCAATACGCACTGGTTATAGAAGCCGTCACCACCAAAGGCAAACGTACGGAACGTACCGGTTCAGTGACTGTTCATCCGTATGATACCGATCCGTACGCTGCAGCACCTTCTTGGGGACGTTACCTGGAGCCCGGCAAGGCTGCTACTTTGGAAGGACAGAATCTGGATAAGGTAACGGAAGTCATTGTTTCTTCTGACATCTTCGGTCAGAATGTTGTATGCTCCGCAGCACCGACATCGGCAACCGCCGCCACACTGACTTTTGCGTTGGCTGATATAGCAGAAGGTAACTACTACCTCCGCTTGAAAGATGCCGAAGGAAAGGTTTATGGTTCGGATGCTATGGTTGTAACGAATGATCCTCCCGAACCGCCGGTATCGGATGAGACAACTATTTGGGAAGGCCGTTGCGAACTGAACTGGGGTGACTCCAATGTACGGTTGACAGAAGCCGAGCTGGCACCTGCTGCAGGTAAAACAATTTATATTTACTACGAAAGGCCTGAGGCTGAGTATTATAACTTGCGTATTACCTCCGAATGGTGGGGAAGCAACCTTGTTGATCAGTTCGACGTAACGGCTGAGACGCCGAACCCGTTCACATTCGAATACGACAACCGTTGCCAAGGTATAGTATCCGGTGAAGGCGGTGCAGCTCTGATTGTCGGCTTCGGTGAGACGATAACCAAGGTTACCTACAAATAAATGGTAAATAGTAAATAACTAAATGGTAAATGACTATGGCTCCGTTACGAGAAAAAATAGGATATGCTCTGGGTGATGCCGCTTCTGGCGGCATTACCTGGAAGATTATGTCCATCGCCTTCCCTCTGTTCTTCACGAACGTGTTCGGCTTGACGTTTGCCGACGCAGCGGCTCTGATGCTACTCGCACGATTGTTCGACGTAGTGACCGACCCGCTGATGGGCAGTATAGCCGACCGTACACAATCGCGCTGGGGAACGTACCGTCCGTGGTTGATCTTCGGTTCTATACCGTTCGGACTGATCTTTGCCCTGCTGCTGTTCACCCCGGACTTGGGGCCTACGGGTAAGCGTATATGGGCATACAGCTTCTACCTGTTGATGATGGCTTGCTATACGATGGTGAACGTGCCTTACGGTTCGCTGCTGGGTGTGATGACTACCGATGACAACGAGAAGAACCAGTTCTCGGCTTTCCGTATGGTAGGAGCCTATGCCATGGGATTCGTGACGTTGTTCTCGTTCCCCTTCCTACAAAAGCTGGTAGGCGGAACAGAGCAGCACCAATATGCAGTGCTGGGTGCACTGTTCGGACTTGTGGCTGCTGTGATGACATGCGCTTGCGGCCTGCTGACCAGGGAACGCCACGAACCTATTCGTGCCGAGAAATTCGAGTTTAAGCAGTTTGCCGACTTGTTCCGCAACAAACCGTGGATATATATGACGCTGGTGGCTTTCAGTTCGAACTTCTTCAACGGCTTCCGTTACGCTGTGGTGGGCTACATGATTACGTACTGTCTGGGCGGTGATGTGACCTTTGGTACGTTCATCATCAACTACACGGCATTCATGGCATTCAGCGAAGTAACGTGTATGATCTTCGGTGCGCTGAGTCCGGCATATACCCGCAAGATAGGCTCCAAGCGTATGGCATTCGTATGGGCATCGATCATCTGCGGTGTATTCTCCGTAGCATACTTCTTCGTGCCTATGGATCCGTCGTATCTGTGGCTGATGTTAGCGGTGTCGATCCTCACCTCTATCGGTGTTGGATTCTATTCGCCGCTCATATGGTCGATGTACGCCGATGTAGCCGATTATGCTACCGAGAAGAACGGAACAAGTTCTACCGGTCTGATTTTCTCGTCAGGTACCATGGCGCAGAAGTTCGGTGGTGCTATCTCGGGCAGTCTGACTGCTCTGCTGCTGGGCTTTGCCGGCCTTGTATCGCATCAGGATATGCTTACCGGTGAGACGATTGTGACGATCACGGACGAGCAATCGGTTCGCACGATGATCTGGGCCTTGTTCTCTCTCTTCCCCGCTGTGATAGCGTTTATCATGGCAGGATTGGCGTATCTGTTCCCACTAAAAAAGTAACGAACAATGAAACGAATAGCAATGATTCTGACAAGTGCTTGCATCCTCCTTACAGGGTGCAAGCACTCTGCGCCTTATCAGGTGCGGGTTAACCAGGTAGGTTTTGCTCCCGCTCAGGAGAAGACCGCCACGATAGATGTATGTTGCGCCAAGGCTGAGCCTTGCGATGTAACGATTCTGGATGCCGAGGGCAAGGCCGTATGGAGCGGCAAAGCCTCCGAGACGATGCTTAATCCCGTATCCGGCAAGCCGCGGCAGATCGTAGATTTCTCCGAGCTGACAGAGGTAGGAGAATATACGTTGCAGGCATGCGGCAAGCAGCCGATAGCCGATGCCCGGTTCGTGATAGCCGAGCATCCATATAGAGAGCTGACGCGCAAGGCACTGCGTGCGTTCTACTACCAGCGTGCTTCGATGGATATCGTTGAGCCGTATGCCGAGGGCTATGAGCGCAAGGCAGGTCATCCTGACGACCATGTGCTGGTACATGCCTCAGCTGCTACCGCAGAAAGACCTGAGGGAACGGTTATCTCGTCTCCCGGAGGCTGGTACGATGCCGGCGACTACAACAAGTACATCGTCAACAGCGGTTTCACGATGGGTGTGTGGCTCATGGCATATGAGATGAATCCCTCATATTACGAGGCACTAAACCTCAATATTCCGGAATCCGATTTGCAGGTGCCCGACATGCTGGCCGAGGCGATGTACAATATCCGCTGGATGATGACAATGCAGGACTTGGACGGCGGTGTGTATCACAAACTCACTGAAGCGAACTTCGAGGGCTTCATCCGTCCCGATGAGTGCCAAAAACCGCGTTACGTGGTGATGAAGACTACTGCTGCGGCCTTGGATTTTGCTGCTACAATGGCTATTGCTGCACGTGTGTATGCTCCGTACGAAAAGTTTTACCCACGTTTCTGCGTCGAGGCTACCGAAGCTGCATTGGCTGCCTTTGGTTGGGCACAGGAGCATCCGGACGTATATTACGACCAGCCGAAGATGAACGAGGAGTACAAACCGGAGATTACCACCGGTGCGTACGACGACTTCGATGTACATGACGAGTTCTACTGGGCTGCTATCGAGCTGGCTATCCTTACCGGAGACAAAGCATACAAAGAGGTCGCTACGGAGCATGCTATAGCTATCGCAGAGGGCAACGGTCAATATACCCCTGCCGTCTGGGGCAATGTGACCGAACTGGGTTACCTTGACTTGCTCATGCACACCGAAGACGAGGCCAAAAACAAAATCAATATGCAAGCCTTGTTCGAGTACCTCCAACCTTTCCTCGATGAGGTAGAGTCCGTATCCGTGCATCACTCACCGTACGGCAATCGTGAGGAAGACTTCTTCTGGGGCTGTAACAGCGAGGGCTGCTGCTGGCGCGGTATTGAATGCCTGTATGCGTATCGTCTGACGGGCGACGACAAGTATCGCCGCGCTGCGGAACAATGCCTCAATTACATCCTCGGACAGAATGCTACGGGCTACTGCTATGTGACGGGCTTTGGTACCAAGCCGACGAGCCATCCGCATCACCGCTTGTCATTCAGCCATCCGAAGGGCACACACCCGGGCTTCCTGGCAGGAGGATCTAATCCTATGCGTCAGGATGCAGAGACCGACGGCGTGCAATATCCGAAGGATGTGCCGGCTGATGAGAGTTATCTGGATTACCAGCCGAGTTATGCCTCCAATGAGGTGACGATCAACTGGAACGTCACGTTGTTTGCCCTCACGGCAGGTTTGGATGCCATAGAGTGATAGAGATAGCGCAGACGAAGAGCCTGTAGGATCTATTAAAAAGAACGCGGTTTACCACTGGATTGGTGGTAAACCGTGTTGCTGTAGATAGGCATTGGCAGCTGAGAAATGTCCGCATCCGATGAAACCTCGATAGGCAGACAAGGGGCTGGGATGCGGAGCCTCGAGCACCAAGTGCTTGCGGCGGTTGATATATTGCCCCTTACGTTGTGCATAACTGCCCCAAAGCATGAATACCAGATGTTCGCGTTGGCTGCTCAGTGCCATGATAGCTGCATCGGTCAGTTCTTCCCAGCCTTTGTTTTGATGACTGCCGGCGCGGTGGGCTTCCACGGTGAGCGTAGCGTTGAGCAACAGCACTCCCTGATCCACCCAGCGCTCCAGATGACCGGAGGTCGGCATAGGAATATGTAGGTCACGTTGCTGCTCCTTGTATATATTCTCGAGACTTGGAGGAATACGTATGCCATCCGGTACCGAGAATGCCCATCCTTCAGCCTGTCCGGGCTCGTGATAAGGATCCTGACCTAATATGACAACGCGCACCTTGTCGAAAGGGCACGCGTCGAAAGCATGAAAGATAAGTCTGGCCGGCGGATAGCAGGTCGTTGTGGCGTACGCATGACGAACAAACGAGGTCAGAATCTCGAAATACGGCTTGTCGAACTCCGGTTGCAGCACTCGATGCCATGATTCATCAATACGAACAGTCATTTAGCTATCAGTAATCAGAAGTCAGAAATCAGAGATCAGATATCAGTCAACGATGAGCATGGCATCACCGTAATCGCCGAAGCGGTAGTTGTGCTTCAATGCTTCCTTGTAAGCCCCCATCACTACCTCAAAGCCGCCAAATGCAGCCACAATCATCAGCTGCAGCGACAGCGGGAAGTAGAAGTTAACGAGCAATGCTGATGGCACAAGCACATCGTAGGGTGGGAAGATGAACCGATTTGTCCAACCGTCATACTCCTTGATGAGACCGGTTGTGCCGGCTACCGACTCCAAGGCACGCATCACTTCTGTTCCTACGGCGCAGACACGTTTCTTGCTAAGTTTGGCATTGTTAACCATATCCACGCAAGGTTTCTTGATAATGATCTGTTCGGAATCAACCTTATGTTTTGACAGATCCTCCACATCAATGAACTTGAAGTTGCCCAAGCCCACGTGTGACGTAAGAGTCGTATAGTTGATGCCTCGGATCTCTATACGTTTGAGCAGCGTTTTGCTGATATGCATGGAGGCAGCAGGTGCTGCTACTGCGCCAATCTCTGTAGCGAAGATGGATTGATAACGTTCCTCATCCAATTGCTTGAGGATAGGAGCAAGGTCGGCATCATCCTCAATCATATATTCCTTGCGGAACTGGCGTGAAGCTTCAGCGCGAAGCGGACGATGGATATATTCGGGTATAGGTGTTGTGCCGAACGCATACAAGGCCTGAACCAGTTCATCGGGAGTATAGTCGGATTCAAAACGTATAGTGCGGCCACGCGAAGTCGTATTGTCAATGATCTCGCCTGTGATGGTATTGTCATCATCAAAATAGAGTTTGTTGCCTATACGAATCTTCCTTGCCGGCTCTACCAACGCATCCCAACATCCCTCTTGGTGGTTCAGTTCACGCAGCAGGAACACCTCAATCTCGGCATTGGTCTTCTCCTTGATACCATACAGACGAGCAGGGAAGATGCGACTGTCGTTGAACACCATCACATCCTGGTCATCGAAGTAGTTAACTACATCGTTCATCCCCTTATGCTCCACTTGCCCCGTGGTACGATGCAGTACCAGCAACTTGGCATCCTCGCGATGCAAAGGCGGGAACTGGGCTATCTGGTTGTCAGGTAACTTGAACTTGAAATCACTCAATTTCATATATCTACTGTCCTTTCACTATATGTTTTTTCACTTTTCTATCTCTTGACTGAACTGCTCAATTGTCAGACATCTGTCAAGTGTATAATCTCCTACGCGTGTACGCCGCAAGGTAATGAGATGTGCTCCGCTCTCCAGGCGTTCGCCGATATCGCGTGCCAAAGCGCGGATATATGTACCTTTGCTGCACACCACGCGTATAGTCATCTGCATCGTATCCGCATCGAACTGCAGGAGGTCAATGGCATCAATAACGAGCAGTTTGGGCTTGATCTCCACCTCGTCCTGCCGGCCTTTGCGGGCATATTCGTACGCACGCTTGCCGTTGATCTTCACGGCCGAATAGATGGGAGGTACTTGCCATTGTTCGCCCAGGAAAGTCGGCAACACCCGTTCAATCATCTCGCGCGTTATATGTCCGGTGGGATACGTAGCATCAACGGGATGCTCCAGATCGTAACTGGGCGTTGTTGCACCGAGTTGCAGTGTAGCCTCGTACTCCTTGGTATGCTCCATGAGCAAGTCAATCTGCTTGGTCTTACGACCGGTACAAACAATCACCACTCCGGTAGCCAGAGGATCGAGCGTGCCGGCATGACCTACCTTGAGTTTCTTTATACCCAAGGCACGGCACAACATACCGCGCACGCGATTGACAAGATCAAAACTTGTCCAGTGCAACGGCTTGTCGAATGCCAATATCTCGCCTTCTACATAATCGACCATACGATGGCAAATGTACCAGCCAACAGGCAATAAACGGCGAAATATATCAGTTTCTGCTTACGCACTATATTCAGCATAAACTTGCACGCAAAGCATCCAGTCAGGAAAGCTGCCACAAAACCTACCATCAGCGGGACAATACCCAAGTTGCTGACCACTTCGCCCTGCAGTACATCCAACAGGTCGAGGAATGCTTCACCAAGTATGGGTACGAGCACCATGAGGAATGAGAACTGTGCAACGCTTTCCTTCTTCACGCCGCAAAGCAGTCCGGTAGCTATCGTTGTTCCGCTTCGGCTCAATCCGGGCAGAACAGCACATGCCTGCGCTAAACCGATGACAAACGCGTCACGGTATGTTACCTCATGTCCCTCTTTCCCTTTCTGTGCCATGCGCTTGCTCAGCCATTCGCTCAAGTAGAGCAGAAGGGCTGTGACGAGCAGACAAATACCTACCAGCAACAAGCCGTTGCCAAAGAAGGCTTCCACCTCATCCTTGAAGAACATGCCAACGATGAATACGGGGATCATTGACACCAAGATCATTGCCACATAGTTCTTTTCTGCATTCCACTCCAAGGTGCAGAATGTGCCGCGCAGCAGTTGCATAATCTCTTTCCATAACACTACTATCGTAGCCAATACCGTAGCTGTGTGTACAACTACGGCAAATGTGAGATTCTCTTCACCGGCTGTACCTAACAGCGCCTGACCGATTTCCAGATGTCCGGAACTGGATACAGGCAGAAACTCCGTCAAGCCCTGTACGATACCTAATATAAGTGCTTCCCACCAACTCATAGCTGCGCATCATTTTCGTTAGACACACCTGTATCAGCCTTGTCATCCTTCTTGGGGAAGAGGATTGCCACAATCATCAGTACAAAGCCCGCCAAAGCAATCATCGGGCCGAGAGTAATGCGGCGGAAGGAGAAGATATCGGGATTATACTCTGTTGCGCCGGAGGGTTCTCCTGTCATCAGCGCAAAGCCGATGACAATCACCAATACGCATACAGCAATCAATATGGTGTTGAATTTGGGTAGTTGTTTCATTTTTGTGTCATTTGTCATTTAGCAGCCAAGATTGGCTGCTGTCTTTACTCTTTCAGCGCAGCAATCTATATTGCATACATCCGCTCGGTATTCATTCGGATATAGCGGTTAACAGCGATAAGCGAGCCTATGAGAGTCAGGATCTCACCTGTTAGCAATACCACGGCAGCTATCAGAGCAATATTCGTCCATGTGAGTTGCATCAGCACGATATGCATGGTAAATTGCACGTAGTAGAACAACCCTGCCAACAGGCACAATGCCAGCAATGCCGACCAGCATCCCATCCTCAGGCTGCGCGCCACGAACGGACGTTTGATTACCCACGGCGTGGCACCAACCAGTCGCATGGTGTTGATCAGGAATCGGCTGCTATATACATGCAGACGGATGGTGTTGATAATTAGCACATACGCTATCAAGATCAACATTGCAGCCAAACCGATGAGCACCAAGGTTACCTGGCTCACATTATGCTCCAGCAGTTCAACCAGATCCTTCTGATACATCACTTGCTTGACGTAAGGAAACCCGGCTATCTCACTCTCCACAACAGCTATGCTGTCAGCGTTGGCATACAATGCGTTCAGGTTCACCTCATAGGAGGCAAGCAGCGGATTATATCCCAAGAAAGCTGCCGGATCGTCGCCAAGCGAACGGATATGTTCCTCCAGGGCTTCTTCTTTTGATATATATCTGCATTGATGACAATACGGTGCTGCGCGCAACACAGCGGCGCAGCGGGCTACTTGTGCGGAGTCTGCATCTTCGTTCAGCACAACGGTTAGCGTCACATTATGCTTCACCTCATCGATCATCCGATGGGCAGACAGGGTAACCATCGCTACCAATCCTACCAGGAACAACACCAGCGTGATGCTCACGGTAGTAGTGACGTACATATTCCAAAATCGTCTCTTCTTCTGCATACACTTTTGCTACAAAAGCAAAGGGGCAGGAACTGCATCCTGCCCTTGTTGCCAATGGATTAGTATTCCCACAGATCCAATTCCGTATTCAGCAGTTCGCTCGCTATACGTTCCTGGTCGCGATGCACGAACTCCTCGGTCAGCACCTCTTGACCTTGAATAATCATACGATCGTACATATTGTCGTCACCGATAATATACGAGGTGTACATATGTTCAGCAAAGAAGTTGTCAAACGTAACACGTTTGCTGCTGTTGTTCAGAGGAATCATGTACTTGCGTGCCATGAACGGACGCAGGTGGTCGAACAAGATCCAGAAGCGAATCTGTGAAACCAGATTCTGATAGGGATCAGGCCCTTCTCCCATAGCAGATTGCATAGGTGCGATAGCCATGATCTTGGTATAGAAACGGGATGTGTGCTTGTCGAAGAACACAATCTCCATCGTCAGATACTTGAGTTGGTTTCGTACGTAACCTGAATAGCCGAAGGTATTGATCTCCAGGTTATGGGATATGGAGTCATCGTAGGTCACGATGTACTCATCGCGATCCTCCGTATCGATGATCTCACTCTGCGGACGTACGGCAAATACGCCCTGCATATCCCGGTTACGCTGAATAATCATGGAGTCCAGGAACAAAGGTTTTACACCACGCGGGTTGGCCGAATACAAGGTCAAATACTCTTGCTGGCCATCCAACGTTGTTCGACCATTGACCACGGCATCCATAATCAGTCGGAACAGACTCCAGTACTTGGGGTCATCAGGGTTGGTGGGGAAGTAGAGCTGGAAGTTCTGCTTGTATCGCATATCAATGATACGGTATACCACGCGCGACCAGACGATATCGTCCGTACGGTGGAAGATCGTAGCTATCGTGTCGGCGTTCTCGTCCAACTCTTGCGTCTCTATACGTACTGTACCCAGTTCGTTGAAGAACGAATTGATGCGGTGCTGCGCCTGCAATCCAAGCGTGGCACTGACCAATGCGATGATTAATAGTGTTCTCTTCATACAATAATTACTTTAATACGAGCGTTAAGTTGCCCTGGTACTGTTGCTCAGCACCACCTTTGGTGCGATATTTGATGTTTTGCACCAAGACAAGGTCACCACTCTTCAACTGACCTATTTGCTTCAACTGTGCAGCCGAGAACTTGTTGCCCGACGACTTGGCAGTCTTACGCAAGATATAGGTATCGAAACTTGTAATTTCGAAAGGCACTTCAAGCAATCCGTCCTCGCCATAACCGATCTCAAGGATTGTAGCCTTGTTCAGGTTCTTACGGGCTGTTTTGCTTGCATCCACCTGCTTACCAGCATCCACAAAGTACGGCATAGGTTGCGGCAGACGTTGTACCTTAAAGGTTTTCTCACCCATCGTTTGAATTTTTCCGTTCATGTCGGCTTGTACGGTTACCTTAACCGTCTTGGCATCGGCTGTCGGACGCAGTATGTAGAACTTGCCTTCGCGACGAACGGTAGCGCCAGAAACGCTCAGTTTCAGCTGATTGTCGGTCATACCGGGGGCTGATACAACGTAACGGTTATCGAAGTCACGATAGATGATGTTCAGATCCTCGTTCATTACGGAAGCGGAAGGCTCACCAACTACGAACGATGACTCAAACGGCATGCTGATTGTATCACGACCTTGCTTGTAGCGAACGATACCTGTGAACTTCTGCTCACCCGATCCGCTGGCGGTGCAACGGTATATACCGTCTTCGCCAAGCTCTACACCGTTTACAAAGTAATCCGGACGAGCTGTCGAGTCGGTAGCAGCCAGAATGATCTGTGCCTCATATTGGTCGCCGCGAATCACGTATGATGATTTCGGGATCACATAGGCGCGGATATCGTTAGCTGTAAAGTCGTTAGCTGTAATACGCTGATACAGACGTGTTACCGTACGGTTCTCATACGAACGGATATCGTTCTGATACTTGGTAAGGATAGCCAAGCAGGCACCGGCAGGCATACCGTCGAATACAGAGGCTTCCCAAGGAATAGAGTCGCCATCGTTGTTCACACCTTTCTCGGTATTGAAGATACCGCGAATGATTTGTCCGGGTTTGCCGTCACGCGCGCGCTTGGAATAATGTTGTACATCCATGAGCAGTTCGCGGTAGTCCTCAATCTTCTTGCGCAATACGGCGCCGTTAGGCTCACCTGTTTCAGGATCGAGCATAACCATGGCGTATGTGCCCGGGTGATCGAAGTCAGAGGTGTTGATGATCTTGCGAGCGGTAGAGTCAAATCCCTCACCGTCAACAAGCTTGGTAACCTCAACCTTGAAGTTCTGGATGTAGTTGTACAGTTCGTCAGAAGCCTTACGCAACGAGTCGGCTTGCATATACAATTGGCCTACCTTGGTAGGGTTCTCTGCATACGCGCGCTCGAATCGACGATACTGCATGGCATTCTGCTCAATCGTATTGTCGAGAGTTACGTGCAGTGAGGCATCCACCTTCGTGAAGGCATCAAGCACGTTCGTACTTACGTTCAACGCCAACATGGCCGTAAGCACGAGGTACATCATACCAATCATTTTTTGTCTCGGGGTTTCCGGACAGTTAGTTGCTCCACTCATTTCTTAATTTTTTATGCGTTATTACTACTTCAAGAAATGGTTAAACTTATGCAAGTGCATTGAGCATATTTCCATAAACCTTGTTCAGATCAGCTACTTGTGCAGCCAGTTGCTTTGCGGCAGCCTCATAAGCCTCGCTGCTCTTAACGGCAGCGGTAGTAGCGGCGGCAGCTTTTTTCATATCGGCGGCAATCAGTTCTACCTGAGCTGTAGCGGCGTTGGTCTTGTCGGCTTGCAGCTTCAGAGCCTCTGCTTGTGCCTGTACGTTCTTGAGTTGCAGCTCGTAAACGGCGTTGAGGTTGTTCAGGTTGGCGTTAACGGCGTTCAGTCCCTTCTCGTAAGCTTCGGTCTGACCGGACATGTTCGTAGCTGAAGCAGCGAACTTCTCCATTGCGCTACCTGCTACTTCCATCTTCTCACCGAGTTTGGCTGTACCTGTAGCCAGGTTACCCAGGTCATTGAGTTGTGCTGCGGTCTTGGCTAACTTCTGGATGCCTTCGCTCAAGCTGGCTTTTTCCTTGTCCGACAACTCGCCTGCGGGAATACCCATTCCGGCATTGCCGCCGGCAGGAGCGTTCGTACCGAGCAGGGTCGGTTTCTCGCGTTTCGAGATCTCCTCAAACAGATGAGGTTCTGCACCATGCTCCAGCGAGATCAGTTGCGGGAACACCTGCTCCCATGCATATGTGGGGTGGGGAGCATCCAACGTACCGATCATGAAAAGGAAGGCCTCGGTAAACATACCGATCATCAGCACGACAGATGCACCTGGCCAGTGCAGAATCTTAAACAATGCACCTACGATTACGACTGCAGCACCTACTGAATAGATGATACCAGTGACACGTTTACCTTTGTAGGATTCATACCATTTCATGAATCCACTTTTTTCTTTGTGAGCCATTTTTTTTAGGATTTAAATTTTTATAACTTAAAGTTAACTATGTTTCTGTTCAAATTGTCCTTCGGTTATTAGTCACCGATGAACGAACGTACGCAGCGGAAGCCGATATACGGACGACTCTCGTACTGGTACTCGTAGTCGCGTGCACCGCACTGAAGGTAGTCCTTCACATCCTTCCAGCTACCGCCCTTGATAACCTTGCGTTTCAGCACGTCGGGGTCATCCTTACGAGCCATGTAAGCATGGTTAGGGTTGTAGTCGTGGATGATGGTGTTCGTTGTCTTGGAGTAGGTCTCCATGGTCCATTCCGATACGTTGCCTGCCATGTCGAACAAGCCGAAATCGTTCGGACGATACGATGCCACGGCCATCGGGCCGTTGCCGGTATCATCGTTGTATGCACCGTGATAGGGCTTGAAGTTTGCCAGGAAGCAACCCTTGTAGTCGCGCACATAGTTGCCGCCCCAAGGATACATTGCCATCTTGCGGCCACCGCGTGCCGCATACTCCCACTCGCTCTCGGTAGGCAAACGGTATAACTGGGCATCAAGCTTTGCGTAACTCTGCATGATCTTCGTACGCCAGTTGCAGAATGCATGCGCCTGCTCCCACGTTACGCCTACTACAGGATAGTTGGCATAACCCTCGTGATAGAAGTACTTGAGCATCTTCGGGTCGTTATATGCATACTGGAAGTCACGAATCCAAACCATCGTATCGGGATAGATATTGATGATACACTCGGTGTACAGGTCTTTCGGCTCTACGAGCTTGCGGATCAGTGTTGTGTCGTGGATAGCACCCATCTCATCTACCCAGAACGAGTCGACACGTGCCGTAGCGTTGTCGGGGTATTTACCTTTCGCAACGT
>Ga0310696_10000464_pt1 | contig 64233 bp, 61 predicted proteins | sample AusTroGonzalo_MG_4_FD_203885 | JGI IMG/M metagenome (GOLD analysis project Ga0310696, IMG submission 203885) | Bovine rumen microbial communities from tropical cattle in Woodstock, Queensland, Australia - Gonzalo_02 (v2) (version 2) | ecosystem: Host-associated > Mammals > Digestive system >...
TGGGTGATGAAAGAAACGACCATTTCGGAAACCGTCATTTCGGATGCAAATGAACATCTTCCTCCTTCCCTCATTGCGATAGATTTTGCCGGTTTTTGTATTTTGCCCGCATAAGTGCGAAGTCTTCAGGAGCCGCGTAAGGAGGCGTTCACCGAAAACTTACATCTATTTTATCCAAACAGCCCTTCCAGCGTTACCACGCGCTGCACACGGCTGCTGTACATATTCTTCTTCAGCCCGAATGTCGTCACCAGTGTTACCTGCACATTTCTCTTACCGCCTGTCTCTTCCTGCAAGCGCATTATTTTCCGGCGTAGCCGCTCATCATAATCTTTCGAAATCACAAAATCATCCTGAGAGAACTTCATCTCGCACAGGTTCAGCACGCGATCGGCACGGTCTATTAACATGTCAATCTGAGCCCCGGGAGCGTTACCTTCTGCCGTTGCATGCCAAGGATACACTTCAGCCTGAACACCGCTGATGCCCAAGGCCCTCTTCACCTCCATCTGATGTACAAAGCACACATCCTCAAACGCCCGGCCCCGCCATGAATTCAGCCTAGGACTGTTCTGATTGTCATACCAATACGTCCTGTTGTTTGATGGATTCTTCTGCACAAAGCCCAGATAGAAAAGGCAGAACATATCCGTCAATTTGTAATATTGTGTTCTTTTCGATTCCCCGAAGTTCCAATATATCGTTACCAAATCGCTGTTCACCAGCGCTTTCAGCATATTGCTCAGCGTACCGCCAAGTGCAATGCCGGCTTTCTCAGCCAACGCCTCTCGGGTCAACCCATAGCGGTTCTCGCTCAGCGTCTCCACAATGCGCCTGTAGCCCGCATTGTCAGCAAATAGCGAGGTAAAAAGCCGGTCATACTCCGTCTGCAGAAAGCCGTTCTCTGCAAAGAATATCGCATCGATGTTCTCAGCCAGCGATAGTCCCGGCTGAAAATACGACAGATAGTAAGCCACACCGCCTGTCAGCATATACGTCTGCACCACATCATAGCGGTCAAGCGTCACACTCCTGCGGTGCAAATAGGTTTCCGTTTCAGCCAGCGTAAACGGATGCAGGTGCATCTCGTAGTTAGTCCTGCCATACAGCCCGCCTTTGTTGTTAATCAGGTTGTTCAGCATCCAACTCGTCGCACTTCCGCATACGATAAGCAGCAGGTTGTGTTTTCCCGAACCCCAGTCATTCCAGAAGTGCTCGAATGCTGACAGGAAATTGACCCTTGGAGTGTCTAGCCACGGCAGTTCGTCTATAAATACCACTATTTTACCCTTGCCCCGTTTCTTTTCCAGCAGAGCCTCCAACCGATGAAAAGCCTCAAACCAGTCGTTGATGGGTGACTCATCCTTGCTTCCATACCTGCGCAGCGAAGCAGCAAACTCATTCAACTGTATGCGGTAAAGCAGCTCACCATTCTTGTCATGCGCCTTCAGCTCCATTGGCGATACAGCAGTGTGTTTAAAGGCGAAGCAATCGTCAAAAAATTCTCTTACCAAGAATGTTTTCCCTATTCTTCTGCGCCCATATACCGCCAGCATTTGAGCTGTTGATTCATTCACAAGGCGTTCAAAAACAGCCTGTTCTTTCTCTCTGGCTACGATAAGATTTTTCATATTTCATCAAAATTATTCAGCCGCAAAGATACAACTTTTTTCTTTCACGGCTGAATAATTTTTCAACCTTAAACCTTGTGGTGTGCCGTCGGCTTGGCCGACAACCTTAAACTTTAAACTCTTAAACTGACTCTCTGCCTGACCGAAGGGAACGGCCTGCGAGCTTGATGAGCAAACTTCTTAAACCCTTGAACTCTTAAACTCTTGAACTTCTTAAACCCTTTTAAGCAGTAAGCCGTAAGCTGTAAGCCAAATAAGCATCTAAGCATCTAAGCACCTAAGCAAATCAACCATAGTATTCCTTATACCAAGTAGCAAACTTCCGCAACCCCTCTCTCAGCGTTATCTTCGGTGTAAACCCAAAGTCTCGTTCCAATGCTGTAGCATCCGCATACGTGGTCGGCACGTCGCCAGGTTGCATCGGTACCAGCTGCTTATGGGCTTCAAAGTCGTAGTCCTGCGGCAGCACACCGGCACGAAGCAATTCTTCTTGCAAGGTCTGCACGAAGTCTAAAAGGTTTTCAGGCTGACCACCTCCGATATTGTACACTGCATACGGCGGTATCGGCAGGCCGTCTTCGCCATTGCGCTTCTCGGGGGCTTTGGCCATTACACGGACGATGCCTTCCACAATGTCGTCCACGTAGGTGAAGTCGCGGCGGCAGTTGCCGTAGTTGTAAATCTGGATGGTCTCACCACGCAGCAGCTTGTTGGTGAAGCCGAAGTAGGCCATGTCGGGCCTTCCGGCAGGGCCATAGACGGTGAAGAACCTCAGGCCTGTGCTGGGGATGTTGTAGAGCTTCGAGTAGCAATGGGCAAACAGCTCGTTGCTCTTTTTGGTGGCGGCATAGAGCGAAACGGGGTTGTCCACCCTGTCCTCCACCGCAAACGGCACCTTCTTGTTGCCGCCATACACGCTCGAACTGCTTGCGTACACCAGATGTTCCACGGGGTTGTGGCGACACGCCTCTAATATGTTGTAGAACCCAATGATATTGCTTTCAATATACACATCAGGATTTTCGATACTGTAGCGAACCCCTGCTTGTGCAGCAAGATTCACCACCACATCAAATTTATAGTCCTCAAAGAGTTTATCCACCAAAGCCTTGTCAGCAATTGAGCCTTTAACGAACTTATAGTTTACCCCTTCGGGAACCATTGCTTCAAGTTCCTTCAAACGATAATCTTTCAGCGACACATCGTAATAGGCATTCATATTATCGATGTTCACAATCGTTGCGCCTTTCACATCCGCAAACAAGCGCTTTATCAGGTTCGAGCCGATAAAACCGGCTCCACCCGTAACAAGAATGTTCTTCATTGTAATATTTCGTTTTATTTGTATTCCTTGTTTTACTCGCCTTCCCCTAAAACTCCAAGTAATTAAGCCTTGTCAGATTCTTATTATCCAGCCAATAATTAATATTATCATCAGCCAATTCAGTATTATTCAAGAAACTTGCCACTTCCAAAAGGGCATAGCCCGCATGAATCACCCGCAAGTCAAGGTCTCGAAGGTCTTTATCTTTATACTGTAGCAACAGACGGTATAATTGTTTCAACAGTTCTTCATCCTGTTTAATAACCTCTCCACAAAAATGCACTGCCACTGCTATTGTTACTATACAATCTGACAAACCCGGTGCGTTCAACATTGTACATTTGCTTAATAGCACTTCGAACAAATGCCTATTCTCCAAAAACTTACCGTCCCTAAACATTTTATTCAATTCATCAGTTGCTGTCTCTACAGCATCTGGATTGTTACTGTACAATCCATTTTCCAATGTGTCAAAATGTCGAACCAAAGCGAGTTTCTCTTCAATATCTTTCTTTACCTCTTCCTCCAAGAAATATTTGTCAGCAAAACTTTTCATATCCCTAAGCAAAGATTGGTATTGATGGTCGAATATCATCCCTTGAATTCTCTTTTTTGTCAACTTTGCCAAATTATCTTTCAAGTTGATGCTGATTTTGGCAATCTCTTCTAACGACCATTCAAATGCTTTACCCAAATGCATAATAAAGAAAGGTTGAGCCTCAATAATAAATTGATCACTAACGCCACAATCCCATATATTTCGCTCCAAAATCACCTTCTTCAATTGCTCAACAGCTTCTGGTATCTCTTCTGCAAGCGAACAAAAATTAAACAAAGTGTATCTGTCACTCTTCTTTACCTCATCAATCATTGCGATGTGAGATTTCACAAATGACTCCTTAATCTCTTTTGGCAAGAATCCTCTTTCATCTAATGCGTTAAGCAAAATAGCCGTGCTTTTTAACTCTGAATCTTTTGCTATCTTTTCAATGAGTTCAAGTTGTTCATCGTTGAGTTTTTCCAATTTGTTTAGCCTCACTTGGTTTATTAACAAACTCAGCACTTCATCTTGCATTTTCGGATATAAACTTAGCAGAACCGTAACAACTTTACTTATATGTTCACTATCGTGCAAGCAGACAATAGCATTTGACACAAAATACTTAGAATCACCAGAATAGATGTATTTTCCTTCCTCTTCAACATAAACCGTGCTAAAATAACGATAAAAATCATCAAACCAAACATCTTCCTTCATGCCCCAGAACAATTGTGACCCAATTTGCAACATGCCGCTCATCAACACCAAAGGAGTATCCTGATTCGATAATGCATCCATCAATTGGCGCAACATTTCAGGAATATCCTCTTTAAGTGAATCTTCAAAAGCAAAGTCTTGCCCTATACGCCTCAAAACCTTACGGTTGTTATATTGGCAGCTATAATAGAGGCAAGCAAAGGGGAATGTCGCATAAAGTCGCTTGAAAACCAAATACCAATCTGCCACGTTAATGATATTTGATATACCATAGCACAGATTAAAACCATTTATACTTATCAAGGATAAAAATCTGTATGATTTTCTGGCCGCAGGATTATCATACTCATCACCATTCAAATTTGTTTGAACCGTTTCAGTACCGTATGTGTTGAGTTCAACCTTATTCTCTTTCAGCTCACGTATTATGTTTTGAATTTCATCATTTAGGCCGATAATACCTTTATCCTTGAACTCACTTAATGGATAAGTGGCCATGAAACCACTTTCAATACAATCATACAAAAAACTAGCCAAATATTTCTCAGCATCTGAATCGGCATTCATTATTACTGAATCCAAAGTCTTCAACGAATCCTGCCGGTTATAATAATAGTCTATCGATGCCTTTACAGTTTCAAACTCATTCGAAGGTTGCCAGTCTACAAGGAGCTGTCTCGCCCTTGTAAAGTCTAACTTATAAAGAGCTCTTAAAATGTTTTCTTGCTTGTCATAATCATTATTCTCAGTCAGAACCTCGGTTTCCGCCTGAAGCGTTTTATCATGCGTTTTGAGTTTTTCCCACCCGGGCATGCCTTCCATCTGACTTATAACACCTTCAGGTAAACACTCAGATGGAACACCCAAATCTGTAATAACATATAATAAAGCCTCCTTCTCAGCATCTGTCAATTTCCCAGCACCTTTCTTTATCAAATCAGATAAGACATAATCCTGAATCGAATAACTTTTTAGGTGTTTAAAATCCTTTCGTATCGAGCGCAACACCGCCAAAGCGTCATCAATCGGTTCTTGTGCTTCAAGTTTGTTATAAATATCACGCCATGCTTTTGTAACAGATGGCATTTTGCCCATTTCGGAGTTAAGTTCTTTTGCATCCGATGCTCCTGTACCAACAATGTATTTGAGGAAATGGTCTATTTTTAATGGTATAGGTGCGTCTTCCGCATATCTCAACAAAGTTCTTATTTCTGGTGAATCCAAATGAATCACGCCAATATGATGATTTCGATAGTATAGTTTTTGTGCATCGTCCATCGGTCGATTGTCTGTTAGGACAAGAAACACCTTGATATCATCTTCATCATCTTTGACCAATAACTCCGCGCCTTCACCAGCACTCCCAATCCCATTATCATTACGAGGCTCTTTGTCAAGAATGTCTTTTACCCAATTCAGCCACGACTTAAAATTAGGATCATCACCAGAGAAACCCAACAGACAATATGACCCGGAAAGCATGGCAACTCTCAACAAATACGAGAAAGCTTCATGCCGATGCAAATAATTGTCAAAATCCTCTCTTGAAATAATATATCTTCCAGAATGATCCCCATCAAATTCAAATGGTTTCTCAAGCGTTTCATCAGAAGGTATAAGAGACCCATGAATTTTTACGATTGGCCGTGCCATCTTCTTTCTCGACATCTCATAATCCGACCTTATGGTCAAATACTGCATGTCATATAAATCATTCGTAAACTCAAGGGCGTTGTCAAAATTGGTAGTGAAAACATATTGCCACTTACCTAACAAAAAACGTTGATGAATGGTGAAATCCTTATTTGTCAACACTGTTGTCGAATCACCTTTTACACCGTATCTTCCTCCTCCCAATTGATAGAAATATGGGTTATGAGTTTCGATATAATAATCAATGGCCTCTCTATAACCTTTAAAAGCAATATAGTTTGACACAACGTCCAGATAACCATCCCTTGCAATAATCTTGTCAATAAAACCTTTCTTGCAGTCCTCGTATGGTTGGATATCCACGCCAAAACGTTGATGAACATATTGTTGGTACATATCCGAAAGCTCCTGTTCATAGGCCTCTTCAACTAAATCCACAAGCAAACCACTCCAAGTCTGAGCCTTATTATACACATTACGGGTAAACCCAGCCCCCACGAGAGCCGACACCATCTCCGCGTCATACTTTCGTTTAAGCTGTTCTATTATCTGTTTCTCGGTCATCATTATCTTAACACTTCATTGAGCTGCGTTATCCATTTCTCGACTTGGTACATAACGCAATCTGTTTTCATTTCTCTTTCTTAACAAATATTATATTCCAACAATATTTTAATCTTTCAACCAAACTTCTACTCTTTATTTCTTCCTCATGTTCCTTGCATAGGCGCTTTTTTAAAACTGGCAATGAATTCTTTTCTGAAGGATCATCGAGATGAATACTCTTATCAAAACGCTGGCCGATAGAAAGTAGCCTGATATTATCAAGCCATCCATACACATCGCCAACTCTTGAGCTCTCATTTTTTAGTCTGAACCTTCTGATGAGCGAATGCGCAACCAAAGCGTACTCTCGCTCTATCGACGTAGCAAAAACCCCCTTATCATCGGTATTAATTGACACTGATATGGCTCGCTTCGGATATAAGTCCAACCCATCGTTGTTAAACTTCAGAATTGGATGTTCATCATATCGGTCAAATTCACCGATTTTTCGATTCGATGTCGGGTTGCACTCTATCGCAATTCCTATGTCCTCTACTTCTTGAAGTAATTTATGCTGAACTACCTCAATGGCCTTACACATCTCTCTATCCACCTCCCATGTGTCATAGATGTTTCCGTTCTGCTTCCCTTCTTTGTCATAATGATAAAGGTGATAAAGCTTGCAAGCCTCTCGCTGTTTACGAGCTTCATCGCAAACCTTTGACCTTACCAAAGACTTGTTCCACCATTCATCAGCGTCGCCGATCCGATATTTCACATTACCTGTATTATCATAACACTCTGGGTTATCCCCACGTAACAACATACTGCTATAATACAAATCGATGTCTGGTGTACCTCCATAGTGGGTATATACCTTTCTGAAGCATTCGCCATAGCGACGTTTCAATTCTTCCTTCGTCTTATCATACCCTCTTACACGAGTCAGCTTATCCCACAGCCAAGCGGCATTATCCATCTGCATCTGTAGAGATAATACCACTGTATAATTACGAAGTTCGTAATAGTCTCCAACTTCTACGCCTAACACCAGCCCATGACCAATCCTGTCTCCTTTTTGCAGTTGCAGAAAATGAATAGCTTCATCCACAGCCCTCAGTCCGTCAATAACATCCATAAAATCCTCCCCCACATGATAGGTGATTCCAAGATCAGCAGGACAACGCTCTTGCTTCCTCTTTATCTGGTGTCTTCTCAGATACCGAAACGCCTGCGCAAACACCTCTGGCCTACAGGCTATCTCGCTATTTGCAGCGTCTATTCCCACAACCCGATCAGCATAATACACCCCACTTGAATTTGTTTGCAATGAATTCCTTAATTCATAGATTCCTTTGGCTTGTTCCTTCACTTGTTTCCTCAATTTTTCATGACGGGGAACAACATCCAAAGCATCTTTCCTGTTATCAGGTTGCTTAATGAAATGATAAATATAGCGGTACGGCCACACTACATCATTCGCATCTCTGCGGGTTTTAAACATTCTGTCCTCAACAGCCTTGTCATTGAAGTCTATTTCTGCGATATTCTTCTCAACTACATTATATTTGCCTTCATCGTTCAATTCTGGGGTAATGCGGGTCTCATGGTACCTGCTGTTTGACGGTGATTCGTTAAAGAAGCTGGCAACGGCCAAATGAATAGCTGCCTTTTTATACGCCCTGTATTCTTGGGGTTTGGCAAATATTAGTTTTCGTTCTTCATAAATACTGAAATTAGTAAAACCTGTAGAATTGTTCAATTGACTTATCTCATGGCGTATTTCGTTCTTGATAAGTAAATAGGCATGAAGTAAAGTTGCTATTCGTCCGTCATTGTATGTTCCATTATAGATTCCGCTTAATGTATTATATAGAATATGACGTTCACCTGACAACAGGCTATAGGCGCAGGCTTCCTGCATCCCTTGAGGTACTGTTACTCCTTCTCGGATGGCATAATCAAATTGGGCGCTTTCCCCAGTAATGTCGTTGTAATAAGTCTTACCACTATTTATTAGGGCAGTTCCAATTATCTGTTGTAAATTATCAACTTCATCCAAAACAGCATTCTCATCATTCTTCTTTAGAAGGCCGTTTAATTCTTTAATTGGATAGTCTATCACATTCGCCAGGAACAAACGTATAGCGGCAGCTTCAGACGCTTTGCGGTAAAGGCGTTTTGCAGTACTTCTGCCACGATGGGAGCCTTGTGCGAACTCAGCCAACTCTTCAAACTGTTTCATCCTCCCATCAATATGGTTCATCAAGCATATCCAGTTGATGTCAAAATTAAGTGATGAGCCTTTCAAATGTGCATGGATGTCAGCCAACGGCATTTCCAGCATAGCTTCAAGTGTAGGGTCATCTGTTCTGATATACGAAGGCCAAGCAAAGTCATTTCGCTTGGATGTCGTTTGGACATTCTTCAAATCGTATGAAGCCAGATAAGCACACACCAACAAGTCTTCTCCAATAACAGAACTGAGTGTATGCCAACGAAGAAGATCCTCCCAATGACAAGTCACGCATGAGTTATCCTTAACCCTGAGCGTACCTTTGTCAACGAAATGTAGCAATCCATTATAAATCGAAGGGGCTTGGGCATACTCCAAATCTTCCGATGCGCTGTCATCTTTCATCCACAACGTATCTAACATCTCCACGATGCCATTCAGTTGGTCTATAGTAAACCGCTCGTCGTCTCTGCATTCTTCACGCATCAACTGCACCAGCTCATTACGTTCAATTGGAGGCATTTGTTCGCCATCCCCTGTTTTTAGATAGAGGTTGATGAGCCCTTCGCTATCGGCTCGCAACAATAATGCTCTCAGACACAACTGCAGTTCCTTATGCTTATGAATTTCTAATGATGCCATCTAATTCATCTTCAAACGGGTCGCGGACTTGTTTTGCTATTGCTGCCATGAATTGTTTTTTTACAGAAGATTTCTCTGGAGAGAACAGCCCTGCGAAAACCTTGAAAAATTCAAAATGAATCTTATATGGCTTATCCTCTTCCCCAGTCCTGTCATCATCATACCTGTCGTATGATTTAATACTATAGTTGGCCACAGCATTAAAGAATTCGTACAGCAAACCATATTCATCCTGAACATCCTTGTATTCATACGCCTTGATGGTATCCAGTAGGTCTTCAATTATTTCCATATTGCGGAAACAGCAGAACGACAGCCACTTCTCTTCTTCATTTTTCCATTCCTTAAAACGGTTCTTTAGAGTAATATCCCTCATAGCGTTGAATAGGGGGTCGCGTCCCTCTGCCCTTTCTGCCTTCAACTTGTCCAGAAATGTCTTACCATGTGGAAGAATTAAGAATCTATTGAAACAGCGCTCCACCCTACAAAGATTGAAGAACAAGGCACCAAGGTCGAAATATAAATCCGTATGAATACCAAAACCATCATAACACAATTCAGGTGATATTCGGTAAGTATATTGCGTTGTCGGATCCTTGGAACCATCGTAATAAATGGCCAACATCATGAATTCTGCCAGACTTGTTAGATGCTCTGTTGTCGCTTTCTGCCAGTTTTCCAAGCAGATTTCAAAAAGTTTATCAATATTAGCCATTGAAATGACCCTATATGAAATCTTATCAAACGGATTCTCTTGTGGTATCAATTCTTCTAATTCTGTACAATAGACACATCCACCCACTATTGCCTCATATTCATTCCAAACCACATCACGTTCAGGTTTCTGTATCAGCAAATTAATTCTCTCTTGCTCCTTTTCTTTTTCACTTGAAGATGAGATAGTGTCGTAGGCGCGGTATAGTTGCATACTATAGTAAGATTTCAGGAAGAAAAGGAATTTCCTTAAATTCTCACCTATATTTGTTCGTTGAGTAAGTCTGATAATTGCCAGAACATCACCAATTGAGATATTAAAAGGCGAGTTATTCGGGCTGATGATTTTATCTATCGCCGAATTCCCTACTCTTTTACTCAAATTTGACTCGTTGATTTCATCTAATATCTGGAGAACCTCATAGTTCAACTCCTCCATATCCTTCACTCGCTTCACCCGTTCGGCGTACGCCTTATATTCTTCCGTCAGATTAATGTCGCACCAGTCATTGTAAAAGTATTGCCGGAACATCTCTTTATTATAGTAATGCGGCTTTTCCTCTCCCGATTCTGCATAGTCCTTCATTTGCAGTAGAAGTTTGAACATCTGGCGCATATCGCGTAGATTTCTCGGCACGATGTAGCTTACTCTTTTGGCGCTATTGTAAAAAAGGAATCGAGTCTTCAGGAAAATCAGCTCCGGTATTACCTGCTTTATCTTTATTCCTTCCGAAAGGTTGTAGCCCCATTTCTCACTGCCTATGAATTCTGGCTCTGCATCCATATATTCCGATGGTGTCGGCATATAGATGCGTTGGTGGGCTGGGAGCAGTTTTGCCAAATAGCGTTCCGCACGATCAGCTATCTCGTCAGTGTCAGCCCAATATTCTTCTGTGTATTTGCGCTGAATAATACCCGACAATTGCGCTATCTTCATCGACATCAATGTAATGATATTAGGCTGCATGAAGTACTTCCGCAGTTGTTCGCACATCTCGTAAGCATGTTTACTGTCTATATCAATATCGTCAATCATTAACAGTAGCACACCATTCTCGCTACCATTGTATTTCAGATACAATTCAACCAATTTACGGATATTTCCCTTGACATCGACTGAGGCCGCCATATCTACCAAATATTCCATCCCGTCCTGAGCCTTTTTATCTCCAAACATGCTTCGGAGATTCTGCTGTACCTGAATGAACATTTTCATCAATTCATTCCTATAATTGTTCCCCTGTCCTTCCTTCAGTTCTTCGTCTTTTTCTCTCCCTTTAAATGCGCTGTACAGTCTGGCAATGAACAAAGAAAGAATGTTGTGCTCCTCATCAAAGAAGGATGGGTCTATCATCGGTATGGTAAGAAACTCCGTGTCTGCTGCATATTGGGTTTCTCGACAAACTTCTCGCCGGTCGTAACCAGTCAACATATTAGCCATAGACAGCATGCATGAAGTTTTGCCTGTACCACGGTCTCCGTCAAACACAATAATATTATTGTTGTTATCCACGCTATTATGTAGTGTTTCTGGTGGTATCTGCATGTGCTTCACACCTTTTAGGTAGCCATCTATTAAAAGAACGCATTGTTCATATTGATTTATGAACATAGAGCTCTTAAAGTCTTTCGCTCCCTCAATATGCGGCCGGTTGTCACCGTTTAAATCAAACTTTATTTTTTTCATGTTGCCATTTTTATTTTACAACCCAATTATTCATTGCTACATTCACGATTTTCCCACGATAGTAAGGGGCTAAAAGTTGTTCCGTCTCAAATAGTTTGCGATTGCTTTCCGTAAGATTTTTCCATACAATATCACTAATCACAATGTCATCATCCGCAAAACCAGCATTTTTCTCTGCATTTTCTATAGCTTTCCCTGTCCACAGAAATCTTGGGAAGCGAATATCGTTTAGGTTGATAGGGAGCATAGACAATTGACCATAGTCCATACCTATCGATGCCTTTATCATCGGAAAGTCATGTTTTTTGGCTTTTTTTGAGACCACCATTGCCAATGTCCTTACCCGCGCCGCATCATCTAGAGCCTCATTGAGTTCTGACTTCAGTGAGGTTTCGTAAACCATTCGCAGATATTTTTCTGTAACCATAATATCCTGGCAGCAGCTACTAGCTCCTCCTATTTTCATTGCTTCAGAAATAAAGCTCTGAATAACGGGAAGTTCCTTATTTTCATCATACAAATGCCACATATCTGATACTATGTCAAAATTCACATGAACCACTGTGGCTTGGGGTAAATAAACTTTTGATGGGTTTATTTCCTCAACGCTGGGTATTCCTCGTGCATTCACTGGATTTTCTGATGAGAGTACGGCATCTATCCTATCCAATGATTCTGCAAAATTATATGCTGTTATCATTCCGATTCCTTAAATTACAAATAAAACACTATCAAAGAGCGTCATCTTTCCACTTTCAGTAAGCTGTAAGCTAAATCAAGCCTTCAACTCCTTCATCGCCCCCTCTATCTCCTCCAACGGCACACTCCCTCCCCACATCCTATAAACATACTCAGGCGTAATACCTCCAAAATCCATAGAACAGGACTTTCCTTCGTTCTCAATAAACTCGCGTAAGCGGATTACAACATCTTTATCCATATTATTTATTTTAAGCGTTTTACATCTAACTTCTTACATCAAACATCTTACATCTCCAAGATGTCCGCTGGACTCTGCGGCTCATACGGGCCGTCCTTGCATTCTATAATAACAGAACCTGATTCCAATGCTTTCACGGTGTGCCATTGGCCTTGGGGAACGTTTAATGCCACAATGGGGCCATTGGGCGAAAGCTCTATCCGCTCGGTGCAAATGCGTTCCAGTTCATCATAAAACTCCCACACTAAGCGGCCACGCAAGCATACAACCGTTTCAGAGGTCTTCTGGTGGCGGTGGATGGGCAACGGGCTGCCAGGTTCTATGGCATTGAGCATACGTTGGGATTGGTCTTCGGCTGAGTTGCGAAGATCCAAATTCATGCGCAAACGTGGCGAAGCCTTAGCTTGCTCAGTCAAACTATCTAATAATGCTTGAGTAATCTTCATAATGTATCATTTAACGCCATTGTGGCCAGAATAAATAACTACAAAACTGCCACATGGCTTTCAATAATCTTTTCATATCGAGGCGGGTTTCATCAGATGGCTCTTTACACCACACCAGAATGCACTTCCATGGCTCTCATTAAAGCATAACTTTCGTTTCCATCCGTTCGATTGCCAACGACGGTATTTAAACGGCACTCTCTTCCAAATATGCTTAGGCTCTTTGCCCAAAAACTCAGGTAAAAGAATATCGTTCAAAACTCGCTCTTTCATGAATGGGTCAAACTGAACACTGGGGAATAGTTTAATTTCAAACCTAAGGTCGCTCACGCAAATGGCGTTGATGATTTTATAAAACTGTATCATCCCAAAGTGTTCCAATGTACCTTCCAGCCAAGTCCAATCAATCCCTGAATGATGGTTCTTTATAAAAAAAGCCCAGTCTAACAGTTGCCTTATTGTCAACCTTTCAGATGAAAAATGAGCGATCATGTGTCGGACTAGAAATACTGCATTAAGGTTTGCTGTTGGTAAATCCAGTTTTTGATTGAAGAACTCCACTGAACAAGTGCCATCGTTTGCTAACGATTTAAAGACCTTCTCAAGTTCCTCATTTAATTTAAGGGCGTGTACATTAATGAAGTCATAATGGTTCTCAACTGTAAACCCCTGCCATTGGAACACCGTATGGTGATGATGAGAGTTGTCAATCTTAATTCCAAACTCACTTGCCAGTACCGCATCGGCTTCCTTACATTGGCCAAACAGGTAAATGTCAATATCCCCGTAAGGTCTATGTTCAGGCTTTGGCCAATTCATACCACAAGCCAAGCCTTTCAAAATCATCATCTGATAGCCATGCAAGTGATAGAATTCTGCCAGTTCATTTACAGCCTTGCGATAGAGCACATACTGTGATTCGTAGCCCTGCATCACCTCACCTATCCAACGTAACCACATCAATTGTGGAGGATGTGTATTTTGTGGTAGCCGATTTACGCCATCAACCAAAACACCTAAAAGCCCATGCTGTTTTGCAAGGGCTTCTATAGCGTTCCAGTCGATGCTATCTGGCAACGAAACTGTCGCCGTATTCCCGATTCCTAATCTGACTAAAGCCAGAAAAGTTTCATTTAAGCTATTAAGCACCTAAGCGGTATGCTAATATTTGCGCCAAACCATCTTGTTGACCACTCCCACATAGCTCTGGATGATGCGAACCACCTTGGTCGAGACGTTCTCGTCCACATAGTCGGGAACGGGGATGCCGTGGTTGCCGTCGCGGATGAGCTCCACTGCCACGTCAACGCTTTGCAACAGGCCGACGGTGTCGATGCCGCTCAGCACGAAGCAGCCTTTGTCCAAGGCTTCAGGGCGCTCGGTGGAGGTACGGATGCAGACAGCGGGGAAAGGATGACCGACGCTCGTGAAGAATGAGGATTCCTCAGGCAATGTGCCAGAGTCAGAAACCACTGCAAAAGCGTTCATCTGGAGGCAATTGTAGTCGTGGAAGCCCAGTGGCTCATGCTGAATCACTCGTTTATCCAATTGGAAACCAGTTGCCTCTAAACGCTTGCGGCTACGGGGGTGGCAGCTATAAAGAATAGGCATGTCATATTTCTCAGCCATCTTGTTAATGGCGGTGAACAACGACATGAAATTCTTCTCGGTATCGATATTTTCCTCACGGTGGGCAGACAGCAAAATGTATTTGCCTTTCTCCAAGCCCAGACGTTTGTGGATGTCTGATGCCTCAATCTCTTTAAGGTTGTTGTGCAGCACCTCGGCCATGGGGCTACCAGTGACATAGGTGCGCTCTTTCGGCAGACCCGTATCAGCCAAGTAGCGGCGGGCGTGTTCGCTGTAGGCCATGTTCACGTCGCTGATGATGTCCACAATGCGGCGGTTGGTCTCTTCGGGCAGGCACTCATCCTTACATCTATTACCGGCTTCCATGTGGAAGATCGGGATGTGCAGACGTTTGGCTCCAATCACGCTGAGGCAGCTGTTAGTATCGCCCAGCACCAAAACTGCATCAGGCTTCACTTCTACCATGAGTTGATAGCTCTTGGCGATGATGTTGCCCATCGTCTCACCCAGGTCGTTGCCCACGGCCTCCATATAGATGTCGGGGTCAGCCAGCTTCAAATCCTTGAAGAAGACACCATTAAGGTTGTAGTCATAGTTCTGCCCTGTATGCGCCAGCAGGCAGTCGAAGTACTGGCGGCACTTGTTAATGACCGCCGCCAAGCGGATGATCTCAGGTCTTGTCCCGACGATAATCAGGAGCTTTAATTTTCCGTTATCTTTGAATTTTGCCATTTCTCACTGAATTTATGTTTTTATTTTTTTGTCACACAGATAGCACAGATAGCACAGATATTTGCTGCTCCGCAGCTTTTTTCGTGTCTTCCGTGTTTTTAGATGTTTTATTTTACTGGTTCGAAGTATGTGTCGGGCTTGTTGGGGTTGAAGATCTCATTGCAGTACATCACCGTCACGAGGTTCTCGGTGTCGCTGAGGTTGATGATGTTGTGGGTATAGCCGGGGAGCATGTGGATGCATTGGATGTTGTCGCCCGTGACTTCAAATTCGATGATTTCATCTGTTCCTAACTTGCGTTCCTGGATGAGGCCATGACCTTTCACCACAATAAACTGTTCCCACTTGGTGTTGTGCCAATGTTGGCCTTTGGTGATGCCGGGCTTGCTGATGTTGATGCTCACCTGACCTGAGTTAAGCGTATGAACCAACTCCGTGAAGCTACCTCTATCATCCACATTCATCTTCAAAGGGAAAGCAACCTTTTCCTTAGGGAGATACGAGAGATACGTGGAGTATAACTTCTTAGCGAAGCTGTTGGCGGGAATCTCAGGAATCATCAGGGTTTGCGGCTGGGCTGCAAATTGCTTCAGCAGGTCAACAATCTCACCCAAAGTTGCCTTATGAGTAGTCGGAACAAAACAGTAGCGACCATCTTGAACCTCTTGAACATTTAAACCATTGAACTCACATCTGTGTTCCTCCCCTTTCAAGCAAGCTATCATTTCGTCAACAAGGTCGTCTATATAGAGCAGTTCCAGTTCCACACTGGGGTCATTCACGGTGTAAGGCAGGTCATTGGCAAATGCGTTGCAGAAAGTAGCTACTGCTGAATTATAATTCGGGCGGCACCACTTGCCGAAGAGGTTGGGGAAGCGATACACAAACACCTTTGCACCTGTTTCCTTGCTGTAATTCAAGAAGAGATCTTCGCCAGCTTTCTTCGAGCGACCATATTCACTGTTACCGAAACGACCCGTCAAAGATGCCTGCTGGCTTGAGCTGAGCATCACGGGGCATTTATTCCCGTGCTTCTTTAGGGTGTCGAGCAAAGTCGAAGCAAACCCGAAGTTGCCTTGCATAAATTCTTCCTGGTTTTGCGGACGGTTCACACCAGCGAGGTTGAACACAAAGTCGGCCTTTGCACAGAAGCCGTCCAACAGCGATGGGTCGGTATCAATATCATACTCGTAGATCTCCTCGATATTCAACTCTGGAAATCTACGGTCTTTGCCTTCTTGTATATTGCTGAGGTTCGCGCAGAGATTCTTCCCCACGAAACCCTTAGCTCCTGTAATTAAAACACGCATTTTCTTTTTTTTTTGAACACGAATTGCACTTTTTTTCTTTTGAACACGAATTATACGAATTACACGAATTTTTATCTCACATTCGTTCGATTCGTGAGATTCGTGGTCACTTAATCAGACGACTATTCTTTCCTTTTCGAGTTCTTCTGAGCAGCCGAAGTTAAGCAACAGCCCCAGCTTATAGCCTGTGGCATGAAGATAGTTGTAAACCTGTGAACGGTGAGCGTCTATAAGTTCGCTTACCGCTTTCAGTTCCACAATTATCTTCCCAAAGCATACGAAGTCTGCTTTATAGGTTTGCTTAAGTTCAATTCCTGCGTAAGTGATCTTCAATTCTTTCTCACGCTCGTAAGGAATACCCTGACGCTGAAACTCAATCTCCAATGCCTCTTGATACACAGCCTCAAGAAACCCCGAGCCAAGTTCATTGTAAACCTTGAATGCAGCACCAACTATCTTGTAACTTTCTTCCTTATAAACAATCATTGCGAAGCAATTATTCGTGTGATTCGTGAGATTCGTGTTCTAATTATTATACGAGGTTAGGAATCCCATTTAATTCGTTCTGGATGTAAGTCAGGCTCGCGATCTTCTCCTTGGTCTCTTCGAGGTTCAACCGCTTCGTGTTATTGCTGTTGAACTCCTCGATGGTAGCCCTCTTCACGTCGCCTTCCTTGAAGTACTTGTCGTAGTTCAGGTCGCGGTTGTCGGCTGGCACGGCATAGAAGTTGCCCATGTCGATGGCCTTGGCGGCCTCCTCCTTGGTAAGCAGGGTCTCGTACATCTTCTCACCATGACGAATACCAATCACACGAATCTCTGGGGTGTTAGGAGCCTGGTGCTTGAAGAGCTCCACCACTGCCTCGGCCTGGGTCTGGATGGTGCAGGCAGGGGCTTTCTGAACCATAATATCACCATTATTGCCATGCTCGAAAGCGAAGAGCACCAGGTCAACGGCCTCTTCCAAGCTCATGATGAAGCGTGTCATCGAAGGCTCGGTGATGGTGATGGGGTTGCCCTTGCGGATCTGGTCAATCCACAGCGGAATCACTGAACCACGGCTGCACATCACATTGCCATAACGGGTGCAGCAGATTTTCGTATCACCCGAAAGTCGCGATTTGGCCACAGCGATTTTCTCCTCAATAGCCTTGGTGATACCCATGGCGTTGATGGGGTAAGCAGCCTTGTCTGTGCTCAAACAAATCACACATTTCACACCGGCATCGATAGCGGCATCCAGAGTATTGTCTGTACCAATAACATTGGTTTTCACCGCCTCCATGGGGAAGAACTCACAGCTCGGCACCTGCTTCAGCGCGGCGGCATGAAACACGTAGTCCACGCTCTTCATGGCATACTTGAGCGTGCTTTTGTTACGCACGTCGCCAATATAGAACTTAATTTTATTGGCCACTTCTGGCATACGCGCCTGGAAATCGTGGCGCATGTCATCCTGCTTCTTCTCGTCGCGCGAGAAGATGCGAATCTCACCTATATCCGTTCTCAAAAAACGATTTAATACTGCGTTTCCGAAACTTCCAGTTCCGCCCGTTATGAGCAAAGTTTTGTCTTTAAATACACTCATTGTTATTATTTGTTTTATTAATTATCTTTCTTACATATAAAATTTATTAATTATCTTTCTTACATATAAAATGCATGACTCGCTTTTGTTACAGCCTCCTTAGTGCCACCTCAAACGCTTCAGCATAGTTGCAACCAGCCTGGCAACCACGGTAAGCAGCAAAACCCTCAATGGCTTCGGCTGAACGCGGATGCGGATAAGGGCGCATCACCCCACGGTACATTGAAAGGGCTTTCACTTTAGCTTCAACTCCCTCCTTTCCAATCTCAACCCAAGTGTTGGGATGGAAACGGTTCATAGCTGTATTCAATGCCCACTCGGTGCATGACGGCACTTCCATATACCAAAACTCAGAGATGGGTTTCACATCTGTTCTTCGCTGGAACAGACGTATGGCCTCTTGGCAAGCCATTGAGGTTTGCAGATGGTCGTTGTTGGTGTCAGCCGCATGGTGCGTAATGATAATGTCCGGCTGAGATTCTCTGATGGCATTTTCTATATGCTGCACCAATTGAAGATGAGGCACGGTGTTCATCTCAATATTCGGGAACTTGCCTTCATATTCTTTATTGACACCAATATAAGCCAATGCTGCATGGGTGTCATCATCCAGCTCTTTATCATCAGGACGGAAAGCTCGGGCTTTGGCCTCGGCTGACATGATGCAAACATCAACCGTATCGCCTTGCTTTGTCCATTTATAAATCGATGCACCAGCCCCAAGAACCTCGTCGTCAGGGTGTGCCACTACAATCAAATATTTCATACTCAATTACATTTTAATTGATAACTCTTCACTTGTTCTAAATGGCCAAATAGCCTTAAAGACCAAATAGGTCTTATTGCTCTTGCCAAACACAAGCTTGACCATATAATAGCCGCATTTCACCATCCATTTCGGAAACCACAGCACATGTTTTGCTCTGCCTACGGCCTTTTCAGCTTTAATCAAGTCGTTGATGTCAAGCAGATCCTTGTCTTTAATCACATGAATGGTGTTATCCACGTCCTTATCTACCCAATCGACCATGGCCGAAACAGCCCCATTAATATCCAGCACCTCAAACTTTCCGCCATCGCCAATCTTATATGCCCAGTTCGGATATTTCAAATAATAGCGTTTCTCAATGTCTCGTTTAATCTCAGGTGTATAAACGGGTGAGAAACGATAGATGTTCCAAACCTTACAAATCTCTTTCAGCCGAGCTTCGGCAATCGCTTTGCTTTTCCCATAATTGGAAATAGGATTCAGTTCCGTTTCAGGCGAGATTGTACCCTTTACCATACCAATGGTATCAACAGTGCTGATAAACAAAACCGGCACATCATGCTTGGCACATGCCTCAAATACGTTTTCAGCACAATCAATATTTATATGTTTATACGTTTCCCACGTCAGGTTCTTCATTCCCGCCGTATGAGCCAATGCCGCAAGGTGAATGGCTCGATCTATCTTGTTTTCATCAAACAAGCGATTCAAATCATCCTTCGACCCCAAATCCAATACCACCTCTTTTAGAGCCTCATTGCGGGCTTGTCCTGCAATCTCCGACTTCCTGCGGTCAACACCCACAACTGTATGTCCCTTGTCAATAAGTCCTTTTACGACATAACTGCCTATCATTCCGGCAGAGCCAGTTACAAGTATATTCATAGTATTATTGATTTATCGTTTTATTAGCTTCCTCAATCAGTTCATTGAGAATCCATTTACACTCTTTGCCAAACAGCGAGTACAAAATACAGATGACTGTATAAACAATCATCTTCAAATCGTACCAGAGACCTGCTTTTTGTACGTATGTATATTCCAGTTCTCGGCGAGTAGGATAAACCTTCTCCATATATTCCTTCTCGTCCGTTATCTGGTCGCCATAAATATAATCGTACAACGCAGCAGGACCACTCAAACCCACAGGCACCTTGGCCGCCTCGTTCCACTTCCCATAACGGAACATATCGAATTGGTCTTCTGCCACAGGGCGGGGACCAATGATTGACATGGTTCCATTCAGAATATTGATCAATTGTGGCAGTTCATCAATTTTCACCTTGCGGATAAAGTGGCCAAACGGGAATATACGGTCTTCATCAGGGCGCAAGCTTGCTTCCGCACCCTTTTGTGGGGCTTTCAGCACGCGCATCGAGCGGAATTTATACATCTTGAAGGGCTTATTTCCCTTACCTATACGGTTCGCTTTATAGAATATCGGTCCCCAATCACTTATCATAATTCCTATTGCAGTTAATATGAATATTGGTGACAAAACTATCAGTGCCAATAAGGCGCAGAAAAAATCGAAACAACGCTTTACTATTCTGTAAAACATATTATTGGTTTTTTATTATTCTTGAACTCTATGGGGTATTTCTTTCACAACTCTTGCGGGTCTGCCTGAAGCTATTGTCCAAGCAGGTATATCTTTGGTCACCAATGAACCAGCACCAACAATAGCACCCTCACCCACTGTTACGCCAGGCATGACAAATGACTCCATTCCCACCAAACAGCCTTTTTTCAACACGATAGGTTTCACTACATATCCAAGTTTCATATAGTCGTCACCTACGCGATAGTCAGAGAAATCTCTTTGGTGGCACAGCAAGCGAGTGCCGCTGGCAATACTCACATTGTCTTCCAATGTAATCATGTCGGCATGACCTTGATCAATACGCACATGGTCGCCAATGAAACAACCCTTGCCAACCTTGCAACCCATTTTCCTCATCAGCTTTGGGCGCAATTTCCGTGGAGCAAAGGGCTCCAAGATTGCCCAGTCCATCTTGTTGGCCAAATGTTTCAATCTTATATTCTTGAAAAATTGCTTCACAACACGCCACAGACTCACATCACCATACTCCTCTTCAGAATAGTTAAAGCCCAAAGCCCGCAGCAGCTTGAATGTTGTACTTAATTTTTTCTGTTCCATTGTTTTGTTTATTTAACAGCACCGATAATCCTTTCAAGATTATCTATACATTTATCCATTCTGAAATGCTCCTGATAATAATCGCGACCATTCTGGCCCAACTGCTCAAAAGCATCACGGTTTGTTAACACTTTTTCTTTGATGACTTCAATCAAAGCTTTCGAATCGCCCGCTGGTACCGCATATCCGCAATTGCTCTCATGAATGATATCAGCACCACCGCAACCAATCATGGCAAGTACAGGACGGCCTGCCGACATATAGGATTGCAAGCGTGCGGGTACTACAGCCTCCAAGTGCGGGAACCCAGCCCTAAGCGTCACCAACATCGCATCGGCATGTTTGTAGAAGGCGGGCATCGCCTTGAATGGGTATTGACCCAAGCAAACAGCTCGGTCTTCCATTCCATTTTCTTTGATGAACTGCTCTAACCACTCTTTCTTGGAGCCACCACCCACGAACACCCATTTCACTTCTGGAATATCCTTCAAACCAAGCATCACTTCCGTCACAGCATCAAGATTTTGCGACTTGCCAAGATTGCCGGCAATCATAATCTTGAAACCTTCAAGCAATTCAGGTATCTCGTAGCTATCGTCCATTTCCAAAATATCATCGCTCCAGTTCGGGAAATAGATAATCTTATCTTTGAAGTCGCCCTTTGCCGCAATGTGATCACGGAAGCGTTCGCTGGTGATGAGAATCTTGTCAGTGCGTTTATAGATACCCTTTACCAATTTATCCACATTGTTCAGCAGCTTTTGATTCTTCACTCCACCACCCGACATCATGGCATCAGGCCACAAGTCCATAATCCAATAATAGAATGGCGTTTTGCGGAGTTTTCTCAAAAGCAGGGCTGGATAAGCCTGGAAGATAGGCGAAGGTTCGTGACCAATAATGCAATCATATTTCTTCTTCCAAGCAAACTGGAACAGCACTCTCAGGCATCCAAAGATGACGTAGGTGAAATAGTTAATGGGTAGCCGCCAACCGCCCTTTCCTCTGGGCGTTTGGAACACACGATAAACATTCACACCATTTACCACCTCACGCCTTTTCTTGAATATCCCATATCCTTTGAAATACTTTCCGTCAGGATAGTTGGGAATACCCACCAGTGCATCCACATGATGCCCCCGTTTGGCCAGTTCAAAAGCAAGGTCATTGCTCTTGAACACTTCGGGATAAAAATATTGGGTAACTAATAATATTCTCATAATCAATGTAAGTTGTTTTGCCGTCAAGACCTTTCAATGCCCTGCCGCTGAAATACAATCTGTCAATCTTGTCCACTTCATATTGTGGGAACTCGAAGGTTCCAAATTGGAAAATGGATGGTAGCCAATCTTTCCTTGCCTTGTAGCGTTCTTCCCAATGCAAGCCATCTTTTGTCACCCACAGGTGTGCGTATTTATCTGTGTTAACTTCAGAAGGTTCGATAGTCGTTGACAGAAATGAAACATCTCCTACTTGTCCTCCTTTGATGGCTGACCCTTGTATGTTTTGCATTTCTGTTATCTCCAACGTTTTGCGGTCAAACTTCTTTATACTATTTTGAATATATTGCGAGTCGGTGGCAAACACGATGAAGTCGGGATAAAAGAAAAGCAGACAAGAGCGGTATTCTTGTCCACCACGGAACACCTCAACAAAAGTCTTAAACTCGTCTTCAGTATAGCCAATAATGCACTCATTCTCACGGTCACCCGTAACCACCCAAATCCTGTTGGTATAAGGGTCAAGAAATAGTCCATGAATATGGTTGATTTGACCTGCTTCAAAAGTATAGGCGATGTGCCAGGTGCGGGCATTATCCTCGGAACAATAGATATTTACCGCCTGCTTGTCCATATTCTGGAAATACTCACCAAAGAAGATATTTCCCGATGGCGCTATGCAAAGGTTCAATGGCTTTGACCCACGGGGCATAGCAAAGCATTTTTCAAAGGTTTTGCTTCCTTTTTTTTGCAGGAATAATCCCTTCTTCGCAATGGCGATGCGGTCACCGTTTTTCAGGGTGTAAAGACCTGTGATTTCGGCACGAAGGAAACGGCGGCTGAGGGCAAAACGAGAAGGCAAGGTGTACTTTTTATCGTTCACCTTGTAATTGCCTTGTATGCCCTTTAAACAATAGCCTCTACTGGTTAATAAGGCATCTCGGTCAACCAATAAAACCTTACCTTTATCCATGTGCTTTTTATTGCTTTTTATAATCTTTCAATGCTTTTGTAAAAGCAATCGGGTCTTTAATCAAATGAGCATATTTACCAAGCTCTTCATCTGTCATATTCCACCATTCACTTTGAAGAAGTGCTTTGATTGTTTCGTCATCGAAACGGTATTTGATAACCTTTGCCGGAACACCAGCAACGACAGCGTATGGCGGCACGTCTTTCGTGACAACAGCACCATTCCCAACCACTGCACCGTCACCTATGGTTACACCAGCCTTAATGATGGCTCTCTTACCAATCCACACATCGTTACCAACAACGGTCTTTTTAATACCCTCAAAATCAAACTCAGAAAACTTCTTATTAGGCCCACTATGGTTGACATTCTGAAAAACAGGTGAAGTAGAGACCCACGACATTGGGTGTTCTGCCCCTCCAATTACAACCTCATCCGATATACTACAAAACTGTCCAATCTCACAATTTACGATCTCGTCATCATAACAAGTATAAGAGTAACGCCCAATCTTTGAATCAACAATGGTAGAACCTGAATTAACTTTAGCGGTTTTATGAATATCAGAGTTTATAACACATTTACCGCGAACGATCTTCTTGAAAAATTTTCCGTAAAGGTAGGTTAAATTCATTATTTCAATGTTAAAACATAATCTATTGCATCTGATAGCCCTTTGGCCATGTCTTCAGGTTTGCGACATGACCAATAATGCGTATAGGCTTTTTTTCCCATTTCCACGTATTTTTGAGGATTATTACTGATATCACATATTACATTACTTAATTCAGAAACATCATCCAACCTCAAACCTGTTTCTTTATTCGTAATATTAAACGCTTCGCCACCCGTTATTGCATCTGAACTTGTAACAAAAGGAACGCCATAACCCATTGACTCAAGGACAGACAGCCCTGCCTGTAAAGGAGAAATACACGCAATCGATCTAGAAAAAATCCGAGCCTTTTCCGCTTGGTCATATATTGGGCCTGTCAACTGTATCTTTTCTGTCAGATTATTATTCACAACCCAATCTTTCACAATGTTAAACTGATTGCCTCCACCAACAATTGTTAGTGGTAGTAGTTTCGGGGTTTGATGATAAGCTTCTTTATAAGAATCCAAAAGCTGCTGCAGCCCTTTTTCCATATACAATGTTCCGATAAACAACAAATTTTCCTTCCCCTCCCAGTCAACGTCAATCTTTTCAACTTGTACAGTATTGTTTGCCACAAACAGCGATTCTGGCTTATACCCCCTTTTTACATGTAAATCAACTGGCACATCAGAGTAAAAAACCATAGCATCTGCCTTTTTATGAAAGAAGTCATTCACAAAATAATAGCCTTTGCTTGCCTCGCCATAGTGCCTACCATATGAAGCAGGAGCTCCAATACACCAATATATCAGTTTATAGTCACGATGGCGTAAGGCAAGCATAGAATAATCCATGAATGTTACTTGGCCATCTGACAAAACCACATCATAGTCTTTTACTATCTTCGAAATCTTCTTCTCGTGATAAAGTAATTTCGATAATGCTTTTACCGGGATATACTCCGTTTCAAAATGGCATTGCTTAATCACATCTTCCTTTGCTGGATATGAATAAACCACTTTTAAATCATACTTCCCCGCAAGGATATTCCAAATAGGAATTCTGTAATGAAACAGATAATTATAAAGAATCACCACCGATTGCTTTTTCATATTCTTATTGATATCAAGTTTTAAATACCTAAACAATTTTACAAGTCTGATTTAATCTTTCCATAAACATTTTTCAATTGCTTTATACTACTTTCGTAAGAGGCAATCGACATAACCAAATTTCTATTGCTTAGTCGTTGATTATCATCAAGCGGCTTAACCGCAAAAGTTTCATTCAAATCATTTTCAATTGAGTATATACTGAAACCACTTTCTTTATACATTTGCAACAATGGATTTTTATTTGACAAAAATACCTTACCCCCAAAGTATAATGCCATTAATATATTACCCACAGCACACTGACGAAAATGACCGAATATAAAAGCATTAGCTTGCAAAAACTTTGCATAATAATCGTTGACAGGTAGAAAATCCTTTAAAGGAACAAACTTTTTGCCCAACAATCGAAAACCTTCGTTATCCAAATATTTCATAAATCTTACATCACCGTAGCTAATCGGAGACATAATCTTTATATCATCGGAATAATCAGCCAATTTTTCAAAAACCCAAACATGATTTCCATTTGCATCTGCACTGTTACCCACCCAAATAGCATTTCCATTACACTGCTCGTTTTGTTTTGATTGATCAATTAGATTTTCTATTGGGTAGTAATTAATAGTCCCCGGAAATGAAATGTTTTTCTCTCCAAAATAATGATTAAAAACTGCTTCGTCGCAACCATTGTCTGTGATAAAGTAGCCTAACCTATTAATCATAAATTCTTGCCTACGTGCTTTTTTATAATCACGAATAGTTGTCATCAATTTATAAATCCACACAGGCATTCTACCCGCTCTTACCTTATATTGCAGACTCTTGTCATAATAAATGTCATATCCTTTAAATCGCAATAACGGCCCATATAAGTCAGCCCCCCAAATCACCCATGAGATACTTGGGTGGTGAATATATGTGTAAAACCTCTTTCCTTCCATCGAATGTAAACACACGTGTTTATACCCCGAAAGATTCAACAAGAATTGTTTGAGCGTTTTACTGTTTTCATCAAAGGAAATAACGTTTTCTTTGTAAGTTACTCGTTTAGGAGCCCCATCTTTAGCAATGATCAAGTATGTGCTTTCATTAGGGAAAACCTCTTCCATCATGGTTATGAAGGAATTTACAACTTTTTCATCTAAGAAAACATGAAGAAAAAACCTTTCCATAATCAATTATTGTAAACAAATGATCGTATCAATTGATTGATTTTTTCGACTTCTTCGAGACCCAATTCATAATAAAGCGGGAGACGAACAAGGGTTTCCCCGTAACGGTCACAGTTCGGCAATTCTCGTCCATCATGCTTGTCGTGATAGTAGGCACTTGAATGAAGCGGTATGTAATGGAACGTAGGCATCACATCATTTTCCTTCAAATAGTTCATAAAGGCTGTGCGATACTCCAGATTCGGGCAAAGCAAATAGTACATGTGGGCATTGTTGGTGGCATAAGCGGGCAGTTCCGGCAAAACTATTCCGTTGTTCAAATGTCCACGCAATGCCTTGTCATACGCATTCCAGATGGCAAGACGTTTGCCCTGAATGTCGTCCATCTGTTCCAACTGTGCCCAAAGATAGGCTGCATTGAACTCCGATGGCAGGAACGAGCTGCCCATGTCGCACCAACCATACTTATTCACCATGCCGCGGTAGAACTCGGCACGGTTGGTTCCTTTTTCCCATAGTATTTCCGCCCTGCGGACAAACCTTTCGTCATTCACCACAAGCATGCCGCCTTCTCCACTACTGATATTTTTGGTTTCATGGAACGAGAACGCCCCCAGATGACCAATACCTCCAAGCGGTCTATCTTTATAGTAAGAGTCGATGCTATGTGCGGCATCCTCTACCACCAACAAGCTATGGTCGTTGGCAAACTTCATTATTGCATCCATGTCACACGCCACGCCAGCATAATGCACCACGGCAATAACTTTGGTTTTTGGGGTCACTAACGGCTCAATATCCGCCAATGTGATATTAGGATTATCCTTACCGCTGTCGGCAAACACCACCTTGGCACCTTCACGCAAGAAAGCCAGTGCCGTTGAAACAAACGTGTACGATGGCATGATGACTTCATCACCAGGTTTCAAGCCGCACAACATGGCACACATCTCCAAGGCATCCGTACCAGACGTGCACAGCAGCACTTTCTTGAATCCGTATTTTTCCTCAAAAAAGGCATGGCACTTTTTTGTAAACGTTCCATTACCCGACATGGTTGTTGAATGGCATACCTCCTCCAGGTATTTCAGTTCTCTTCCAGAGAAATAGGGCTTGTTAAAGGGTATCATATACTCTATATTTTTGTAATTATTTCTTTTATCTTTTTTGCATTCTCTTCGGGAGAATCCAACGTATCTATTGTTATGACTTTTTGGTCTGTATAAACTTTTGAAAATACTGTCCGCAGGCAGTCGAAGTTATGTGCTTCTACTTTGAGTTGGTTTAGCAAATCCTCCTGCGACCAACTCTCATAGTACATTCCTTTTGCAGGTCTTGACTTTATTCTTTCATATGCTTCTTTGACGTGGTTTATACAATCCACTCGGATAAATGCAATGCCCATAGACTTTATCTTTTCAACTACATCTTCGAGTAAGGCTGATTGAGGCAATTGGTCGTCAAGCCCCATTGCTACAAGGAACTGGATAATTGCTTCATCAATAATAGCAAAATCTGCATTAGAATGTTTTTCTATGCTTTTATACATCCTAACAAAATAATTCGTCCAATGCTCGTATGTTCTATTCTTTCGGTACGGAACGATAGAATCCGAATATTTCTTCACTTTTCTATACAGGCTGAAACTATAAGGTATTGAGAGAACAGGTCGCAAACTCTGAAAAATGCTACGACGATACCAACCGATAACATTAAAGCCATCCCTTCTAAGTTCTTCCTTCAATGCATTTGCAACAGTTGTTTTACCCAACCCTGCCAAACCATTAAATTCAACTATTACTGTTTTCCCTTTTCTCATCTTTTTATAGTTTTAATTCCCCGTCTTTTAAAGTAGAAATACTCTACAACATGAAACAAACCAATTTTCACCAATAACTTAAATATACCATCATGCCGTGTCATCTTTTCGTTAACTCTTGACGTATCAACATAATTGAAATCATATTGGTCAACAAACCTCATTTGATAATCAAATGTATGAGATGTTTTTTGTATTTTCATCAAGGGGAACTCTTCTTTTTCTATCAACAAAGACCACAGCCATTCGGATAATGATTTTGTATTTTCGAATTTACCAGAATAGGTGTTGCTATCAAGAGTTGTATAGAGCAAATAACCAAGAGGTATTTTACGGTTAACATCCATCGATATCGTTTTACCACCATTTTCCGCAGATAACCAAGCACATCCCGCTGAAGCAACGACAGCATCCGATTTTGTAAAAATCTGCATTGGAACAACTTCAACTTCTTTGGGATAAATGACGATATTAACATTGTTTGATATTAATTTTTCTTTGATTTCTGCCTCGTTGCTTATATCACCGAGAAAGAATAAATTAAATTTCTTATCAAGATGCTGAGAGGTAAAACGTAATAATTCATCAAGCATATATGGAAAAAATTCTTTCCTTCTGCCGAATGAAGTAATAGTAAAATCTGCTTGGGGTAGATTATCAAATGAAGGAAAAACATATTCCTTCACTTCTACACCGGCAACAGCACTCCAATAATAGTTTTCTGGATGTTCAATGGTAATAAAGTTTGAAAACAGATATTTTATAGCCGCCTCATTTATTGAAAAAAATTCGTTCCTTTGTAATTTCGAATAACAATAATCAAAAGTATCCTTGTTGTGTATTTTGATTTTCTCTGTAGTCACAAAGTTTATGTGTTTACAGTGCAATTTTTGCGCCAATAGTTCTCCCCATGCTCCTAATTCCAATTTGTTGGATTCAATAACAATATTATCCGCACTGCCAATTATTGACACAAGCCTATCAATTACTTTTGAACGACCTCTTTCAGAGAACCAAGAGGGGTAAAATTTCAATTCGTGATGGATGTACTTTTCATCATCAAAACATTTTACATACTCAAGCTGTACCGGTGAAATATTGTAATTCCAAAAAACAATTACATTCCAACCATTTTCTTTAAGCAGTTTACATTTATGGCTCACATATCTTTGATTTCCAGTAATGCCTGATATTGATTGTGTGAGAAATACATATTTTTTCATGCCTTAGATGCCCAAAATAATAATTTAGTTTTTATATTTATTTAACAGTAATTAAAAGACAACGGACAAACTATTATTCATAAATAATCTTGCGATTACACCAAACCACAGATACTATTTTTGTATTATCGTCTCTTAGCCCGCTTAACTATTCACCTGCAAATCTATAAAGGTTCTCCCTGACAGCATTCGTGTTTTTTGTTATTACAGAAGAATATGGAATATACATCGGCCAAAGATAAGACTTAAACAAAGTATATAAAGGTGCAAAAAATAGCCAAACAAATATAATTGTTGTAATTAAATTGTTTTTTGACAACTTACCCCTTTCTTTTTCAACCACAGTATAATAAAAGGATTCTCCCATAGAAACCGCCATTGGAATAGCAAAATAACTTTCAAGCCTATAAATAATACCCAAAGAAGACACGGATAAAATACCAATTACAATATAAACAAATGCAAAACCCGAAAAACGTCCGTATTTTGACCACTTGAAACAAGATAAGCATAAAAAAACAGGCAAACCACCCATAATCAAATTCTTTAATATTATTATCAAAGAAACGCCGTTTTGATAACCTTGACGATCAATTGAGAGATACTTTTCAATTTTAACTGTTAAATCTTCATCAACCATACCAATGGTGGTAAAGAACCAGTCCATATATGGCACAAAAATTAACACTATTATAATTGCAATTGCAAATCGTTTTCCGTTAGTAAGTAAAGTAGCAAAAGGCACAATAATACCAATTATGGCATAGTGATGGCAAAGACTAGCAATAAAAAACCAAAATAAGTATAACAAAAAACCTCTTTCCCTTTTTGAAGACAAAAACCGATCTAGTCCTATCAATGTAAAAGCAACTGCTAATGCTTCTCGTGTTATTTGGAAATTAAAATCAAAGTAAAAGTAGATAAAATAAACAAAGATGGCAAAAAAAACCGCTGGAGAGTATTTTTTTATAAACCAAAAGTAAATCGAATTCACAAATCCTAACACAACAATCCGAAACACCCAAAACGGCGCTCCAATACTACTAATAAATCTATTTAAAAAAAACCAAATCGGCTCATAATTACCTGTTAGATAATCTTTAATATCATAAAAGCTTCCTTCGTGTAACGATTCAAAAAAAGCTTCATAACGTAGAGTATCAATTCCAAGTCTATAACTTAACCCTCCTAATAAAATAGATATTGCTAATAAACAATAAAAATGAAGGTTAAAACTATTTTGAATTCTTCTATAATCGTAACTATATACTAAAAAAAGAGTATATATAAGAATCGGAATGTATATCATATTATTTTCTTTTTCGCATTAAGTTAATGAACATTGTTTTTACTTCACAATATTCATACATTTTTCTCTTTTCACAAAAAATAAAAAGTATGCCAAAACCCACAGCTATTTGAAGTGGGAGAATAAGCCAATAAGAAAAAGGCAAAAATTTCAAGAAAAACACTGATAAAGCTACAAGCATAGCAAGACCATACGATGGTGCCACATCTTTAATTTGCATCCACGAACTATAACCTAATATTTTTCCCGGAAAATACGAGTTAAGAAAAAAATTAAATAAAGATGTAATTAGATTAACATAAAGCATAGGCATAACACCCCATTGTATGCATACAACAAATGGTATTATGCCTATTATTTTTTTTACTATCTCTAGCCCAAGAAATATACCACTACGACCTTGCACTTGAAGCATATTTAAATTAATAGCATGTAATGGATAAAGGGAACCACTAATGCAAATGAGCGGTAAATATGTTGCTGCTTCATGCCATTTGGAACCAATAAGACAATGAATTAGGGGTTCACTAATGGCACCAAGAAAAAACATGGAAATGGCAGTAATAAACATTGTTACTTTTATTATCCTACGATATGCTGACACCATTCTCTTCTTTTCATCTTGAATACTACTTAAAACAGGATATGTAACGCGTTGTATAACAGTAGTTAAATTGCTACTAAACAGGCTTGCAAATTGTTTGGCACGAGTATATTGACCAAGCGTCACTGGGCTATAAAATTTGCCAACAACCACTTGATACATCTCCTTCCAAACAGTATCTAACACATTACTTATCATTATTTTCCAACCAAAGCCAAATAGATTATGAAAACTATTGGATGAAAAACGTAGACCTGGTATCCATCTGTTATAAACCCATAAAAGAGTTGTTCTTATCGCTTGACTCGACAAACTTTGAGCAACCAGAGACCACACCCCATAACCCATTAATGCCATAATAATGCCAACAATACCGCTACAAACAGAGGCAATAATGGTTATTTTTGTTTGTGTTTTAAAATCAATTCGTTTAGTTAGGATGGTCTGCTGCACTATTGCTAATGCACCAATAATCATACCTAAGGAAGACACGCGAGTTAAGGCAACCAATTCTTGGCGATTAAAGAAATTTGCAATAAAAGGTGAACAGAAAAAAACAACAACATATAGGAGAAGACTCATAACTAAATTAACAATAAACGCAGTATTGTAATCTTCTTTTGTAGCATCTTTTTCTCGAATCAAAGCCGTTGAAAAACCACCGTTAATTATCGCCGTGCACACTGCTGTAAAAATAGCAATAATCCCCAATAAACCATAATCATCTGGCGATAATAGGCGTGCCAATACAACACCAACAATAAAAGAGACTCCAAACTGCATTATATTATCAATACCACTCCACGCAGCCCCTTTTACTGTTTTATCTTTTAATCCTTGTTCTGCCATTGTTCAATACTATTATAACAATTCATACCATTTATTATACTCCATACTCTTTAGATGGATACCATCATAACCCACTAAACATAATATAATATTTCAGCCCATATTTTCGCAAATCTCAGCCTAAACCATATATAAGTCTATCTGCTTCGCCCACATCATTTTCTGGGTTTCGGATATTCTATAATCACACCGCACCTCCTCTTTAAAGAAATCCTCACCGAGGATTGCTTTCATATCGTGTTTCATTATTGCTGACATATTTTTAATTTTTTAAAGGGTTATTATTCATTTTACTTAAATCATATTCATCCAATTCAAATTCATCGCCATGACCAGGCATCACTCGCAAATTGTTGCCTTTTTGTGCTGCAATGACCTTCATGCTTTCCTCCAATTTCTCTACCGAACCACCTTTGAGCTTGGTGACGGTTCTGACATCCTTGATGAGGGTGTCGCCAGTGAAAAGCATATTATCCACCAATAAACATTGCGAGTCGTCAGAATGGCCAGGAGTGTTGATGGTTTTCATTTCCACACCATCCCATAAATGCATCGAATCCTTGTAGTATTCCATCTTGGCATTCTCTGCAATCACAATCGGGCCTTCTTCGGTATATTTCGAACCGTTAATTTTGGGATTATGCAAGGCATTTAAGCCATACTCGTTGGCAATATACACCACACAATCAGGGAAATGTGACAGTATCTCATTCACACCATAAATATGGTCAAAATGGGCATGGGTCAAGAGTGTGCCAACGATACTTGTCTTTTGATGGGTTTTCATCCATTCAAAAACAGGTTCAGTATCACCTGGATCCACAACCCATATATCATCATGTTCAGGATGAGACAGGATGAAGGTGTTGGAGCCGAATCTTGAATTGACAAACCTTGTTACCTCAAGCATTTTTGTGAGGATAATTCATGAATTTGCAAACGGGTTTATCCAAATCCATCAGCACCGCTCCCAGCGACATGCCTGTACCAAAGGCCGCGAACATCACTTTCTTTGCTTTGCCATCAGCAAACATGCCTTCGTTATGCTCACACATGGTCACAGGGATGGTAGCACTGCTTGAGTTGCCATATTTAGGAACAATGTCGTTAAATAGGCGTTGCTCTGTCACCTCCAAACGCTGGGCAAGTTTCTTCAAGGTGAAGCTGCTCGACTGGTGACAGACAAAATAATCAATGTCGTCCATCTTGTCACCCGACTTGGCCAAAAGTTCTTCCATCATCACCGGGGTCATATTGATGATGATATTGAATACCAAATCGCCTTGCATCACCAGATGCTGCTTTCCACGCCAGTTGCCGAATTCATCCTCTTCCTCCTTGGTAGTCTCGGGAGTAATCGGCATACGGGTGCCACCTGCTGGAATATAAACTGCAAAGGCATCCTTGCCGTCGTTCTTTAGCGAACACCAAACAGGCTTGTCGTCACCAGTATTTTCCACCAAGCTCACCGTTACGGCATCACCAGTGATAGGACGGCTGGCACGGTCACGTTCCGACACTCTGAACGACAACAAATCGCCAGCTATCACCAACACTTTCTTGTCCTTCAAAGCATCAAGAGTCATGAAAGCGTAAGTCAAGCCAACGCAGTAGCCACAACAACCTTGAGATATGTCGATACAAACGGTATCTTCATCGAAATCGAACTTGCCCTGAACAATGTTGGAAATAGGCGGAATGAAATGGTCAGGAGATGTGGTAGTGACAATAATGGCGCCAATCTCACTTTCTTTGAAAACACCGTCTTTCAACATTTGGTCAACGGCATGGATGGCATAGTCACCAACCGTTTCACCTTCCATTGCCACACGGCGAGTACCAAAGCCCATCACCTTTTTGAGCTTTTTCATCTGTGCCTCTGTGAAGGCATAGTTGCCCACCTCGTCCATAAAATCCACCTCATGAGTAGGCAGAACTGAATATACGGCACTTATTTTCTTACCTTTAAACTGTGCTAACATATCTTATTTTCTGTTTCTTTCAATAGTTTTGCAAATGGCATCAACGTCGCAGAAGTTTTCAGGTAGCACATCGGCACCACCAATGGCCACACCCATTTCTGTTTCGATGGAATCGATAAGGCTTACCATGTCGAACGAATCCAACATACCTTCTTCAATAAAGTTCACGCCTTCCTGGGTGAAGTCGAACTCCGGACGGAGTTCCGTCAAAATCTTGATAATCTGTTCTTTCATATTTTTACCGTATTAAATTTTGTTACTGTTTTATAAAAGAGCAAAGATAGTCAAAAACCGACTAACTTTAACAATTATTTGTACTGCATCACGTAGTCGAACATATTCTCCTCGGCAAAGCCATAATGACGATAGCGCACAATGGCGTTCTCGTTGGTGCGGATCACCCAGAACAACTGCCGCTTGGTGTCCTTGCCTTCCTCGAAGAAACGCCTCAACAGGCGTGAACCTACCTTGCGGTCGCGATAGTCGGGATGCGTAAACCAATAGCGCAGGTAGAGTGTGGTGGCATTCAATTCGTAAATCAAGAATCCTGCCATCTCGCCTTCCTCTTCGCACACCAGCACATGACCCTGACGGGCGTAGTCCAATAATTCTTCATCATAGGGAATCTGCTCGGTTTGCTCGTCAAAGTAGGTGTGCAGCAACTGGCTCACTTCAGGGATGTCATTCTCTGTTGCCTTGCGAATACTACCGTCAGGGGTGTATTCCATCGGGGTAGTCATCCTGGTCATTCGCACCAGCGAGGTGGCCTCCTTGCAGCTTTTGCTGCGAAACAGCTCCACCATAGGCTGACACTGCACGTCGCGCCCCACAATGTCGAACATCATGGTCACATCAGGATGCTCATTTATGAACTCTGACAAATCATGGCTAAAATCGTCGAGCGTGATGGAGCAATAGAATACGTTCCAAAACGTGGGCGACTGCTTGATGATGAACAATGTGGTGCCCATGCGCTCTGTGTAACAATCACCTTTGGCAATCCACAGCCCATGCTTCACCGGGTCGAGAAAGAAATTGGTGATGAATCCACGACGCAACGAACGGATTTCAGCCGACAGCTGTTGCAACTGCTCTATTGATTGTACTCTTTCCATTATTCCTCAACCAATTTACTATAGTAAAGACGGTCAATCTTGCCGTTGGTGTTGCGCTTCAGCTCGGGCAGATGGTGATACACCACTGGAATCATATACTTAGGCAGGGTGTTGCCAATCGACTTGCGGAAGTCGGCAGCGGTGAGCTCCTGCTCAGCCTCGTAGTAGAGGGTGATTTCCTTGCGCTGGTGGTTGTACACCACACAACCGTTCTTGACGAGCTTCAGTGTGTTGATAATCACATGCTCAATCTCACCCAGCTCAATGCGGTAGCCCATGTGCTTGATGAGGCTGTCCTTACGGCCTTTGAACACAATTTCGCCACGCGAGTTGATAAACACCAAGTCGCCCGTGCGATAGATAATCTCAGGATAGCTGTGGTTCAATGGGTTCTGCACAAAGGCGGCAGCGGTCTTTTCGGGGTTGTTGTAATAACCCATGGCTAAAGAGGTGCCACGGATGCAAAGCTCGCCTTCCTTATTCGCCTCGGTGACGTTCTGGTTGTTCTCATCGAGAATCAGGATGTCGGTGTTGCGGAACGGCTTGCCTATCGGGATAGGCTCATCGTCGGCAATCTCACGCTCAACGGTATAGTACACGCAGTCGAGCGTAATCTCGATGGGCCCATAGAAGTTGGCAAAGGTGGTCTGCGGCAGGCTGTGACGCCAGATGTTGAACTGCTTGGTGGGGAATACCTCGCCAGCAAACCAGCAGAGGCGCAACGTGGGCAGCGGCACCTGTTGCAACAAGCCCATGTTGGCGATGTTCACCATGATAGTGGGCACCCAGAAAATGTAGCTCACCTTTTGCTCCTGCATCAGTTGCAGAATCTTCACCGGGAAGGCCGACCAAGTGTCGGGGATGACAACGATGCTGGCACCCTTGCCTTGCAGCAGGCACATCTCGTAGCTCCAGATGTCGAACACCACGGGCGACAATGAGCCGATGATGTCGTTTTCCGAGAAGCGGTACTCATGGAAGGTCTGTGCCATAAAGTCGATAAAGCTCTTGTGGTTGAGCACCACGCCCTTGGGCGTACCCGTGCTGCCGCTGGTATTGATGATGCAGTAAGGGTCGGTGTCGATAAGGTCGGAAATGCGAGCCAGCAAAGCCTCCTGCGTTGGGGCTTCGGCATTGACCTCTTCCACATTAATCACCTTGGCACCATTTGCCGCAGCTATAGGCTCAATAACAGCCTTGAACTTGCTGTTGGTGATGACCGCAGCGGGCTGAATCAGCGCAAAGATGTTGCCCAGACGCTCAGCAGGGTTCTTCACGTCGAGGTTCATATAGGCATTGCCGCTGTAAGTGATAGCCAGGTCGGCCACCGCAGCCTCAGCACACTTAGGCATAAACATAGCCACCGGGCGGTTCTTGCACTGGCAAGTGTCGATAATGGTTTGTGCCAGCTTACGGGCTTGCACATCAAGTTCGTTGAAGGTGACACGGCGATCACCGTCAACCACTGCCACTCTCTCACCGAAACGACTTACCGTTTCGACGAAGTATTCAATAAGATTGATTTTCATATATCTTAATTTACAAATTTTCAATTCAACAAGTAACCACCATCAATAACGAGATTCGTACCCGTCACCCAAGAAGACGCATCGGAAAGCAAATAGACACAACCGTAGGCTATGTCTTCTGGTGTGCCATAGCGTTTCAGCGGATAGCTCTCCACCATAATGTCGGTGTGGTGGGTTTCGGCAAACATTTCGTTTGTGAGATTCAAAATATTGGTAGGCACAAGGCCTGGATTAACTGCGTTGATTCGTATACCCTGCCCTGCCAGTTCAAGAGCGGCACCTTTTAGGAAACCGTTCAAAGCAGCCTTGGAGGCATTGTAAGACACATCGCCCTTCGTACCCACAAACACGCCTGAAATAGACTCAACCAACACCACCGAAGAACCTTTGTGTATTTTTTTCTTTTTGACCAGCGAGGAGGTAATCATAATCGGTGCAAAGGTATTCACACTAAAAATGTCCTCAATGTCCTGACGCTTGAAATGCTTCACGGGGCACACCTGCGGAATGCCGGCACAAAGCACACAGCCATCCAGCATCGGAACCTCAGCAACCAGGCGGTCAATCTCCTCCTGACTCGCAATGTCGGCAATAACAATTTGGTGGTTATCACCCTCCATCATGGAGAGAGTTTCACGAAGACGTTCCTCATTACGGGCATTAAGAACCACCGTTGCACCCATTTTCGAGCACTCGATGGCGATGCCCCTTCCTATGCCGGAAGAGGCACCGGTCACCAAGATTGTCTTTCCTTCAAGAGAAAACGGATTCATCATTTGCTCTCAACGAAGTTGGCAAGTTCCTGAATAGTGGTGTGATTGCGAAGATCGGCACCCGTGATGGTCTTCCCGTAAGATTCGTCAACCATCGAAATGACCGAAAGGGCGGTCAACGAATTCCACTCGTCAAGCGACTTGTAGTCGGTTTCAGGGGTGAAGGCTTCCATCGGAGTTTCATCAAACTCACCAGCAAAATTCTCGATAAATTCTTTAATGTCCATTTTAATACGGTTTAAATTGTTAAACTTATTGTTGATTGCTATTCTTTTACTACGGAATAATCCTTTACTTTGCCATAGTATGACGGGATGTGCAGCAGAGAACCCACTTTGGCAAGGGGTTTCATGCGAGCCACAATCTTCTGTAGGGTATCATCGGTACCCACCTCATAATAGTCAGTCACACCATCAGCATCCATATTGTTCACCATGTCAGTCCAAAGAACGCTGCTGGTGATATGCTCAATCAGGTTGGCACGCAACTCGTCGGGGTTGGTATGCGGCTTGGCATCCACGCACTGGTAGATAGGGATGCGAGGCGTTTTGAACTCCACGCTCTCGATGATGGCACCCAGCTCTTTCTTGGCCTCATTCATAAAAGGCGAGTGGAACGAGCCACCAATGGCCAACGGCACAGCCTTCTTGGCACCCTCTGCCATAAAAGCCTTGCACGCCATGCGCACACCCTTCTTGGTTCCGGTGATAACCACCTGTCCTGGGCCGTTGTGGTTGGCGAAATAGATAGCCTCGCCCGTCTCGTCCCAAATCTCCTTGATGCGCTTGGCAACATATTCGTCCGAAAGGCCAATCACAGCACCCATACCCGTCTTGACAGGGGCTGTCTCGTAAGCCTTCTGGCCAATCAAAGCACGGTTCAGAACGAGTTTAAGGCCGTCTTCAAGGGTAATGGCTCCGGCAATCACCAATGCGGCAAATTCGCCTAATGAGTGACCAGCCACCACGTCAGGAATAATCTCATTCTGCGCCATAGCCAATGCCACCTCGTAGATGAACACCGAAGGCTGGGTGTTGCGCGTTTCCATCAGTTGTTCCTCGGTGCCGTTGAACATCACATCGGTTATCTTCCAACCCAATGCCTCGTCAGCACGATCGAACAATTCTTTTGCTTTGGGCGACAGGGCATACAAGTCTTTGCCCATCCCCTCTTTCTGGCATCCTTGGCCAGGGAATATCAATGCAGTTTTCATTTTGCTTCTTTTCTAAGTTTTCTTAATCTACGAATCACTGACATCATCTCAAAATCGCCAGCCTCTTTGTGGGCGAAATACTCGTCCCTCAAAATGGCAGCACAACTCAAGTCATAATAACGACCATTCTTATAGGCCGCATCGCGAAGAATACCCTCATTCTGCATAAACATAAGAGGCTCTATCATATTGCTCATCTTATGACCCACCAACGAATGGCCATAGACACGATGAAGATTCAAACGTTCAAAAGCATATTCAAACATAAACAACACCGTCTCAATCCATGCCGTTCCGTCGTTATAGTCAGGGTCGGCAATCATGATAGCACCAGTTTCGGCTGAGCTGTTGATGTAGTGGATGTTTGTCAATGATGCGTAACCAATAAGTTTACCACTATCCTTGGCACAAACAGCCCAATAGGCATAATAAGGATGATGTTTCTTAATACTATTCAACCACTGCAAATCTTCTTCTAATGTGGTTCTTTTGTTTAAACCAACTGTTAACTCATGAAGAGTATCATCATTTTTCCATTGATGTATCAATTGAACATCTTCTTCTTCAAAAGCACGAAAGAATACTGTACGTTCCATTGTTATTAAATCTTAAATCTTTGTTTATTCGATTGATAAATAAAATAACCACCTCTATCTGCATTACTTTTTACTTCCGGTAGAGGACCTTCTTTTAACCCACATTCAACAATCTCTGGGTATTGATTACTATTACGGATAATATCACCAATCTCAGGAGCCAGTTTACTATAAAAATAAACACCTGAATAATGCTTTGATGGTAAAATGGGCTCAACAAATCTACCAATAGCTAATTCTATTACCCCTTTCACCATATCATATCCGGTTGAGAGCCGCACCAAATCACAGGTAATTCGGTCACCACCCATTCTGGCACCTATTTCTATAATGTAAATCTCTCCTCGTGAATTCACCTTTAACTCTGTATGACTTGGGGAATTCTCTATTTTCAGAGCCGTCAATGCCTTATCAACCCTATTCCTTATTTTAGAAGCCATTTCTTCAGTGATATCAGCAGGCTGGTGATGAGCCATCTCAATGAAATGAGGAGCACCGCTTGTAACCTTGTCTGTGATTTGAAGGATATAGTGCTTCCCATTATGACTTATTGATTCCACACTGAATTCGCGACCATCAATAAATTCTTCAACAATAGCATTCTCTGTACGAGAATGGTTATAAGCTTCTTCTAAAGCCTCAGGCAAGGCATCGGGAGAATCCAATTTAGTTATTCCTTGACTACCGCCACTATCAAGTGGTTTTACAATGATTGGATAACGCATCTGTGAAATATCACATTGATCACCTTTATGCAACTTAAGGTATTTCGGGACGGGTATACAGTTATTCTCAAATGCCAAGCGTTGCGCATATTTAGTTTCAGTACGTCTAACGCATTCTTCGCTGTTGCTCACAAGACCCATTGCCTGAGCAACATAAATCACTGTAGGAAGAGCCGACTCCAAACTAAATGATGTGATTCCATCAACACCCTCTTCTTTGCAAACACGTAGCACTGTTTCTTTGTCAGAAAATGAGATAGGATAAAACTTGTCACAATACTCCTTACACACAGCACCTTCAGCCCAAGCTATTCCAACTATGTAATATCCCAAAGCCTTAGCCTGCTTGTAAAATGGAATCAAAGGCTCATTAGCCCCAATAACTGCTATTTTAAACATTATAGTGTTGTTTTATTGTTCTTACTATCTTGTCCATTTCCTCTTGATTATATCTTTGGTCTATTGGAATGGCAAGTATTGTATTATAAATATCTTTTACTGTATCATTAATCAAGACCTCATCGTAAGATACTGGCCAAATAACTGGAGCATAAATATGCTGGGCTGCCAAATCAGCTTGTAGTTTTGACCGGTCGTTTACATAAACGACAAAATACAATGGGGCTGAGGTAACCTCACTAATATTATCACACACTAATTTACAAACATCTAATCCTTGAAGATTATTGAACAAATACTTATAGTTCTCGTATCTTAGCCGTTGGTTTTTCTCATTATCCTCTTTTTCTAATAACTGTAATGACACATTGGACATCTTGTGTGGTGCCACCTCTGATTCAACAAGTCCCACTGCATATTTATTAATCCGAACCGAGATGTTTTTAACTTCCTCATTATCAGTATTAAAATACAATCCTCTAAGATACATAGAATCTTTTTGCAACGAAACGAACTTGTTATTTTCTTTCAGTGAATCATCAATGTATTCCGATATTTCAGCACACTCCAAAAAACCGCCATCCGGGATAGAAAACCATTTGCGATAACTACCGATGTAAAAATCAACAAAATCAAGCCTCTGCCTTGAAAAAATGCATTGTGTAAGATCCACGATTATTTTACACCCGGTTGCACGTACTACCTTAATTAAATTTATCTCCTCTTCATTTAAATCTTTACCATAATAAGGGTGGACAATCATTAATTCAAACTGTTGGCTAGTCGCAAGTTTTTTGGCTTCCTCAACTTCAATCCTAAGACTCTTATCGATAGGATAATAGAAGCGATTCCACGCCTGTTCTTTGAATGGGGTCACAACTGTACCACAAGTATAAGCAGGTATTAACACTCGCTTACCCGAATTTCGCATTTTGTCAATAATGGCGGTAAATGCCTCTCTGCATAAAGAATAATTCACCTTCACATTATTGTACCATTCCAATGATTTGTCTTCTATATTTTCCAAATCAGAATCATATAACGGGAATACACTTCCAATATCTTTCATATTATAACTGATTTATTCTACTACAACCTTAATATTATCATCATGGTTTATAATATGGGCATCTGCTTCAGCGTGGTTTTCAAATTTCAGAAAAACAGAACCCACCGCATTGTTTGCACCACGGAATGGTTCCACAGTATCGCCCTTTTGGGGATAGACAGCCTCACTAATGAAATGTTTCTGTCTGAACTGATCATCATACCACACCTCGCAAAACTTACCGCCTTGGTTGGAATGGATAATGTCGTTCATATAAATGCCATCATATTTAGGTTGCTTGATTTCAGGTAATGGTTCACCAATGGCTTTCAGCATTTCTGCCTCAATCAAGTCAATACCCGTCCCTATTCGCTGCAATTCGGCAATGCGGTTACCACCAGCACGAGGTGACACTTCCATTAAATAGGCTTTGCCATTCTTGCAAAGGCGGCTCTCCACATTATACAAACCTGTACCGCAGCCCAACAGAGTAATCAAGCGTTGCAACTCGTTGGTCAATTCATCCTGTACCTTTTGAGGCATTGTGGCTGGCCAAACTTCAATGGCTGGTGTGTAGGGGTTGCTGGCATAGCTATCAAAATGCTGGTCGGAATAATCGGCATAAACCAATTTGCCATCTACGCTGAAACAGTCGGCACTCGACTGATAGCCGTCCAATTCCAAGAAATCCTCAATGATGAAATGACCATTGTGAGATTCTTCCATAGCGTGTTCAATGGCACGTGGTAAATCTTTCGGATTATCAACTCTCGACACACCTTTACTGCCAGCAGAATCCACTGGCTTCACAATTACTGGCCAATGGAAGAGCTCCTTATCCATGACGGCTTCTTTTGCATCCGTATAACCTTTAGCTGTCGGGCAATTAAAGCCATGTTCAAGAAGAAACTGACGGAAACTGGCTTTGTCCTGCATGATGCAAGCAGATTTATAGGAGCAAGTGAACGGCAAACCCATTTGCTCTGCCACGTATGCCGCAGCGGTAACACCTGGGTCAACAGCATAGCTCAAAATACCATCTATCTTTAGTTTCTGTGCCAGATTCAGCACTGCATCTTTATCAAGAATACTCACATTATGGTATTCATCGCTGTATTGATGGGCAATATTATTGGGTAGGTAGTCAACAGTAATGACGTGACAACCATGTTTATGTGCCGATTCAATAGCAGGAAGCAGGTAGCGAATGCCACCCAAAAGCATCAGTTTCTTCATAATGGTTAAAGTTTAACGAAATAACTGAGTACACGTTCAATATCAGCATCAGTCAATTGGTGGTGCATCGGGAGGCAAATTACTTCGTTGGCCACCTTGGTTGCCACCGGCAGGTTCTCTGCACCGGCACTCGGCAGACTGCGATAAGTACTGAAGGTGCTAATCAGTGGGTAGAAATACCTACGGCCCAATACACCATCAGCACGCATCTTAAAATAGAGTTCATCACGAGTCATGCCAAACTCCTCTGCATTAATGAAGATGGGGAAATAACTATAATTATGGCGCACACCTGGCATATCGTCGAAGAAACGAATACCGGGAACACTGCGCAAAGCATTACGGTATTTTATAGCTACTTGGCGACGTTTCTCAATAGCTTCGTCTACCTGCTTCAAGTTCAACAGACCGTATGCTGCACGAACCTCGTCCATCTTGCTATTGATGCCCGGGGCTACCACCTCGGTTTCGCCAGCAAAGCCAAAGTTCTTCAAAAAATCAACACGCTTCTTGGTGGCCTCGTCATGCATCACCATGGCCCCACCCTCAAGAGTGTTATAAACCTTGGTAGCATGGAACGAGAGGGAAATCAAATCACCCTTGCCCACCCAACTCTCACCATTCACCTCAACACCAAAAGCATGAGCTGCATCGTGAATCACCTTCAAACCATATTTATCGGCAATTGCTTGAATCTCGTTCATCTTGCAGGGCTTGCCATAGCAACTTACTGGCATGATGGCCGTGGTCTTAGGCGTGATGGCAGCCTCAATCTTTTCAGGGTCGATACCGCAGGTCTCCCCCTCAATATCCACAAACACCGGTCGGCATCCATTCCACCAAATGCTATGCGTTGTGGCCACGAAGCTATATGGTGTGGTGATGACCTCGCCAGTGATGCGCAATGCTTGCAAAGCCGTAAGCAAAGGCAAAGTACCATTAGTAAATAGGCTGATATACGGAACTTTTAAGTATTCTGCTAAAGCCTTTTCCAATTGTTTATGGAATTGTCCATTATTGGTAATCCATTTGCTCGCCCAAATCTCCTTGAGCATTGCATTAAACTCGTCGAGGTTGGGCAATAACGGCGAAGTGACGGTAATTTGTTTTTCAGCCATAGTTTAAAATTTTACTCTTTGGGGCCTTTCATATCTTTATGAGTGAAACTCAACGAATTGACCTCTTCTTTCATTTCGTCAATTACCTTCAATAGGTATTGTCCGTACTGGTTCTTCAACATTGGCTTGGCCAACTCACGCATCTTTTCTTCCGAAATCCAGCCATTGCGATAAGCAATGCCTTCGAGGCAGGCTACCTTCAAGCCTTGACGTTTTTCAATGACCTCGACAAAAGTAGAGGCCTCCGAAAGCGAGTCATGTGTGCCAGTATCCAACCATGCAAAGCCACGGCCAAAGACCTGGACTTTCAGTTCTCCATCCTTGAGGAATTCCTGATTAACAGTAGTAATCTCCAATTCGCCACGGGCAGAAGGCTTGATTGTTTTGGCCACGTTGACCACCTTGTTCGGGTAGAAGTAAAGACCTACGACAGCGTAATTACTCTTGGGTTCTTTGGGTTTTTCCTCAATGGAAAGGCAGTTGCCATTTTTGTCGAACTCAGCCACACCATAGCGTTCAGGATCACTAACCCAGTAGCCAAAAACAGTGGCTTTTTTGTTTTCTTCAGCATCCTTCACGGCATTACGAAGTAATTTAGTGAAGCCACTGCCATAAAAGATATTATCACCAAGCACCAAGCAAGCACTGTCGTTGCCGATGAACTTCTCACCAATAATGAATGCCTGTGCCAGACCGTCGGGAGAAGGTTGCTCAGCATAATCGAAGTGTACCCCATAGTCACTACCGTCACCCAAAAGGCGTTTGAAGCCTGGGAGGTCATACGGTGTGCTAATGATAAGAATATCACGAATACCAGCCAGCATTAGTGCTGAAATGGGATAATAAACCATCGGCTTGTCATAGATGGGCAATAATTGCTTGCTGACACCTTTGGTAATCGGGTAAAGGCGGGTACCACTGCCGCCTGCTAATACTATACCTTTCATAATATTGTTATTTTTAAATTATTTCTTTAAACCTTGAGCTATTGAACTTTGAACTATCTATTAGCGTACATATCCTCGTAATACTTCATATAATCACCAGAAGTGACGTTGTCCATCCACTCCTGATTGTCGAGATACCAGCGGACGGTCTTCTCGATGCCTTCCTCAAACTGGAGCGAAGGCTCCCACCCGAGTTCGCGTTGCAGCTTGCTGCTGTCGATGGCATAACGCATGTCGTGACCCGCACGGTCGGTAACATAGGTGATGAGGTCCATATCGGCACCCTCGGGACGACCAAGGAGACGGTCAACGGTGTTGATGACCACCTTGATGATGTCGATGTTTTTCCACTCGTTGAAGCCTCCGATGTTGTAGTTCTCGGCCACTTTGCCTTGGTGGAAAATCAAATCAATAGCTCTCGCATGGTCAACGACATAGAGCCAGTCGCGCACGTTCTCGCCCTTGCCATACACAGGCAGCGGCTTGCGGTGACGGATATTGTTGATGAACAGCGGTATCAGCTTCTCGGGGAACTGATAGGGACCGTAGTTGTTCGAACAATTGGTCACGATGGTAGGCATTCCAAACGTATCGTGGAAAGCCCGCACAAAGTGGTCGCTCGAAGCCTTGGCCGCGCTGTAGGGGCTATGCGGCTGGTACTTCAAGTCCTCGGTAAAGAACTTCTCGCCGTAAGCCAGGTGATGCTCACCACTGGAGGCCTTGGTGGTGAACGGAGGCTTGATACCCTCGGGGTGGGTCATCTCCAATGCACCATACACCTCGTCGGTCGAGATGTGGTAAAAGCGCTTTCCTTCAAACTTCTCGGGCAAGCTCTCCCAGTAGGCTTTAGCGGCCTGCAGCAGGCTCAGCGTACCCATCACGTTGGTTTGTGCAAAAGTGAAGGGGTCCTTGATGGAGCGGTCCACATGACTCTCAGCGGCTAAATGGATGATGCCGTCGACATGCTCTTCCTGCATCAACTTCAATACACCTTCAAAGTCGCAGATGTCCATCTTCACAAAGCGGTAGTTCGGCTTGTCCTCGATGTCTTTGAGGTTAGCCAAGTTGCCTGCGTAGGTCAGCTTGTCGAGGTTGATGATTCTGTATTCAGGATATTTGTTCACAAACAGGCGCACCACATGGCTGCCAATAAATCCGGCTCCACCGGTAATGATAATGTTCTTCATATTTTGAGTATTTTCTTGTTCCAAACAAGGTGGACTGCCCGCTGGGAATTGAACCATATTTGAGAGACCAGCGGGCGCCTCACCCGTATGTTTGGGGGCCTATTGGCTGTGCTGAAGACCTTTCAGCCCCCTTTGCGGTCACAGCTGCGCGTAAAGACTGTGCCGCAGTTTTTCTAGGCTTTCTATATTTATTCCTTTACCTTCACAAATTGTGTGTCATCAACGATAGTGTCAGTTCCGCAAGTTAAGCGGCCTTCTATGACTATCTTCCGCAGAATGCCGCTTATTCTTTCGCAGTCAGCAGGACTCAACTGGTTGCTCTCATAAAGACCTTCGTTTGCGGTTTTCTCCTCTTCCATTGCACAATAAAGCACATACGAACATAGGCTTTTGAAGGTGAAGTCATGCTTCTGCATGGTGATGTACTCCTCAACAAGAATACGGAGCTTCGAGTCGGAGTATATCACCGCTATAGGGTTGGTGTTGGTTGTCATAGTTTGTATTGTTTTATTGTTTAGTGTGCGGCTGCGCATAAAGACCGGGAGGCCTCGTATTTTTTCAAATTAAGAGTTAAAAATTTAAAGTTAAGAGTTGCTATTGCTTTTTCCTTATTGGTGTGGCTGGATTTTTAACCGGTGTGCTTTGGTAGGTCAACCAGCCATTAATTCCACATTTATGGGTTGAATAAACATTGCAGTGTTTGCTCAAAAAGTGTACAACCGCTGGGTTGGGATGCTTTTTAGAACCCTTGCAACTAATAACGGCACTGCTGGGCTTAATTAAATCAATCACCTCAGAGGTGAGATTATGTTTGCTTCCGTGATGCGGAACTTTCAACACGCAGCCTGGAATGTCATTGGGATAATCGTCAATAGCATCGTGAAGCGATGCACTGCACGCATCGCCTGCCAAAAGGAAGTTGCGATCATTGGGGTGAAACAGTAAAATAAGGCTTGACTTGTTGGTGGCCGATTCTTCTTTTACCTCATCCATTACACTTTGAGCATCCTCATCAGACGGCAACTCGTCTTCAGCATATTTCTCAAAATCGGCCTCATCCTCCAATTCTGCAAAATCGAGGGCCATCTCATAGCAAGCATCCCTGAAAAACGATTCTCTTGGGCCTATCATCATCAGCGGTATTCCTTTCAAATCCGCTCCAATAACAGGCTCAAACAAACAGCCTTTTCTCGCTGCCAAGTCAATAAGATTAAGCCTGTTGTTTTGCGGATGATTATACACTGCTTTGGCAGCTGCCTCCAACACTCCTGTATTATATAGCAGTCTTTTGAAATTTTTTTGCACTGCAAGGTCTGAACGACGGATGAATAATGCTTGGATAGCCACAGTTGAATCCTGCAATAAATCGAAGAACCCGCCTTTATGGTCTTTGTCGGGATGGGTGCAAAAAGCGTAGTCTATGACATACATACCCCTCTCCTGATGCTTGATTTGTTTCTTCACCTTAGAGCCATCACCCACATTCCCCGCATCGACCACAGCAGTCCACCACCTTGTTCCATCATGATAGTTAATCACAATAGCATCCGCATCATTGACATTCAATATTGTTACTTCGTATTCCATATCAAATCTTATTATCACATTTGGACTTTCAAATTCAAACCCTCGTCACCAAGAATGCCCATAACAAAAGGATAATCGCTATTCGACATTTCTGTACTCATAGTGTCAAACAAAGTCTGGTCATAAGCACTTGGCGCATTGCTGCAATGATGAGGGTGAGAATGCCATTCACCAAGATATACTATTTGATGACCTGTACGTTTTTTTATACTCTCAACTTCCTCAAACAACCCATCAACTCCTCTGATATACGACGTACCAGCCTCAACGCTATCATCAGGGGCAGGAATCATATAAACCACATAAATCAGATTACGGTCTTTATCGTAAGTTCCCAACAGGGTCCCTCCCGTTTCAACAGGAGGATTGTCCTGTAGTTTCTGTTCGCGTTGATGAATCATCTCATTTATTACCGCATCGCTGACCATAACTGTAACCGCGTCTGTTTTGTACGTCTGCCAATTTGACTGGTTTAGGTCATGACGAACTACCATACCCTGTGCGGCATCCATTTGCCAGACGATAAGTTGAGCATCAGCCTGTGCCGAACATCTCGGTATTTGAGAAGAAACAATGGAAGCCAAAACCGCTACATTGTCAAAATCCATAACAACCGACTCTGCCCTACAACTGAATATATTTGTGCGTTGCTTCTCGGATACTGCAAGATGATTGTCGAGATACGACTCTTTTATCACAGCACGGTAGTAATCCATTTCTAGCAAATCCAACCTGTGGTGTCGCTCTTTGTCTTCCATAAGCATCACCACATCTGTTCCCTTAGGATTAAGAAACGTGGTGCATTTCCTCGTGGGATATTTATCCAAATCAAGTGCCAAATGACGTTCAACACCAACCGAGGTGCTGGCATCAATCACCAACTCGGCATCAGTCAAAACACGGCTTGTTGTCTGTTCTGAACAGCGGAGAAAATCCTCAGGATAGGTATATAGCTTCAATCCTTCAATTCCTTGGTACTTGTCTTTGAGTGCCTTGACCTTGTAGTTCATCACATCGGAAACGTCCAATGTGTGTCGTCCCTCATTGTGGGGAAACATGATGTCGGAATCAACAAGATGCAAGATCTTTGCCTGTCCACGTCGAACAAAGTGGTCAAGTATTTGGGAGCCCAACGCACCAGTTCCAAGAAAAGTGACCTCGTTAATCGATGAGTCACAGCCGCTACAAGCCCCAAGCCTATCAACACTGACACTATTGACAAGGAAGGATATATGCACATCAAGATCATCAAGAAACTTATCAAAAGAAGGTTTCCTAAACTCGTTGTATTTCTTGAAAATATCACCGCTTGAAGTTTGCAATCTCAATGAGAAAAGATTTATATCCTCATATTGCTGACCTGCTTGCCGCGACATGGGCATAATCAAACCCAGCATAAGCGGCAAATAGCATCTTCTTAGCCGAGGCGAATTGGAAATGGCATTGAATATCGCATCAATGAATGGTATTCCCGAAGACACCTGCATATCCTTAAAATCGCCAAGTTTCTTTGGAATACGATGCACATAACCGGCAATATTCACACTCACGGGCACCAACAACAAACAATAGTTGGCATCCCTTTCACTCACTTCCTCAACAACAGACGACAAGTTGGTCTTTGGGGTATAGCGGACAAAGTAGTAATTGTTGTTGGTTTGAGGGTTAAATGGGAAATATGTAATCTCTTCAGAATCAAAGAACACTTCCAACGGACGATCTTTTTCATGCAACTCACCTATAGCGTTCTTGGAAAACCATCTCCTAATCAGCTCAATGAAACTGAATGCGCTGAAATTAGTGCGAAGGTCTTGAAACGGCACGTCAGAAACACACAGCGAAACAGGATGATCGAAAGGCACTGCATTGCTATGCGGCAGACCCAATGGAAAATCTTTTCTCAAAGCGAAGACCTCTGGAATCCGATTGTCGGACTTGTGACACTTAATGGCAATGGGTTCTTTCTCGTGGATGTTGTTCTTTACAATATCGGCAATTTCAGAATCCACTGTCATGAAGATTAGGACATCACCCTTCGGGGTAATCTTGCAATTTACATCAGACACATAAGGATGGTTTTTTGCCACACGACAGATGGCAGCCACACGCGGAATGCGAATATGCGACGGCTGTAATTCAACACCCTCAACCACCTTATAATGATTTATTGCCATGATATCTACAAACTAATCCCTACCCGCCCTGGGTGCAGGCTTGTTTACCACTGATTCGATTGACGGAACAGCTTGCTTCATCTTTGTTTTGCCGTATTCTGTTATCTTAAACACGATTGGCATCTTGGTGGCAATATACTCATCCTCGGTGTTCAAGAAATGGTCATCGCCACTTTTTAGCTGTTTCTTGTATTCTTTCGCTGCCTCTTCGCTGGGTGGCGGCACCGCTTTGGGGTCAAGGTTTTTGATGCTGGTGCATGATGTGACTATATGCGCATAAGGCAACTGTTTCCCCAAAATCGTAATAGCCGAATCCTTCACCTCTTCTTTGTTAGATGTTTCGTTGAAGAAAGTCCATGAGCAGTGATGGGGTGCCTGAAAGATATTCCATTCCAGGTTTTCTTCTCTTTTATTATTTTCAATGATTTTCTCCCACACTTCATGTTCGGCATCGCCACCGGTGAGAAGCCGACAAACTGTATTGCCATTATTGTCAACGAAAGTCATGTGGAGCACAATAGAAACTTCGTTCTTATCGTCTTGTTCCTTGCCCACCTCAACACTCTCCTTAAAAGGTGCATGGATGAATAGGACCAGATACTTCAATGACTTGTGGTCAACCACATGCACTTTGGTGCCAGGTATGTATCCATAACGACCATCAAACTCCTTGTCTTTATCGTAGCCTACTATTCGGAGCAGTGAGCCATATTCTCCCATGTATTTTTCATCGTCATCATATAGTTTTCTACGCCGCTTGGCCTCTTTGCGGATTGGCACAGCAGTGGGGTCGATACTGTTGTTCAAAGCCATAGGGCTAACCCAAAGTTCTCCGATGACAATCTTGTCCTTATCTTTCTCCTTATCATAATCTTCAGGCTTGCCGCAGTAGAAATTGGCCTCAAACCCACTGCAATGGTCGCTGTGCGGATGGGAGCTGACATACAAATCCACAAACGGACGACCAGCAGCATCTCTGCCGAGTTCCTTCAACAAATCGGACTTGACATCAAAAACGGAATTCTTATTATCCTTTGTAATCTCCGCAATTTGGCAATCAATTATAATGGTAATGCTATTGTCGAGTTTTATCAATGAGCAGTCGCCATTGCCAACTGGGTAATACTTGACGTAATTTTCCATATCATTATGTTCTTCAATCCTTATTCTCTTTATTCTTATCTTTGTCCACTATATGCTCCACGCTTTTACGCACATAATCAGTCTGCTTACGGTAGGCAAACAAAAACAACGCGGTTAGTCCAGCTATGACAATCAACGCCATCCAAGGTGTATGCATAAAATCTTTCACCCCTGGGATCAAACTCAAGCCAAAAAGAATCAATAAAGCCAAAAACGTTGCCAAGAAAGTGCGGTAGGTGTTGTTCTCGGTTGAAAGAGTAGTGATTTTGGAGTCTTTTGCCTCTGCATCCTTAAACTTACCATAAGGAGCGAAAACAACAAACTTCCATTTCTTCAATAGCCACTCTATCAACAGTGACCCAATTCGGCTCAGCACCATCCCTGAGAAGTAGCCACCAAATAACACCAGAAACACGTTATCCAAAGGCAAGTCATAGATAGCCAATATATCAACAAGGACGAGGAACAATGTGCCAGGAATCATGTAGTTGAGAAACTGGTAGGCTGATATTTTTTCGAGGAACTTCTCCATATCAAAAGTCATTTTATACTTAAATAGTCGAACGGCTGGTCGCCTGTTAATATGTTAAATCCGGGTCGGTTTTGGCCGCTATCGTTTCGCCTAACCTTCGCCTAAGGTACGCCTAACCTACAGAACTGCGATTTTTGCTTCTGAAATGTTAAAATCGGGTCAATTTTTTAGTTCAAAGTGTTCAAGATGCCCTGCGGGCAGTTCAAGAGGTTCAAAGTGCGATGCGGCAGCCCTTGAACCCTTGAACTTTTGAACTTCTTGAACTATTAAATATGATAGACGTTCTCAGTGAGCGGACAGATGTTATGGCAATCCAAAATCACTTTGCCTTTCAGCTTATCCCAGTTGGCCTTGATGTGGTCGTGCTTAACCATGATGACCACCATATCCACCTCGCTGAGGAACTGGTCGAAACTGAGAATCTGGTTCGGCACAATGGCCTTGTCGGTGAAGAAGGGGTCGAAGCTCTTGAGCGGGCGGGCCAGGTGGCGCTCCTGGATGTCGATCATCTGAAGGGTGGGGCTTTCGCGCACGTCGTCAACGTTCTCCTTGTAGGTGATGCCGTAGAGGCCCACGCGGCGGTTGTCGGTGATATGGTGCGCCTCCATAATCTCGTGGATGCGCTCCAACACGAACACGGGCTGGTAATCGTTGGTCTTCATGCTCTCGTCGATCACCTTGGCGAGCTGCGGATAGTCGCCCACGAGGAACCAGGGGTCAACCGAGATGCAGTGGCCGCCCACGCCCGGGCCGGGCTGCAGGATGTTGACACGCGGGTGCATGTTGCAGATGCGGATGATTTCGTAAACGTCCATGTTGTCGTGGCGACAGATGCGGCTCAGCTCGTTGGCAAAGGCGATGTTGACGGCACGGTAGGTGTTCTCCACCACCTTGGTCATTTCGGCAGTGCGGATGTCGGTGACCACGATTTCGCCCTGACAGAAGGAGGCGTAGTACTGCTTCACCTTCTCACCAATCTCGCGGCTGTCGGCACCGATGGTGCGGTTGTTGTGCAGCAGCTCATACACCATGTTGCCCGGGATGATGCGCTCGGGGGCATGCACAAGGTTGATGTCCTCGCCAATGCGGAAACCGTTAGCCTCGATCACGGGGCGCACAAACTTGTCGATAGTGCCGGGGCTGACGGTGCTCTCGACCACCACGGTGGCACCCTTGGGGCAGACGCGCATCACTTCCTTCACAGCGGCCACCACGTAGCAGGCGTCAACCTTCTTCGAGAACTTGTCATAAGGCGTAGGCACACTCACGATGTACATATCCGTTTTCTGATACTCGGTGGTGAACTTGATGCCCTTGGCCAAGGCAGCCTGGAAGAGCTCGTCGAGGCCGTCTTCCTTGAAGGTAGTCTTGCCGGCATTGAGCGTGGCAACGAGTTCCTTGTTGTAGTCAGTACCAATGACCTCGACACCATGCGAAGCCATCATCAAAGCAGTGGGCAAACCGATGTAGCCCAGTCCGATAACGTTGATCATATTCGTTTTACTTTTAATTGTTTGAATTCTATTTGAGTTCCACGTATTACACGTATTTTCACGTATCTTTTATTTAATCACTCTATATCCTTGTTTGAAGTCGCTGACATCGAAATTGACTAACAAGCCAGCTGGTTTGTCCAACAACTTCATATAGGTTCTTACTTGCTTGAAATGCACAGGTGCCAGTGCCTCAACGGCCTTAAGCTCTATTATCAAGGTATCTTCCACTATGATATCCAGTCGCAAATCAGCACCTACCGACACACCTTTATAAATGATATCGACAGGAATCTGCGAAGCTACATGAAGACCACGCAGTTTCAGTTCCTGCATCAAGGCTTTCTCATATACACTCTCCAGCAATCCCGGACCAAGTGCATTGTACACCTCAAAGCAAGCACCAATTGCCTCGTAAATAAGTTTATCGGTAGTCATAATACTCGTGATACGTGTGATACGTGGAAATTTTACACTTCGTATCTGTCAACTTGCTCCCCATTCAAGGCTCTCACTATTCTATTACAAGCTTTACCGTCGCCGTAGGGGTTCACGGCTTTGGACATAAGCTCGTAGGCAGCGGCATCATCAAGGAGAGTGCTCACTTCGTTCACAATCAGGTCGTGGTTGGTGCCTACCAAATGTACGGTACCGCTCTTCAAAGCTTCAGGTCTTTCAGTTGTATCACGCATCACCAAAACAGGCTTACCCAAACCAGGTGCCTCTTCTTGAATACCGCCACTGTCGGTGAGGACAACGGTCGATTTCTCCATCAAGTAAACAAACTCCAGATATTGGAGAGGCTCGATGAAGAAGAAGTTCGGACGGGTAAGGTCTTCGCCAAACACTTCATGGATGGGCTTGCGCACGTTGGGGTTGAGGTGCATGGGATATACAAAGTCCACATTGGGGTATTTCTCGCTGAGGTCTTTCATGGCTGTTACCATGTTGATGAAGCCATCACCGAAGTTCTCTCTTCTATGACCCGTTATCAACACCAGTTTCTTTCCGGTTCCTGAGCCTGTCGAAGGACCAGCCAAACGAGTCACATCATAACCTGCAGTCTTCAGCACATTGATTTGCTCATTAGCCAAAGCCTTGTCGTTCTTCAGCTTATCCACCACCATGTGCAATGCATCGATCACCGTGTTGCCCGTCACATAAATTTCACCTTGGGCTTTTTCTTCCTTCAGGTTGCTCTCCGAGAGCGGTGTGGGCGAGAAATTATAGGTAGCAATGCGACCAGTGATCTGGCGGTTCATCTCCTCCGGCCACGGGCTGTAGATATTATGCGTTCTCAAGCCCGCTTCCACATGTCCAACTGGAATCTGCTGGTAGAAAGCAGCCAAGGCAGCGGCGGTAGAGGTGGTGGTATCGCCATGCACCAGCACCACGTCGGGCTTGCACTGGGCGAACACGTCGCGCATACCCGTCAGCACACGGGCGGTTACATCATACAGGTCTTGCCCTTGCTTCATGATGTTGAGGTCATAGTCAGGCTTCACCTCGAAGATTTTCAACACTTGGTCGAGCATCTCACGATGTTGGCCCGTTACACACACAATAGTTTCGAAGTCCTTCGGGTACTTTTGGAATTCTTTTACCAGAGGACACATCTTAATAGCTTCGGGCCTAGTCCCGAACACAAGCATTACTTTTTTCATATTGAGGTAATTATTTTATTCGTTTATTTTAATTTGCCTTTTTGCGGCACCGGCTGCGCGTAAAGACCGAGTGACCGCTGTTTCTATACATTTTTTAAACTCTTATTTTCCTTTGTATAATAGTCACCTATGGTATATTCTGGCTTGTCCAGTTCCTTTGCAATGTTGCTCGTGGCAAAAATCAACTGGTAGTCGATAATCGTTTCGTAGTTGTAGGTGGTCAGATCCCTGAGCCTTTCAACCACAATGCGCTGGAAGTTGCGCGAGCGGTCTTCTTCCATACCCTTGTCTTCCATATTGTCGGAGAAGAGCAGGCGCGGATAGAGCATGTTCTCGTCGGTGAGCGAAGTAAGGAAGAAGGCGAAACGGGCTGCCATCTTCAGGTAGAAACTCGAACTGGCCGACAGCTTCACATGGCGGTCGTTGAGGTAAACCACATTCTGCCCGAAGTCGATGGTGAACTGCGTGGCCTGTCGGAACTGTTCCTGACGGTCTTGGTCGTGCCTAAGCAGATACACCCCGTTGTCGGCAATGGCCTTCTCCACCTTGGCGCGCTGCTGACGTATGCGCTGCTCGGCTGCGGCTATGTTGCGCTCCAGTCCCTCGCTCTCGCGGGCAAGGCGGTCACGCTCGCGCTGCAAGCTGTCGTAACGCTCGGCCTGCTCAAGCAGGGTGCGGTATTGCAGTATCTCGCCCTCCTTGAAGCCTTTTTGCTGCACGAGGCGGTCGATGCGCTCGTCGTTGGTGCTGCGCACGTTGCCCACGGCACTGTCGTATTGCTGCTGAGCCACCTCAAGCTCTTTCTTCAAGGCCTTGCGCTTCGCCTCAAGCTCGGTGCGCCGCTCGCTGTTTCGGTTTTGCAACGACTGCGACTCCATCATCTGAAACTCCAGCTCCAGCTTGATACGCATGGCCTGCGAGCGTCCGGTGCTGTCGTCGATGGGCGACTTGCACAGGCGGCAGTGGCCCTTTTCGGCACGGCGGTTGATGGGAGTGAGGCACTCGGGACAATAGTCCAACTGAAGATGGTCAAAATAGTGGCGCGTTTCGATAGAGCGTTCAATGGCCTCCATTTTCTGTTTCAGGGTCTCGATGAAATACTTTGAGTCTTTGATGTCGGCATCGAGGCGTGCCATGTCTTCGTCAATCGTTACCAGCTGCGAGCGGAGCTTGGCGACTTCGGATTGGAGACGCTCGTATTCCAGTTGAGAGTTTAGAGTTGAAAGTTTAGAGTCAGTTGATAGTGTAGAGTTTCTAAGTTGTTTAACTTCTTCTGTTAGGTCGTCGATCTCCTTGGTAAGGTGGTCGATGTGGGCGGTGATCTGGGCTGGCGAGCGCATTTCGGGGCGCGAGAGAAACTGGGCGGTAATCTTAAGCGACTGCTCCAGCTCTTCGATTCTCTTCTTCACGGCCACAAGCTTCAGCTTGTTGTCGCTCAGGGTTTGGTCGTAGAGGCCCATCAGCAGCTCGGCCACCATGGTACGGGTAAGTTCCTTATCAAACTGCTCGTAAAGGAAGAGCGACGAAAGGGGCGACTCCTGGTCGAGATACACCAGACGCAGTATCTGGTGCATGGTGATGTTGCTGTCGGCCTTGAACTCGGGCAGTCCCATGGCGCGGAACAGAATGTTCGAGAAGCTGCGGTGCTCGGTGGTGGTTTTGTAGCCGAACTTCTGCCATTCGTCGGTGCTGTATTGGAACCATTCGGCTAACTGGCTACGCAATCGCCTGTTGCCAAGGGTTTCGTCCATAGGGCCGAAATGGATGAACATGGGGGCATAGCGGTTTACGCGGCCATCGTCGGTTTTTTCGAGGTAACGCTTCAGGGTAAGCACCGTGCCATTGATCTCCACCTCGGCCATCACGCTGCGGCAACGCAGGGCTTCGGGCACAAAATCGCCATAGCAGCCACCAAGCGCAAAGAAAATGAAGCGCACGATGGTGCTCTTGCCGCTGGAGTTCTGCCCACGGATGATGTTCACCCCACGGTGAAACTGCTCGTCGTAGGCCACTTTTTTGTCAGCGGTAAGGATACGAAGACGGCAGAGGAAGAGGTTATTCTGCATCATATTTCGATTCAAGCAAACGGGTGCGAGCTTTCAAACCCGAGGCACCCGTGAGGGGTAAGTTACGCGAAAGGAGGCCGAGAAACGACAACGAGTTGCTCTCGTTCACCGAGAGTTTGCCGGCCTTGGCCAAAAATCCATCCAAGGTTTTGCGGTGAAGCACACTCACACGGTTTTCAAGATAGAGCGGTCTGCTGAGTATGCCACACGACACTAGGCAGTTGAGGGCCGACAGCTGGAAGGGCTTGATCCACTCAAACAAGGTGCGGTTGTCGCCGCTGTACTCGTAGGGATTGTGGCTGCGGGCGATGTAGGCCTTGCGGTAGTCGCGCAGCTCCTGCTCGTCCTGCTTCAGGGTGATGCCGTAAAGCTTGTCGGGGAAGAGCAGATAGAAGTCCCAGATACGCACGCGGTCAACCTCGAAGCTCTCGCCCTTGTCGATGCGCTGCACGATGTGGGCCATGCGGTAGATGGCGTGGTAGGGGTCGAAGGCGGCGTTATACGTTATCATAGTCTTTCCAGTTGAGGTGGCACATGCCAGTGAGGTAATAGATCATGCCGTAGATGTGGTCGGAGGTGTAGCGCAGGTCGGCATCGTCGGCACCGTTCTCGTTGATGAGACGCATGATGGGTTCAACAATCTGCTCGTGGATGCGCTGCATCACCAGGTCTTTGTCGGTTTCGGCCTCAATGAGCGGATAGATATAGAGTTCGAAGCGGTTCTTGATGTCGGCAAAAAGCAGTAGGTTGATTTCCTGAGCCGAGGGGTAGCACTCGTATTTGGTAGCCTTTTTGGCATATTTCTCCTTTTTGCGCATAGCTGACTCGATGGCACTGGGGCTGAAGCCCCCGTCGGTGAGTTTGCCCTCAAGGCCTTTGGTGCCGTCGAGCTTGGTTTTGTATTCAAGCAGCTCGTCGATAAGTTCGCGGGTAAGCTTCTTGGCAATTTCGCGATGCAAGCCGCGGAAATAGGAAGCCAGACGCGAAGAGCCTTTCCCGTCGTCGTTGCCGTTGCCACTGCCGTAGTAGTGGTTGTGCACAGTTTTGGCGTTGGGGTTGAGGTTCTCCACCTTATGAATCTCGAAATCGAAGAACGAGTTGCCTTTTCCGGGGTTGCAGGTGATTTCCATGAGGATACTGGTTGAGTCGGGGTTGAGCCGTGGTTGCCAAGGGGTAGCCAAGCAGTTCCCAAGTAGTAGCCAAGTAGTAGCCAAGCTCAGAGTGGGCTAAAGTGCTTGGGAGGTGCTTGGGTATGGGTGTGCGAGGGCGGTTCTGCGTGGGCTCTGCATTGGCTTAATAGCTTATTTGTGTTTTTTCATTAGGGCATCGATGGCATCGCGGATTTCCTGCGAGGGGCGGAAACCCAGTTCGGGGCGCACAGTGCTCTCCTTGCCGTCTTTGAAGCTGGCCGCTATATGCGTGGCCACATATTTGGTGAAGATGCCTATGCCACCGTCGGAGTGCTTGCCCAGATAGCAGATGATGTGGGCCACCTCCTTGCGGTTGAAGCGTGTGCCCTCCTGCATTCCCTTGTCATACACCACAGCATCCACCTCGGGCAGGTTGAGAATGTCGGCCCAGAGATCCATATACTTGTCGCGCCACTTGGGGTTGACAAACTGGAGGGTGTTTTCCACATAGTTGAGAATCTCCTGGCGCACCGATTCCTTATTGACCGTAGCCTCCGATTGTGGTTTCACACGGGTGCCATAGTAGTTGTTGACCACTGTGGTGGCGGCGGGATTGAGGTTCTCGACATGGCCGATATTGAACTCCATGAAGGTGTTTCCTGTGCCTTTGGCGGCATCTTTATCGATGTTCATGATCAACTTTGTTTTTACGTAAGCGACTGATTGAAAATGTGTGGATTGTGTGTGGACGTTACGCCACTCAACAACAGCCTCTACAGCTTGCCCACGACCATACTTTTGCAATCGAAATCGCAAGGGAAACCAGAGATTTCAAAGCGTTCTTTGACATACTGGATATAGGCTTAAACTTAGGTGACTCTTTCTTCAATTATCAATATTCAATTATCAACTATCAATTAAAATTAAAAAATCATGGCAACTATCAAACAGATCGGCACTGGCCGAAAGACTATCGGTGCCGTTGACGGCATCACCTATGTACATCGTAAAGGCGTTACCTACGCCCGTGCGAATCCAATCATGCCCGCAAGCGTCTATAAGACTCCGGCGGCCCTGAAGCGTCAAGCCATCTTCAAGATGGTGCAGATGCACATGAAGTTCCATCTGCGCACCATCAAGCAGACCTTCACCCCCAAGGGCATCGGCACCTCAACCAACCGCTACTACTCGGTGAACGGCAAGGCCTTCACCAAGGCCCTCGACTCATTGGCCGAGGTGTGGGTGGCTGGCGAGACCGTGACCCTGGCCGACGTGGAAGAGGCCATCAGCGCCTACGCTGCTGAGAACCCCCAGGCCATCGTCATCGCCCACCGCACTGGCTATGGCGACGTGTACCTGACGGGCGAGTGGCCTTCGACCATCACCCTCCGCGCCAACGGCGGCGACAGCACCATCATCGTGATTGTGGCTGAGAATGGCGCCACCACTACCATCAATCCTGACGGAACCACTGTGGTGGTGGAGAGCGGCAATCAGAACCAAAACCAAAACGAAAACCAAAACGGTGGTTCTTCGAGCGGATCGGGTTCGGGCAGCGGCACAGGCTCGGGTTCAGGTGGCTCTGAGACCCCGACTGTGGCTGCTCCAGTAATCAGCGGTACCACTCCGTTCGCTGAAAGCACTTCGGCCACCATCAGCTGCGCCACCGCAGGAGCCTCGATCTACTACACCGTTGACGGCTCCACTCCTACCTCCGCAAGCACCGCCTACTCTGAGGCTCTGACCATCACTGACACTACCACCGTGAAGGCCATTGCCGTGAAGGACGGTGTTTCGAGCTCGGTGACCACCAAGGTGTTCACGAAGGGCGAAGGTGGCGAGAATCCGGAGACGGAGTAATCCTTTAGTTTCAAGTTTCAGGATTCAGGTTTCAGGTTCCAAAATGGATTCAAGTTTCAGGTTCCAAAAGATTCAGGTTCCAAAAGATTCAGGTTCCAATAGATTCAGGTTCCAATAGATTCAGGATTCAATAGATTCAGGTTTCAGGTTTCAATAGGTTAAGGTTTCAGGCATCGTCCGGATCTTGGATCTTGGATCTTGAATCTTGGATCTTGAAACTTGGATCTTGAAACTTCAAGCCCGAAAGACCACTGTTCTTGAGGGACTTAATGAACTTTGAAAGAGCTTTGCTGAGATTGAGACAATCGTTGTAAAGTCGTGTAGCAGTGTCTTTGTCGATGAAGCCTACGTCAGAAGCTCTGATAATCTGACTACGGACTTCTCCACAAGAACCTTTGGCAATATACAGGAAGTTAATGAACTCTTTATTACCATCTCGCTCATACCCCTCTGCAATGTTGTCCATCACAGAACCTGCTGAAGCATGAATCTGTTGAACAAACCTAACATCCTTATGGAACTCACCTTCCTTGGTGACAGCGTAAACCTCCTTACACAGTTCACGCGCCTTCTGGAAAATGGTTAAATCTTCAAAGCGCTGCGCTTTACTCATACTGCGTATTCGTTTTGGTTTCAGGTTTCAGGTTTCAGGTTTCAGGTTTCAGGTTTCAGTTTGAAACATGAATCATCATGAATCTTGAAACTTGAATCTTGAAACTTGAATCTCGCAGCTCGGCTGCCTTGAATCTTGAAACTTGAATCTTGAAACAAATTTTTTAACCCTTTAAAAATTTTATAGTTATGAAAATCAAACTCACTAAAGCCCAGATTGAAGAGATTCTGGCAAACCCTGAGAAGGCTCAAGAAATCGGTATCAAAGCTAACGACCCCTGGTGGGTCATCGTATTGAAAGTACTCGCTTACCTGATTGGCTTGCTGCTTGCTGGTGCTGCAACCACCAGCTGCGCTGTCGCAGCCTGCGCCACTTTCTTGATCTAATTCGCTGGTTTCAGGTTTCAAGTTTCAGGTTTCAGGTGGCTGCCACCACTTGGGACTTGAATCTTGAATCCTGAATCTTGAAACAAATTTTCAACTCTCAACTTTCAATAACCTATAACCCATAACCTATAAACATTACAAAAATGCAACAGATAAATTACATCCTCGTCAATGAATCAGGTTCTGAGAAGGCTGCCCGTGCCATCGGTGGCTGCACCGTGCCGGACCTCAGAGACCACAGCATTATCGTCAACAACAAGAGGCTTTCGCGTGAGGCACTCATCGACCAGCTGGTTGAGCTGCGCTCGCATCACCCCGATGCGAAAATCCTTGGCATTTCGGAGGTCGACCTCCATTTTGCCCACGCCCCCATCAAGGTGAATCCTTGGATGAATCAGCTTCGCTTGGAGCTCAGCGACATGCCGTGAAAGAGGTTCAAGGTTGTGTCCGCACACTTTGATCTTTGAACTTTGAACTTTTTACTTTCCACTCTCCACTGACTATCAACTATCAACTCTCAACTTTCCCAGAACGCCGCATCCGATAATTCCAACGTTAATCATTTTCTTTGTAATGTTTAATGGTTAGTGGTTAGTGGTTAATGAAGCGGCTTACGCCAGTGGCCGTTTCGCCGAATCAAAATCATTAACCTTTAACCTTTAACCCTTAACCTTTACAATCGTTAACCTTTAACCATTACCCACTTAACCGGTTATTTGTCCAATTTCTTGTTTAATGTATTTCGCAGTCCTGAGAGCATCTTGGCTATATCAGTGAACTGAGGACGAAGAGCATCAAGTTGTCCTTCATTTATATAGCCAAGGTCGCAAGCCGTTTGCAGTTCGCAGAACACTTCGGTCATCGATCCAAAGGCTATTTCAACAAAATGAATCTTCTCCCTTATCGACTGCCGTCCGCTACCTTCAGCCAAATTTGCCGCAATTGAGGTTGCAGCCCGCCTGACTTGATCGCCCAAAGCATAGCGTTCCTCCTTCGGAAATTCATTTTGAAGCAAGTAAATGTCCTTTATCAGCTTTCTTGCTTTTTGATATACATCTAATTTCTCAAACGAAAAAGTGGTGTTTTCCATAATCGTTAACCATTAACCCTTAACCTTTAACCATTACCAGTTGACTTCGTTTTCCTCCTCCTCGCTCGGGAAAGCTTGAGCAAGCTCAGCTCTTCTCTCGCTCGTTCGTCGGTTCCCTCAGGGGTTGTTGTCGTTATCTCCGTCGGGGTCTTCTGTTACCACTTGCAGGGCGTCGAGGTGCGCTTCCACCATGCGCATCAGGTTGTCGGTGTAGGTTGATACCCCGATGGGCTTGTGGAGGCCTTCGAGCGTCCACTCCACTTTCTCGCGGTTGGCCTTTTGGCAGATGAGGATGCCGATGGTGGGGTTGTCTTGCGGGCGCTTGATGAGCTTGTCGACGGCTGTGACGTAGAGGCTCAGCTGCCCGATCCACTCCGACTGGAAGTGCTTCACCTTCAGCTCGATGGCGTAGTAGCACATCAGTTCCAGGTTGTAGAGCAGCAGGTCAATCTTGCCGCTTTCGCCACCCACGGTGAACTCTATCTGCTGCCCCCTCAGCAGGAAGTCGCGCCCCATCTCGAGCAGGAAGCGGGTAAGGTTGTGGACGAGGGCATCTTCGAGGTCGGCCTCGGTGTAGCCCTCTTTCAGGCGCAGGAAGCCGAGGTTGAGCTCGCTTTTCATCATCTCTGCTGCCAGGTCGCCCTGCGGCTTGGGCAGCGTGAGCGCGAAGTTGTTGAGCGGCTTCGAAGCGTCGTCATAGAAATGGGCGGCAATGGCATGCGACAGCATCGCGCGGCTCCAGTTGTTCTGGATGGTCCGTTCGATGTAGAAGACGGCTTCTTTCACGTCTTTGCAGCTTTGGAGGATCTCGATATGATGTCCCCAAGGTATCATGCCGAGGAAGTAAGGGAACGGCTCTGTCGGGGTGCTGTCAGCACTTACGACCAGTGTATCCTTAATTTGTGGCACAACTTGTGCCACAATTATATTTTCCTCATTTTCAGTTGGTTGTAATTGTCGCACAACTTGTGCCACAATTTCCTTTTGCTCTGAGTAGAAGCGGTAGAACTGCCCCATCCGATAGAGGTTATCCTTCGAGAAACCCTTTGCCTCGGGGAAGGCCTCCTTGAGGTCGAGGCTCACCTGATTGATGACCCCGCTGCCCCAGATACGCGTGCGCATTATCTCGCTGATGTCGTGCCCGAGGTACCAATTGAACTCCAGCACGGCAGCGTTGACCTGCAGGTGCGCCTTGATCTGGCTCTGGCGATAGCGTCCTTTGACGCTCTCGATCCAGTGCAGATACTGCGGGTTGGCGCTTACCTGAGGGTCGCCGGAGATGAACTGGTTGGGTATGGTATTCTCGTCCATGGGGTGGTCTTTATTATTTATCATGATTTCGGCAGTCCTAACTGCCAAATTGGTATCTTTAAACGCTTACATTTTGTAAGCAGTTCAGTTGGTTACAATATGAAACTGGCTTATTCACTCACTTCCTGAAATCGCTTGCGGCGAAGTCGGACACCTCCGTGTCAGGATCCACTTGGGAGAGCTTCGCTATCAGGTCTTTGGCGGTCATTGGGGTTTCGTTTGATTAGTCCAAGCTTTTCTCACTTCTTCCAGCATTTGCACTTGCCTCAAAACCTTTTCGCAACACCATTTATAAAAACTCCATAAGCCCTAAGTCATTCAGAGGGTTAAATGACTTAGGGCCTTGTGAAAAAATTTGAGATGCTACAGACTGTACTTCTTATAGATTAAAAGTTGACCTCGGTTTCGGGAAGCCACTCTGTCTCTACTTGAAAGGAGCCGTCACCACTTGCCGTGAAGATGGAACCAACAAGTTTTGTCATGCGGTTGCGCTGCAACGGAACATTGTTGACCACCTTGTGGGAGATGGTCTGGTTGTTCTCATCCAGAACATCGATGGTGACGTTCACCGTCTGCTCATCAGTGGCGAGGAAGAGGTAGCTGACCGGACCAGCAACGCTTCCCACCGCGGTGCTGGTGATGTTCACAGTGTTGCTGAAGCCAGTGTTGGTGGTGGCCAGACCCGTGGAAGGGTTGAAGGCCTTGCTGCCGCCCGAAGTGGTGATACGCACACTGTTGGCATTGGCGGTACGGCCATCCGTCGAAAGCACTTTGAGCTTGGCAACCACCCGATTGAGAGTAGCATTAAGCTCCAAGGCATCGGTGTTGGTGATGCTCACTGCCTGGGTAGCCACGAAGGTCTCGCGGGCGGGGTAGTCACCGAAGGTTGCCGAGGTGGGGCCTGTGAGCGTGATAGCAGGTTCGCCATCATTAAGACCGTAGCCAAGGACGACCATTGTGTAACTACCCATGGGGAGGGAGAGGTCGAACTCACCGAAAGTGGTGTAGGTTGTGGCATCGGCTCGCATTTGGGTTACCTTGTACTGCTCGGTACCATCGGCTGTGTAGAAGGCCAGCGTAATGGCTTTCACACCGGAATAATCGGCCACGTCGGAAGCGGACCGTAGTTCAGGAAATTCCTCCTGAGAGACGTTGAAGTTGTTGACATGGAGGCGTACGGTTGCCACACCTCCGTTTTTTTGGCAGC
>Ga0310696_10000465_pt1 | contig 64214 bp, 34 predicted proteins | sample AusTroGonzalo_MG_4_FD_203885 | JGI IMG/M metagenome (GOLD analysis project Ga0310696, IMG submission 203885) | Bovine rumen microbial communities from tropical cattle in Woodstock, Queensland, Australia - Gonzalo_02 (v2) (version 2) | ecosystem: Host-associated > Mammals > Digestive system >...
ATTATAGCGGAAATCGGAAAAGTCTCCCCGCCTTTTCCGCCCTCCCGAAAATTTATTTCCCCTTGATTTTATTGGCTCTGGCGGATATCTGGGATAATTTATCCCGGATTTTCCGGGATAAGGGTGAGGTATTATTCCACTTGCGTATGTGCTACGGATTTGCTAAACTTGCACAAATGAAACTGCTGAAATGTTTTTGCAGTTATGCGGCTTTCTCAGGTCGTGTGGTCTGAGCCGCAAACGGCATGAAAGAGCGGTTTCTGAATTGCCTCAATCATTGAGAAAGGAAAGGGCTTGGTGGAATGAAAAGGGAGATTCTGGCGTTTGTCGCTGTGGCCGTGGCAGGATATGCTGTTGTCGCGGAAGATTTTACGTTCGCGGAGTCCAAATGGGCCGCCGACTTCCGCATGGCTGATTGCTGGACCAAGGTGTCCGACGGGACGACCGGCAATCTGCCAACGAGTGACGACGACTGCTTCGTTTTAAACAGGAAGACCATGGCCACCGTGCCGTCCAGCTCTGCCACGTCTGAATCCGATTACATCTTTCCCGGAAAGTCCCTCACGGTCGGCACTTCTTCAAACTACGCCAACCTAATTCTATATGGGCCGAAGGTTGACTTCCCGAGAGACGGTCTCAAGATAGTGTACATGGGAAATTGGAATAATAATTTCGTCGGGAACAAATCTCGTGAAGGGTATAATGGATATCTGGTTGGTGCGACAAACATATCCGACATTTCCGGTACGATCTTGTTCCAGAACACGGCAGTGAACCGCGCCCCGTTCGTCCTGCGGCGCAATGACCAGCACATCCGCTTCCACGCCACATTGATCGGCGACTCGAATTCTGGCGCACAGTTCGCCTGTACAGGCGGGGCGGGGCAGGGTGACACAGAGTATGTGGCCACCAATGCGGCATGTGTTTTTCTCGGCGACATGACGCGTTTCAACGGCAAGCTGCTTTTCAAGGAGGGAATCAGCACCAGTACAGGTAAAACAGCCGGTATGCCGCTCCCGACTATCGGTGCATTTGGTTCGTCCCCTTGTCCGGGCACGGTCGAGCTGCTGGGCGCCAACGCGTTGCTCCGCACCGCTACGTCCACGAACGATGCATATCTCGCGCATGTCATTTTGGGGGCGAACTCCTGCCTCAATCCGGAGATATACGTTGCATCACCCACCTGCGGAACGATTCGCGTGACATCCACGCTGTCGTACACTGCTCCTATCAATGTCGTCGCGCGTTTTTGGGATGAGCCTATCGACTTCCCAGGGCCAGAACACCGCTATCCCGTATTGTCCTGTCCCGTGGGCAACGGGAATCCAACGTTGGATCCGGATGATTTCAACATCGTCCTCCATGACATCAGCAAGACCGACCCATCGGTTTTCAGCCTTGCCGTGGACGTTGCGGATGGTGTCCAGACGCTCGTTCTCGTTAAGGCGCTCATTGAGTCTCCGATCAAGGAAGTGGTTTCTGCCACATGGACCGGAGACGCCGAGGACGACCTCACTTCCAGCGCCGACAACTGGTTGAACGGGCTTCCTAGTTTCACATCGGGAGAGACGCAGCCCACATTCGCCAATGGTGGTTCCGAGGCCTTGGTGCATGGAGCCGTGTCGTTCAACGGCATTCGGTTTACGGGTGGCGACTTCACGGTAGGCGCGTCTGGCGCTGATTCGTCCGTCAAATTGTACGCACAGGGCATAGCCACTGACGCGCCGGAAAATGGTTCCGCGCCGGTATACGCCTTGTCCGTGCCGATCAATGTCTTTGGCGACCAGACATGGGACGTCACGGTCGGCACTACGCTTTCGCTGACGTCCCCGCTGGGTGCGATCGGTAATTCAAAGTTTGAGGTCAATGTGCTTGGCGGCGGCACCTGCAACTGGTCTGCAAGCGGTTCCACATTCCCAGGCCGTCTCTATTTCTCGGATGTCGTGGTGAATGCGAGCGGGGTCAATCCATTCGGCATCGCAGGAGCTCCGGCCGTCTTCAACATGCACAACGAGAACTGCACTTCACTCAATCTGGGCAATTTCAGCACAGACAAGGACATTGTGCTGCAAGGTGCGCTCTCTGGATCCAGCGCGTCAACACCGCGCATGGCGCTTACGGCGGGGGATGTCGTGTTCAACGGGTACTTCTCGAATCTTGTCTCGCGGATATCAGTGCCGCAGAACACCAGGTTGGTGCTTGCAGGCGGTGTGTACTCAAGCAGCTTTCTTCCGAGTGGACTAGGGGAGATAATCATAACGAACAAGCCTCTCATCTCGGCCGGAAACTTCCAGACGGATGTTCCCACCACATTCGCGGTCGCCGGCAACAAGGCAGGTGGCACTTTTGGCCTGTGCATGCTCTACTCAAGCAATCGTATGCTTCGCATGGCCGTGACGAACGCGGTGGACGGTACTGTGGATCTTTACATGGGCGGGACGGGGAACATCGTGGACATCTGTGGATGCGACCAGACGATAGGCCTTCTTTCGATGAAGCCAGACGGCACGTGCGTGATCACCAACTCTGGCGCCGCGGCCGTCCTCACCGTGGTGCAGCGCAAAGAGCGGGCCAGCTCCTCTGCGGTTCCCGCGTTCATAACCGGCGATCTTCGCGGCGGCATATCCCTCGTTAAGAGCGGCGCGTACATGCTTGCCGTCTCTAACACGACAATCACGGCCGTCGGATCCGTCACGGTCACGAACGGACTCCTTCGTTTCTGCGCCGACGCCTCATGGCCGAACGCCACAGCCGTCACTGTGGATGGTCCGTCCGCCGTTCTCGAGATCAACAAAAACGCCACTTTCTCAGGTGACGTCCCGCTCGCCCTTGACAACGGTGGCACGATCAAGGTGGCCGCCGGCGTCGTGCAGCGCGTGGGATCCATCACGATAGACGGCGGCAGACCTCTTGCGCCCGGACTCTGGCGGCACGGTACTGTCTACTCACCAGCAGATCGTACAACCCCGTCCATCACAGGCGACGGAGGCATCTACGTGCCTAGCGCCGGGACGAGGATCATCTTTCGCTGATTTTCTGAATCGTTGCGTATGTTCTTTGATTGCGTATGTTCTTTGCTCGTATATGTCCTTTGCTTTAAATAGGAGAGACAACCGTATGAAGTTCACGACTAGACTCTGTGTGATGGTCGCTGCGTTGGCCGGTCCGATTCTCGCGGACGATTTGCCGGTTCTGGCGTTCTGGCAGTTCAACGCCTCGGATCCGTATGCCGATTCGAGCGGCAGCGGGAACACGATCACCACCCACAGCAGGCCGGTGGACTGCGGCGGCAACTTCGCGCGTTTCGACCAGGGGACATCCGGACAATTCGGGCGCAGCATCAACCTCTCCTCGTACTCCGCCGTCACGATCGAGATGTTCGTCCGCCTTGACACCTACCGCAACGGACAGATGATCTTTTTCACCCACTATGGCTGGAATGGCGCGGGCACCGGGTTCTTCGGGATGCACGGTGGTGCGAACGACAAAGGCGACGTCGGGCAGTGCGTGGCCACATGGTTCAAGAACAGCTCGAGCACGGCAACTGTCGCGCGCGAGGTCGAGAAGTCCGACGGCGCCGTCCTGAGCGACATGAAGTGGCACCATGTCGCCCTCGTCATGGACGCGAGCTCTGACGACGCGAGCGTAGTCGATGAGATGAAGCTCTACATCGACGGCGTTCTGCAGACCACTTCCACCGGCACGGGGCACCATACGAAATCTTTCGGAAGTGCGTCATTTTTGCTAGGTAGCGTCGGCTCCGGCAACGCGGCCGGCTACAGGACGACGCTGTGCCCGCGCACATTCGACTTCTTCGGCGACATCGACGACGTGCGCATCACCGCCGCCGCGCTCGCGCCGGAGCAGTTCCTCACGGCCCCCACCGTCGTGGAGACGGAATGCCCTGACGGAACGGTTGAATGGACTGGCGGCGCCGCGCCCGCGGCGGGGGCGGACGTGCATGTGCCCGGATCCGCCGCGATCGTGCTGGAGGGCGCGACGCCGATCTTCAACTCCATCACGGTTGACGGCACGCTCATCTTCAATTCCTCCAACAACTGCCTTCGCGCCGACGATGTGCGCGTAGGCACGAGCGGCCGCCTCCAGGCTGGACCTCCGTTCGGCGGCAATACGGCTGTGTCGAATCGTGTGTGGGTCGTTTGCGACACGTTCACTCTCGAGAAGGGCGGACGCATCAACGCCATCGGGTCCGGATTCTGGGGCGGAAATGATGCTCATTCAGCCGCAGGGCCCGGTACCGGCAACGGTAGTGGACAGGACAATCGCGCGGGCGCAGGTTCGCACGGTAGCTTCAGCACCACTAGCCCCATGGGCAAGGCGCCCTATGGTAGCGCGGAGTGGCCTGAGACGGCTGGTTCGGGGGGATGGATGTTCACTACGGACATCGCTGGATCCAACGGCGGCGGCGTGGTGCGCATAGACGCGACGGGGCTTGTGACGATCGACGGCGAGGTTTGCGCCAATTCGCCCGATCAGCCGAGTTACATCAACTACGGACGCTCCGCCGCGGGCGCGGGTGGTTCGATTCTGATCAATTGTTCGCACATCGCCGGAAGCGGGCGTCTGAGCGCCAAGGGCGGCACGAGCTCCGGCGCGGAATGGTCGGAGAATGTGAATAACAGGCAGTCCTCCCCTGGCGCTGGCGGGCGCATCGCGGTCCACTACGATCCACAGGAGCAGACGTATGCCGAGGCCAAGGATCTAGTCTTCGAGGTGCAGGCGGGCAAGTCGCGCCCGTGCGGCTATTCCTTCGCGGAGACCGGCTTCTGGATGTATGCCGGGGCTGGGACTCTGTGGTTCACGGACGAGACGCTCATCGGCGCGGAGAACCTCTCCAATCTGCGTGGTAGACTCGTGAACGCGCACGAGGTGAGCTTCCCCGGCGACGTCGTTGTCTCCAATTGGGTGGGATTCGCGACGGACGGCGCGAGGATTACCGTGGGCGGGAACCTCGTCGTGACAGACGCGGACGGGCGACTTGAGATCGGGAGCGTTGACCAGATCTCCTCAGACGCGAACATCCAGCGCAAGAGCTATGTGAGCGCAGCGGCGAGCCTTCTGCAGGTGGCGGGGGACATGATCGTCACGAACGCGGCGCGGTTCGACCTCTACGCCGCCGCGACGAACGCCGCGCAGAAGGTCGGCGCGCAGGTTAACGTAGGCGGGCTTCTGGCCGTGACGACGAACAGCTACGTGTATCCGTTCACCGACCCTGTGAACGGCGGCGCACCGGCGTTCACGGCGAAGGACTTCCGAGTCGATCTCGGGGGCACCTTCGGCATCGTTGGCGGCGGCTTCACTGGGCGCAGGGGCGGTAATGGATACGGCCCGGGCTATGGAACCTCGGTGTATGGAGCCGGACACGGCGGTTTCGGCGGGCGCGTGGTCACGTGGGATGGCGACGTCGCGACGACGAACACCACCGTCTACGGCAAAATTTACGGCGACGCGGTGCGGCCGACGCTCGCCGGCTCTGGCGGTGGACATGGATGGACAGGCCAGAATGGCGGCGGAGTGGGCGGTGGCGTGCTGCACATCGTAGTAAGCAATTCTATGGACATCGCAGGGGCTGTCGTGGCCGACGGCAGTTCTCCGCAGGGCTACGCCAATGGTTCATCAGGTGGAGCGGGCGGCTCCATCCTCCTTGAGACGAAGACACTTTCGATAGCTTCCACGGCGCGAATCACAGCGAAGGGCGGCGATTCTGGCACGACGGCGCAGAACGCCAACAAGTACACGTCCGGTGGCGGTGGTGGACGCATCGCCGTCTGGTCCGGCAAGGCGATCTACGAGCCTTCGTGGCGCAAGAGCCGCTACACTGTCTCGGAGGAGGTCCCTGTGGAGTGGTCGGGCGTGTTCGACGTCTCGGGTGGTGCGGCGCGACTCTCCACGGCGGCTTTCGCCGGAGAGGACGGAACTCTGCGCTTCATCTCGACGCGCGGCGTAGGCGGCCTCTTCATCGGACTCTATTGATGAATGCCAGTTTGTGGAGGAGAACATGATGAAACAGAATACGAAGACAGGTCTGGAAATCTTTGCCGCCGCGGTCTTGTGCGCGTGCGGCATGGCGTCCGAAGGGGAAACCGGGGTCTGACCCCAGGGAACGTCCTGTTGGGCTAATACAGCGAGAATTCACTTCGGACGAAATGTCGCGCAAGGGAAAGCCGGGGTCTGACCCCAGGGAAAGTCCGGGTCCATACGGAATTGCATGACCGTTGATTTCGTGGCGAGCATGGAAGAACCTTTCTTTTCCTTGGCCTTACAATTATTGTACATTTGTAGTGCATTTGCAACAGTGATTCTGAAGCGTTCAAAGTGGCGTAGTTTGCCATATTTGCTGGCCGCCAACATAATGCTCGTGTCGCCTGCACTGTTGGGCTAATGCAGCGAGAATTCACTTCGGACGAAATATCGCGCAAGGGGAAACCGGGGTCTGACCCCACACAGGGCTCTGAAATCCTCGTTTGAGTTTTAACTCAGGCCCCTTTCCCGCTTCGTCATAAAGTGCGATCCGCGTGAAAACGGCGGAACAGGATGGGGGATGTGCCGATGCGCTTGCGGAAGAACTTTGAGAAGTATGAGTCCGACTGAAAGCCGGTTTCCCTCGCGATCTGGGCGATGGGCACGTTGGAGCTGGCGAGCAGATGCATGGCTCGGCGCAGGCGCAACGCGATCTGGTATTCGAGCGGCGCCATGCCGTTGTAGGCCTGAAAACATTTCCTGAAGAGCGAATAGCCCATGCCGCATTTCTGCGCCAAGGCAGGAAAATCGACAACTTCGCCAAGGTGGTGTGCGATGTGGAGGTTGGCGCGACGGATCAAGACATTGTAGGTGACTTTTCCGTGCAGATTTGCCGGGCGCTCGAACAGGGAGGCGATCAGTGCCATTGTCTTCATGGCGAGCGTGTAGGGATGTTCGACGCTGCCGGCCTGTATCTCATCCACAAGCGCAATCAGGTCGTGGTCAAACTTGCCGTCCGGTTGTAGTTGGATTATGGTAGGAGGGCGCTTGAAGAACGGTTCGGCAAACATCCGCTCAAGGAATTCGCCGCCGATGCCGATGTAGGCTTCGCTCCAGCCAGTCTCGGGATCTGGACGGTAGCGGTGCCATTCGCCAGGGTGCAGGATGATGACTGTGCCGCCCTGCAGGACGATGCTCTTCCCGCGTTTGAACTCGATGATGCCCTTGCCGCTGCGGATGTAGAGAAGCTGGTATTCCCAGTCGGCCAGCGCACGTCCGTTCTTCCAGGTGAAGTAGTAGTCGGAGGAATGGTAGTCGTGCGGATACGGCTCGCCGGGTCTCGTGACCTCCTTTCCGGCGCCCGTGAGGTATATGCCGAACTGGCGCTGGACCTGGCCGATTGGGCAATAGTGGATTTTGTTCATGGCGGACATTATACCATTTCGTGTCAGATAGTACAAGTCGCGGCAAATTGTTATATTGATTTTGAACGCCATGATTGGATATAATATACGTCGTTACAAAAGGCTTGTAAGGACAATCATGTATCATAAAGTAGAAATTTGTCTATTCGCGGTAGTTGCGGCGCTAGGCGGCGCGCATTTCGTCACGGCCTCAGAGGGGACAAAGTCCGCACCTCCCTACGACGTTGCCGCATACGTGTGGCCCGCCTACCAGCCCGAGCCGCGCTGGGCGGAACTTGGAATCTTCAAGGACGGCAAGGGTGAATGGCAAAGCGTCTGGGAGGCCGTGCCGAAATGGGAAGGGCACCGCCAGCCGCTCGTGCCGCTCTGGGGCTACGGGGACGAGGCCGATCCCAAGGTCGTGGAGAAGAAGATTGACGCGGCAGTTTCGCACGGCGTGAACATATTCATCTACGACTGGTACTGGTACGGCGGACGTCCGTTCCTTGAAAATGCGCTGAACAAGGGCTTTCTCGGTGCGGCCAACAACGAGAAGATGAATTTCTTCATCATGTGGGCGAACCATCATGTCTGCAAATTGTGGGACAACAAGGTGGCGGACAAGGAATGGAACAAACCAATCTGGCGCGCGTGGGTCGGTGCGGACGAGTTTAGGAGGATATCGCGGCGCTGGATAGATATGTATTTCTCGCGTCCGAACTACTACCGAATCGGCGGCAAGCCGGTCCTGATGATCTACGAGATCGTGACGTTTATCCGCGGAATCGGCGGAATGGGCAAGGCGGCGGAAGCGCTCGCGACGTTCCGCAGGGACTGCGAAGACGCAGGGCTGGGCGGTGTTCACCTGATGGTGTGCGACTACAAGTTGGATCCGGGCGCCTTGGCCAGCCTGGGCGTCGACTCTGCGACGATCTACAACTTCGTGCACTGGGCGTCCGCCAAGGGCAACCCTGACTACGGCGAGTGGACTCAGCGCGGCGCGAAGCGTTTCGACGCGGCGAAGAAGGAGCTTGGGCTTAAGGTGTACTTCCCTCATGCGTCCGTCGGCTGGGACACGAATCCGCGCTTCCCGGCGGATTCCGTCATGCCGACTGTGCTGAACTCGACCCCGGCCAAGTTCGAGGCGGCGCTGAAGCGGGCGAAGGACTGGAGCGACGCGAACACGCCGAAGGGATATCCCAAACTTATTACGGTAAACTCGTGGAACGAGTGGACCGAGGGGTCGTATCTTGAGCCGGATACGAAATTCGGCTTCGGCTACCTTGAAGCCGTCAAGAACGTTTTCGGGATAACTGACAAAACAGGAAAGGAAGCAAAGAGGTGAAAAAGATTTTTGCAGTCGCCGCCGTCGCGTTGTGCGCCGGATTCCTCTGCCAGTCGGCGATGGCGTACGAAAAGGCCATCACCGATACGTCTGGCTATGTCGTGCAGTCGGCTGGCGATGCATACAATGAGTCCTCAATCATAAATGGCACGCACTTTCCGGGCGGTGCGCCGGTGGCCGGGAAAGATTACCTGGTCAACAGCGGGCGTACCACCCGTACTCCGGGTGTGAGCAACGCAGACAACACGTTCAAAGGAGATTCGTTTACCCTTGACGAGGGAGCGAATTTTCTTCTGAAGGGCCCTGGCAGCAAGATCACCATTGCCGATCTTCGCATATACAACGCCATCATCAATCAAGGCGACGGCGGCAGCCTAAAGACGCTCAGGGGCGGGATTGCCGTTCACGGAACGCCGTCGGCGCCGTCGATAATCATGGGCAGCGGCAACAGCGGTTGGCGCAGACTGTCAATCGAATCTGCCATTTCCGGAGCGAGCGGCACGCGCATCAAGGTGCAGCACAGCGGAGAAGCAGATGCGGCGGGCAACATGTTCTACACTTTCCTGTCAGGCAACAATTCGGGCTATGCAGGATCGTTCGAGGTCGCGCACGGCGGCAACGGAATCGGTCTCGTCGGTTTCAACAACAACGCCTTCGGCACGTCGCCGAACATCACGCTCACGAACGGCGGCAAGCTGTTCAGCGGCGGCAGCGGAACAGTATCGCTTTCCGGTGCGGCCATCACGCTCGACAACGGAGGGGTTTTTGGCGTTTACAGCTATTCGGGCAGCAATGTCGGTCTGGAGATTGCGGGCGGATCTACAATCTCTGGCACGGGCGTCTTGACGATCAACAATTCGGGAGTAGAGGGGAATCACTCGCGCCGCGTCGCTCTTGGCAATGTGACGATAACGGGAATCGACGAGATACAGGTGGGCAACGGAGTCCTTCAGCTCAACAACGGCTACAGCAACGCATCGATTCCCGTCACGGTGACGCAGTCGAAGATGTTCCGCACGCTCCCCGGTGTCCACGTCGGTCCGGTGACGCTTCAGGCTGGTTCCTACATCGACTCGGCGAACGGCGACATCGAACTCGCTTCGCTGACGTTCGAGACGACTGCCGACGGCACGCCCTTCCTGCGCAAGTACCTGCACGCCGGTCTGATTGCGGTTGACGGCAATATCGTGAACAACCTCGGTTCTGGCGAAAAGATACGCATCGACTTCAGCCTGAGCGACGTTTCGCAATTGGCCGAGCAGACCAATCGCGTCCTTTCGGCCGCGAACCTCGGAGATGCGGGCGTGACGGCCGCCGACTTCGCGGCGTCGTACGACATCGGCGAACAATTCCGCGCATCGATCACGAACGGCGCATTCTCAATAAAGACGATCGGCGACGTGAAGTACCTCGTCTATGCGCTGGACAGGAAAGTCATCTGCTCAAGCGGTGTGGACGGCTACAACGACAACTCCTTCACGGCGGGGACGCACTGGAACGACGGCAAGAAACCGCACTCGGATGCCGATTATTTCATCAAGGACGGGGATCAGATCCGTTCCTTGCGCAGCGCATCATCGACGTTCGACGGCAACTCCCTTACCGTCCTTTCGGGCGGCAGGGTCGTCGTCCAGGGCGGCGCCAACGGCATCAAGACCACGATCGCGGATCTTCGGCTTTGCGGCGGCGGGATCCTCAAGACGACAACCGACTGGGGTAACAATCTTGACGGCAGCATTACGATTTACGGGTCATCGTCTGATCCGACAATCTACGAGACGGCGTGGGCAAGCGGGAGCAACGAGAAGTCGGGACGCCACCTGACCGTCCGTTCCTCGATTTCGGGCAGCGGCTCTCTGCTTTGCCGTTATGAGGGTTCGGCGGCCACGGCCATTGGCGCTCCGGTGGCAGGGCTCAACCTGCGCGGCGACAACACCGGCTTCACGGGCGAATGGCAGATCATGCATCCGGCGGCGCAGGCGACGTTCGAGAGCGCGGCCAACTTTGGCTCCGCCTCGGCGCTTGTCCTGAACAGCAACGGCATATTCAAGGCAATGGGTGGTTCGTTCACAATCGCTGCGCCGGTTGTAGTGAAGAACGTCGGCAGCGTCTCCGGCAACGAGGAGCTGACGAACGGCGGCACGATCATAGTTGATACAAACTTGACGCTGACCGTGAACGGCGTTGTCTCCGGCGCGGGCATCCTGCGCAAGACGGGTGTGGGATCGCTGCGTCTCAATGCCGAAAACACCATCAGCGGAAATGTCGTCGTGAAGCAGGGCTGCATAGGCGGTGCGGGCAAGGTCGCTTCGGTCGAACTGCAGGACGGTGCGGGCTTCGACGTTTCCGCGACGCAGGCGACGCCATTCGAGATTGGCTCGCTCGTGATTGACGGCAGCGTTCTCCTCAATATCCGTGATGCGGCGAATGTAGATGTAAGCAGAGTCGCCGTAGCGAAGGTTGGGGCGCTGACCGGTGCATTGAGTACCGCCAAGGCTACCGTGGACGGCAACAGGAGCGGTGGCTATAGACTTTCAGTCGTAAACGGCATCCTCTACGCGACAAAGCTGGGGATGGCCATCTTGATCCAGTAAAGTAGCCCGTTGTATATGAAGGACCTTGCAACATTGGCAGCGGTGTCGGCTTGTCTGGCGGCGCTTTGGGGTTCTGGACGTCTTGACGCGGCGGTGGATAGTCTTGGAGATGTCGATACGCGTAAGTTTTCAGGTGTCGTGTTCGACGCGGTGATGCCGGGGCAGGAATACGCTTCCATCACATGGCGCTCGGACGCCGTGCAGGGGCGGCGGCTGCTGGGCTTCACCACGTCGCCAGATGGCGCACGGCACTCGTACTGGTTCGATTTTACGAATCGTCATAACCTCAAGTATAAGCATACAGGCGAGAAGTCGTGGTCTGGCATTATTCACGCCCTGACGGTCGAACAGGTGCAGTCTGGAAGGAAACTGCCGGTCGGGAACATGCGTTTCGTTTCGGGTCGGCCCAGTCTGCCGCCAGACATCGGTGTGACGTATGCGGGGCCGGAGTCTGCCATTCCGCGCACGGGGCGTCCGCTTGCGCTGGAGCTCATTCTGCGTAACTACGGCACGGAGCCGGCGCGGAATGTGCGCTTCGCGTTTGACGGGTTGCCGGAGGGTTGCCGCATGCTGGACAATGCCGACCTTGAGCCGTCAGGAGAAATCGGCGCGTGCGAGGGCTGGGACAGCGTGGGCGATGACTGGGAGAGCGGGCGGCTTCCCAACGAGCGGCGATTCCGCGTGACGCTTTCCGATCCCGGCGCGGGGCGGCACGTGTTCGGCCTCACCCTCTCGGCGGACGGAATGGCGCCGCGCCGCGTGCCCGTGACGGCGGAGTTGCTTCCGTCCCTCGGGCTGCCCAAGGCAGACCGCATGCCCGCGCCGAAACCCGTCAAGACCGGCAAGTACGAGATCGGCGCGTTCATTTTCCCCGGATGGGACACGCATCTGTGGCACGGCGTCTGGACGAGGGCGCCGCACCGCAAGCCTGTTCTGGGATGGTATGACGAGACGAATCCCGATGTGATCGACTGGCAGATCAAGCATCTTGTCGAAAACGGAATCTCGTTTGTGTTCGTGGACTGGTACTGGTGCCGTGGATACCACTACCACAAGCACTGGCCGGTCGCGTTCGGCAAAGCGCGTTACCGCGGAATGCTCAAGTGGTCGCTCATGTGGGCGAACCACCATGCTCCGGGGGCGCACTCGGTGGCGGACCAGGAGAAGGTCACGCGGTACTGGATCGACAACTATTTCCGTGATCCGCAGTACATGCATATCGACGGCAAGCCCGTCGTGTCCATCTGGAGTGCGAAAGCGATGGAACGCGACATGGGAGCAGGTGGATGCCGGAAACTTCTGGATGTTTCGCGACGCCTCGCCGTCGAGGCCGGGCTGGGTGGAATCCACTTTATCGCAGTGCGCTCCCAGGGCGGCAATACGGATCGTGACTATCTTGCGAAGTTCAAGACATACGGCTTCGATGGAACGTGCGTATACAAGTACGTGGACTACGGAGACCCCAAGGCTCCGCCGCGTGTGGATGGGTTTCAGGAATACAGGTATCTGGCCGATTCAAGCCTACGACACTGGCGAGAGTTGCAGGAGAACGCCAACTTGCCGTTCCTGCCGTCGCTGACCACGGCCTACGATGATCGCCCTTGGCGCGGCGAGATGAGTTCCCCCGTGAAGAACATCAACGCGGCGGATTTCAGGCGCATCTGCAAGGATGCGCGGCGGTTTGCGGACGAGACGGGCGTCACTCGCCTGCTCCTCGGGCCGTTGGACGAATGGGGCGAAGGCTCCATCGGCTACCCGAACCGCGAGCTGGGCTTCGGGATGCTAGAGGCGGTGCGCGACACGTTCGGCGAGAAACCGGCGGAAGGCTGGCCGCTCAACTACGCGCCGGAGGATGTGGGGCTTGGCCCCTATCTGCAAGCCGACAACTTGCAGTGAACCTACTCCTTAAAGGGTATGCATCCACCAGGGTCTGACCTCGCGAGCCGCGAATCGCGAACCACGAAAATATTATATTATCTTTGCCACAGACGGCGGTTTGTGGTAAACTGTTTTCCGTTGGAGATGACATTCGCGTTTTAGAAATGAGTGTATCAATGAACAAACTTCCTCTAAATAGTGTCATTTTGTTTTTTCTGTGCCTTTCTCTGTGCGCGGCGGGCGCGACGTTCAACATCGTCGATTTCGGCGCCCGGGTGACGGACTGCCTCGTGACGACGAACATCCAGGCCGCGATCGATGCGTGCCATCTGGCGGGCGGCGGCGAGGTCGTCGTGCCGGAAGGCGTATTCCGCACGGGCGGCCTTGAGCTCAAGAGCGGCGTGACGCTGCGGCTTATGGACGGTGCCACGCTTGAAGGGAGCGCGGACTGTGCCGACTACGCCTACAAGGGCGAGACGAAGCCATGGTATCGTGGGCTTCTGCGCGCCGACGGCGCGCATGGCATTGCCGTCGTGGGCGGACGCTACAGCGTGATCGACGGACGCAACTGCTTCGATCCCAATGGCGAGGAGTGCTACAGGGGACCTCATGCGATTCGCTTCACCGGGTGCACGAACGTTGTGCTGAAAGGATATTCAGTGCGCGACAGCGCCAACTGGGCACACGCGCTCTTCCGCTGCGCCAACGTGAAGGTGGACAATGTGCGCGTCTATGGCGGGCATGACGGCTTCGATGCGCATGTTTCGTCAAACGTCGTACTTTCCGCGTGCGAGTTCCATGTGGGCGACGACGCCATTGCCGGATTCGGCAACGAGTGCATGATCGTGCGCGACACGATTCTCGACAGCTCATGCAGCGCCGCTCGCTTTGGGGGCAGAAACTGCCTCTTTGAACGCTGCCGCACAGTCTTCCCCGGCTCGTTCGGGCACCGCTGGAAGCTTTCGGCGGAGGACAAGCGCCGAGCAGTGAACCATGGCGAGGTGCTGCGACACGGCGGGGGAGTGTTTAACTACTACTGCGATTTCCGCTGGGGTGAAGTGCCGCGGCCGGAGAACATCGTCTTCCGCGACTGTACGTTCGACCATCCGGCCAGTTTCTTTTATTTCAGATACGACGGTCGCAGCCAGTGGTGCTGCAACCGTCCGTTGGCGTCCATCGCCTTTGAAAACTGCGAGATACTCGGCGTGCAGACGTTTGGCCGCTTCTACGGAGGGGAGGAGGATCCACTTTCCATCACGCTGAAGAACTGCCGCGTAACATCCGCTCCAGGAGCTTCCGCTCAGCCCGTTCTTTCAGGCTACAACTTCAAGAAGATCCGTTTCGAGAACGTGTCGTTCGAAGGATTTGCCGACCCGTGCGTCGAGAAGCGCTCCGAGGGGGAAGTCGAAATAGTCGGCGGCACGCCGGTGCGCGTGACGTTCCGGAAAGATCCAAACGACGAGGTGTACACATTTGAGAAGGCGGCGTCGCTGCTTGCCGGAATGACTGCCGACATGGCGGCCTTCGACGACTGGATGGCCGGGAACGCCGCGCGCGGCGAGGTGTGGCGACGGGCATATGACACATGGCGCGGCAAGGCCGACGCAAGGGAGGAAGGAGAGTTCTTCCGCCGTTACTACGGTTATTGTTTCAAGGGGGGCAAAGGCGTTGTGGCTTCTAAGCTGGCCGAAGGAGAAATGAGTGACGTGCCGTTTGGTGCGTTCGTCTATGCGCTTGCGCAGCGCACTCCGCTCGTGGCCCGCGTTGCCGTCACCGACTTCATCCGAACGTCGCCTCACGCACCGGCCGCGGTGGCCGGCGCGAAGGAGGCGCTCCGCCGCATATTGTCGGGCGCTGGGCAGTCTGCTTGGAACAAGGCAATGTCTGGAGATGGCGACGCATCTAATAGCGTGGATACGCTGATCGGCGGTTCGTACCGCGGCCACACTTTCCCGGGCGCGACTTGTCCGTTTTCGCTCGTGCAGGCCAGCCCGGACACTGGGCTTTGCGACTGGGACCATTGCTCAGGCTACGTGTGGGAGGACAAGTACGTCTACGGGTTCTCGCAGACACACTTGAGCGGCACGGGCTGCCCCGACCTTGCGGACGTGCGCCTTCTGCCGTTCTCCGCCGGATTTGCAGACGGGGATCCGGTGAAGTGGCGCCAAGCTAAGGACTTCGGTTCCGAGAAGGGCAAGCCCGGCTACTACACCGTGGCATTCACCAACGATGGCATCGTAGCCGAGGCGACGGCCACGCCGCGCGTGGGCGTGTATCGATTCACCTACGCCGCCGGCAAGCCGGTGAAACTGCTGGTAGATCTCCAGTGGGTGAACGCGGGCGGGATACGCAAGGCCGTAGTGGAGTTCGAGAACGCACTGGGCGGCGACGGATGTTCGTTCTCGGGCGGACGCAGGACGCATGCCTGGCTGCGGCGCAGTGTGTACTGGAAGGTCGTTTTCGACCGTCCGTGGACGAAGGCGACCAAGCTGCCGAAGGCACAGCCCACCGAGAAGGGCGACCGCTATGTGCTGGAGTTCGCGCCTGGCGCGCCGCTTGTGGTGAAGGCCGCCATCTCGACGGTCGACAAGGACGGCGCGGCGAAGAACTACACGGCCGAGGCGGAGGGACGGTCCTTCGACGCGATCCGCGCGGAGGCGAGGGCGAAGTGGAACGCTCTTCTCTCGCGCATGCAGGTGCCTGGGGCGTCAGCCGAGCAGCGCACCGCATTCTACACGGCGCTCTACCATCTCTTCATCCAGCCCAACGACATCGCGGACGTGGACGGGCGCTATCGTGGCGGCGACGCGAAGGTGGCGACGGCCAAGGACGGCGCGTACTACACGGGGCTCTCGCTCTGGGACACGTTCCGAGCGGCACATCCGTTCTACACGCTAGCAGTTCCCGAGCGCGTGGACGGATTCGTCAACTCCATGCTCGGACACTATCGCGCGCTTGGATTTCTGCCGGTGATCCCGTATTTCGGCTGGGAGTCGTACTGTATGATCGGCAATCACTCGGTGCCTGTGATCGTTGACGCCTACCTCAAGGGATTCCGCGGATTCGACGCGGACCTTGCGTTCGAGGCCGTTACGAACTCGCTCACGGTGGCGCACAGGGACATATACGGCAGTCCGAAAATCAAAGAGGAGTGGGAGCTTTACGATAGGTGCGGATACTATCCTTGCGACAAGATCCGTGGAGAGTCCGTGTCGCGTACGCTGGAATGCGGCTTCGACGACTGGTGTGCGGCGCAGTTCTGCGCGGCGCTCGGGCGCGGCGACGAGGCGCGGTTCCGTCGGCGGGCGGTGTTCTGGAGAAACCTGTTCGATCCGGACACGCGGCTGATGCGTGGGCGGATGGAATCAGGTTCATGGCGGACGCCGTTTGACCCGTTCTCGACCGGGCACGACCATAACAAGGCCAACGACTACACGGAAGGCAACGCCTGGCAGTACACGTGGCACGTTCTGCAGGACCCGCAGGGTCTTGTCGCCGCGATGGGCGGTCCGGAACCGTTCGTGCAGCGGCTCGACTCGGTGTTCAGCCAGCCGGAGGAATTGCACGATCGGCCGCCGCCGGACGTGACGGGACTCATCGGACAGTATGCCCACGGAAATGAACCAAGCCATCATATCGCTTATTTCTATCCGTTCGCGGGACGGCCGGACCGGACGGCGGAGGTCGTCCGCGAAGTGTGCGACAGGTTCTACGGCGTGAAGCCTGGCGATCTGTGCGGCAACGACGACTGCGGGCAGATGAGCGCGTGGTATGTGTTTGCGGCGATGGGATTCTATCCGTTCAACCCGTGCGGCGGCGACTATGTGCTGGGTGCGCCGCAGTTCCCGAAGGTCATGTTGGCGTTGCCGGGCGGAAAGACATTCACTGTGGTGGCGAAGAACCTCTCGCGGGAGAACAAGTACGTGAAGTCCGTGACGTTGAATGGCAGGCCGCTTGGCGGATTCATCCTGAAGCACGCCGACATCGTGCGTGGCGGCGAACTGGTGTTCGAGATGTGCGCGTCCAGAAATTAGACGTTTTTTCGGGATGTTCGGAACAGGGTTTTGCAGTTAGGCGGGATATCGAGAACGTCCTTGTGGAGAATGTCACGGTCGATGCGCAGACCAGCGCGGGACATTGCGCTTTTCAGGTTCAGGAAGACCGAATGCGTCAATTGCGTCGTCAGGAACATTCGTGCCCCAAAGGATAGCGAATTGATCGAGACTATCGAGACGAAGTCCGTCCCGAAGTTCGAGAATTGCGGCGAATGAACCCTGTCGGCCGAATTTGGGCTTGTGTGCCGAACGGGATTTTGGTATGATACACATGATTGATATTTCAACTAGAGGAGAAGCGTCGATGAAACTTCAAGAAATGCAGTGCTTTTTAGGGGGAGTAAATTATTTGCTTCCCCCGGGAGGGGCGAAATGAAGCGTCGCCTAGGATTTGCGGCTGTGATCGCGGCCTGTGTGGTCTGCGTTGCCTGGGCGGACAGCGTTTATTGGAATCCTGCCGTCTCGGAGGGCCTTTTCACCGACGGCTCATCTTGGATGGGAGGTGCCGCGCCGGGCGAGGACGACGTGGTTGTGATATCCAATCTTTCCGCCACCGTGAAGTTCCCCTCGGATGTAGAACAGACGAAGTTCCAGGGAACGATACACGTTGTCGGCCCCGCGCCGACTTCCTCCGACACGCGGGAGGTCGTGTTCGACGCGACCGGCGCTTCATTCTACTACACAAACACGGTGTCTGACACGCATCCCTTCATTCGAGGCTGGTCGTACGCCAGCTCAAGGTGGCAGGCGACGGGGAATCGCATATCGCTCGGCATGAGGCAGGGCGATTCGTCGTATGCATGGAATGCTTACGGCACTTTCACTTTTTCCGACGGCATATTATGTGCTAAGTTCACACCGGGCGAGACGCGTCTCGTGCAGGAGTCCGGAACATTCTCCTGGTTTCCTTCCTCCACCCGTCGCTTCGTAGTTCTCGGCGCCGTGGGGAACAACATCACGAACACCGCAGTTTACGAGCTGAAGGGCGGTACGCTTAACGTGGCCAACATCAACATGCGCCCGTACAGCCGTTTTGTGATGACGGGCGGCTCGTTGGTCTGCACCACGATAGCGCTTCTGCCGAACAACCGCAACACCGGCAATGGTTTTGGCGCGGGGCCTACGGAGTTCGTTATGACGGGCGGAAGATCGGAGAACACCCTGGGTGGAATCATCGTTGGACAGTACGGCGGCGCCAACGCCCGTTCGATCTTCCGCATGGGCGGCGACGCGTACTTCGGGCGGACCGGTGGTGGCAACACATACGGCGACAGCTACTGCAACATCCAGATTGCCAGCGGCACCATCGCCAACTCAGGCCTTGGAAACGGCGGACATGGCGAGCTTCTGATGGATGGTTCGGCCACGATCTCGATCAAAGGCAGAAACTATGAGAGCGGACACTACGGTGATCTTTTGATGGCGACGACGACGAACTGCACGGCGCTTCTTGCGATGTCCGAGAACTCACGCCTCACGCTCACCTATGGTGACGTGGTGATCGCCTCTGCCGGCAACACGCGTGGTGTCGTCAGGCTTTCCGGCAATGCGGCGTTTTCCCACGGCGGGTTCATCACGAAGGTGACGCGCCTCGGCGGCGACTACACTGCGGAGGCCGCGCTGGAGATTTCAGACAGCGCTACGTACACGACGCCGAAGCTCGTCGCGTTCGGGCGCAGGCCCGACAATACGTATTTCGAGCGCATCGAACTTGTCCTGAACGGCGGAGCGCTTGTCGCCGGTGCGGTCGAGGGCTCAAATACGCTCACGGTCGTAGCGGCGGGCGGCGTCCTCAAGGCGAATGCCGCCACCACTGCCGAGGCGCCGTTTCTGCATGGCGTGAAGTCGTTCTCCGGGGCGGACGGCGCGCCGGCGACGGTGATCATCGACACGCAGAGCTACGATACATACGTCGATCAGGACTTCGGCGCGGGCGTGACCGTCGTGAAACGCGGTAGTGGAACGCTCTACGTAAAGAACTCCAGTCACGCGAAGACGGTGGTGGAGGCAGGTTCCGTCGTATTCCTAGACGAGTCGAAGCACTTCGGAGAGGTCTGGGAGGTGACGGGCGGCAAGGCGCCTTTTTCGCTTGATGGCGCCACTGATGAAGGGGAGGCGTTGATGCTCTCTTTTGCCACCGAGGCGGCGGCGCGGGATTATCTGGCGGAATATCAGGACGAGTTCGCGCCATCGTACGGATATGGATATTCGTTTGCCGTGTCGGAGGACGGAGAGGGGCTTTGGCGTGTGACAGTCACGACCTCTGCGGCGACGCCGCGCGGTCTTGTGTGGAACGGTCCGGCGGGTGGCGGGGCATGGAGTGTGGCGGGGAACTGGCTTGACGGCGCATCCGCAGCGTCCGCCGCCCCTACGCACAATGACGCGACGCTCGTGGAGGGGGACGCAGCCGTGTCGTTCTCGGACCGCGCCGACGCGCATTCGATGGAGGTTCGCAATGCGTCCGTTCTCTCTCTCACGGGTACTGGGAATCTGAATGTCTGGAATGGCGTGGCCTTCACGAACGATGCGGCGGCGAATATTGAGCTGAACGTGGAGAACGATGTGACGTTCACCTTCCCCACGCAGTCGATTGTGAATCTTGCGCCGCTCAAGACAGGCGCGGGGCGTCTCACGCTGGAATGTACGAAGAATGTCGGATTCTCCGCCGGTGGCGTGAATGGCGGCAACATGCGCCTCGGGGTGAAGGAGGGGACGCTCGTCTTCAAGGGGACGGGCGCGCGCAACCTGCAATACAACGGAGATCCGCTTTCTGGGACATGCTGGATGAAGGGCCTAAACGGCGACTACACCGTGGTCGGGACCTCGGCCGCATCCTCGACCGATCCGGAGCTCGTCCTCGATGGAATATATGCGCTCATCTGCAACATCGCCACTGGCGCCGGCTCAATCATAGTGGGCAACGGCACGGGGGCCGCCTCGGCTCGGCATTCCAAGCTGCTGCTCGTGAACAAGGCCGGCATGAAGGCGGGCAATTTCTACATGGGAAGCTCGTGCACGGCGGAGGCCTGGCCGCACGTCACCCTCACCAACTCGATGATAACCTTGTATGCGTGCTTCTACGCGGGAGATCCAAACAGCAAATCCTCTTCGGGCGAGTATCTTGTCCATCCGGTTCTGCGCCTTTACAAGAGTTCGATAGGCACGACCGGCGGCGGGCACACACAGGGATTCTTCGGCATCGGTCCTAATCTGGACGCGCGGATCGAGGCTGGTTCGATCGTGAGCATGAACCGCTCGGCCCAGAGTGACTATCCGGGGTATGGGTTCTTCTTTTCGTTCGCGGGAGGTTCCGGCGAGGCGGTGTTCGTGTCTGGCTCCACAAACCTCTTCGCAACGGCGTTTGTGGCGAACAACTATCTTGCGAAGGGACCGCTCGTGATTGCGTTCGACGATGGTGTGATGCGTCCGCTGCTGCCGAAGTCGGAAGTGGCGTCCGGCCTCGCGATGCCATATCTGATCTTCAAGAACCCCGGTTCGGACGGGCTGGAGGCTCGCGCCGGCGGGATGACGGTGTCTTTCCCGGATTCGTATGCGCCGTACACGATCGCGTGTCCCGTGCGCGGGGTAGGAACACTTCGCAAGCGGGATAGCGGACGGCTCGTTCTCGGCCGCTGTCGCACGTTCGCCTCCGGATACACTGTGACAAAGCCGAATGTGTTCAGCGCGGAGAACATGCCCTACGCGGATGTTGTGACGGTACAGTGCGCGGGCGGCGTTTCCGTTGAGGAGGGCGTGGTGACGCTTGAGGCCGGCGCGACGGATGCGTCTAGTGCTTTCACGGTCGCATCCGGCGCGGGGCTTGATCTTGGCGGTGGTACGGTGTCCGTCGGTTCCGTGTCGGGCGCGGGAATGGTGACGAACGGTACGTTTGCGGCGGTGACGCTGAGTGCTGCGGAGGAAGGCGGCGAAACGCCAACATACGAGAATGTGGCGTTCACAGGGCCTGTAGTCGTTGATTTCGGACGCGACGCGGAGAATCCCGCTTTGAAGACAGAGCCGCGCAAAGTGGCGGTTCTTGCTGAGAACGTCACGGGACGCTTGGCGCCGGGCGCGGCATTCCGCTGTCCCGCCGTGAACACAGGAAGCGACGTCTTGACCCATGCGAAGGTGGTAGTCGACGGCGAGGGCGTCGCCTGGGCCGTGCCATGCGTGAGGATTGGCTTTGGCATAATCTTCCGGTAGGTTTCCGGTCCCAGCTATGCGCCTTCGGGAGTGGGTCCATTATTATGGCAAACTGCGGGGGAACTTCCAAAAAATCCTGGTGATTGCATGGCCCGCTGAAATATGATAAAATTCATTTGTCGTTCACACAAAAAAGAAAGGAAAAGAGATGAATTACTACCTTGACTGTCTAAAGACAAAGTACTTTTGCTTTTCCGGCCGTGCGCGCCGCAAAGAGTACTGGATGTTCACATTGGTCAACTTTGTCATTACGGTTATTCTCTCCGTCATCGACAAGAAAGTCACCGGTGGCATTTTGCAGTTGGTGTATGGACTGGGAGTTTTGTTGCCAGGACTTGGCGTGAGCGTACGTCGTCTACACGACATCGGCAAGAGCGGGTGGTGGTTGTTGCTCTGCTTTGTGCCGATTGTGGGACCGATAGTCATCTTGGTGTTTTTGTGCCTTGACAGCAAGCCCGGAGCGAACGAATACGGCTCCAATCCCAAAGGACTTTAGAAGTACGGTCCTCATGCTTGGCGGCGTGTAATGTGCGTTGCCAAGCGAGTGTTTCCTGTTTGCGTATTCTGGGGAATGACCACACACTCCTCGGGTGGGAATTTTTCTCCCTAACGTGTTTTGGTGGTTTAAAGAATCAACATAAATCCGAGAGGGAAAAATGAATCTGGCAAGTGTCGTTCTGCCCGCCATGCGGAGCGGCCTGTGTGCTGCAAGTTGGCTTGTCGCCCCCTCCAGAGATGAATTCTGATTGCATGGCGAAACAGCTTTTGGTAAAATTGCAGCAGTTTTGAACGCTAAAGAGGAGGATTCAACGATGAAACTGCATAGAATGTGTGATTTTTCTTGGAGTGTGAATTGTCCGCTTTCTTTCGTGGAGGTATCGTGATGCGCCGCGCGGGATTTGCGTCGTTGTTCATCGCCGCGGTTCTGGCTCTGAGCACGAACGGCGAAATGGAATCTCTCGTTGTGCCGGCGGGCGAAACGCTCACGGTGACGGCGAGCGCCACCTACGACACCGTTACCGTCAATGGCACGCTCATCGTGAGCGCCGGCACGCTCACGGCGACGAACGCGTTTCGTATCGCTGACGGCGCCGGGGCGACGGGCACTCTGGTCGTGAGCAATTCCGCCAAGATATATTCCAGCGAGGGGACTCTTGCCGTGGGCGTGAACGGCGGCAACGGGCTTGTGAAGCTGTACACAAATGGAAATATATGCCGTTTCGTGGAACTCGGCGACGGCGGCGGCGCCAGCACGATTTGCTATTATTCCGGCAGCGGGATACAGTCGCGTTATATCACGAAAAAAGGGTCTGGAACGTGCCGACTCGAATTCAACGGCGGCGGACCGGGTTTTGGCATGGTGAGCTTCTTCCACCTTGACGAAGGAACTCTCACTCTGGCAAGTGTCGACGGTTCGGATATTCTGCTTAGTTGTTTGGGCAACTACAGCGGAATACATCAGCTCATGGACACCGCCACTGGCTCCGGCAATATGACGACAGAAGGCGCAGGAAGAGTCGTGTTCAGCTTTAGAGGCTATTCTACGGTCTCGCAGACTTTCGCACTAAGCACCTATTCGCGCGTCGTGTGGGGGCATACCGGCGGTTTCTCGTTCAATGGCCTCGACTCGAAGTTCCTGCAGGTGAATTCGCCCGACTGCTTCAAGGTTGGCGGATCGCCGACGAAATTCAGCATGTACGGTGGATGGCTGGATGTGAACGGCAAGCATGTCGAGATCAAGGATCTTTCCGGTTATGGCGGCGTCACGAACAAGACGACCACGCCCGGAGCGTTGACGCTTGGCGGTGATGGCGAGGACCATTCTCTGTATGGAGCCTGGGACTGGGACGTGAAAACGCCTTTGTGCAAGATCGGCACGGGGACGCTCACTTACGAAGGGTCGGCATTCTCTGGGCGAGTCTTGGTGTCCAACGGTGTATTCCGCGTCGCGGCGCTGCACGACGATGCGGTGTATTCCCATTATCGTTTCGTGATCGACGACTGCATGGGCACGGCGCGGAACTCCATGCAGCTCTCGCGATTCCGTCTGTTGAGCGGCGGCGGAGACATAACCGCCCAGAGGTCCGGCTATGAGTTCGGCGAGGGGGCCGACGACAGATCTGGATCAGGGCAAGGACCCGACAAGGCTCTTGACGGCAACTTCGCAACGAAATGGCTCACCATGAAGACCGGCGCATCCGATGCGACGGCGTTTTACAAGACGAACTGCTGGCTGCAGATCGACTTTGCGATGCCGCGCGGCGTCGCCGCGTATGATTGGGCAGCGGCCAACGACTACGGATTCAACACGCAGGGTAGTGCTTGCCGAGATCCCATGAAATGGAGGCTTCTCGGAAGCAACGACGGAGAGACGTGGACGGAGCTTGACAGCCGCGACATCGGACGCGTCACACTGACGCGCTCCGCGTGGACAGGTCCGTATTCGATTGCTACGACTAATGAACTGACCTTCGGGGCGATATCCGTCGTAGGGGGGACGTTCGAGGTGCTGGGCAGTGTGGCGGCGTCAAGCATTGAACAGACGGGCGGCGACTTCCGCATCGCCGAGACCGGCACGCTGCGTCTTGTGAACGGAGAGTGGAAGTACCCGTCGTTCACGGCCGATTCGCTGGGGAAGGTCGTGTCCAATGCAGCGGAAGAAAACAACGTCCTTTGCGAAACGGCTTCGTTCAGCGGCGACCTTGCCGTGGCCTCCGGCGTCTTGTCGTTCAAGCTGCCCTCGGCCACCACGCACCGCCTCTTCCGCTTCACTATCAAGAAGACTTATTCCGATACGGTGTGCACGCAGCTTTCCCGCCTGATGCTCTACGACGCGAATGGAAACGTCCTGAACAACGGACTGACGGCGGCGAACCTGGGCACAGAGCCGGAAGATCTTGACGCCGGCAAGTGCGCATACGCCGCCAACTACGCGCAGGGCGGATCAAGCAGCGTAAAGAATCTCTTCGACGGAAAAACCAGCACGAAGATGTGCCTTACCCAGCTTACGATGGGCGGCGATCCCGAGAACAACACATGGCGCACAGTCATCTTCCGTCTGGCGGACGGCGTGACGGCCCCGGCCGTCTCGTACCAGCTCACGACAGCCAACGACAGCACGCCCGCGCGCAATCCGAGCGTCTGGACGCTGGAGTCGAGCGCGGACGGCGTGAACTGGCTACTCCTCGACTCCCGCAAACCAGGGGATTTCACTAATCCGACCACGACATTCACCGACTTCAACGGCGGCACGCCGATGTCCTTCACCGCAGGCTCGAACATGCCCGCCGACGACGTCACGCTCGGCGACGGCGTGTTCCTCTCAGTCGCCTACGGCGCCTCGCTGGGAATGGAGGGGAATACATTCTCCACGGCCGGCCTCAGGGTGGACTGCACGGCGCTCGGGGGGACGATCTCCTGCCTTGCCCCGCGTAACGGCGGATGCCTGGATCTCGTCAATTTCCCGCAGGGAACAGACATTGCCGATTATCGCGTGCCGGTCACGGTGCTTTCCTTTGCCGACAGGCGTAATTTCAGCACGTGGAGCGTGCGGGTGAACGGCGAACTTCAGGGCGGCCTTCGCGTCGTATGCGACGGCAACGGCCTCAAGATAATACGCAAGGGAATGTGCATCATCCTGCATTGAGGCGGTCGATGGCGCCATGCGAATGAAGATTGTAGCTCTGGGCGTCGCACTCGTCGTTTCCGCGCTGTGCGGCGGCGCGGAGATGTCCATCCCGCTGGGCGAGAGGGGGACGGTTTTCCCCAAAGGCTCCAGCGCCGACACAAGCGCGTGGACGCGAGTGTCGTGCGAGGTGCCTGCCGCGTGGAAAGGGCGGCGCGTGGTCTTCTCCGTTCCGTGGGGATTGAACAAGTGCGACCTTGTGCTGCATGTGAACGGCGAGCGCGCCGGCGACGTACTGCGTCCCGCCGGACGGCTGGACGTCACGGACCGGGTGCGCTTCGGCGAGGTGAACGACTTCGCGTGGGTGCTCACAGAGAGCGGACGCCTCACCGCGCGCGGCGAGGCGAAGACAGTCGCCAAACTTCACCGCGCCCGCAAGGGGCTTTCGCACGTTCCGGAGCTGGTGTCGGTCGCGCCAGTCAGCGTGTCCGACGTGTTCGCCAACACGAGCTGGCGCAGGAAGCAGGCCGACTTCGAGGTGGAGATTGATGCGTGCTTTCTTTCAACGCAGAGGCGCGGCGACGCGAAGATTTCCATCGAGGTGTTAGATTCCGTCTCCAATGTGGTGTGGCGTGGCGAGAAGAAGGTGCAGCTCAGGCCAGGCGTGAACAAGACCACGCTCTCCATGCCGTGGGACGAGAAGATAGTTCCCTGGGAGCTAGGAAGGCCGGCGTTGTATTGGGGCAGGGCTGTTGTGACAACGGACGGGGCCTCTGGCGGCCCCGAACCCCTGCCCAAGGATGGTTCCTCTGGCTCGGCCTCTGGCGGCCCCGAACCCCTGCCCAAGGATGGTTCCTCTGGCTCGGCCTCTGGCGGCCCCGAACCCCTGCCCAAGGATGGTTCCTCTGGCTCGGCCTCTGGTGGCCCCGAACCCCTGCCCAAGGATGGTTCCTCTGGCTCGGCCTCTGGTGGCCCCGAACCCATGCCCAAGGATGTGTTCTCGTTTTCCTTCGGCTTCCGCGAAGTGTGGCGCGACGGCAAGGACATCATGATGAACGGGCACAAGGCGCATCTGCGCCCGACATATTCCTACGGCGCGAACCTGGCGGGGGCGAAGTATCTTGCAGATATCGGATACAACATCCTCGCATATTGCCACACAGTCGATGCGTTCACCGCAGGACCCGACATGCTCAAGCGTCTCGACGACTTCGACCGTCTCGGCATGGGCGTGTTCATCTCATGCGGCGGCGGACCGAACATCGTGAGGGACCGCGCCTGGGACGACTCCGAGACAGAGCCGCTCTACCGCGACTTCCAGAGGACCTTCCAACGCCTCACGCGCAACCACCCGTGCATCATCGCGGAGTACGTCACGCAGATGATCATCTGCGACATCGGCGCGCACGATCCGCTCAAACTGGGCCAGACGGAGGCGGACGGCCCGCGCGACCGCCTCATCAACCTCTTTGCGAAGGTGAACCGCGAATATAATCCAAACGTGCTCTACTACTCCCACGCCGACGGCAACAACGGCGACATCGCGAGCGGCAACCTCTACCTCAACTGGACGCCCCTGCAGGAGCGCGAGGAGTGGCTGTCGAAGTGGGCGAAGGACGGCGTCCTGCCGTGGTGCTCCGTCGAGTTCGGCCAGCCCTACGACGGCTGCTGGTATTGGCAGCGCATCTTCCTCGAGACGGAGCACCTCGCGCAGCACTTCGGCGACAGGGCCTACGCCGAGGAGCCGGCCGACGTCCTGCCGCTGCTGCTCGCCGCCGGCGCCGGCAACAAGACGGGCCACGGCTCGAAGGTGGGCGGCGAGATAATCCCCACGCGTTTCCCGCTCTTCTGGGAGCTGCGTCGGCTATGGACATGGCGCACGAACAGCCGCTGGCGCGCCTACGGCCACGGCGGCGGCAACATCTACTTCAACCTGCGCGAGGCATACGGGACGCCGCCCGGAACGAAGGGCTACGGGCGCTACGGCGAGATGAAGGAGGAGGTGCCGCGCGGAGTGAAGCCGCCGTGGGCGAACGAGGCATGGAACATACACCAGCTAGGCAACAAGGACTTCTGCGCGTTCATAGGCGGCGCGCCAGACTTCGCCGACCGCACGCACGCCTACAGGGCTGGCGAGAGGGTGGAGAAGCAGCTCGTGATGGTTTGGGACGGTTTGGGGAAGAAGAACGTGGAAGTCCGGTGGCGGCTTATGGAACAACGTGCGGAAGGGAAGTCCGTCTTGGCGTTGGAGGGCACGGTGCGCGCGGATGTGCTGCAGGGAGAAGTCGTGAAGGTGAAGTTCTCGTTCGACGCGCCGGATGTGCGGAAGCGCACGGACTACAGGCTTGTGGCGGACTTCGGAGGCGAGGCGTCCGACGAGATGGAGCTAGAGGTCTTTCCGCGCCGTGCCGCCACGGCGGCAGGGGAGACGGTTGCGCTCTTCGATCCTTCGGGCGAGAGCGAGCCGGTGTTGAGGGCGGCTGGCGTAGCATACCGCAAGGTGTCCGATCCTGCGCGGCGGGGCGGCCTGCGTGCGCTTGTGATAGGACGCAACGCGCTTTCGAAGTCGCCTGCGGGCGTGGCGCCGGAGGAGGTGGAGGCCGGGCTTAGAGTGTTGATCCTTGCACAGAGTCCAGAGACGTGGCAGGCTCTTGGCTTCAAGGTGCAGGACACCATGGAGCGCGAGGTGTTCCCGCGCGCGGCGGCGTTCAAGGCGCTGCCGCCGCACTTGCTTGACCACTGGCGCGGCGCGCCGCGGCACGGCGATGCGCCTTACGGTCGTGTGATGGCGCATTCGTCGCAGAGGGGGCCGCGCTGGACGCGTCGGCACGTTGTCGCCGGGCTCGTCTTGGAGACGCCGCCGAGGATAGGCTTCGCTCCGCTGATGGAGGCGGGATGCGACATGGCGTATTCGCCGCTTCTGCGATTCTCGCAGGGGAAGGGGAGCGTGACGTTCTGCACGCTGGACTTCGAGGGCCGTGCGGGAGCCTGCCCTGCCGCAACGGCGGCGGCGCGCGCAGTGTTCGCGGATTTCCTCGCGCCCGCGGCGGTCGCGGGGCGACCGCCCTACCGAGGGGGCGATGGTAGGGCGGGCAGCCCCCTGCCCGCCGCCGCAAAGACGTGGACGCTCGCCGCCGATTTCTGCGCCTCGGGGCGTGTATATCGCGCGAAGGCGCCCGCCATTGCAGAGGCTGCCTGCGCGGGACCTGGACTTTTCCGCTGGAGCGCGGCGCCTGTCACGGGGACGGTGAAGGGTGGTTCGTTCGCACTCGATCCTGCGGCGTTCCGCGCCGCCGCCGCGTCCGCGCCCGAAGACGAGAGGCAGATGTATCTCTTCAACGCCATGCGGGCGGCGAAGCTCCTCGCTCGGCTCAACACCGCAGCCGGCGCGAAGCCCGATCCGCAGACGCTCCGCCGCATTCTCCATCTCTCCGGCGGCGCGGCGTATTCGCCTCTGCCTGCTTTGCACGTGCTTGGTCCGTTCGCCGCCAAGGACGATTCCAAGACTATGCTGGACACCGTCTGGACAAAGGAGGGCGAGCGCATGGCCGTGTCAGGCGACTTCAACCCCAACGTGTCCTTCGATCTCCCGCAGGGCGGCAGGGCCGACTGGCGTCCATTCCTCTCGCCCGACGCCGAAGGGCGCTTCGACTTCACATCCCTCCACCCGTCGGTCGCCAGTTCTGTGGAGTACGCCATCGCGGTGGTGCCTCGTCGCAGGGCGGGGCGTGCTCGCTTCAAGCTTGGCGTGGACTGGCGTGTGCGCGTGTGGGTGAACGGCGAGGAGGCGTTCCGCGCCGACGCCGGCGCGCACTACCCCAAGTTCGAGTTCTCAGCCGATCTCAAGGCCGGCGACAATGTGATCGCCTTCAAGGTGGGCGGCGGACGCTCCGGGTGCAGGCTCTGGGCGTTGATCGAGAACGAGCGCCTGGAAGACTCGGTGGCCGCCGAGGAGGATTCCGCGCTTGATGCCGTGTCTCTTTATGACGAACTTGTTCCAGGATTCGATCCCTATGCGTTCCACTACTGGTGACATCCTATGCTTCGTGCTTGCGGCCGCCTTGGCCGCCTCTGCCGCGCCCGCTTCCACGGCGGACGGCGAGGACGCGCGCAAGGTGCGGATGGAGGGACTCCCCGGCCTCGTGCGCGTGCTGGCGGTGGATTCGTTCGAGGATACGCTTCCCGGCCAGATGCCCAGGGGGTGGTCTGTGTCCGGCGTGAAGCCGGAGGCGATGCAGCCGCTTTCTCGCTACGTCACCAATGCACGGGCGTGTTCGGGGCAGAAGTCGTTTGTGTACGATTTCTCCGAGCTGCCGCCCGGGGTTCGGGCGGGGACAGCCTCGCATGGATACACCAACAGACGGCTCGTGAAGGTTGAGGAGGGGTGGTGCGTTCTTTCCTTCGCGTTCAGGCACGAGACGGGAACGCTGGCCGTGGAGCTGCGCGGTCCGCACAATGGCGGGTCGCGCTATCAGACGTTCGGCGTGTCGTTCGGCGACCGCTTCAAGGGCGGAGAGGTGTTTTGGACGAGCGCGGCCGGCCCGCGCGCCTCGGCCGGGCCAATCCGCTCCGGTACATGGCAGCGTCTCACGCTCGTCATGCCATCGGTTGGCGTGCAGAAGGCGCATGCGGACAGCGAACCGCTCTCTTCGTATGCGAGGGTCGACGTGCGCTCGGCCGACGGCGGCTGGACGCTTGGTGAATGGCGCTCTGCTCCGGTGGGTAAGGTGGAGATCACTGGTGCGCTGACGCATTTCGACTTTCTCGGCTACGGTCGCGCGCGATTCCTCTTCGACAACGTGGTGTGGGGCGTCGCCGACGCTCCGCCGCGCGTGACGGCCGGCGATACAGGAAAACAATGAAGGTTGACATATGAATTTTAGGGCTTGTAGCGAGTTTCGCGTTTTGACGCTTTTGGTGTGCATTGCCGCCGGCGTCTTGTGCCATGGTTGGGACCTCGGCAAATTCATCGGAAGGCATGCGAGTCATGACAAGTATGCCGTCATGATGAAAGACTGGGCCGAATTCGCGCGTACCAACCGCACAGTGGAGACTGAGGTCAGTTTCTTGAACGACAAGATCCTGCCGTTTTTGCTGAAGGAGATGCCGGATCCGTTTGTGGAGGGCGGAAGCGAGTTCTGCAAGCCGTGGGCGAAAGAAGGGCACGATGTCTATATGCAGGCGCTTCGGACGGTTGCCGGGGCAAAGGCGTGGTGCATCGACGACGCTTTATGCCGACGTGCTCGCGGTCTTGTGGAGAAGGGAACGCGCGATCCACTGCTGCGCATTCTCGCGGCGCTTGATCCTGAACAAGGGCGCTATTGGAACAATAAGCGTCCGGTGGCTGAATTGTCCGAAGTGGAGAAGGATCTCGGTGGCAAGCCGCAACAGGGTTTTCTGAGGTTCCTTTTGACCTATGCGAAGACGGTTGTTAGAGCAGATCCGAAAGACAAAAAGTATAGGGGGGCCGTGCTGGCTTTCAGGAAGTGGATGCAGGAACGTCCCGACGCAGCGGGGAATGAACGGGTTGTTCAGCATGTCGGGGCGTCGTATTTTGGCGTCATCTATCCGGAGATATACAAAGGCGTGGATGGCTTCGGGTGGTCGTGTCAGATGGCAGAGGCGCACAAGGAGATGTCAGCGAGCGTGACCAGAGCAGGGAACGGTCCCGGAAGAAGCCTTCCGGCGAGCAGCTTCGAGATTCTGGCGGACGGCCGGGCTCGGTGTGAGAGTATGTTGAAGCTTGCAGAAGCCTGGGAACCTGGTCGTCCTGAGACGATTGCCGCGCTCATATACGTCACAGGCGTGAGCCGTCGTGCAACGGCTGGCGAACTGGATGAGCTTTTCCTGAAACTGTCCAGGAGGAAGCTTGACGACCACGACGGTCTTCACCAGTATCTCTGGTATCGACTCTATCCTCGCTGGCACGGCGATCGCGGCTACCGCGAAATGCTGGCGTTCGCGGACGCCTGTCTGCGTACGGAGCGCCATGACACGATGCTGCCTTTTCTTTTCGCGGAGATGCAGTGCCGATATGTGTACGACGCCGAATTGGATCCATTTGCGTATTTCAAGAAGAACGTCGAATGCTCCCACAGGGCGATCGACGTATGCATGCGCCAAGCCACGAACGTCTGCGCTCATGGATATGCGAGGATGAACGCTCCCTTCGTAGGTGCTGCCATTTCGTATTATGCGGGCAGATATGAGATGGTTCCGGAATTCACCCGGCATATGAACTGCCAGTACAAATTCGACCCATACAGCCTTGGACGCGTGTTTGCGGACGCAGGAAGACTGACAGATGCTTTTGACGCGCTGTCGGGCACGAACGCCGCCGTGTGCGTTCGCTGGCGCCGCATGTACGACGAGGGCCGTTTTCGCGAGCTGGTGGACGAGATGGCGAACGCTCCGCAGGATGTGTTCACAGAGCAGTCGTCGCGTGGTTTTGCCACCACGCTCCGCCTCAACGCCCGCATGAAGGCGGACTTCCCGCTAGGCAAATACGTGCACGGCAGGGTGAAGCCGTACTTTCCAGGGTGGTGGAACGCTGGATGGTGGCGAAGCGGAGACAACAGCTTCGACACGTATGGAGGTTTTGACTGGCAATCAACGCTCACATGGAGGGCGGAGCTTCCAAAGGACCATGAACTGCATTTCACGCTTGTCCCCAAGCCCAAGACAAAGGGGCCTCACATTCTTGTAGTTTCGCGTTATGTCGATCAAGACGACTTCGTGCGGAAGCTCAACGGCCTTCCGTTCATAAGGTTCACATGGGAGGAAGGCCGTACTGGCATTGTGTTCGAGAAAGACTACAGGAAGATGTTCTCATCTGATTTCTCCAATGCCAAGTGGGTGGCGGCAGATGGTCCGGAGCGCAAGATCCGCATCAAATGCAAAGGCGGAAAGACGTCGGTGTTCATCGGTGATGCGGAAACTCCCGTTTTGTCTAATGTCTCAAGGGGCGCATGGTCGAATGCGCCGGCCGTGGGCTACGCCAGATTCCGTGGCGCCGATGTGCGGATATGGCGTCTTTTCACGCGTCGTCCCTGGGAATGAACTTGCTTGCGATTTCGAGAATTGTTGAAGGCATTTCGGAACGATTCTCCCGTGCGGCTCAGATATGCTATAATAGACGCCATGAAAACTAGAGCTGTATATCCGTCCGTCGCGCATGCGCTGTGCCTGGTGATGTGTGCCGTCTCGTTCGCCGTCGTCTGCGCAGAGGCGAAGACCGTCTTTTTCGTGGGAGGTCCGGAGCTAGTCTCGCGCAAGAATCCGGGGGAGGATCCTAAGGACTGGTGCCTCGGCAGCTGGGGTGACGAGATGGCGGCGCGTGTCAGGAAAGGCCACAGGACGGAGATAATGGCGGACGAGGACAGGGCGGCGTTCCGTGATCCTGCGCGCCGGGCGGGGTTCTTCGACAAGGCGTCCGCAGGAGACTTCGTGGTGCTGGCGCTCGGCGCGGAGGAGTCCGCCGCCGTGGAGGCGCTGGCCGCCGCCGCGCGCGCAAAGGGCATGGTTGTGGAATGCTGTGACATGCCGGCCGTCGCGCGCAAGCTCGCGGACGACGCCGGAAAGGACGAGGCGCTCTCCTGGTATCGCGCTGTGCAGGACGGCAAGGATTTCGTCCACACCACGAAGCGCGGCGCGCGCATCCTGGCCCGCGAACTCCTGAAGACGCTGGAGAGGCGCAATTCGCCGCTCGCGAAGCTGTTCAAGCCTGTGTTCAAGAAGGCCGACGCAGTGCAGGCCCCGGCGGCGGGCGGCGAAAGGCTCGAGTTCGCGCAGTTCACCGAAGCGTCGTCCGCGCACATGGACGCGCGCAAGACGTCGTTCGCTGCGAAGCTCTCGCTTGTGCCGCAGGACGGAAAGCCGCTGGGGAAGTCCCGTTCGCTGGTTCTTTGCGTGGAGCCGCGCGATGCGTCTTTGCCGGGAAAGCTGGAGACGGGGCCGTTCACGGTCATCTTCAAGAACCTTGCCGAGGGACGGCTGGAGGTGTGCCCGATCGGCGCGGGTGGAGTGCGCAGGAAGGCGCTCGCCACGCCTCAGAACAGGCTTGTCAACTTTGACACGGCGGCGCTTCCAGATGGTCCGACGGTGGCCTTCGCAGTCGAGATCGCGCCGTGGAGCGAATCGCGCGTGACGGACGTCGCGCCGGGCGGGTTCGTGGAGGCGCTCGCAGGTGTGGCGAAGCGGCGCGCCTCCGGAGACGTGCAGACCCCGGAGGTCCTGCGCCTCGCGCCGGGCGACTACCATCTTGAAAAGGGCCTCTGGATCGACAAGCGCCACGCTCGCGCCAACTGGGCGCCGCTCTCCATTGTGGCGGCGGATCCCGCGAGAAAACCGCGCCTTCTGGGAGGGACGGCCGTGAAGGGTTGGACGAAGACGCCGTTCAACGGCCGTGACGACGTGTGGTCCGCCGACGTCTCGGCTCTCAATCTTCCAGAGCGCAACAAACTCTTCTTCTTCAACGGGCGCAAGATGGAGGCGGCGCGCTGGCCGAATCTAGATCCGGCGCGTCCGTACACCACGGGCTTCGCCTTCGCCGACGGAAAGTCGACGCCCGGCAATATCTACGTGCAGAAGCCCATCGGGATGTTTACCGACGAAATACCGATCCGGGCCGAGGACAGGCGCAAGTGGTCGAATCCCGCCGAAGGGTGGGTGGTTGTGTTCCCGCGCCACAACTGGTGGAACCGCTCCTACGCGGTCACAAACATCACCGAAGCCGGCGTGATCCAGCTCAACGAGAAGCATAATGTCGTGGATCAGGGCCTTTTCATCTGGGACCGCTGGTGCATCATGGGTGTGAAGGAGGAGCTTGACGCGCCTGGAGAATGGTACTTCGACAGGAAGGGCGGGCGCATCTACTTCATCCCGCCTGCCGGCGAGGATCCCAACGTTGGCGATGCGACGGTCGCCCTTGCGCCGCAGATCGTGAACATCGCGGACTGCGCGAATGTAGTGCTGGAGTCGCTGGAGATCACGGGCGGCAACGCCGGCGTGGTGGTGTGGTGGTCCGACGACGTGGCCGTGCGCGGATGCGCCATCCACGACATCGGCTTCCACGGCGGATGCGGCGTCGTGGCAAACGGACGGCGCATCGAGGTGGTAGACAACGACATCTGGAACATCGGCGGGCACGGCGTGACCGTGAACGGACCGCGCGGCGAGAACAGCTTCACCGACCGCACAGGCACGGTCGTCGAGAACAACTACATCCACCATGTGGGCCAGGTCAACTCCCACGGAATCGGCGTGATCATGTATGGCCAGGGCGTGTCGATCCGCCACAACTACATACACGACACGCCGCGCTGCGGACTCTTCGGCTACGGACACTTCTGCGATATCGCCTACAACCGCGTGCGCCATGTGAACACGATCAACGACGACACGGGCGCCATCTACGGCGGCGGCTGGACCGGCGGCCAGGGCTCCGTCGTGCGCTACAACTGGTTCTCCGACTCCATCGGCTTCCAGCGCGCCGGCGACGGCAAGTACAAGCTCTTCAGAGGCGCCTGCGGCATCTATCCGGACGAAGGCTGCGGCGGGCTCGTCGTGTACGGCAATCTGGTGGAGCACTGCCACCACGTGGCCATGCACCTCCACAACGGCCGCTGGATCACGATCTCCAACAACGTGTTCATCTCGAACGGAGCGCTTCCGCCCAGCCACAGTACGGCCCAGCTATCGCTCCAGACGTGGAACTCCGCCACGAACGGCTACTTCATGAAGGTGCGCCGCCCGGTGATCTCGAAGGAGTACCACCGCCTCGTGGACAAGGACCACCGCTGGCTTTCCTTCCCGTCTATCGCGCAGGCGCCCGACCGCGACGAGGTGTGCTTCAACACGAACGGCACCACGATGATGGGTGTGCAGGTGAAGAACAACATCGTCTACTATCCCGACCAGGGCTGCGGCATGATGCTGCGCGGCGCGAATCTGCAGCTCGAGGCGAATCCCTTCGACAACAACGTGTACTGGCCTGGGCCCGGCACGAACGTGGTGCAGTATACTGGCCGCAAGGGCGGATGGGACGCCTGGCGCGCTGCAGGGCAGGACGTCCATTCCGTCGTCGCCGATCCGCTCTTCCGCGATTTCGCCGGTCACGACTACCGTCTCAAACCGGAGTCGCCCGCCTGGAAGCTCGGGTTCAGGGAACTGCCCTATTCCGAGATGGGTCTTAAGTTGACACGCCTAAGAACCGCCATGCCGAAGGAGGCGGAGGGGCTTAGGGAGCATCCGGAGTGGCTCGACGTCGGCGAGGCGGCGAAGCAGCCCGCCGCCGCCAAGTGAGAGGAGAAATCGATGATAGCGCAGCTTGCAGCGATAATTCTGACGTTCCCCGGCGAGGGGATGCGTCTTCCGCCCGCGACGAACACCTACTGCATCGGGGCCGTGCCCACCAACCCCGTTTCGGCGCTCGTGGTGAACGGCGTCACCACCGACGTGTACCGCACTGGCGCGTTTCTCGCGATGGTGCCCGTCACGGGGGGCGTGAACCGCATCGTCGCGGAATGGAACGGCGAGACGTTCGTGCGGACGTTCAAGGTGGATCTTCCGCCGAAGGCCACCGGGAGGCCTGCGCCGCCGTCCAAGCCCCGCGACCCGTTCGCCGATTTGAACCTGCCCACCAACACCGTCTGCAAGCCGCCGCCGTTCGGGAAGCGTCCTGAAGAAGTCAGCATACTCGTCGACCCTGGCCACGGCGGCAAGGACACCGGTGCGCTTTCGCCTCGCGGGTGGTTCGAGAAGGACGTCAATCTCGCCCAGGCCATTGCCGTTCGCGACGCCTTCAAGAAGGCCGGATTCCGCGTGGCCCTCACGCGCGAGGACGACTCCTTCCCGGCGCTCTACGACCGGCCCAAGCGCGCCATCCGCGACGACGTGGATCTCTTTATATCCATACACCACAACGCCACGCACTGCTCTCACAATCCCCGTCTTTCGCGGCATACCACCACCTACGCCTCAAATGAGCCGGGGCGCGCGCTTGCCGCCGCGATCCAGAAGCACATCGCCGGCGTGATGGCTCCGGTCAAGGACTGCGGCGCGCAGATGAAGTCGCTGGCCGTGTGCCGAAACCCAGCCATTCCGAGCTGTCTCGTAGAGGTGGACTTCATTAATCTTCCCGAGGGCGAGGAGGAGTCCTGGGATCCAGGACGGCAGAAGAAGGTGGCCGCGGCCATTGTGATGGGCGTGCTGGACTGGATGACCAAACCCTCGAAATGACGGTTCTGCATGTCGACATGGACGCGTTCTTCGCGTCGGTTGAGCAGCGCGACCATCCCGAATGGCGCGGGAAGCCGGTGATCGTCGGGGCCGGGCCGCACGAGCGAGGCGTCGTCTCCACATGCTCCTACGAGGCCAGGAAGTTCGGAGTGCGCTCTGCGATGCCGTCCAGGACGGCGTTCGCGAAATGTCCGCATGGGATTTTCGTGAGGCCGAGGATGTCGGTGTACCAGGCCGTGTCCGACAAGGTGTTTGAGGTGCTCGGGCACTATTCGCCGTTCGTCGAGGGCGTTTCTGTGGACGAGGCCTTTCTGGATGTGACGGGCACGGTGCATCTGTTCGGCACGCCGCGCGAGCTGGGTGAGAGGCTGCGGGCGGAGGTGCGCTCGGAGTGCGGCCTCACATGTTCAGTAGGCCTTGCGCCAAACAGGCTCCTTGCGAAGATCGCAAGCGAAGAGGCCAAGCCCGACGGGCTCTTCGAGATGCCGGCCGGCGACGACGAGATCGCCCGCTGGCTCGCGCCTAAACCCGCCGGCATCCTGTGGGGCGTCGGCAGAAAGACGGGCGAGGCGCTGGCGAAGTACGGCTACAGAACTTGCGGAGACCTTCAGAACGCCGACATCCGCTTTCTCTCGCGCGTTCTTGGCGAGGCCGTCGCGCTCCAGCTGCGCGAAGAGTCGTTCGGGCGCGACGACACTCCGGTCGACTGGGAAGGGCGCGCCGAGAAGAGCGTTTCGCGCGAACACACCTTCTCCGAGGACGAATCGGATCGCGACGCCGTGCGAGCCGCGCTTCTTCGCCTGGTCTCGGACGTGGCGCGCAGGTTCCGCCGCGAGGAGCGCTGGGCCCGGACGGCCAAGATCAAGCTGCGGGACGACGCCTTCAGCACCATCACCCGCCAGGCGCGCTTCGAGCTGCCCGCCCGTGACGACATCTCCTTCCGCCGTCTTGCGCTCGATCTCTTCGATCGCGAATGGCTTCCTGGCGCGAGGCGCGTGGTGCGTCTCGTCGGGTTCGGGGTGTCGGACATCGTCGACGAGCCCACCGATCCCGAGCCGTCTCTTTTCCCTTCCGATCTTGACGCCGAGATGGAGAGGCGCGAGCGCATAGCCGCCGTGCTCGACAAAGTCCCCTCGGTCGGCGTCCTCTCCGCGAATTGAATACGGTTATCTCGCGCCGGTGGCCGGATCGTAGCGGATCGTTCCCTCGGGCGTCTCCATGACGCCCGCCACAGGATCGTCGAGCACTGTGACGGTCTTCACGGAGCGCCAGTCGTCCGCCTGCGGCAGGAGCACGTCCACTGCTTCGCAGGGGCGTTCGCCGGCGACGCGGAAGCACAGCGGACTGCCTTCGACTGCGACCTCCAGGCCTGTTCCGTCCGGAAGCATCTTCACGCGGAAGGCGACACGGCCCTGGCCGTCGAAGGCGGGGAACGTGTCGCCGGGGCGGAACGTGGTCACCTGGTCCCACACGTCCATCACGCGGCTCATGTCCTGATAGCAGTCTGAGGTTATGCGGCCGTTCTTCGGGTCCACGTAGAAGTGGTGGACTTGCGTGCCGTCGCGCGCGCTGGGTATGATGTGGAAGTGCGGCGGGAAGTCGGTGTGGCCGTTCGGGAAGTTGGAGTCGAATCCGCCGATCCAGATTCTGCCGTCGAACGCCTCCTTTCGATCGAAGCCGATTCTCCTGAATCCCTCGCGCAGCGCAAAGACGAAGTTCGCGACGGACTTCACCTCGTTGGACGGGTACGGATAGTCCTTGTACGGCCCGGCCTGCATACCCTCCAGATGATGGGAAAGGGAGGAGGACACGGGTCCGAAGCCGGGGAAGGAGGTGCTGAAGCTGGTCGGCGGCTTTCGGGCCGTGGGCGTGAACTGGGCCGTAGCTCCGTCCACGGAGACGTCCTTCGCGCCGTGGACGGACGCGATAGCCACCTTGCCCCAGTTCACTGACACCTGCGGCGGCGGCAGATTGGTGCCATCGCGTTCGAACGTGAAGAACGCCTCGCGCACGTTGACGCCCGAGAATTCGTCCCCCTCGACGACGCGCCAGCCTTCCGGCAATGTCACCTCAGGCATCGTATCGCCTTTGCCCGTCCGCGCCTTCATGATCTTTGCTCCGTAGCGCGTGACAGCCCCGGGGTAGGCGTTCACGAACACGTCCCAGTTGGTCGGGGCGGAATAGTGGTAGTCTATGCCGCCGTTCGGCTTGCGCGTCCATTCGAAGTGTATGCGCCCGTCAGGCGGCACTTCCTCGTCCCAGCTGTCGCCGGTGCGGTCCGTCTTCCGCAGCACCACGCACAGCAACTTCGATTTGCGGTTGAACTTGTAGACTCCGCGCGAGTCGATCGAGCTCCGCGCGCGCTTTTTGAAGTCCCACCCCTCGGCGTCGAGGGCCGTCACCCATGCGCGCCGGTCTTCCTCGGCGCGTGTTCGCTGGTATCGCTCGCCGAGCTCGCGGGCTGTTGTCGTCGCGCCGAGAGCCGTTGCGGCGGCCGCGGCCAGAAGAAGCATTTTCAATTTCATGCAGATAGTATATCATATCACAGTCATTGTGAGAAATCAGAAACCACTAAGCACTAGTCACCCACCTTCGCAAAGGCTACGGTGGACAAGTAGTGGACAAGCTAGAAACTCTAAGCTCCAAGCTCCAAGCTCCAAGCTCTAAGCTCCAAGCTCCAAGCTCCAAGCTCTAAGCTCCAAGCTCCGTCCCGTGCGTAGTGCATGTGCGTCCGATTTCCGGCGCTCAAGGGCTCGTGCGAAAACGCGCGTTGCGGCTTGCGTCATGGGGGTTCGGCAATCACTAGATTGCCGTCACCCCTTGCCGCTGCGCCGTCCGCGCGTTTTCGCCCGGCCCTTTCGCTTCTTTCCGGAAATCGGCCGCGCTTCACGGCGGGCCCTCGGTTGTCGGAGCGGTCGTCTCGCGCCGGCACCGGCGGAGAGCGCTGGTCGCCGTGGTGCGCGTGGCGGGCGTCTGCGGCGCGGATACGGCGCGATGCTGTCGTCTCGCGCCGCCCCGCATCCGCACCCGCCTCGCCGCGCGTCCCCCGGCGGCGTTCTCCGCCTAGCCAGCTCTCGTCTCCCGCTCCTTCGCCCTCGTACTTCGGCCCACTTGCGTTAATCGCGGTGTAATGCGTTCTCTCCTATCTATTGTCCTACTCGTCCTATCCTCCTACTCGTCCTCGCACTTCGGCCCACTGGTATTAAACCACCGCCGCGCGTCCCCCGGCGGCGTTCTCCGCCTAGCCAGCTCTCGTCTCCCGCTCCTCCGCCCTCGAACTTCGGCCCACCTACATTAATCGCGGTGTAATGCGTTCTCTTCTCCTATCTATTGTCCTACTCGTCCTATCCTCCTACTCGTCCTATCCTCCTACTCGTCTTCAAGGATTTTCACTCTTGCGCGGCGGGAGGGAATCTGATACCATTATCTAACACGCGGGGCATGGCGCTCCGCGGCAAATGCAAAAAAAGGAAGGAATCGCAGATGTTCACCACTCGCAAGAGTTTCCTAGGAGGCTCGCTTGCCATGTTCGCGGCGGCGGGCGCGGCAGGCGCGCCGCAGAAGAAGCAGACCATTCAGGGCTTCGACGAGACAAACGCCGGGAATGTCTCGGCCCAGGCATGGACGCCGTTCTCCGACAAGAAGGTTCGCGTGGGCATCGCAGGCGAAGGCTACTGCTCCTTCGGTTCGGCGTTCGGATACCAGAACCATCCAAATGTCGAGGTGGTTGCATGCACCGATCTCGACCCCGCGCGCTGCAAGCTCCTCCAGGAGCGCGTCAAGGCGCAGAAGACATACCCCAGCTGCGAGGAGATGATCAAGCATGCGGCGGAGGACAAGCTCGAGGCCGTCTATCTCGCCACCGACGCCGCGAGCCACGCGCGCCTCGCGATCATGGCCCTGGAGCACGGCCTCAACGTGGCGACGGCAGTCCCCGCATTCCTCGGCAAGGACCAGCTCGAGCTCGTGCCGCGCATCCTCGAGGCGGCGAAGCGCAGCGGCAAGGTGTACCAGATGAATGAGACCACGGCATTCCGCGCATCGTGCTACGCGATGCGCAAGCTCTACGAGGCCGGCAAGCTCGGCGCGATCACCTACACCGAGGGCGAGTATTTCCATCCGGGCAGCAACGACGTCACGATCATGACGAACAACAACAGCTACAACGGCTGGAGATACGGTCTGCCGCCGCAGTACTACCCTACGCATTCCAACGGCTACTACACTTGCGTGACGCACAAGCGCTTCGTGAAGGTGTCGTGCACGGGCATCCCCTCGCTCAAGTACAAATACTCGAAGGGCAACGCCTACAACAACCCATACGGCAGCGAATATGCCATGTTCACGTGCGAGGACGGCTCGGCGGCGCGGATGCTCGTCTCGTGGGACGTGCCGTCCTACGGCGGCGAGGACGGCCGCATATGGGGCCAGAAGGGCTGCTACGTCCCCGAGAAGGGCGGCTACCGCGGCTGGTTCGACGCAGAGGTGAAGAAGATGGCGATCGCCAAACCCCAGCTGCCGCCCGGGATGCCGGCCGGTGCACATGGCGGGTCGCACGGATACCTCACCGACGACTTCATCCGCTCCATCCTCCTCCCCGGCCACAAGCCCTGCGTGGACGTGGTGACCGCGCTCGACACAACGATCGGCGGTGTTTACGCCCACCTTTCCGCGATGAAGGGCGGCGAGACGCTCTCGGTTCCCGCGGTCTCGTGACGGTTTTTGGTCATTTAAAAGAACAGGAAGGCAGTTGGCAATGAAGACAGCGATAGTGGGTGCCGCCGGGCGCATGGGAAAGATGCTCGTGAAGCTGGGCGAGGCGGACTCCGAGATGGAGATATGCGCACAGCTGGATGTGGCGGACGGCTACGACAAGACGTGGCCGCCGGGCACCGAGGCTGTGGTGGACTTCTCGTTCCACACCGCCGTTCCGGCCAACGTCGAGAAGGCCGCCGCAGAGGGGATCGCATACGTGATCGGCACCACTGGCCTCTCCCCGGAGGAGCAGGCCAGGGTGGACGCATGCAAGGCGAAGATACCGGTGGTCCAGGCTGCGAACTATTCGCTCGGCGTGAACCTGCTCCTCGATCTCGTGAAGAAGGCGGCGTCCGTCCTGGGGCCCGACTACGACGTGGAGATAACCGAGATGCACCACCGCCACAAGAAGGACGCGCCGAGCGGCACGGCTCTCATGCTCGCGAACGCGGCGGCGGCTGGAAGGGGCGTGGACCTCAAGGACGTGGCCGTGTACGGGCGCGAGGGGATGACGGGCGAGCGCCCGTCTGGCGAGATCGCGATCCACGCGCTGCGCGGAGGATCGGTGGTGGGTGACCATACGGTGATGTTCGCGGGCGAAGTGGAGCGCGTGGAGATAACACACCGCGCCCAGAGCCGCGAGGCTTTCGCCGCCGGCGCCCTGCGCGCGGCGAAGTGGGCTGTCGGGCGTGCCCCAGGTGCCTACGACATGCGCGACGTGCTGGGCCTTTGAGATTGGGACGGCTCTGTGCAGCGTGAAGTGGTCCGGGCGATGGGCGCCTGACGGCGATCATCGCAGTTCTCCCCTAGCCAGGCGGCTTGGGATATGCTAAACTCTTGGCATGGGAAAACTGATTGCTGCATTGCTGGCGGCCGGGTGCGCCGTCGGAGCTTTTGGCGCGCTTAGCGTCGATTTCACAAAAGGCTGCCCCGAGGGTTTTGAGGCCCGCAAGGGAGCGGCGTTCACGGCGGACGGGCTTGTGCCGGGCGAAGCGGCTTCGCCGTCGTGCGGCGCGGGATGCCAGGCGAAGAAGATGTTCGTCTTCCCCGAGGCGTTCCGCTTCAAGGCGACGTTCGTGCCGCCCGCCGCGTCCGGCGCTGAACACGGCGAGATTATCCTATGGGATGACATGTACGTGACGTATCTCCCGAAGCGCCGCGACCGCGGTCTGCAGGTGGCGTTTTTGCGGCGCGGCGACGAGTGGACGCCGGTGGTGTACGTCGGCCTCTCCAACACCACGTGCCGTGTCACTGGGCCCCGTCGCAGCTTGGAGCCCGGCCGCCCGGCGGCGTTTTCCTTCCTGTACGACGCAAACCGCCGTATCATCTGGAACTTCGCCGGTGCCGAGGAGGAGTCATTCCTGCCGCGCGCCGGCGCGCTGGCCCAGCCCGAACATCGTGCGGTCGTCGGTGACCGCTTCGGCTCCACGTTCCATGCGTTCGTCGGTGCCGTGCAGAGCGTCTCGGTGGAGCCGGTGGAGCGCGAGCCGTTCGGCATTGTGGCGGAGGGCCGCCTCTCGTTTGAACGTGCCGAGAAGGACGCGTTCGCGTCCTTCCGAGTGGAGAATGCTTCCGGCGCGCCGATCCGCGGCGTCAGTGCCGTGGTGCGCCAGCTGAACGCGGACGGGCAGTGCGTCGCCGTGAGCAAGAAGGACGTGGCGGAAGTGGAGGGCGGCGGCTCCGCCGTCTTCAGAGTGCCGGTGGAGACTCGCGTCAGGCCCGGGCGCATTGCCTTCGAGGTGTCGATCGAGGTACGCGGCGCGGAGAAGGTTGCGAGGCGCATCTCCGGCGCCGTGGGGCCGACGTTCGCTGAGCGCATGCCCGCATTGATGTGGGGATTCAACGCGCCGTATGAGGTGCTCGCCGACTTCGGCTTCACACACGCCTCCATGCATTTCGGCTTGTCCTCGCCGGGGCGTGACGACGCCGCTGCGGCGCGCGGCATGCGCGTCCTCGACGACGCCCTCGCCGCCGGAATGCGCTTCGTGAAGCACGTCGCGCCGCTCTATCCGCAGGACGCCCCGGCGTCGAACTACTGGCGCCGTCTGCGCGACGGCTCCCAGCCGCCGCGCCAGAAGCGCCCCGCCCCGGAGGTGTCGAATCCCGCCATGACCGCCTGGGCGCGCCGCGTGGCCGCCGCCGACTTCGCCGCCTTCGGCTCGCATCCCGCCTTCGCCGGCGTGCTGACCTGCTCCGAGATACGCGACGGCACGTACCCTTCGTTCACGACGGAGCATCTGCGCTACAAAGCCGAGACCGGACGAGACGTTCCGCCGGAGGTGAAAGGCAAGACGTTCACCTTGGCAGCCGCGAAGAAGCGCTTCCCCGACGGCGTCGTGCCCGAGGACGATCCCGTGTACTTGTACTACCGCTGGTTCTGGAAGGGCGGCGACGGGTGGCCCGGATACACCGGCGCGATAGGCGAGGAGTACCGCGCCGGCGCAGGGCGCTACGGAGACGGAAGTGAAGCGCAGAGGAGAAGGCCGTTCTTCAGCTTCTTCGACCCTGCGGTGAGATGCCCGCCCATCTGGGGCTCGGGCGGTAACGTCGACGTGCTCAACCAGTGGATATACGCTGTGCCCGAGCCGATGAACGTGGCCGGGCCGCTGGAGGAGATGTTCGCGATGGCGGCCGGGCGGCCTGGCCAGCAGGTCATGATGATGACGCAGCTCATCTGCTACCGGTCGCAGATCGCGCCGTCGAACGTCGTGGTCAACCCCGCGCCGGAGTGGCTCGCGAAGCGTCCGCGCGCAGGCTTCCCCTCGATTCCGCCGGACTCTCTTCAGGAGGCCACGTGGTCCATGCTGGCGAAGCCGGTGAAGGGCATCATGTACCACGGCTGGGGCACGATCTACGAGACCGGCAGCGAGACCGGCTACTGCTTCACCAATCCCGAGACCACCGAGAGGCTGAAGGAGCTATTGCACGGTGTGGTGGCCAAGCTGGGGCCCACCCTCGTGGATCTCGGGCGCGACGCCTCTCCGGTGGCGATACTCGAAAGCGCCACCACCTGCCTCATGGGCGGGCCGGCGTCGTGGGGATGGCGCGCGCCTGCGATCACGTTTCTGCAGCGCGCGCGCCTCGACCCGCGCGTGGTGTACGAGGAGACGATTCTGCGCGACGGCCTGGACGGAGTGAAGGTCCTTTACGCTCCGCAGTGCTGCTTCCTCACGCCGCCGGTGATAGAGCGGATAAAGGCGTTCCAGGCGGCGGGCGGGATGCTGGTGGGCGACGAGCAGACTCTTCCGTCGCTCAAGCCCGACGTCATCGCCCCGCTAGTCAGCTTCGCCGCCCCTCCTGCGTCTGACCACACGGAGGACGTGGAGGCGATGGAGGCCGCCAAGACCGGAGACGGAAAGAAGCGCGCCGCGACCGTCATCGCCAAGGCGAACATGCAGCGCCAGGCCGGCGAGCTCCGCAGCGCGCTGGTCGCGAAGGGCTTCGCGCCCGCGGCGGACTCGTCGTCTCCGGAGATCGTGGTGTATTCGCGCCGCTGGAAGGACGCGCGGTACGTCGTCGCGATCAACGACAAGCGCACATTCGGCGACTACGTGGGACAGTGGGGCTTGACGATGGAGAAGGGGCTTCCGTTCAAGGGCGAGGTCTCGCTCGCGGACCCGTCGCGCCGCGTGGGCGCCGTGTACGAGCTTTCGCGCGGCGGCGCTGTTGCGTTCTCGCGTGGTGAAGACGGACGCGTCGTGGTGCCCGTCTCGTACACGACGAACGACGGACGCCTCTTCGCGTTCCTGCGAGAGCCGGTCGCGCGCGTCGCTCTCGACGCGTCGCTTTCAGGCTCCGGCGACGCGCTGAAGGTGTCGTTCAGGCTGTTCGGCGCCTCGGGGTCTCCGATGGAGGGGCGTCTGCCCGTCGAGATCCGCGTGCGCGACGCGTCGGGGCGCGAGCTTGACGGTGCGGGATGGGCGTGCGCGGTTGACGGCGTCGCCTCGCTTTCCGTTCCGCTGAACGTGGACGATCCCCAGGGCAGATACTCCGTGAGCGCGCGCGACGTAGCCTCGGGGTTCTCCGCCACGGCCTCGGTTCCACGTCCGCTCGGAAGGTGATGTTCCTCTTTGGCGGCGCCAGCTTGTAGTATTCGGTCACTCATCGGCAGGGGCGCGCCGGCAGTACATTTTTTGCCGTGTAGAAGTGTAGATGTGTAGAAGAAGATTTGAAGATGGGATTCCACCACATGCCCCGAACGCCTGTCAATCGCCTGTGATTGGCCTGCTTTCGGGGTCTGGGGCAGAGCCCCAGTTTCCAATCATCTCCATTTTCTACACTTCTACACGGCAAAATCACCACCTGCATTTCAGTGACCGATTACCAGCTTGTATTTGGTGCCGCTTGTCAAAATAGACGGTTTTTGGTAAGATATCGGCACGGCTTCGTGTCTCTACAGGAGGTCGTGTGCGTTTCATATGGATGCATGCAAGATAAGGAAGAAGTGAAATGAGAGCAAAGACAATCGTGGCAGCGTCTGCAATCTGCCTGGCGACGGTGTGTTCCGCCGACCCGTTCCCTACCCAGATCAAGTGGGACACGACGGTACACGACGGCTACATCAATGATGTGGCCAACTGGAAGGACAGAACCACGCTGCCTGGCGACGGAGACACCCAGGTGTTCGACCTCTCCGGCACCACCGGCGACTACACGGTGCGCGTGGGGCCCGGCACGAATTTCGCCCAGCAGGCATGCTTCTACGTGGTGAACATGCCGAAGGGGACCAAGTTCACGTTGGACACCACGGGCGGAAGCTATGTCCAGGCGGCGGCGCATTATCCGGCCGCTCATCTGGCCTTCGGCTTCTTCGAAAGCGGGACAGCCCATTGGTGCAACTTCGAGAGTGTGGACACTGCCGGCAACAATCCCGTGTGCTGTCTCGAAGATGGTGTAATAGAGGTGGAACGCTCTTCTGACAACATTTACTCTTTCACGCTCAAGCGCGGTACGTTCTCCTCGTACCATGTGGGCGGCGCAGGAGACAGCAGCGACGTGTTCATGTTCGGCAACAGGGGCGACGGCGCCGTGGCGAATTTCCAGGAAGGCGGACGCTTTCTGGCGTATGGCATCACGCAGCGCGGCGGCATAATCAACTTCACCGGCGGCGACCACGAGCTGGGCGGGGCGCTGAGGATAGGCGACGCGTATGACTTCAACCCCAAGGTCGACATCTCCGGAGGCTCGGTCACGATATATGGCCAGACCTATGTGGGAGCCTCTTCCAAGCAGAGGTCAGCCACGCTCGACGTGCACAATGATGCGCAGTTCACGGCGGCGGCGATTATGCACATCGGCGCGACGACCATGGCATCCAACTCGGCGGCACTTTTCCGCGACAATTCAGTTTCCTCTCTTGCGGGCGTATATGCGGGCGACGGACAGTGCCTCAACGCCTTCATGTCCGTGACCAACAACGCAAAAGTAACGGCCACTTCGCTTTACATCCCACGTGCGAACAACTCCACGGGAACGGTTGACGTGGCGGGGAACGGGTCGTTCACTGTGAACGGCAATATAGGTGTTGCCTACAATGGCAACTACGCGAACGGACGTCTGCGCATGCGTGAGAACGCCGAAATGCGCATCACGGGTTCGACGACGCTCGGCGGCGCGTATCAGGGCATCGACTGTGACATGCGCGTCTCCGATTCGGCAACTCTCGCGTGTGGGAGCATCACGGCGGCGTCAGGCGGACGCTTTACGCTTGAGGATGACGCGACACTTGCGGCGTCGAACGCTTGGTTGACCGTCAACGGCACCAACGGAGTGATTGAACTTGCGGGTGGAAGGTCCGCCGTGGCGGGATTCCATGTCTACGGCATCGGAGTTGCGAGCGCCGCGGACTGCGGCGCGACGAACGTGATCCGCATAACGGGCGGTGTACATGAAACCATAGACGACAACGGCAACTACCTGCCGCTTACGATCGGCAATGGTTCATCACACTCTCTCTTCGAGATGACAGGCGGCGAGGTGACGATGCCGCGCATTGCGCGTGTTGGCTGGTATGGCACTGCGCCTGGTTCCGCCACGTTCCGCATGACTGGCGGCCGTTTCAACCTCATAAACACAGCCGTGCGCAATGAGGCTGTGCTGAACATCGCCGACAGTGTAAATTCCGTGGGCGTCCTTGAGCTTTTCGGCGGCAGGCTGTCCGCGCAGGCAGTGCGTGGTTGGACGGGCTCGTTGGCGAAGAACGGATCCGGACGCGCTTCGCTCTACGCGGACGGCGGCACCGTGGCGGCGATATCGATTTCTCCGTCGGTGTGCTTCATGCAGTATTTCGACGACGCTGTGCTGGGTTCCAAGGGCCTCGTGCTTGATACGCTCGCCTATAATATCAACATCGACCAGGCGTTCACAGACGCTCCCGGCGCCGCGGGCCGATTCACGAAGCTCGGCACGGGAACGCTCGCCTTCAAGAGATCGAGCACACATGGCGAGACGATCTTGGCCGGCGGCACGCTCCTCGCAGAAAACGCCTCGGCAACGCAGTTCGGACAGAATGTGGTGGTGACGAACGGAGCCACGCTTTCGATTGCGGGCGCCGCCACTTCGTTCACGGCCGAGAGCCTTGTGCTGGGCGACGCGGAGACGCGCGGGTTCCTGGCGCTCGACTCCGGCGACGTCGTTACTCTCACCGGCGACGATCCCATCTCCGTGGGACGCGGGTTCGTCGTGTGCGGCGCCCTGCGCTCGGCGGCCGGTGCATACGATCTCATCCGCTTCACGGGCGCGATCGACGCGGACGCCGTGGCCGCGGAGCTCTCCAAGCTTAGCTTCCACAACGGCGACAACACCTATGCATACACGTTTACCTTGGCCGACGATGGTGGCGCGAAGGTGGCGCGCCTTGCGGTGGTGGCCCGAGTGACGACCTCTGCGACATGGACCGGCGCGACGAGCGGCGCTTGGGGAACGCCGGAGAACTGGCAGGGAAACGTCGTGCCGAACGCGGACTCCGATGCGACATTCCCGTCCGACGCCGCGAATCGCGCCGTTTCTTCGTCCGCCGAAGCCGCTCTCTATGCAATGCGCATCGCGGGCGACTACACCTTCGGCGGGACGGGGCCGTATGCTCCGGACGTGATTGAGGTGGCCGCAGGCGGCTCCGCGGAATTCTCCGCCGCCGTCTCGCCGAAGAACACGGCGCTCTACAACGTCGGCGAAGGGGCGGCGCTGAAGTTCGTCGCGTCTCTCACCTCCGAGAACGGCAGCATGAGCGCGTCCAAGGAAGGGTCGGGTCTCCTTGATCTTGCCGTGGCTTCGCCGCTCTGGGCGGGCGACTGGACGCTGAACGGCGGCATGACGCGACTGGCTGCGTCAGGGGCCTTGGGGACGCTGGTGGACGCGGCGGTTGGCGTGACCATCGGCCCGGCCACGCTCTCCTTCACAAACGCTCCTTCCGCCTACACGCGCTCCTTCACGTTCAACCCTGGCGCGCAGAAGGCGGCGGTGTTCGACACGGGGGCCGATGCTGCCCTCGCCGGTTCTTTCAATTCTCTTTCCGGCGGTCTTGTGAAGCGCGGTACGGCAAAGCTCACTCTGAAGGGCGGCACCGGCACCTTCGAACTTGAGACGGACCAGATGGGCGGTGCGGTCAACGCAGATCCTAGCACGACGGTGACAATCCCTGCGAACGGCGATTCTCCAACCAAGGACGGTCTGGGCGGGCTCACGGTGCTTGAGGGCGTGATGCGCCTTGACGGAAACGGCTCCGCCTCGACGATCTTCAAGCAGACGCACCATCTGATGATTGGTGCCATCTACAACGCGGCGGCGAATCCGGAGGTGGAGGTTGCGAACTGCCGTTTCAACCAGGGGGGTGGTGGATACCACCTTGACGTGGGCGGCGGCACGCCGGTCGTGACGGGTGCGACGGTGCCTACCCTGCGCGCGGTTGAGGGCGGCTATGTGTCGGCGAACGGCATCAAGGTGGGTAACAGGGGACATGTAAGCGGATCGGCGCTTGATGTGCGGCCCACGATGTGCGCGACGAACGGCATCTTGGAGGCGACGTACGCGTTCCTCCTCGGAACAAGCGGCGACTCGCATGTCAAGGCTGTTCTCCGCGCCGGCGAGGGCGGCGTGATGCGCGTCACGCGAAACTCTGCGGTCGACATGGCCAATAACACCTTATCCGGCATCCTCTGGCAGGGGGACGTCGATGCGGAGATCGCGGACGGCGGATGGCTCGGCCTTTCAAGTGCTGGCAACTGGGGATTCTGCTTGTACGACAACGCAATCGGCGAGATGCGCTTCGTGCGCGGCGGCAAGATGCGCACGCCGAGGATCACGTCGTATGGCACGTCAGCCAAAAACGAGGTGCGTTTCGTGTTCGACGGCGGCGTGCTGGAGCTGATCGCTTCGGGAGAGTCTGTGGTGAGCGGGGCGGCGAAGCGTTCGTTCCGTCTCGACGGCGCCGGTGTTGAGGTGGTCGTCGGAAGCGGCTTGAGACACGTCGTCGAGATGCCTGTCAACGGCGAGGGCGGGCTTGTGAAGAGCGGAGACGGCGAATTCGTCCTGGGTGTGGGCAAGACAATAGCCTCCGCCGCCGTGACGAACGACTCGGGCCTCGTCACGGCGAACTGGACGGGTGGTACGCAGGTGAAGGGCGGCACGCTCACCATCGAAGCGGGCGCGGCGCGCGAGGATCTTGCGGTGGATGTGGACGATGGGGCCACGCTCTCGCTCGTGGGCTCCCAGACGCTCGGCGCCATCTCCGGCGGCGGCACCATCGCGGGCGCGGCGGCGGCCGGCGATCCAGCGCCGACGCTCGCCTGCACGGTCTCGACGCCCTGGGACGAGGCCAACCCCGGGCTGCCTCTCTTTGAGAACATCACGCTTTCCTCTGTGACGGTGGACTTCAACGCGCCGGACGGCGAGGCGTACAAGACGGGCGACGTCGTGCCGGTCGCGCGGCTGGGAGAAGGGGCTTCGACTGATCTCAGGGCGTGGAACACGGTGAACGCAGGCCGCTCGTCCGCGCCGACTTCTATTCATCCGAAGGCGTGGTCTATGCGAAGATGGCCGTGCGCGGATTGTATCTAATCTTGAAGTGATTGTCCTGCTGTCGTCTTCAAACAGCAGAGCGAGGATGTAAGTGATGAAAAGAATTGGCACTATGAAATCTTTGTTGGTGTTTCTTACAATTGTTGGCGTTGCGCATGCCGCGACGTTCAACTCTGCCGGTGACGGCGATTTCTATACTCCATCGACATGGGGCGGGACCACCGTTCCTGGATTGGGTGATTATGTCACGGTGAAGAGCGGGCACACGGTCACTTTCTCCGATGGATGTGCCTTCACGAACGGAAGGATCACCGTTTCGTCCGGCGGCGTGTTCGCGATGTCCGGCGGCGCGGTGACGGGGACGGCCGTCATCGTCAACGGCACTTTTCGCCATTCGGGCGGCACGTTCACGAGAGGGACCGAAATCTCGGTTTCCGGCGCATCTTCCTTCTGGGAGATGACGGGCGGGACGAACTCGGCGAAAAGTTTCAGCACTGGAAATCTGCGCGACATGACGACCGTGTGCGCGCGGCTTTCCGGAGGCTACTTCGCGCCGGTCACGCTTGCCCATGAGGGGCGGAGGATCTCCGTGGAGGGCGGCTGCAAAACGGGCTTGTCTGTCAGCTGGCAGATTCCGCAGAATGCCACGGATTCGTCGGCGCTCACCTTCCTCAACACCACCAATTTCTTCAATGGGACATTCGCGCTCGGCAGCGGAGGCAACAATACCCGCTATGCCACAACGGGCCATGTCGACGTCGTCAATTCCGAGCTTGTGTTCACGAACAGCATCGCGTACCCGCCTGCTGCGCGTTCGACGGCGGAGGGGCGTTTCTCGCTTGTGAACAGCAGAGTATGGCATCTTAATAGTCTGGAAGTGTCGCCGGGAGTAAAGACCACGAACGGCTCGACGTATGGTCTTGAAGTCGGGCCGGGGAGTCAGCTAGTTGTGGGAGGATCTGGAATTGATTCGGAAGAGACGCCGATATGGGACGTCCCCAATTCGACGCTTTTTGCCTCGGCGAGCAGGAATCTGTGGGTGGGCAACAATGCACTCTTCAGGCAGACTGGCGGGCGCGTGCGCGTGGCGGACAGGTTTTTTCTGGCCGCCGGCGCGAAGATCGAGATCACCGGCGGTTCTCTGGAGACGAAGCGCGTATTCACGGATTGCAAATATGTAGAACCAGACATCAACATTTCGATGTCCGGCGGAACTTGGTTCAGCTATGGATCGCAGATGTTTTTGGGACGGGACGGCAACAGCAACAGCAGCATATCGCCTTCAATCTATTTCCACCACACGGGCGGACTCGTCACGAACGCATACGGCGGCAGAATAGAACTAGGCGGTTTCTCCACGAACGGCGTGGTGCGGTACGTGTTGGACGGCGGCGAGCTTGCCAAGAACACAATGCTCGAGATCAGCACCAACAACGTGGCCGAGATCGTGATGAAGGGGTCGGCGTCAAAGCCCATGATCGGCGGATTCACCATCAACACCTCCACTGGGGGCCAGAACAACTTCCTCTTAGAGTATCTCTTCGATTCGAGCGAGGAGCACATAAGCCCCTGGACGTTCATACTCGGCTCGGCGACGCGGTGCGGCAATCTGCGCCTCAGGCCCGACGGCGGCGTGATGGTGACGGCCACGAACAAGTTCACCTTGATGAAGCTCGATCCGTATTGGGACGGTACGGGGGAGATGAAGTTCTGGGGCACTTTCTTGAAACTTAACAACGGGAATGCCAAGACGCAGAACTTCCGTTCGCTGCCAGATCCCTCGCTCTGGACGGTGTCGCTCAGCGAGGACGCCTATTCGGTGCATGCCACGCTCGCGGAGCCTGTCGCGTCGCTCGGCGGGATGTCCGGCACTGCCGACTTCTCGGCGTCTCCGCTGCCGATGGGGTCGGTAGAGCTGTCGAACGTGCGCAAGGGAAATCTCAAGACGTGGTTCGCGCGGCTTAAGGTCACAGGGGCGGACGGCGGGGCGTTGGCGCCCGAGGAGCTCGAGTCGCTGGCGGACGCGCTTGTGGCGGCAGGCTACACGAATTCGTCGGCTTCGGCGTCTTCCGAATACAATCTCACTGTGGGGGTTCCGCCCGAGCTGATGGTGTCGGGCAAGGCGCGGTTCGTCTGGGACTTCACGCGCACGGAGTCTGCGCGCACTGTGGACGCCGTCACGACGAACGCCCTTGTCGTGGCCGTCTCCGCCGTGGCGGAGCCGGTTGTGAAGGGGATGAACATCATCGTGAGATGATGTGAGAGTCCCTCTGCTTGGCGGCGCGGGCGCATGTGAATTTCGCAGATGCGCCCTCTTCACATGTGGGCGCGGATATGGTAGAATATCCGCATGAAAAACGATGAACCATGTCCTTGCCGGTCCGGCAAGACCTTCGGAGAGTGCTGCGGACCGGTCCTTTCGGGTGGTCGCAAGGCTGTGACCGCGGCCGAGCTGATGCGTGCGCGCTACTCGGCATATGCCGTCTGCGACGTCGATTTCCTTTACAACTCCTCTGGCCCGGAAGTGCGCGAGGAGTTCAACCGCGAGAACGTCGAGTCGTGGTCCCGCTCGGCCACCTGGGAGGGCCTTGAGATACTTGTAGAGGAGGGCGGCGGCGCTGCGGACGACGAGGGTGTGGTGTCGTTCGTGGCGCACTACTCTGCGAACGGCAACGCGTGCGAGCATCGCGAGAAGTCGTTCTTCAAGAAGCTGGACGGCGAATGGCGCTTCATCGACGGCGTGATAGAGTCCGAGCCGTACAGGCGCCCCGAGCCGAAGGTGGGGCGGAACGACCCGTGCCCGTGCGGTAGCGGGAAGAAGTACAAGAAGTGCTGCGGCAGGGAACAATGAGACCGGCGGCCTTCTTCTTCGACCTCGACGGCACTCTGATCGACTCGGAGATGCTCTGGGCGCACGCCATCTCGGAATGGCTTGCCGACCATGGGCAGAAGGCTACGCCCGACGCCCTCGCGCAGCTCGTCTTCGGACACAGCTGGCTGGACATCCACGCCGCGATCCACGCTGCCTTCCCGGCGCTCCCGGCCGCGAAGCCGATCGACGACGCCTATGCTCTTCGGCCATACTACAAGCGCCTTGCGACGGATCCGGCGAAGCTGGTGATACAGTCCGCCGTCGATTTCCTGCGCAAGGCCGCGCGCATCGCGCCGTGCGCCATCGTCTCGGGGTCGCCGCACAAGGATGTGGAGGAGGCGGCCGCGCTGTGCGGGGTGACGGAGTCTTTGGCGTTCGTGCTCGGCGCGGAGGACTATTCCAGCGGCAAGCCTGCGCCGGACGGATTCTTGGCCGCAGCCACGAAGCTGGACGTGGACGCGTCGGAGTGCGTGGTGGTGGAGGACTCCTCCGCGGGAGTCGCATCCGGCCGCGCCGCCGGGATGCACGTTCTCGGGGTGGACCGCAATACGGTCGTTCGCCAGGATTTCACGGGCTGCGACTGGCTGGTGCACGATCTTTCGGAAATGGACGTCCTCGCCGTCTTCGGCGGCGAAGCGTGAGAAGGAGCAGAGGTTTCAAATGCTGACTATTGCCATTGCTGTTTTCGTGGGTTTGGCCACGGGCTTCGGCCTGGCGCTGGGCGACGTTCTGGGATACGGATGGAGCTCGTTCTGCGGCGTACTTGCGTTCGGTGCGGTGCAGATGGGGCTGGGCATGTACATGCAGAAGAAGGTGAAGGCCGTGATGATGTCAGTGCAGACGGTCCTCACAGAGGGCCAGCGTCGCCTTCAGGCGAAGGCGGCGCACTGGCAGGTGCGCCAGCCGGGCTCCATAAAGGAGGTGCAGAACGAAATGGCGCGCGACCAGCGCGCGCTGGTGATGGAGGCGCTGGCCCAGACGGAGCCGCTCAAGAAGTTCACGCTCTGGGTGCCGCTCATGGGGCGGCAGATCGCCACTGCGCAGATGCAGCTGCGCTGGATGATAAAGGACTTCAAGGCCGTGGACGCGCTGATGCCGAAGGCGCTGTTCCTGGATCCGCTCACGGTGTCCATGAAGCTCGCCCGCATGCAGATGGCAAACGCGCCCTTGGCTGACATGGAGAAGGTCTACAGGAAAGGCGTCGCGCGCCTCAAATACAACCAGAACGTGCTTCTTGCGGCCACGTGGAGCTGGATACTCGTGAAGCGCGGCGACGTTGACGGCGCGTTCAAGGCCCTCAACGCCGCGCTGAAAAACTCGGACAACGAGACGCTAAAGGCCAACCGCGAGCATCTTGCAAACAACCGCGTTGCGCATTTCTCCAACGCGGGCATCGGCGACCAGTGGTACGCGCTGCACCTGGAGGAGCCGAAGATCAGAATGCAGCGTCCGCGAATGCAGTGGCGGTGAACATGGACACCATCAAGCTAAGCAACATCGAGGCGCTCTGCATAATCGGCGACCTCCCCGAGGAGCGGGCGCGCGAACAGCGTCTGCTGGTCGACGTATCGCTCGAGGTGGATCTTTCGGCGGTGATGGCGAGCGACAGGCTCTCCGACACGATCGACTACGCGGCCCTGTCGCGCGAGATACGCGACGCCCTGCGCGCCGCGAAGTGCCGCCTTATCGAGCGCGCGGCGGGGGTGGTGGCGGACGTATGCCTGGAGGACCCCCGCGTGCAGAGGGTCACGGTGTGCGTGAAGAAGTCGGGCTGCGTGCCGGGCCTGGGCGCCGCCGAGGTCAGGATCACGCGAGACTGAGGTCTGAAAGATGGATTTGCCGAAGAAAGCAGTGGTGCTGGCGGCGGGTCTCGGGACCCGTCTTAGACCGCTCACACTTGTGAGGCCGAAGCCTCTTCTGCCGATATGGGGCACGAGCATGCTAGAGCGCGCCGTGCGCCGGCTGGAGCGGTGGGGCGTGGAAGAGATCGCGATCAACGCCCACCACCTCGCGCCGCAGATCAGGATGTACGCCGCCGAGAGGAAGGGAAACGCCAAGATTGTAGTTGCCGAGGAGCCGGAGATACTCGGGACCGGTGGCGTGCTCAATCCGCTCAGGGGCTGGATCGGCGGCGAACCGTTCTGGCTGGTGAACGGCGACGTGCTCGCAGAGGGGCTGGAGCCGGAGCCCATCGCGGAGGCGTTTGAGAGGAGCGGACGGTTCGCGGCGTGCTGGCTTACGTCGGAGCACGGTCCGCGCACGGTGGAGCCTGACCCCGAAGGGCGTGTGTGCAACTGGAAGAGCGACGTCCCGGGAGACTGGGGCACCGCCACATATTGCGGCTGGGCGATGCTCTCGCCAAAGGTTGTCGACTATCTGCCGCCGTCGGGGTTCTCCACCATCGTCTCGGCCTATGAAAAGGCGATGATGGAGGACGCGCGCTTTGTGGTGGGCGTCGAGGAGAAGGGGGCCTGGTGGGCCGACTGCGGCACTCTGGACTCCTACCTCGAGGCGCACAACGCGCTCGACCCCGACCGCTTCGAGGCCAATCCCAACGTGCTCTTCCCGGGCGTCAAGCTTCTCGACAACGCCGACCTCGCGCTTTGCGTCGTCACAGGCGGCCTGGTGGGGGGAGCGTTCGAACGGACGGCCCTCGTGGGCGTGTCGCAGATCGCCAATCCGGCGCTTTCCGCGCTGGTGGCGCGCCTGGGCTGGCCGGAGGAGGACGTCGCGGCGCAGTTCCTCGGCGCGCGCGGAAGCGACCGCGAGTTCTGGAGGCTTGTGCATGGAGATGACCGCGCAGTGGCGGTGGTCTATGACGACTCCGTCCGCGTGGAGAACGCCCGCTACGCAGGCCATGCGGCGATTCTCTCCGCCGCCGGAGTGCCGGTGCCGGCTGTGCTTGCGGACGTCCCGGAGAAGAAGGCCCTCGCGCTTGAAGACTGCTCGTCCGGCTCGCTGCAGGACGCCGCGAACGAAGGCGGAGCGGACGTGGTCAAGCTCTATTCGCCGGTCGTGCGCGCGCTTAAGACCTTCCACGAGAAGGGACTGGAGAAGGCGCTCGCCGCCGACGCCGCGCTCGAGCCGTCGTTCGGCCCTGAGCTGTTCGCATGGGAGCGCGGCCTCTTCGAGGAGCACTGCCTGAAGACGCGCTTCGGCATGGACTGCATGACGGACGACGTGCGCCGCGAGCTGGAGGGCGTAGCGGAGACGCTCGCCCGCGCTCGGCCAGTGCTGCTGCACCGTGACTTCCAGAGCTCCAACGTGCTCTACCGCCGCGACGGATCGTTCGCGTTCATCGATTTTCAGGGCATGCGCCTAGGCCCTGCCGTCTACGACCTGGCCTCGCTGCTCTACGACCCCTATGTGCAGATACCCGCCTCGGCGAGGGAGAGGCTTCGCGCCGAGTACGGCGGCGTTTCGGCCGCAGAGCTGGCGACGGGTGCGGTGCAGCGTCTGGTGCAGGCGCTCGGCGCGTTCGGGCGTCTGGCGTCTGTGGGCCAGGAGTCCTTCGGGCGCTATGTGATGCCCGCGCTCGTGAATCTGCTTGCGGCTGCGGACGACGCGGACCTCGACGCCGTCGGCGCGCTCGCCGAGGACCTCATCGCCCGCGAGGAGATGCGCATGGGCGTGTTCCACCACCATCACCACCACGATGAAGAGGAGGGCGAGGAGCGGTGAAGGCGTCCGTCAAGACCGCTCTGCGCCGCGTCTGCCGCAGCGCTTCGCGCCGTCCAGGGACGGTGGAGACGCGTGCGATGGGCCGTACGCGCTATTTCCACGCGTACGACCTGGGGGCGGACACCTTCGTGTTCGAGAAGGGCGTATGGGGCGATCTTGACGCGCGCGCCTCCGTGCTGATAGTGGACAAGCGCGATCTCAAGCCCGGCACGCGCGGGCACGTGATGACAGTCACGACGGGCAACCACGCCGTCGCCGCGCTTCCGCTTCTTGGAGGGAGCTTCTGGGACCTCGCGCGGATTTCGACGGCGCGCCGCGGCAAGGTGATGACGGAGGCGGTGCTTTGCGCGAATGTGACGGACGGCAAGCTGGAGCTCTCGCAGCGCGACGTGCCGTGCGCCCGTCTGGTGGATCTGGACGCCTGGCTCATGCGCACGCTCGGCCTGGGGATGGGCGAGGTGGTGTTCCTCGACCGCAACGAGCAGACGCTGGAGCACTACCGCGCGCTGGGCCAGGAGTGGCGCGTGAAGCCGCTGGCGTGGACCGACGCCGAGATGTCCGCCGCCCTCGCCGCGAGCCGCAAGCGCATATCGTGCTCCACGCGCTACTACCACGGTTCGCGCGGCGTGCACTTCCTCTCCTACTCCGACTTCCACCGCCTCGGCGAGCGGGCCGAAAGCGACTTCGAGGCGTTCCGCGCGGCCGTGCGCGAGCTCGTGAGCATCTTCGAGGGGCATGTGACGTCCTTCACGCGCCAGCTCAAGTACCACGGCCACCATGAGATAGAGTTCTTCGGATTGAAGAGGGGGCTCGCCATGGAATGGCTTGTGCCCAAGCTGGAGCTCCTCATGGAGGGCATCGTGCTCAGGCGCCTCTCGCCGGAGGCCGCGCGCGCCGCCTTCGCCGACATCGACACCTACTACAAGGCGCACCTGATGCGCGCGGAGCTCGCAGACGACACCTCCCCCGGATTTGTGCGCACGCTCTACATGTACATCACGGGCGAGATATACTCCGTGATGGGCGAAGGCACCGCGCGGGCCTTCGACGACCGCCGCACCGCGCTCCCCGGCGCCACGTTCGTCGACGGACGTCCGCGCTATCACGCCGGATGCGATGCGCGCAGCGAAGTGCTCCTTTCCAACATCCGCTTGATGATGAGCAAGGACGAGTTCGTGGAGTACGCCAACGTGTACGAGCTGCGCGCAGACGACGCGGACGACACTCCCATCGGGCAGGGCGCCACGCGCGAGATAGTCTACAAGACCAACCGCCGCCCGTGCGTCGCGTCTCTCGTGGAGAAGCGCCTCTCGCGTCCAGGCCGCGGATACGGCAGCTACGTGATAGCGCGCGTGGAGGGGTTCAAGGCCCTCGGCGTGAGCCTCGCCCAGTACCGCCTCCTTCGCCGCCGCGCCAGCGGCAGACGCCGTGCCCTCGACTTCTACATCCGCTCCCGTTGCGAAGGGGAGCCGCTTTGGGACATTCCTGCGAACTACTTCCAGATGGCCGGCGAATTCGGCGGCGCCGAGGCCGGCGAGGATCCCCAGGTGGTGGAGCAGCTCGCGTTTCTGATGGGCGACGCCGCCGCGCAGAATATGGCGATGAAGAAGTACGACTCCTCGCAGAAGTCGTGCCTCTACGGCATCGGTAAGGAGATCTACGCCTTCGGATACGACATAAAGGCGGGGCGCATGATGCCGCTCTCAGTCGCCACGTGCTCAGTGAGGGGCGTTTGCGGCTGGCCAGACACTTCCTTCTCCGAGGAGAACCTCAGCGCCGTGGCCCGTTTCTACCTCGGCTCCTATGCCGCCGTGCTGAGGGAGTTCGCTGCCAAGCATCCCGTGGTCGACGCCTCAACTCTGGGCGAACGCTTCTTCGCCGGCTTTGAGCACAGCACCCGCGCCATGGAATGGGCATTCACGGTGCAGCGCGACCAGTTCGAGGGCTTCGCGCCGCATCTGCCGCCAAGCTACGGATTCCCTGCCAAATGGCGTTTCGCGCTCTGGTCGCTAGAGCGTCAGATGCGCCGAATCGACGGATTGCGCAAGACGTTTAACGAACTCTACATGCAGTCTGGCGCGTCGACGGCGCCCGCTGCCGATAACAAGATGGAGGAAATAGACGATGAAATCATCATTCTTGATTGAGCGCGCCGCTGCGGCGGCCGCGCTTCTGGCCGGTGCGGCGTGCGCCGCGACTGTCTGTGTCCCCGCAGGCGAGACGAAATGCGTGCCCGCAGGCACCGTGTTCGAGGGCGAGGTGCTGGTGAAGACAGGGCCGGGCGCGCTCGACCTCTCGGGCGCCGTTCTGCGCAACGCAGGGCTTGAGGTGCGCGAGGGGACGGTGCGCTTCGCGCCCGACGCGAAGACCGGTGCGGTGCTCTCGCGGTTCGTCCGTTTCACGGTCTCCGCCTCGCGGCCCAACGCGCCCTATTCTGGCCAGGCGTGGCAGATATCGGAGTTCAACGTGGCGAAGGACGGGAAGGTCGTGCCCTGCCCCGAGGGCACGGCCGGGACGCAGAACGGCGATCCGGGCGGGCGCGAGGGCGCTGCCAAGGCCGTCGACGGCAACATCAAGACCAAGTTCCTCTCCGGCTACAACCGCTGTCTGGAGGTTGACTTCGGCAGGCCCGTGCTCTTCGACGGCTACACGTTCACCACGGCGAACGACGCGATTGGCCGAGACCCGCGGGACTTCACGCTCGACGTCGGCGACGAGACGCCGTGCGGCGTCCGTTGGGCCAACGTGTCCTCGGAGAAGGGCTTTGCATGCACCGAGCAGCGCTTCGTCAACGCCGGAAAGATTTTCCCCGTGCGCCGCATGGACAAGGTGCCTTGCTGCTACCCCGTGACCGTGCGCGGCAGCGGACGGCTCGTGCTCTCGGGTCTCAGCGAGTCGCTGGAGGCTATCTCAGGAGACGGTCTCGTGGTCGTCGACGGCGGTTCTCTGGAGATCGCCGAAGACGCGCCGTTCGTCGGTTCCGTCTCCGGCAGCGGCAAGGTCATTTGGCACTAGTTAATGAATTGTGTGATTGTATGATTGTATGATTGTAAGATTGTGAGATTGTGAGATTGTGAGATTGAGAGATTGTGAGATTGAAAGATTGTAAGATTGTGAGATTGAGAGATTGAAAGATTGAGAGATTGAATATGTTCTATTAAGCCACACAACCACACAATTATACAACCATACAATCACACAATCACACAATCTCACAATCAACCAACCACCTAACCACCAAACCACATAACTACCCAACCACTTAACCAGCTTATGAAACAACTACTACTCTCATTGGTTTGCCTTATGGCGCTGATCGGCTGCCGCCGCACGGATGTGCGCGACTTCACGATCTCCATTCCGTCCATGAAGCCGGAGGACCACTCCGCCATAGTCGGCGCGATATCGAAATACGGCGGCGTGGACAGGGCCAGCTGCAAATTTGACGACACTGCCCGCACTCTCGTTCTGAAATACGACTCCATGCAGGTCGCGAAGAAGAACCTCGAGATTGCGATCGCCAAGGCGGGATTCGAGGCGAACGGCGTAACGCCGGAGTCCGTCGGCGCCGCGCCGAGGAAGTGACAGATGGCCACGCTCGCGGAAGGCGCGGAGTCCTTCGCGGCGCATCTCGCCCTGGAGCGCGGGGTGTCGCCCAGGACGATCGAGGCGTACGGACGAGACGTGCGCGCCTTCGCGAAGTATCTTGAGGGGCGCGGCGTATCCGACTGCGCTGCCATAGAGCGCGACCACGTCGTCGGCCATCTGGAGGCGCTGAGGATCGGGTCCCGTCGTGCGTCGTCGCGCGCGCGCGCTTTCGTGGCCGTGCGCGAGTTTCTGCGCCATCTCGTCTCCGCTGGATACGCCAAGACCGATCCGTCCGCCGCGCTTGAAGCGCCTCGCAAGGGAGTGGCGCTGCCGCGCATCCTGGGGGAGGACGTCATAGCCCGCCTGATAGACTCCGTCTCCGGCGCCGAGCCGCGCGACGTGCGCGACCGTGCGATGCTGGAGCTTCTGTACGGCTGCGGTCTGCGCGTGAGCGAGCTCTGCTCGCTGGAGACGACGGACTGGCTGCGGGGCGAGGATCTTGTGCGGTGCACGGGGAAGGGCTCCAAGGACCGTGTCGTTCCCGTGGGCGAGTGCGCGGCCCGCGCTCTGGCGCGATATGTGGACGAGGCTCGCGCCTCGTTTGCGAAGGGCGACGACGAGAGGCGCATCTTCCTCACGCGCCTCGGGAGGGGGTTCACGCGAATGGGGGTCTTCAAAATGCTGCGCGAACGGGCAGCCGCCGCGGGGATTGACGCCTCGGCGGTGTCGCCGCATGTCCTGAGGCATTGCTTCGCATCGCATCTTCTCGCCCACGGCGCCGACGTGCGCGCCATACAGGAGATGCTTGGCCACGCCTCGATCGCCACCACGCAGATATACACGCACGTCGACGAATCGCGTTTCCGCGACGTCCACAGCCAGTTCCATCCACGCGCGTGAAATAAATTCGAACACGGCGGTGGGGAAATATGCTATAATCTACGGCATGGAGAAGTTTGGAAGCTGGTTTTCATATTTGTCATTGTCGTTCAGTGGACGTTCAATGACATTTGCGTCTTGCGTGTGACCGATGGATGTGTTTCCGCCAGATTCCCGCATCGGGGTCTATCGCGTCATCCGCCTTCTCGGACGTGGCGGAATGGGGGCCGTTTACGAGGTCGTCCACGAGAAGCTGGGCGTCCACTACGCGCTAAAGACGTTCACGCTCGACCATGGGCATGAACAGCTGCTGAAGGAACGATTTCTCGCCGAAGGGCGCATTCTCGCGAGGCTCCACCATCCTAGCCTCGTGCGCGTCTTTGATCTGGACGTGGACTCCGCCACGGAGGCAATCTACTTCGTGATGGATCTCGTCCTCTACAAGGACGGAGAGCCGTACACTCTGGCCGACGTTGAGGAGGGCAGCGTGGAGGAGGATCGTCTTGCTCGTTGGTTCGGCCAGCTTGCGTCCGCGCTTGACTACATCCACAACGCCGGAATCGTCCATCGCGACATCAAGCTTGGCAACATACTCCTTGATGCGAGCGGCGGCGTGGTGTTGAGCGACTTCGGCGTCTCGCGGTTCTGCAGCGGGCAGCTGCGGCGGGATCTCCAGCTGGAGAGAACCGTCGTCTCGGGCGGGGAGTCCACAAGCTGCTTCGTGATGGGGACTGCAGGCTACATGGCGCCGGAGGTCCAACGAGGAGGGGAGGCGACGGCCGCTTCCGACGCCTATTCCCTCGGCATCGTGTTCTTCAAGCTTCTGACGGGTGTGATGTACGTGAACCGCCCGAACATCTGGGGATTGCTTGAACTGTTTGACGACCATTGGCGCCAGCTTCTTTCTCGGCTTCTTGCCGAAGACCCCAAAGACCGTCCAACCCTGCTTGAGCCGTTCGTGCGGCTGCTTTCGCCGGCCGTTACTGGTACTTCGTCAGATGCGCCTACAGTCATGAAGAGGAAAAAGCCTTTCATGCGCCGCCGATGGGTGATTTCCACCGTGGCGGCGGTCGTGGCGCTGGCGTTGGCGGTCGTTGTCGTGGCATTCTTCGCACGCAGACCAAGGCAGGATGCCGTTCAGGACGAATTGCCCACCGACGATCTGTTCACCATCCCTGCCTCCATTCAGGGGAAATGAGGATGAACACGTTCCCCGACACGCCCGCGACGCTTTTGGCGCGCATCGCCGCGGAGGCCACCGGCAAGAGGACTGACGAGGCCGCTTGGGTGCGGCTCTTCGACCTCTATGCGCCGGCCATCCGGAAATTCGCCGAAATGCAGGGGACTCCGGCGGCAGAGTCCGAGGACGTGGCGCAGAACATCTTCGCGCGGCTTGTCGGTATTCTGCGGAACCGTCGGTACCGTGCAGATGAGGGCCGTTTTCGCTGTTATCTTGCCACGCTTGTCCGAAACGAGCTGATCAGCCGATGGCGCAGGGCGCAGGCCCGGGTGGTGTGCGTGCCTTTGGACGGGGTCCCGGAAGACGCGCTTCCTCCTCTGCCGCCGGAGGCGGCGGCGCTCTTGGACGCCAAATGGCGGCTGGCCCGTCACGAGGCCGCCGTGGAGCACGCGCTCACAAAGACGGCGCTGGCCCGCAAGTCGCGGGAAATCTACCGAGCATACGCGCAGGAAGGGCGGCCCATCGATGAGGTGGCCTCCGCCTTCGGCGTCTCGCGCAATGTGGTCGCTCAGGTGAAGACGCGCGTCAACCGCATGGCCGCCTCGCTCGAGGCGGAGTACGGTGACTGATTTTCAAAAAAACGCTCGCTGCTGTCAGCGGTACAGACGGGATGCGTTTAACCTAATAGCGACTGGATGCCCGAAGGGGGCGCGACGGTCGGCGGTACATTGACCCTGCAACGGGGATATGTTATAATCTGCCGTGTTGACGCACTTCTTCCGAAAGACTGGTAATCTTGTAGGGGGTGTGGCGACGAGAATGGTCCTGTTTAAATGGGTCTGTTCCCGTTCGTGTTCCCCTTTGGGCATACCAGTCGCCTCGGAAGAGAACCGTGCGGGAACGTTTTCTATAGGAGATGGAAAGAGATGGAAAAGGCAGTGAAGAACCGACTGGTTGCAGTGGCGGCCGTTTTCATGGGCGGCGTTGCTGTGCTTGCAATGCCCACGAAGGAGGAGCTGGCGAAGGCGCAGGCTCTTGTGAGCGACCTCACGGCGGACGACATCCGTGCGATGAAGTCCGGCGCGAAGAAGCCCGGCGAGGTGGCCGCCGCGCAGGTGGCGTTCGCGGGAGAGGCCGAGACTGAGGCTGGCAAGTACCTGCTTCTGCAGGGCGCGTTCCGGCTTTACGCCCGCAGTGCGGACTACGACGCGGCGGCGGACGTGCTTGCGCGGATGCGCAAGGAGATCGCCGATCTGCCGCCGGAGGTGGTGGTGGAGCTTGTGGACGGCGAGATGCGGCGTGTGGCGGCGGAGAAGGCCGAGAAGGTGCTGGCCATCTACCGCGAGGCGCGTCGTATGATCAAGTGCCGCAAGGCGCTTGCGGCGGCCGAGAAGGCTGTCAAGGCGAAGCCGAACGACATGGACGCCCGGCGCCGCGTGGCGGAGTGCCATGCCGTCCTCGGCGACTGGACGAAGGCGCTGGAGGCCTTTGCGAAACTGGGCGAGGAGGCAGCGAAGTTCGAGCTTGACCCCGCATCCGCCAAGGGATGCGATATATCCAAGGCTGCGGATTTCTGGTGGAACTACCCAACGAAAGACGACGAGCCGTTCAAGGCCCATGCCGCCGCCATCTACCAGAAGGGCCTTGCCGACGGCTCCATCTCGGGCCTGCGCAAGACGCTCGCCGAAAAACGCGTCAAGCAGATGGAGTCGGTCCTTCCGGCGGAAGGCGAGGCTCCTGTTCGGGGAAGCGGCACTCCTGCCGCTTCCGGCAGTGGCGACGGCCAGCCCAAGGCGAAGATGCTCGACCTCGGCGGCGGCGTGCAGATGGAGATGATCTACGTCGCGCCCGGTTCGTTCATGATGGGAAGGAATGGAGGAAATTCCAACTCGAGTCCTGCCCACAAGGTGACGCTGACGAA